>Ga0164243_10008837_pt1 | contig 14793 bp, 14 predicted proteins | sample OricompcompostOP_FD_108781 | JGI IMG/M metagenome (GOLD analysis project Ga0164243, IMG submission 108781) | Organic Plus compost microbial communities from Emeryville, California, USA - Original compost - Organic plus compost (OP) | ecosystem: Engineered > Solid waste > Mixed feedstock >... | reverse complement strand
TTCGCGGCCAACGTCCTCTTCGCGGCGTACCTCGTCGTCATCGCGGCGCAGATGGCGGTCAAGGCGGTCCGCGGCCGCAAGCGCCGGGGTTGACCCCTCGCGAGACCGCTGGTCATCGCCGGGGGTGAGGCGGGAGAACCGGGGGAGAGCGGAGGGTCGTCGGTAGGATCGAAGCGTGCCAGTGAACCCCGAACTCGTCGGCCGCGCGTTCGCGCAGACGCCGCCCTACCTCGTCGGCCGGGAGAAGGTGCGCGAGTTCGCGCGCGCCGTCTTCGCCGACGCCCCGCAGCACACCGACGTCGAGGCCGCGAGGGCGCTCGGCCATCCCGACGTCGTGGCGCCGCCCACCTTCGCCATGGTGATCCAGGACCTCACCCTGCAGCAGCTCCTCGGCGAGCCCGACTCCGGGATCGTCCTGGCTCGGACCATCCACGCGGAGCAGCGTTTCGCCTACACCCGGCCGATCGTCGCCGGGGACGAGCTGCGTGCCCAGCTGCGCGTCACGGGGATCCGCACCGTCGGCGGGAACGCCATGATCACGAGCGAGGCGGAGATCACCGACGCCGCCGGAGACCACGTCGTGACCGCCACCTCGGTGCTGCTGGTCGGAGAGGGGGAGTGATGCCGTACACGGTAGGAGACGTCGTCGCCGAGCGGACGATCCACCTCACCCGAGAGTCGCTGGTCCGCTACGCGGGGGCCTCGGGCGACTTCAACCCCATCCACTACCGCGACGACGTCGCGGCCGCCGTCGGCCTTCCCGGCGTGCTCGCCCACGGGATGCTGACGATGGGCTTGGCCTCGTCCGTGGTCGTCGCGGCCCTTCCCGGCACGGCGCGTCTGATCGACTACGGCGTCCGGTTCACCAAGCCGGTGATCGTCGATCCCGACTCCGGCGCCGATGTCGAGGTCGCGGCCAAGGTCGGCGCGATGGACGACGAGGCCGTGCGCATCGACCTCACGGTGAGGCACGCCGACACGACGGTGCTCGTCAAGGCCCAGCTGCGCGTCGCGGCGGACTCGCTCTGACATGGGCGAGATCGACCCGATCCGGCTCGCCGAGCTGACCACGCTTCAGACCGGCGCCGCCCCCGCGCGCATGATCGACGCGGAGACGACCGACGAGCTCGTCGACGCGCTCCACGACATCTGGGGGCGGGGCGAGGAGTGGTTCGTGCTCGGCGGGGGATCCAATCTCTTCGCCGGCGACGAGCCCTTCGCCGGCGCGGTCGTGCGCATCCGCACCTCCGGGATCGAGACTCTGCCGTCGCCGCATCCCGGCCGCGTCCGCCTGCGCGTGCAGGCCGGCCACGACTGGGACGCGCTCGTCGCCTACGCCGTCGAGCACGGCCTCGCCGGGATCGAGGGCATGTCGGGCATCCCGGGGACGGTCGGCGCGGCGCCGGTGCAGAACGTCGGCGCCTACGGCCAGGAGATCCAGGAGACGCTGGTCGAGGTCGACCTGATCGACGAGGGCGCCTCGGCTCCGGTCACCGTCCCCGCGGCCGAGCTGGGCCTCGGCTTCCGCACCTCGGTGCTCAAGCACCACTACGGGTCGCGGCCGCAGCGTCGGGCCGTGATCCTGTCGGTCACGCTCGACCTCGCCGAGGTGGGCGAGGCGGGGCGCATCGTGCGCGGGGAGCAGCTCCGGCGCGCTCTCGGCCTCGTGAACGACGACCCGGTCCCGCTCGCCTGGGTGCGAGAGAGGATTCTCGCGACGCGGGCCGCCAAGGGGATGATCTTCGACCCGGACGACGCCGACACCCACGGCGCGGGATCCTTCTTCCAGAACGCGATCGTCCCCGAGGCGGTGGCGCGGTCGCTGCCGCCGGAGTGCCCCCGGTGGCCGGTCGCCCCCGACCTCGACACCGTCACGGTCATCCCGCTCGAGTCGTACGACGGGCTCGTGCCGGTTCCGCGGCGCGAGTCCACGGACGTCAAGGTCAGCGCCGCCTGGCTCATCGAGCACTCCGGCATCCGCAAGGGTTTCCGGCTCCCGCGGTCGCGCGCCGGCGTCTCGACCAAGCACGCGCTCGCGCTCACCAACCGCGGCGGGGCGTCGGCGGGCGAGATCGCCGAGCTCGCGCGGTTCATCCAGAGCCGCGTGCACGCCGAGTTCGGTCTGCTGCTGCAGCCGGAGCCCGTGCTGATCGACGTCGAGCTGTAGCCCACGGCATCCGTCCGGCGCCCCGCGGAACGCGGTCCCGCACGCCCGACGGATTCGGAGAAGGACGGACGGGGGACGGCGGCGGCCGCGCCGGGGGATTGCGGCCACCGCCGGGTCAGGCGCCGACGACCTCGGCGACGGTGCGACCGGCGAAGGCCGGGATCGCGAGCCCGGTGAGGCGCAGCTCCGACGCCTCAAGCCCGCCGGGGATCCAGTCCTCGCCGAACAGCGCGACGGCCGCCGCGCCGGCGAGCGCGGGGAGGGACGCGGCGTTCCGCGGCTGCGCGAGCGCGCCGAGGAGCAGGTCGTCGGCGCTCGTCGCGCGCGAGACGTGGGCCAGGAGGAACCCGAACGTCTCGGGCGCGGCGATCGGGTAGCTGTAGATCCAGTCGCCGACCCCGGTGCTGAGCCGTCGTGCACGGTCGAGCGGGCCGGAGGAGCCTTCGGCGGCGGCGAGGGAGGCCTCCGCCATCCTCCGGCTCCAGGTCTGGGCCGGAAGGGCGTCCACCGCCGCGCTCACGGCGTCGGCCGCGGTCGCGCCGGAGAGCAGGGCCGTGAGCAGCACCGCGGTGGCCCGTGCGCACCACACGCCGTCCAGAGAGTGGGTCACCGAGGCGTCGGCCACCGCGCCCTCTGCGGCCTCGCCGGAGGGGAGAACGGCGGCGGCGGCGAGGGCCCGGACCGTCGCGATGTCGTCGAAGTAGTGGGCGTTGTCGTGGCCCGACTGCGGCGGCTCCGCCCCCGCGCGCAGGTTCTGCAGGGCGAGCTTGGTGCCGATCCGGCAGCGCACGGGACGTTCCTGGTGCTCCGGGTCGCCCTCCGCCTCCGCCAGGGCGAGCCAGGCGTCGAGCCCGTTCCCGCGTGCGTGCTGCCGGGCGGAGAACGCGAACCACTCCAGGTTCTCGCCCGGCCCTGGGTGCAGGGTCGACGGCGGCGCCGCGTGGGTGAACGGCCGTGGCACGGTGGTGGTGCGGGTCTCGTCGGCGAGCGTGGACAGGATCCGCACCCGGTTGACCCGCTTGGGCGGCAGGGCGTATACGCGGAAGTCGGCGTTCATCGCCGAGGCGGACTCGCCTGCGGCGATGCCGCGGGTCAGGGCGTCGAGCAGCGCGGTGGTCATGCGCGTCCCTCCTCGGCGATACGGGCCAGGGCGTCGGCGGCGTCCAGAGGATGGATGCCGCGCATGGAATGGATGCAGGAGCCGGCGACGGGCCGGAGCCCGGCGACCCAGTCGGCGGGCAGCGCGTCGATGCCGGAGATCGCCCCGGCGACGCAGCCGGCGATCGCGGCGGTGGTGTCGGCGTCGCGCCCCATGTTGACGGCGAACAGGATGCTCTCCGCGGCGCGCCCCTCGGCCCGCAGGACGGAGGACATCGCGAGCCCCACGGCCTCGGGGGCGAGGTCGGCCCAGAAGTAGTCCACGACCGCCAGACGATCGTGCAGCGCGATCGCGAGCGCGTCGTCGTCGAGCCCCGCGTGCACGAGGTCGCGGGCGTCGCGTAGGTTGCGTGCGGTCCAGCTGTCGGCCGGGATCGCGGCGAGGCCGGCCTCGTAGCAGTCGGCGGCGCCGGCGCCCGTGAGAGCGGTCGTCACCGCGACGGCGACGACGACGCCGGCCCAGATCCCCTCCGTCGTGTGGCTCACCGCTCCGTCGGCCTCGGCGAGCCGGCGGGCGAGCGCGGCGTCGCCGTCGGCGACGATCCCGAGTGGGCTGACCCGCATGGCCAGCCCGTCGCTCCACCCGTGCAGGTTGTCGCCGCTCAGCGGGGGCATGATCCCGCGGCGCAGGTTGTCGATCGCGGCCATCTCGCTGAAGCCGCCGCCCTTGAAGTCGTCGGCCTGGGGCAGCACGTCCTCGATCCAGGTCTGCGCGAAGTCGGCGGCGGTCGCGCCCACGCCCACGCGCTCGACGGTCTTGGCGGTGAGCAGGGCGTACTCGGTGTCGTCGCTTCCGGCGGGATCCGGATCCAGATAGCCCGTGACGCGCCCGTGGGCGGCCTGGATCTGTGCGGCGGAGAAGCCCTCGACGGGGCGGCCGATCGCGTCGCCGATCGCGAGCCCCGCGAGCGAACCGCGGGCGCGATCCTGCAGGGTCGGCGGGAGGGAGGTCATGGCGTTCCTTTTCGTTCGTTCGGGAGAGGGTCAGCGGGCGGGCACGAGGGCCGCGGTGCGGCGGGCGAGGTCGTCGATCGCCACGCCGTCGAGCCCGGGGAGGCTCGTCGCGATGCGGTTGCGCAGCGGCTCGGTGAACCGGCGCGGGAGACCGGAGGCGCCGGCGAGCCCGCCGAGGACCGAGCCCACGGTCGCCGCCGCCGAGTCGGTGTCCCAGCCGGCGACGACCGCCAGGGGCGCGCCGATGGCGAAGTCGCCGTCGCTGCGGGCCAGGGCGAAGGCGATCAGCGCCGCGTTGTTGACGGTGTGCACCCAGTGCAGGCTCCCGTACTCGGCGTGCAGGAGGTCGAGCGCCGTCGCGGCGTCCTCGGTGCTGTGGCCGAGGTCGGCGCCGAACGCGACCGCGCGGGCGAGGTCGCTTCCTGCCGGGACGACGGTCGCGGCGAGGTCGAGCGTCTCGTCGACCGACGAGGCGACGAGCGAGGCGGAGGTCAGCGCCGCCGCCCAGAGTGCGCCCCACACGCCGTTGCGCGTGTGGCTCAGCCGCGCGTCGGTCCACGCCATGCGCGCGGCCTCGGCGAGGTCGCCGGGGTTCACCCAGCCGTACACGTCGGTGCGGATGAGCGCGCCGATCCACTCGCGGAAGGGGTTGCGCACGCGGGCGGCCTCGTCCGGGCGATAGCCGTCGAGCAGGTTCCGGTAGGCGACGCGCTCGGCGGTGAAGGTGCGTCCGGCGGGGAGGTCGAGCAGCCACGCCTCCGCGACGTCGTCCGTGCCGAAGCCGCGGCCGGCCGTCTCGAGCAGACGCAGGTTCAGGAGCGGATAGTTGAGGTCGTCGTCCTCCGGCATCCCCGCGATGTTCTCGACGAGTGAGTTGACGGCGGAACGGCGGTTCCACGGCCAGCGCGCGGCGACGTCGGCGGGGAGGCCCTGTGCGGTGAAGTAGTCCGACAGGGGCCAGCGTCCGGTCGCGCGGAGGATCTCCTCGATCCCCTCGCGGGGGATCTTCTCGACGGGCTTGCCCAGGAGGCAGCCCGCTGATCGTCCCGTCCACGCGCCGAGCATCCGGTCGTCCGAGACCGGCGAGGAGAGGGGGATCGTCGGCTCACCGGCGAGGTCGGGGAGGAGCGCTCGCACCTCGGCCCACGACGCGGGCTCCGGCGTCGCGGTCGGACGAGCGTCGAGCTCGTCCAGGAGCGCGCGGGCCAGCGTCCGGAGCGCGGGAGGGGCGGGCGTGGGCGACGCGCCCCCGCGGGGAGGGACGAGAGCGCCCCCCGCCGCGGACCACCGCCCCGCGATGTCGTCGACGTCCTTGCCCTCGGCCGCCGACTGCTGGAGCTCGTTCGGCAGCAGGTCCTCCGGCTGCGCCCAGGTGAGCCTCATCGGTCGCCCCGGACAGCGGCGAGGCGGGCGAGGTCGGCCTCGGCGCGCGCGGCGTCCTTGGCCATGATCTCCTCCGCGACCTCGGCCAGGAGCGAGGCGTACTCGTCGAAGTCCACGCGGCTCGCCCGGGCGATCTCGTCGAACCAGTCGCGGGGGATCGCCTCCATGCCGCCGAGGCCGCCGGCGATGCTGCCCGCCATCGACGCGATCGAATCGGAGTCGCGGCCGTAGTTCACGGCGCCCAGGACCGTGGCACGCAGGTCGCCGCGGTAGGCGACGAGGAAGCCGAGCGCGACCGGCAGCTCCTCGATCGACTTGGTCCTGGACGGCAGGCGGGCGTCCATAAGCGGCTCCCGGTAGGCCTCGCCGACCGTGTCGAAGGGACGGACGGCGTCGCGCAGAGCCGCGCCGATCGCGTCGTCGTCGGTGCCCTCCGGCAGCGCACGGGCGGCGTCGACGACCGCGCGGATCGCGGCTGCGGTGCCGTCGTGGGCGACCTCGAGGGCCGCGTCGACCACGGAGCCGACCGTCGCCCCGGGGGCCATGGACGCGGCGACGGCGGCGGCGAAGACCCCGGCCGCCTCCCGGCCGTAGCTGGACTGGTGCGCTCCTGCCGCGTCGATCGCCTCGGCGTAGGCGGCGCGGGGGTTCCCCGCGTTCACGACGCCGACGGGGGCCATGTACATCGCCGCTCCGCAGTTGACGACGTTGCCGACGCCCGCCTCGCGCGGATCGACGTGCCCGTACTGCAGCCGGGTCACGAGCCACTTCTCGGCGAGGAAGATGCGCTGGAGCAGGATCGACTCGCGCTCGAGCTCCGGGATCCACCGGATCTCGGTCTGCAGCAGCGGCACCAGCAGCTCCGCGATCGCGAACGCGTCGATGTGGTCCCGCTTGGCGGCGTAGACGCGGATCAGCGCCTGGGTCATCAGGGTGTCGTCCGTGATGTGCCCGTCGCCCTTGTGGTACGGGCTCACCGGCCGCGCGGTGCGCCAGTCGGGGTGGTAGGGCGGGACGATCCCGGTGATCCGGCCGCCGTAGCGCTCGTGGATCTTCTCCGGGCTGAAGCCCTCGGCGGCGCCGCCCAGGGCGTCGCCGATCGCCGATCCGGCGAGCACGGCCGCCGTGCGGTCCTGAATCCAGTTCATGCCATTCCTCTCTCAGCGGAGGGGCGGGCGCTGCCGCCCGCCCCTCCGGGTGTCAGCCGTTGACCTGCGCCCAGCCGCCGTCGAGCTCGGACGCGAGCCCCTTGTCGTCGATCTGCCCGCCCAGGAACTTCTGGAACGCCGGCGTCGCGACGGTGTCCTTCCAGCGCACGAAGCCGTTCGCCTGCAGGTACACCGGACCGCGCAGGCCCTCTGCGGAGGTGACGATGGCCGGCCAGCCGGTCTTGTCCGCGGTCTGCTTCGCGAGCGCCTCACGCGCCGAGACCGTGGTGGGGATGAGGCCGTCGGCGACGTTCATCTTCACCAGGTTGTCGGTCTTCATGAAGTAGTCCAGGAACTTCGCCGCCTCCTTCTGGTGGGGCGAGTCGACGTTGATCGACAGGGTCTGCGGGTTCGCCGCCTGCACGGCGCCCTTGGTGCCGGCCAGCGGCGGCAGCACGATCCAGTCCATGTCGGCCGGGGCGTCGGTGGCGATGTTGGCCACCTGGTACGAGCCCTGGACCGTCATCGCGGCCTTGCCGGCGTAGAAGGTGGCCAGGACGTCGGAGCCGGACTGGGTGACGCCGATCGGGTCGATCGTCCCCTCAGCGATCATGGCGCGGACGCGGTTCGGGACCTCGAGGTCGGAGTCCTTCACGGCGACCTTCATGTCGTCGCCCTTGCCGGTGAAGTACGACGAGCCGAAGCCCATGCCCAGGCTCATGAACGCCGCGGTCGGGCTCTTCAGCCCCCACGTGATGCCGTGCACGTCGCCGGCGGTTGTGGCCTTGGCGATCGCGGCCAGCTCGTCCCAGGTCATCGAGTCGCCGGTGGGGACGGGCACGCCCGCCGCGTCGAGCAGCTTCTTGTTCGCGAACACGACGTAGGTCTGCAGCTCGGTGGGGGCGCCGACGACCTGGCCGTCGATGGTCACCGACTCGAGCACGCCGGGGTCGATGTCGTCGAGCGTGTCCTTGCTCAGCAGGCCCGACAGGTCGGCGAGGTAGCCGTCACGGGCGAACGGGACGATGCCGAGCACCTCGTAGTGGATGATGTCCGGGGCGACGCCGCCCGCGAACTGGGCGGTGAGCTTGTCGTCCAGGCTGTCGGTGGGGGCCTGCACGATCTGGACCGTGATGTCGGGGTTGTCCTTGTTCCAGGCCTCGACGATCTCCTTGGTCGCCTGGATGGCGGCGGGCTGGTCGGAGAAGGACTGGAACGTGATGGTGACCGGCTTGCCGTCCGCGGACGGCTCGGCGGAGCCGCCGGACGCGCAGGACGAGAGAGCGAGCGCGCTCGCGGCCGCGGCGGCCAGCGCGATCGATGTGCGGTGAAGCTTCTTCACTTCATGCCTCTTTCTGTTCGGGTGTTCGGGGAGGGGACAGGAGTGCGGGTCATCCCTTCACCGCGCCGGAGAGGAGCCCCCTGGCGAGGCGCTTCTGCAGCAGGGCGAAGAAGACGATGCTCGGGATGCTGGAGAGCAGCGCGCCGGCCGCGAGCGGTCCGACCGCGACCTTGCCCTCGCCGCCGACGAACGTGCTCAGCGCGACCGGGAGGGTGTAGTTCTCGGGGGACTGCAGCAGCACGAGTGCGAAGAAGAACTCGTTGTACGCGGAGACGAAGGTGAACATCGCCGTGGCGGCAAGGCCCGGCATCAGCAGCGGGAAGACGACGCGCTGCAGGGCGCGCAGCTTCGTGGCGCCGTCGATCGCGGCGGCCTCCTCGATGTCGTACGGGATGGCGGCGACGTAGCCCTGGAGCATCCACAGCGAGAACGGCAGCGTGTAGACCGTGTACACCGCCACCAGGCCGATCAGCGAGTCGACGAGCCCGATGCCGCGCAGGATGAAGAAGAGCGGGATGACGACGAGGATCACGGGGAAGATCTGGCTGACGAGGATGTAGCCCACCCCGATCGTGCGGAGCTTGCCCTGGTAGCGGGCCATCACGTAGGCGCCGGGGATCGAGATCACCGTGACGATGATCGTGGTCGCGACGGCCACGATCAGGCTGTTCCCCGCCGCGCGCATCAGCCCCTGGCGCTCCAGCGCCGCGACGAAGTTGTCGAGCGTCGGCTGGAGGGGGAAGAGGTTCACGACGAGGGAGTTGATCTCGGCCGACGACTTGAACGCCGTCGAGATGAGCCAGACGAGCGGGAAGCCGAGGAACACGAGGAACCCCGCGAGGGCGACGTACTGGAGGACGCGGACGACGCGCTTGCTCATGACGCGCTCCTCTCGGTGCGCAGCTGGCGCCACAGCGCGAACAGCAGGATGGCGATGAGGAAGACGACGATCACGTCGCCCATCGCCGCGGCGCCGCCGGTGTTGCGCGTCTTGAACGCCTCCAGGTAGGTGAACAGCATCGGCAGCATGGTCTTTCCGCCTGGCCCGCCCTCGGTCATCACGTAGACGATGCCGAAGGAGTTGAAGTTCCAGATGAAGCTCAGGCTCGCGATCGAGAAGATGACCGGCCGCAGCGCGGGGAGGGTGACGTGCACGAACCGGCGCCAGGTGCTCGCGCCGTCCACGGCCGCCGCCTCCAGGAGCTCGCCGGGGACCTGCTGGAGCCCGGCGAGGATCACGACCGTGTTCTGCGGCATCCCCACCCACACCCCGACCAGGATGACGGCGGGGAGGGCGAGGCCGAAGTCCCCGAGCCAGTTGATGTTCTGCGGGCCGCCGAGCGTCTCGATGAGCCAGTTGAGCGGGCCGTTGGTGGGGGAGTAGATCATCTGCCACATGATCGCCACGACCACGGGCGGCATCGCCCACGGGATGAGGGCGAGGACGCGGGTGATGCCGCGGAACCTCAGGTCGGTGTTCAGCAGCAGGGCCAGGCACAGGCCGCCGAGCACCTGGAGGAGGGTGACCGTGACGGCCCAGATCATGCCGATCCCGAACGACTGCCAGAACTGCACGTCGGAGCCGAGCTTGACGAAGTTCGCGAACCCGACGAACTGCGTCTCGTGGTTGCGGGCCAGACGGGAGTCGGTGAACGCGGTCGCGACGCCGATGAACAGCGGCACGACGCTGAGGAGGACGACCGGGATGAGGGTCGGGATGACGAGGGCGATGGCCTCGTTGCGGCGACTGCGCGCCAGGCCGCCCCGCTTCGGCGCCTTGCGGGGGATCAGGGGTGCGGTGACGGCGCTCACGACGCCTCCGCCATGGTCGAGCCGCGGACGACGAGGGTGGCCTCGACCGACTCACGCTGCGGCGGGCGCGCCGGATCGGCGAAGCGCTCGCGGAGCATCCGGGCGGCCAGGCGCCCGCGACGCTCGGACTGCAGCGACACGGTCGTGAGCGGCGGGTTGTAGAGCGCGGCCATCTCGGTGTCGTCGATCCCGGTGATCGCCACGTCCTCGGGGACGCGCAGGCCGAGGCGCATCGCGGCGTTGATCGCGCCGATCGCGATGAGGTCGTTCACGCAGACGATCGCGTCCAGCGGCGTCCCCTCGTCGCGGGCCTGGGCGAACAGGCGGGTCGCGGCCTCGACGCCGGCGCCGACGGTGAAGTCGGTCGCGGTGACCTGCAGGGCCTCGGGGAGCTGCAGCCGGTGGCGGCCGACCGCGGCGGCGAACCCCGCACGCCGGGCGGCGCCGGGGTTGGTGTTGCCGGGACCGTTGACGATGCCGATGTTGCGACGGCCGATCGCCACGAGGTGGTCCACGACCATGCCGATGGCGACGGAGGAGTCGACGAAGACGTTGTCGATCCCGAGGTCGGAGTGCAGGGTGCCGATCACGACGACGGGGACGACCGTGTCGGCGAGCGCCTGGCGCAGGGCCGGCGTCACCCGCAGCGGGGAGATGATCAGGCCGTCGCCCGCGCCCATGCTGAGCGAGCGGACCAGCTCGACGGTCTGGTCGGGGCGGCGGCCGGTGGCCGAGACGCTCAGGCGGATCGTGTCGCCCAGCTCCTCCTCGATCGCGCGCAGCATCTGCACGTAGTTCGGGTTGCCGATGTCGTCGACCGCGAAGACGACCTGGCGGTGACCGCCCAGGCGCAGCGAGCGGGCCGTGGCGTCGGGGAGGTACCCGATCCGCTTGGCGGCGGCGCGCACCTTCCGTACCATCTCCGGGCTCGCCGAGCGCCCGGTGAGCGCGCGCGAGGCCGAGGCCAGCGAGACGCCGGCTGCCGCTGCCACCTCGTGCAGCGTCGGCTTGGATCCCATGGTTCTCCTCGTTGAGTGGATACGTTTCCAGGCCAGCTTTGGAAACGTTTCCATTCTGGCCGATCGGCGGGTGCAGAGAATGTAGGACGGTCCCCGTGCGGTGTCAAGCGCCGGGACGGGGCCGGCTCAGCCTTCGGCGAGCCGGTCCAGGATTCTGCGGGCGCGGCCGGCCATCGCCGGGTCGACCATCTCGCCGTCCGGGAGCGTCGCCACCCCGCCGCGCCGGAGCGCCCTCTCCACGCCGCGGGCCCAGGCGATCTCGGACGCGTCGGGGCGGAAGACCGCCGCGATCGGTCCCAGCTGTGAGGGATGCACGGCCATGCGCCCGAAGAGGCCGAGCTCCGCCGCGCGACGGGTGTCGGCGACGAGGCCGTCGATGTCGCCGATCGCCGGGAAGACCGAGGCCATCGGAGCCGGCAGCCCCGCCGCGCGCGCGGCGAGGAGCGCCGTCAGGCGGGCGTGGTCGAGGACGGGCGGGCCGCCGCCGAGCTCGCTGCGCAGGTCGCTCTCGCCGAGCGCGATCGCCACGAGGGCGGGGTGGGTGGCGATCTCCACGGCGTTCAGGATTCCGGCCGCCGACTCCAGGAGGGCGACGAGAGGGCGCCTCGGCGCCAGCGCGGCCACCCGGTCCAGATCGGCGGGCGCGGCGACCTTCGGCACCCGCACGCCGACATCGGGCGGCAGCGTCGCGACCGCGCGGAGGTCGTCCTCGTCGCCCGCGTTGACCCTCACCTGCACCGCGAGGGGGTCGGGAAGCGTCGTGCGGCTCAGGAAGGCGACCACTTCGGCGCGGGCGCGCTCCTTCTCTTCGGGGGCGACGGCGTCCTCGAGGTCGAACACCACCAGGTCCGCGCCGCTGCCCACGGCCTTGGCGAAGCGGTCGGGGCGGTTCCCCGGCACGTAGAGGCCGGTGCGCAGGAGAGGCGGGGTCATATCGTCCCCGCCTCGCGGAGGGCGGCGATCTCGTCCGAAGAGAGCCCGGCGTCCCGGAGCACGTCGTCGGTGTCGGCGCCGTGCGGGCGGCCCGCCCAGCGGATCTCCCCTGGTGTGCGCGAGAGGCGGAAGAGGACGTTCTGCATCGCGACGGATCCCAGCTCGTCGTCGTCGACCCGCACCACGGTGCCGAGCGCCCGGTACTGGGGATCGGCGACCACCCCGCGCACGTCGTAGACGGGGGCGATCGCGGCCGAGGCCTCCTCGAACCGGGCGACGACCTCGGCGGCGTCGTGCCGGCCGATCCACCCCTGCACCGCCTCGTCGAGCTCGTCGGCGTGCCGCGCGCGATCGTGGCCCGACGCGAACCACGGCTCGTCGAGGAGGTCCGCCCGGCCGACCAGGGTCATCACCCGCTCCGCGATCGACTGGGAGCTCGTCGAGACGGCCAGCCACACCCCGTCCCGCGAGCGGTAGACGTTGCGAGGGGCGTTGTTGACCGATCGGTTGCCGGTGCGCGGCTGGACGATGCCGAGCTGGTCCCAGGCCGTGATCTGGCCGCCGAGGAGCATGAGGATCGGCTCGATGATGGCCATGTCGACCACCTGTCCCGCTCCGTCGCGGTCGACCGAGCGGAGCGCCGTCATCACCGCGAACGCGGTCGCGAGGGCGGCGATCCCGTCGGCCAGGCCGAACGGGGGCAGGGTGGGCGGCCCGTCCGGCGCGCCGGTGAGGGCGGCGAACCCGCTCATCGCCTCGGCGAGGCTGCCGAACCCGGGGCGGGAGGCGTAGGGGCCGAACTGCCCGAACGCGGTCACGCGGGCGAGCACCAGCCGCGGATTGGCCTCGAACAGCCGCTCCGGCGCCAGCCCCCAGCGCTCCAGCGTGCCGGGGCGGAAGTTCTCGATCATCACGTCCGCCTCGGCCACCAGGCGCAGGAGCAGCTCGGCCCCGGCGGGCCGTCCGAGATCGATCGTGACGGTGCGCTTGTTGCGGCCGAGCGTCTTCCACCAGAGGTTGACGCCGTCCTTCTGCGGGCCGTGTCCGCGCGAGGCGTCGGGGCGGGACGGGTGCTCCACCTTCACCACGTCGGCGCCGAAGTCCCCGAGGAAGGTCGCGGCCAGCGGACCGGCGAACAGCGTCGAGACGTCGAGCACGCGGACGCCGTCGAGCGGGGGCGGCGATGGAACGTCTTCCAGATCAGGGCTCTCGAACACGCGTCATGATAGCCACCTCCGCCCGCGGCGTGCAGGGCGGCCCCGCACGCCGCGGCGTCAGGCGAAGAGGCGCTGCAGACGCTGGACGCCCTCCAGGAGGGCGCCGTCGCCCAGGGCGTAGGACATCCGGATGTAACCGGAGGGCCCGAAGGCCTCGCCGGGCACCACGGCCACCTCGGCCTGCTCGAGGATGAGGTCGGCGAGCTCCAGCGAGGTCGTCGGCGTCACCCCGCCCCAGGTGCGCCCGAGCAGGCCCTGGACGTCGGGATAGACGTAGAAGGCCCCGAGCGGGTTGGGCACGACGAGCCCGTCGATCTTCGACAGCTCGGAGACGATGAGGCGGCGACGGCGGTCGAAGGCCTCGCGCATCTGCTCCGCCTCGGTCTGAGGACCGGTGAGCGCGGCGATCGCGGCCTTCTGCGCCACGTTGTTCACGTTGCTGGAGAGGTGCGACTGGAGGTTCGCGGCGACCTTGATCGCGTCGGCCGGCCCGACCATCCAGCCCACCCGCCATCCGGTCATGGCATAGGTCTTCGCGACGCCGTTGACGAGGATCGTCTGCCCCGCGGCCTCGGGGACCGCCTCGACGATCGACGTGGCCTTGACGCCCTCGTACGTGAGGTTCTGGTAGATCTCGTCCGAGACGATCCAGATGCCGTGCTCGACCGCCCATTCGCCGATCGCCCTGGTCTCGTCGGCCGTGTAGACCGAGCCGGTGGGGTTGGACGGGGAGACGAAGACGAGCGCCGTGGTGCGAGGGGTGCGCGCGGCCTCGAGCTGCTCGACCGTCACCTTGTAGTCCTGGTCGGCGCCGGCGAACACCTCCACCGGAACGCCGTCCGCCAGACGGATGGCCTCGGGGTAGGTGGTCCAGTAGGGGGCGGGCAGCAGGACCTCGTCGCCGGGGTTCACCACGGCCTGGAAGGCCTGATAGACCGACTGCTTGCCGCCGTTGGTCACGATCACCTGGCTCGGCGAGACCTCCAGGCCGGAGTCGCGCAGGGTCTTGGCGGCGATCGCCTCGCGCAGGGCGGGAAGGCCCGCGGCGGGGGTGTACCGGTAGCTGGACGGGTCGGCGAGGGCCTCGGCCGCGGCGGCGACGATGAACGACGGCGTCGCGAAGTCGGGCTCGCCGGCGGCGTAGGAGATGACGGGCTTGCCCTCGGCTTTGAGGGCCTTGGCCTTGGCGTCCACCTTGAGCGTCGCGGACTCGGCGATGGCGGAGAGCTTGCGGGAGAGAGGTGCGCGTTCGGTCACCCTTCGATGCTACTGGGACGCCGCGCGTGTCGTGAGGACATGTCGGGCGGGAGGGCGCGCTCAGCGTTCGACGAGGACGCCGTCGGCGTCGGCGTAGAGGTGCGCGCCGGGCCGGAACCGGACGCCGGCGATGGAGAGGACGACGTCCTCCTCGCCCGCGCCGGTCTTCGTGCTCTTGCGCGGGTTGGTGCCCAGGGCCTTGACCCCCAGGGGCAAGGCCCCGATCGCGACGCTGTCCCGGATCGCGCCGTGGACGACGACGCCGGCCCAGCCGTGGTCCACCGCGCTCTGCGCGATGAGGTCGCCCATGAGCGCGGTCTCGAGGGAGCCGCCTCCGTCGATCACGAGGACCGCCCCGTCGCCGGGCGTCGTCAGCATGCCCTTGACGAGCGCGTTGTCCTGA
>Ga0164243_10008835_pt1 | contig 14796 bp, 17 predicted proteins | sample OricompcompostOP_FD_108781 | JGI IMG/M metagenome (GOLD analysis project Ga0164243, IMG submission 108781) | Organic Plus compost microbial communities from Emeryville, California, USA - Original compost - Organic plus compost (OP) | ecosystem: Engineered > Solid waste > Mixed feedstock >... | reverse complement strand
GACGAATTGCCCACGATATATTTCCGGGGATTGGACAATTTGATTGCAACAGCGAGAAGTAATAAGGTGGCGGTTTGCTTGGGCTTTCAGGACTTTTCACAATTAATTCGAGATTACGGCGACAAGGAAGCTAAGGTAATTCAGAATACGGTAGGTAATATTTTTAGTGGTCAGGTCGTTGGCGAGACGGCAAAAAGCCTAAGTGAGCGTTTCGGAAAAGTGTTGCAGAAACGGCAGAGCATGACCATCAACCGCAATGATAAATCCACTTCCATATCCACCCAAATGGATAGCCTGATACCAGCCTCTAAAATCTCCACGCTTACACAGGGTATGTTCGTGGGTTCGGTATCCGATAACTTCGATGAACGTATCGAGCAGAAAATCTTCCATGCTGAAATCGTGGTGGACAATGATAAGGTGGCAGCAGAAACCAAAGCCTATAAAAAGATACCGCAGATATTGTCCTTTACCGATGAGAACGGAGCGGATAATATGAAACGGCAGATTGAAGCCAATTACAAACAGATTAAGCTGGATGTTATGAGCATCGTTGAAAACGAAATGGAGCGCATCAAGAATGACCCGGATTTGCAGCACTTGGTACAGCAGGGATAATCAAGCCCAACCTGCAATCAAAGTTTTTTGCGTATTATTGTATGGTAAAAAGTACAATGGAAGATTTAGGGCAAATATCAGAATTTAAGTCATCGCCTGAATTGGTAGAGAAACTGTATAAACATAGCATAAAAAAGAATTACGAAGCCGGGAGCGTTATTCTAAATGAAAACGCCCATATCCGTTCCATCCCCATTGTGACCAAAGGGATGATGAAAGTAATACGGACGGAAGAAGACGGCAGGGAAATCCTGCTGTACTATATCAAGGCGGGTGAAAGCTGCATCATGTCTTTTCTTGGAGGGATGCACAATGAAACGAGCAAAGTAAAAGCCGAAGTAGAGGAAGATGCCGAAATACTTTTTCTTCCTATGGATAAAGTGACCTTGTTTATTAAAGAACATCCGCAATGGCTGGATTATATCTTTCGTTTGTACCACAAACGTTTTGAAGAATTGCTGGAAATTGTCAACGCCATTGCCTTTAAAAAAGTGGATGAACGGTTACTGACCCTGCTCAAAAAGAAATCAGAACTTACCCAATCCAAAATAATTCCCATCACCCACGAGCAACTGGCCAATGAACTCGGTACGGCTCGTGTCGTGGTTTCACGGCTATTGAAGCAACTGGAAGAAAGCGGGGCTGTCCAGCTTGGCCGGAACAAAATCACCCTTGTGTAACCAAAGTAGCTGTACAGGTTTTTGAGTTGATGCACTTTTGCGGTATCAATTTCAGAAATCTATGGATATAGCGGGTTATATAGCATCCATCTTTATAGGTGTATCATTGGGACTAATCGGCGGTGGCGGCAGTATTCTCACCGTTCCCCTTTTAGTGTATTTATTTCATGTGGACGCGGTCTTGGCAACAGCCTATTCGCTCTTTATTGTCGGAACCACGAGCGTTGCGGGTTCTTTCTCCTATTTTAAAAAAGGGCTGGTCGATATGAAGACCGTAGCCGTTTTCGGCATACCCTCAACAGTAGCCGTTTTCCTGACAAGGGCATATATCGTTCCGGCCATTCCGCAGGATGTTTTCAGTATCGGAAGTTTCACCCTTACCAAAGGTATCCTGCTGTTATTGCTTTTTGCCCTGCTTATGGTTTTCGCCGCTTACGGCATGATTAAAAACGGAAGAACAACAATGGAAGAAACCACCAAGCAGCAGCCATACAATTATCCTTTGGTGCTTGCGGAGGGAACGGTTGTAGGGATGCTTACGGGATTGGTCGGTGCAGGTGGTGGCTTCCTGATTATCCCCGCATTGGTCAACTTCATGAGGCTTCCGATGAAAACGGCCATCGGCACTTCTTTGGTCATCATCGCCATCAATTCTCTGGCAGGCTTTTTATTTTCCCTATCCCATATCGCCATCCATTGGGGGTTTATCCTGATGATTACGGCACTTGCCATCATCGGCATATTGGCAGGCAGCTACATTTCAACAAAAATTGACGGCAGGAAGCTAAAGCCCGCATTCGGGTGGTTCGTGCTGATAATGGGGGTTTACATCATTCTCAAAGAAACCCTTTTATAATCCACGGAACGGTCATGGCTTCCCGGTTAAAACCATTGCTTATCATGGCAGCAGGGCTTTGCATTGCGCAGACCATGCAGGCACAGCAGCATTACAACGCCTGGTTTCGTAGCACGTTAAGCATTCCCGCCGGGGAAAAATTCAGGATTGACGCAGAGTTCCAGCACAGGCGGCAGAACGGGTTGGGCAATTCCGATATGTTGGACAGGAACCTGATGTTCACGTTCAGGAATTGGGTACACTACCAGCATAACAGGAATATAAAAATCTCCGTTTCGCCTTTCGCCTACTTTTCCCATTACAGAATTATCCAGCAGCCCACCGATGTGACGGCAAATCCCAATAGTGAAATCCGATTTTCGGTTGCCGTTGATTTACAGCACAGGGTCTTCAAAAACCTGTATGCGGTGGACAGAGCCGCCATCGAGTACCGGGTGTTTGAAAATCCCCAATCGGACATTAACCGTTTAAGGAACCGTTTTGGTTTTCGCTATGATTTTACCGACAGGTTGAAATCGGGCATTTACGATGAATTATTCGTGAACGTGTCGGGCGCAGGCATCGCACATTTTTATGACCACAACAGGGTTATGCTCAATATGGAATACAGCGTATTGCCCAACCTGAAATTTGACATGGGCTATATCAACCTTTCCCGCTTGCCCGTAACGAGCGATGAAAAGTTGCATGAGCATAACATCTACCTGAACGTAACCTTTCAATGGAAGAACCGCAAGCAATCACCTCCCAAAGACTAAAAGGGGAACAAGCCATTTTTTTTTGCTTGTGTAACTAAAGTAGCTGTACAATAAAAAATTACTTCACAATTTAGTTTGGCTTTAAAACTATATTAAGATGAAAAATCCTTATCAAATATTGATTATAGGCGGCGGCACGGCAGGCATTATGGTCGCTGCGCAATTAAAGAAGCAGCAGGCAAGCCTATCCATAGCCATTATAGAACCATCCGAAACACACTATTATCAGGCGGCTTTTACATTGGTAGGTGCGGGAACCTATGCCATGAGCAAGACCAAAAGAAGCGAAGCATCGCTCATCCCTTCAGGAGTAGTATGGATTAAGGACAGGGCAACGGTTCTCTTTCCCGATGAAAACAAAGTCGTAACCGAAAAAAGCGGAAGCATCGGCTATGATTATTTGGTGGTCGCCCCCGGACTTGTATATGACCTCTCATTGATTGATGGTTTGGAAGATGCCCTCAACAACGGGGTGGCTTGCAGTAATTATATCAATCCTGAATACACTTGGAAATGCCTGCAAAATTTCAAGGGCGGAAATGCCATTTTCACACAACCCGCCACACCCATCAAATGCGGCGGTGCGCCGCAGAAAGCCATGTACCTTGCAGCCGATTATTTCCGCAGGAAAGGCATATCCGATAAAACGAACGTGGTTTTCGCAACACCCGGTACGGTCATTTTCGGGGTGAAATCCGTTGCCGATACGCTGATGCGTGTCATTGACCGTTATAAGGTCAATCTTAGACTATACCATACGCCCGTAAAAATAGATGCGGACAAAAGATTGGTTTATTTCAAGGATGCTACACCCGATGATAAGAAAGCAGGCTTGCAGACCATACCCGGCGCAACGTTAATCGCAGACAATTTGCTGGCGGTTCCTTTTGACTTCCTGCACCTTGCACCGCCCCAAACCGCACCCGAATTTATCCTGAAATCAGATTTATGCAATGAAACGGGCTGGTTAGACGTGGACATCAACAGCTTGCAGCACAAAAAGTACGATAATGTTTTTGGCTTGGGCGATGTGGCGGGTTTACCTACCGCAAAAACGGGAGCGGCGGTGAGGAAGCAGGCTCCCGTAGTGGTGGATAATATACTGAACCTGTTAAGCAACAAACCCGCAAACAATAAGGGCTATGAGGGCTATTCTTCCTGCCCGCTCGTAACAGGCTACGGAAAAATGGTACTGGCTGAATTTAATTACAAGAATGAATTTACGCCCGACCCCATGCTGAAATATATGCTGGTAAACAACAGCGACAAAGAACATTGGCGACTATGGCTGCTCAAAAAATACGGACTTCCTTACCTGTATTGGAACAAAATGATGAAAGGGGAAATGTAAGGAGATAAATAGTTCGGCCTTTCCATCGCTGTGTAACCAAAGTAGCTGTACGGGGAAAGTAAAGTGCGGAAATTTGCAGTATAAAATAATATTAACGACATAAAATAAAGGTTATGTTTTTTCAACACGTTTATGATAAGAGTTTAGCGCAGGGCAGTTACGTGATAGGCTGTCAGGCCACCGGAGAGGCCATTGTGATTGACGCACAACGGGATATTGATGTCTATTTGGAGATTGCAAAACAGAATAATCTCCGCATTACGCATATCGCCGAAACCCATATCCATGCCGACTTCCTTTGCGGTTCAAGGGAACTGGCGGCAGTGACCGGGGCAACCATGTACCTATCCGATGAGGGAGGCGAAGACTGGCAATACCAGTTTCCGCACAACGGATTGAAAGACGGCGATATTATCAGGGTGGGCAACCTTACATTGGAGGTATTGCATACACCGGGGCATACGCCCGAAAGTATCAGCTTTCTGCTGACCGACCACCCGGCAACGGACAAGCCCGTCATGGTATTTACAGGGGATTTCGTGTTTGTCGGCGACATTGGCCGTCCTGACCTCTTGGAAAAAGCCGCAGGGCTTATCGGTACGAAAGAGGCCGGAGCGAAACAAATGTTCCAATCATTGAAAAAGTTTGCCGCACTTTCCGAATACGTTCAGGTATGGTCGGCTCATGGAGCGGGTTCGGCCTGCGGAAAGGCATTGGGAGCGGTACATAGTTCTACGGTGGGTTACGAAAAAATCCGCAATTGGGCTTTCCAGTACGGTGAGGACGAACAGGCATTTACGGACTATCTGCTGGCAGACCAGCCCGAACCTCCCAAATATTTTGCCATGATGAAGCACCTGAACAAAGTGAACCGTCCGTTGCTGGTGGAAGTGCCAAAGCACCCGAGATTGTCCAAAGAGCAGTTTCTTTCCGCATACGAAAAAGGCATCAAGGTAATAGATACCCGCAATAAGGCGGACTTCGCCAATGGCTTTATACCCGGCAGCCTGAACATACAGGGCAATAACTCCTTTTCAACGTGGTGCGGCTGGCTGTTGAACTATCAGGAACAGTTCATATTGGTAGCCGATGACAGCCAAATGGAAGATTTGACCCGTAAGCTGATGCGTATTGGCTTGGATAATATCTACGGGTATATTTCCGATGTGCATGATTTGGGCATAGAGCTACAAACAGCAGACGTGATTGCTCTGGACGAATTTAAAACCTACATCGGAAAAGAAGATGTACAGGTTGTAGATGTGCGGGGCGCAACCGAATATGAAACAGCACACGTAGCCGGAGCAGACAATGTTTTTGTCGGAACCCTACCCGACAACCTCGATAAAATCAGTAAGGAAAAACAGGTAGTCATCCATTGTCAGGCTGGCGACCGTTCAGCGGTAGCTTATTCCATACTGGCTAAAAACGGTTTTGAGAACGTAAAGAATTTTTCCGGCGGGATGAAAGAATGGTTAGCGGCACAGGGTAAAACAATTGGATGCAAAGAGGCATCGTGTACGGACGCTTAAAATAAACAACTATGGGATTTTTTTCAGCCTTATTCGGCAACACAGATAACAGCCAGCTTACCGAAGCTATAAAAGACGGGGCTTTCTTAGTCGATGTGCGCACACCTGCCGAGTTTGCGGAGGGAAGCGTAAAAGGAGCGGTCAACATTCCGCTGGACAAAGTGCCGCAGGAGTTACCGAAGTTCAAAGGCAAGAAACACATCGTGGTGTTTTGCAGAAGCGGCAACCGGAGCGGGCAGGCTAAAAGTATTTTGGAGCAGAACGGTATTCAGCAGGTCATCAATGGCGGAACGTGGCAAAATGTAAATCAGGCGATAAATGGATAAAAAGGAAAAAGACATACAATGCTGCGTGACGCAGTGCGAAACTCCGTTTGACCAATCGTATTGGAACACACGTTGGGAAAACAGCGAAACAGGTTGGGACATTGGTCAGGCTTCGCCCGCCATTACGGAGTATATGAAACAATACCCGGACAGAAATGCGGCTATCCTTATTCCGGGATGCGGCAATGCCTATGAAGCGGAATATCTTGTTGCCAGCGGATTTACGGACATCACCCTGATAGATATTGCACCTAAAGCCGTTGAAACGTTGAAAGAAAAATTTTCCGGTACGCCACAGGTAAAGGTGCTGTGCGGGGATTTTTTCGGTCATGAGGGCAAATACGATTTAATCATCGAGCAAACATTTTTTTGTGCCATCCCACCGGGCAGACGAAAAGCGTATGCCCAAAAAACGGCCTCATTGCTCCATGAGAACGGTAAAATAATCGGAGTGCTGTTCGATAAGCAATTCGACCAGCCCTTTCCACCGTTCGGCGGTTGCCCTTGCGAATACATACCCATTTTTGAGCCGCATTTTATCATCAATACAATGGACGGGTGTTACAACAGTATCCCGCCAAGAAAGGGTTCGGAAGTATTTATTAATCTGATAAAAAAGTAGGAGCCATGAGAAAGAATATGGGAACAGCAGACAAAGCCATCCGCATCGGGATAGCCGTTGTTATCGCAGTATTGTATTTCACCAACGTTATTTCGGGAACGTGGGCAATCGTGTTGGGCATTTTGGCAATCGCTTTTGTCCTTACATCGTTCGTCAGCTTTTGCCCCCTTTACTTCCCGTTTGGTATCAACACTTTTAAAAAGAAGAAACAATGAAGCAAAGCATTTTAAACGGTTGGAATTTGATGCGCATAGTGCGCTTGGCATTGGGCATCATCGTTATGGTGCAGGGCTTTCAGGCAAATGAGTGGCTGCCCGTTGCATTGGGCGCACTGTTTTCCCTAATGCCGTTGTTCAACATAGGCTGTTGCGGTGTCTCCGGCTGCAATACGCCCGTTTCACGGCGGGGCAATAAAAAAATAGAAGATACAACGTATGAAGAAGTTCACTAAAAGAAGCCTGCTTATAATCATTGGCATAGTTGCCGGGGCAGCCGCAGGTTACCTCTACTGGAAATTTGTAGGGTGCAATACTGGCACTTGCGCCATTACCTCCAATCCGTATAACAGTACCGTTTACGGAGCGGTAATGGTCGCACTTTTATTTTCAATGTTTCAGAAACACAAAAGCAGGGCGGTATGACATTTCAGGAAATCATAAATCAGGACAAGCCTGTATTGGTAGATTTTTTTGCCGAGTGGTGCAGCCCCTGCAAAATGATGTCACCCATTTTGGAGGAATTAAAAAACCGTGTAGGCGATAAGGCCAACATCATTAAGATAGACGTGGACAAAAACCCGCAGGCGGCATCGGCTTTTCAGATACGGGGTGTACCTACGCTTATTATTTTCAGAAACGGGGAAATCCGTTGGCGGCAGTCGGGTATCTTCCCGGCAAATGAATTGGAACGATTGATTAACGAAAATAGATAAAATAAGATAATGATAGAATTTATTAAACAGCCGTGGCCTTGGTATGTAGCCGGGCCACTAATCGGTTTAACCGTTCCCGCATTGTTGATTTTGGGGAACAAATCATTTGGTATCAGTTCCTCACTGCGGCACATCTGTGCTTCATGTGTGCCTGCGGGCATCCCGTTTTTTAAATATGACTGGAAAAAAGAAGTATGGAACCTGTTTTTCGTGTTCGGCATATTCTTGGGCGGGGCAATCGCCGTCAACCTGTTGGCAAATCCGAACCCTGTTGAGGTCAACCCCAAATTAGCCACGGAACTGGCAGGCTACGGCATTACCAATTACAACAACCTGGTTCCCGAAGACATCCTGAACTGGCAATCGCTCTTTACGCTGAAAGGCTTTTTGATGATAGTGGTCGGTGGCTTTTTGGTAGGGTTCGGAACACGGTATGCAGGTGGCTGTACAAGCGGACATGCCATCATGGGATTGTCCAACCTGCAATGGCCGTCATTGGTCGCCACGATATGTTTCATGGTCGGCGGTTTCATTGTGGCCAACCTGATTTTACCACTCATCCTTTCACTTTAAACGAAAACGAAATGCAGCAGAATACACAGACGAATACAGATTTTGAAGTACGCTCACTGGATGCCATGTGCGTAAACGAAAGCCATTTGGAACACAAATGGTATCACAATATAAAATACCTGATAGTGGGCTTATTGTTCGGTATCATATTCGTGAAAGCCGAAGTGGTCAGTTGGTTCCGCATACAGGAAATGTTCCGCTTGCAATCCTTTCACATGTATGGTATCATCGGCAGTGCCGTGGTAGTGGGCATTGTTTCCGTATGGTTGATTAAGAAATTCAACATCAAGACCATCTACGGCGAACCCATTACCATTGCGCCCAAGAAGTTCAATAAGGGGCAGATTTACGGCGGACTGCTTTTCGGTTTCGGTTGGGCAATTACCGGAGCCTGCCCCGGCCCACTGTTTGCACAGATAGGAACAGGGGCAACCGTTATTGCCGTCACCCTTTTGAGTGCCATTGCAGGTACGTGGGTATATGGACTGTTGAGGGAAAAATTACCGCACTGACCATTGCATTTTCATATCGGGCATTAGGCCGCCAAAGTAGAAAGAGATGTACAACCATCTCTTTTTTTGCTATTGGTATGTGTTGCTTCCTATACAAAAAAAGCAGGAGACTTTGACGGTGGATTATGTTAAAAAACCATAAATCGGATGCCTTTTCTTGCACCCGTCAATAAATAAGGCTAAATTTGCGGGTTGATGAACAGGACTGCGCCATATAATTTAAGACCCTTTCAGCGATACCTTTTTGTATTCGCTGCGATGCTATGTGTGCTGCTCTCGTCCTGCCCCATCAAAAGCGGCATCAAGAGCCTTGTCGGTATCCCTACCAATACGGAGCAGGGCGTACCGAAGAAAAGCAGTCTTTTTTCTGCGGGCAACGGAACCGAGAAATGTGTCAGCGAAACTTCGGACACCAAAATTTCCCAAACGGTTTCTTCCAGCACCCAAGATGTGCTGCCCGCCGTACTGCTCACGGCAGCTTTTGTTTTCCTGCTCGGTTATACGCTCTGTAAACAGCAGCCACATCCCCTTTACGGCAGCTTAAAAATCCCCGGTACTTTACCCATCTTCCTCCAGTACCGGAAGCTCATCATTTAATACCATTCCCGCATTTCTTTTCTCCTGCCAGCTACCAAGATGCTGATAGGCGATAATCCTATTGTTTTCATTTAAAATAATCTATGGTCGGCTCCGGGCGACCTGTCAAAAACTTAATGGTAATATGATAAAACATATTATGGCGACCACAGTCCTATGGGTTGCCATCGCTGCCACGTTTCCTTTACAGGCGCAGCAGCAACAGGAACATACTTTGAGCAGCCTGTGGCCAAAGGTAGAAGAAACCTATCCGGGTGTTGGAGCAAAAATGTCGGCCATAGATGCCGCCAAGTTCAATGAGCGGGCGGTAAAGGGCAACACGCTCCCACAGGTAAAGGCACAGGCACAGAACACTTACGGCACTTACGAGGGAAGCGCAGGGGGATTTTTCCCGCAACCCGGTTTCTTTAACGTAAGCGGGGCTGCAAATGCCTCAAGCGGAAGTTCAATGGCGGCAAACAGTTTCGGCTCCGCCACGCTTGAATGGGAATTGTTTTCGTTCGGCAGGATACGCAGGGAAAACGAGGCCGCCAGCGCACTGACTGGCAAAACGGTAAGCGACAAGGATGCTTACCTGTTGGGGCTGAAAAAGACATTATCGGAACGCTATATCACCTTACTGTATAACGATGCCAAGCTGAACTGGACTGAAAAGAATGCCGGACGGCTCGATGACATACGCAAAATCACTTCCGGCCTTTCGGCAGCCGGTCTGCGGCCTGCGGCGGATAGCCTGCTTGCATCGTCTTCCTATGTGCAGGCAATGGGGGAACACGATAAATGGAGCGGGTTTACAAACGCCTCGTTCATTAAACTGCTGGAACTGTATAACGGTGAGACCATTTCCTATGCCGCATCCGCCACCCGTTTTACCAACCCAACGCAGCAGGGGCTGAACGGTGAAAACACGATAAGCCCCTCACATCCCATACTGGATGCGCTGGACAGGCAATCGGAGTATTATACCCTTAGCGGCGAGGCGCAGAAAAAGGCTTCGCTGCCATCCCTGCGCCTGTTGGGGGGCTATGCCTACCGTGGTACGGGCATCAACCCCAACGGAACCGTATCAGGCGCATGGAAAGACGGCTTCAATAACACCATCAATAACTTTCTTGCGGGTATCGGTATCACATGGAACATCACCAGCCTGCATACCAACCGAATGAAAGGTGAACAGCTTTTTAAGGAAGCGGAAAGCACCAAACTGCTCCATGCACAGTATGAGCAGGCGATGCAGGCCGACCTTTCGGCATCACGGGCGAAAATCCGGCAGCAATACCAGCAGCTTGCAAAAACAAGGCTTGCCGTGAAGCAGTCGCAGGATGCCTACGATATGTATTTGGCAAGGTACAAAAGCGGCCTGATTACGCTCACCGAACTTTTGCAGATACGCACCTTGCTGGAACAGGCCGAGAACAACCATATAGAGGCTTCACATGAATACTGGATGCTCCTTGCTTACGAGGCGGAACTGACCGCCGACTTCGATTTTTTGTTTAACAACCTTTAATTTTTTGAGCATGAACATCATAAGATTTGCGTTAAGGAAGCCCATTTCCATTATGGTTGTGGTACTGGCGATAGCTTTCTTTTCCTACAATACCATCAAAAAAATCAACGTAGATATTTTCCCCGAAGTGGAACTGCCAGCGATGTACATCGCCATGCCCTATGGCGGGTTGTCGCCAGCCTATATGGATGGGTTTATGGCAAACGAGTTCCAAAAGGTGCTGCTGTTTGTCAGCGGGGTAAAGAACATAGATTTCAAAAGCGTACAGGGATTGACCCTGATGAAACTGACCTTTTACCCCGGAACCGATATGGCGCAGGCTTCGGGCGAACTGTCCGCCGCTGTTTCAAGGGCAATGGGGTTCCTGCCGCCCGGAGCCGTCCCCCCGATAGTGGTACGGTTTGACGGCAGTTCGCTTCCCGTGGGGCAATTGGTCTTTGAGAGCGACCAACGTTCCGTCAATGAAATACAGACATTGGTGCTGACGAGGGTGCGCCCCATGTTTGTGGAAGTACCCGGCATTACCGCCCCGGCTCCCTTTGGCGGTAACATCCGTTCCATCGTTATCAATGTTGACCCCGAAGCGATGCAGGTTCAATATTGGGTGCTGTTACCCAATATATGTTTTAAGACTATAAAATAACCCAATGGAAAAGTTCTACAATGAAACACTGTTTAAGTTGGAAACAGCCATCAACGAATTGGAGCTTGAGGCCGATTGCTCGGTACAACGGATAGAAACTGTTATCAATCTCATTCTTCAATACCTGTCTGATGTAAAAGAGTATGTCCTGAAACGAGGGTTTAAGAATGTGGATGAGGAAATCCGTTTTTTCAAATATCAGAAGCCTGCCATTGTTGCGAAACTCATTTATTACAATGCCATCTACAAAATTGAGACAAGGAAGCCATACGGAGCAAAGCCCACAAGGAAATACCTTAAAAAAGAACTGAAGAAGCTAAAAAGGTTCTTTGATAACAACCTCGATTTTTACAAGTACTACCGTAGCAATAACTCGTTCCTCGACGAGAAAATGTTTTTAAGGGGTAACCACGATATAAAGCTATGGTTGGACACTTATTATTTCCAGTCAGACCACAATTTTTCTACATCACATGATTACAAGGTTGCCAAGATAATAGCCAATGATTTGATACAGGTCTACATCGAAGACTAGTTATATCACAAGTTCCAAAAGAATAAATCGAAAGCCCAAAAGAAGCTGAAATGGACAGGTAGCAAAGTGGCATTGATAGAACTGATTTATGCCCTGCATTACCAAAATGTGTTTGACAACGGGAACAATGATATAAGGGAAGTAGCCCAGTACTTTGAAAGTACCTTTGGCATTGACTTAGGCAATTTCTATCAGACCTATCTGGAGTTGAGAAACCGGAAGATGAACCGTACAAAATTCCTCGATGCGCTTCGGGAGGAACTAATACGGAGAATGGACGAGCAGGACGAAAAGTAGGATTTGGGCGTGCCACCGTCTGCATTCCCCCCTCCATGCCCAGGCTAACGAAAAAATGCAGACGGGTCGGGCTATCCGCTGTATCTTTTGCGGATCTGCGAGGACCGCAAAAGGATGTCGCTTCTATCCCTCACGCTGTATGCCGTCCAAAAAAAACAAAACATTTATTTCCTTTTTGGTTTCCTGTTTTCAAACTCAAAGGAGGTTTCAGCTTTGTCGTTCATGACGATATAGGCATTGAATTTATTGCCCGAATTGCTTTTCATGCCTTTGATAAGGTTGGTCTTTCCTTTGGTCACAAGGCTTTCTATATCGGTAAAGCTCAACGCCACTCCGCACACGGTACGGAATTGAAGCCAACCACAAGCCTCATAGGGGCATTTTACAACCTTGTTCCAAACCAATAGCTGACGGTTCTTGCACTTGGGGCAGGTCAGTTCCGGATGCTTTTCATCGGCAATGCCCGTGTCCAACAGTTCCCGTGTTATGGAAGTGGCATAGGCTTCCATATCCCTGTGAAAAGCATCTGCATTCGCCTCGTTGTTTTCAATTTTCTGCAATTCCATTTCCCATTCGGCGGTCATGGCTATATCGGCAATCTTTTTGTCCTTTACAGCCCCGTAAACCTGCAATCCCTTATGGGTAGGAATAAGGGATTTCTTTTCACGCCTAATGTAATCCCTCTTAAAAAGCGTTTCTATAATGGAGGCTCTTGTAGCAGGTGTACCGATACCGATGTCTTTTAGGGCTTTCCGTTCGTCCTCGTTATGGGTTTCCTTTCCGGCATTTTCCATTGCGGACAACAGACCTGCCTCGGTATAAAGCACAGGCGGTTTGGTTTTCTTTTCCAGTACGGATGCCTCTTTGATTTTCAGCTCATCGCCGACCTTTAATTCCGGCAGTTCCTGCACAGGCTCGCTGTCCTCATCTGTAAATTTTTCCTTGATGCCACGCCAGCCGGCTTCGAGGATTTTACATCCTTTCAGTGTAAAATCATAGTGAAAAGCCTGCAATCCGATGTCGGTTATTTCTTTGGTACAGGCAGACGAAAGGGCTTCCAACAGGCGATGCGCAATCATATCATAGATAACATTTTCGTGTGCCGTTAATTCGGACGGGATTTTTTCGGTAATCAGCAGACCGTGGTGGTCTGTGACCTTTACGTCATTCACGATGCGTTTGTTGAAACGCCCCCATTTCACTTTTCCGACCGCTTTTTTACAGGAAGCCCGTGCTTCCAAATTCCTTACCAGTGCAGGGATTTCCGACCACATATCTTCGGGGATGTACTTGCTCCCTGTACGTGGATAGGTGATAAACTTCTTTTCATACAGGCTTTGGGCAATGTTCAATGTTTCCTCGGCAGTATAGAAAGCCCTTTTGTTCGCTTCTTTCTGCAATCCCGTAAGGTCGAACAGCAAAGGCGGTTGCTCCGAAACCGTTTTGGTGTCCACCGCCGTAACGGTCGCTGTTCCGTTACGCTGAATGGATTTCAGGGTATCGTCAGCAAGTTTCCTGTCATCCCATTTGGTCTTGGAAAGGCTCTTAAAGTCTGTAAATTCTTTACGGTGTTCCAACTGGATTTGAAAGTATTTCTTGATAGTAAAATCCTTGTTTTCCAAATACCGCTTGCAGATAAGGGCAAGCGTAGGCGTTTGTACCCTGCCAAGCGAGTAAACGCCACGCCCTGCCGAAATACTCAATGCCTGCGAGGCATTGATGCCCACAAGCCAGTCGGCTTTGCTCCGCCCTTGTCCGGCACGGTATAGCCCGTCAAATTCGCTTCCGGCTTTTAGGTTGTCAAAACCCTGTTTAATCGCCTTTTCCGTGAGTGAGCTTATCCATAGACGTTCAAAGGGTTTCCGGCACTTTAGGTATTCATAGATATACCTAAAAATGAGTTCGCCCTCACGTCCGGCATCGGTGGCCACGATAATACTATCGCATCTACCGATGACCTGTTCGATAATCTTCAACTGTTTTAATGCCCCGTTATCGGGAACATAGCTTTTGTCCTTTTTTACCTTGCGCACCGTAAGTATAAAAGGGTCGGGCAATATGGGCAGGGCTTCCCTTTGGAAGCCCGATACCCCGTAATCTTCGGGCATCGCCAGTCCGACCAAATGCCCCAATGCCCACGTAACTTCGTAGCCGTTCCCTGTGAAGTAGCCATCCCGTTTTTCGGTCGCTCCCAACAGAGTAGCTATTTCCCTTGCCACACTTGGCTTTTCTGCAATGATTGCTTTCATGATACTATCTCTTTTAATGGATGTGGTGAACATTTCTCTTTGAGAAACCCCTTCGTATTATGTGAAAGGGGATTTCCAAAGAAAAATGTTTTTTGATGATATTATCTTCTTACCCCTCTGGATTTAGCCGGACGGTTGGGGTCATTCTGCCGTTGCTGTTGCCTTATGTTTTTCGGCGTTTGTTGCTCCGGTTTCAGAGGCTCGTT
>Ga0164243_10008832_pt1 | contig 14799 bp, 13 predicted proteins | sample OricompcompostOP_FD_108781 | JGI IMG/M metagenome (GOLD analysis project Ga0164243, IMG submission 108781) | Organic Plus compost microbial communities from Emeryville, California, USA - Original compost - Organic plus compost (OP) | ecosystem: Engineered > Solid waste > Mixed feedstock >... | reverse complement strand
GCCGTGACCGCCTTGAAGTGGTGGTGCAGCGACGACGCGCTCATGTTGACCGCCTGGGCCAGCGCGTCGATGCGCAGCGGCTCGTCGTAGCGCTGCTTGATCCATTCGATGGCGCGCGAGACCTGCTGCGCCGGGCCGCTGGCCAGGGCGATGCGGCGCAGCCGCGGCCCGAGCTCCCCGGTCAGCAGCCGGTAGAGGATCTCGCGCTCGGCCAGCGGGCCCAGCGCGCGCAGGTCGGCCGGGCTGTCGAGCAGGCGCACCAGCCGCAGCACGGGTTCGAGCAGGTCGGCGGTCATGCGCCCGACCCCCAGGCCGCGCTGCTGCGCCGGCTCGGCCGCCGCCGGGGGCGGGTCGCATTCGTCGACCAGTTCGCCGATGCGGCGCGCGTCCAGGTCCAGCGCCACGCACAGGTAGGGCACCTGCGGCGTGGCCAGGGTGATGCGCGCCTGCACGGGCAGGTCGAAGGCGGACAGCAGGTAGTGGTCCTGGTTGTATTCGTAGACTTCGTCGCCCAGGTGCACGCGCTTGGCGCCCTGCACGGCGATGGTCAGCGACGGCCGGTACTGGCCGCAGCCCAGGTCCATGGGATCGGAGAAGCGCACCAAGGCCAGGCCGGGATAGGCGGTCTGCTGCGGCCCGTTGGCCGTGATGCGGGCGCGGATGCGCGCGGCCAGCTCGGCGCGGCCATGGGCCAGGCGTTCGTCGTCGCGGGCGGGCCGGTTGTCGGTCATGCGGCGGCGATGGCGATGGGCGTGCGGATGGGCAGCGCGCGCAGGCGCGTCCCGGTCGCATCGAAGATGGCATTGGCCAGCGCCGGCGCCAGCGGCGGCACGCCGGGCTCGCCCACGCCGGTGGGCGCCGCGGTCGAGGGCGCGATGTGCACTTCCACGCGCGGCATTTCGTTGATGCGCAGCAGCGGATAGTCGTGGAAATTGCTCTGCTCGACCATGCCGTCCTTGAGCGTGATGGCGCCGTGCAGGGCGGCCGTGAGCGCGAAGCCGATGCCGCCCTCCATCTGCGCGCGGATCACGTCGGGGTTGATGGCGATGCCGCAGTCCACCGCGCAGACCACGCGGTCGACCTTGAGCGAGCCGTCCGCGCCGATGGTGACTTCCACCACCTGTGCGACCACCGTCTGGAAGGATTCGTGCACCGCTACGCCGCGGCCGCGGCGCGTGCCCGCCGCGCCGGGGGCGAGCGGCCTGCCCCAGCCGGCCTCGCGCGCGGCCAGCTCCAGCACGCCCAGGTGGCGCGCGTGCCCGGCCAGCCGCTCGCGGCGATAGGCCACCGGGTCCTGGCCGGCCGCGTGGGCGGCTTCGTCGATCAGGCTTTCGGCGGTGAAGGCGGTGTGGGTGTGGCCCACCGAGCGGAACCACTGCACGGGCACGCGCACGTCCTTGGCCGTATGCAGCTCCACGCGCAGGTTGGGCACGTCGTAGCTCAGGTCCGACAGGCCTTCGACCGAGGTGGGGTCGATGCCGTCCTTGACCAGGAAGGCCTCGAAGGGCGTGCCGGTGGCGATGGACTGGCCGACCACGCGCACGTGCCAGGCGGTCACGCCGCCCGCGGCGTCCAGGCCCACGCGGGCGCGGTGCAGGTAGAGCGGCCGGAAATAGCCGCCGCGCATGTCGTCCTCGCGCGTCCATACCATCTTGACCGGCGCCTCCACCCCTTGTGCGCGCGCCGCGCGGGCGATGGCCACGGCTTCCAGCATGTAGTCGGCGGTGGGGCTGGCGCGCCGGCCGAAGCTGCCGCCGGCGTAGAGCTGGTGGATGGCGACCTTGGCCGGCGGCACGCCCAGGTAGGCGGCGATGGCTTGCTGGTCGGGGGTCTGGAACTGCTCGCCGTTCCAGATCTCGCAGGACCCGTCGTTGTCCAGGCGCACGACGCAGTTCAGCGGTTCCATGCTGGCGTGGGCCAGGAAGGGGTATTCGAAGTCGGCCTCGATCACGCGGGCGGCGCCGGCCAGCGCCGCGTCGGCGTCGCCCCGGCTGGCCGCGGGCGCGCCGGGCCGGCCGGCCGCCTGGCGGTACTGCGCGAGGATCTCTTCGCTGCCCAGGCGGTAGGCGGCGCTGTCGTCCCAGTCGATCGACAGCGCGTCGCGGCCGGCGCGCGCGGCCCAGGTGTTATCGGCCAGCACGGCCACGCCGGCGCCGCGGGTGGCCGAGCCCTCGAACTGCACCACGGCGCGCACGCCGGGCACGGCGCGGGCCTTGGCGGCATCCACGCCGCGCACCGTGGCGCCGAAGCGCGGCGGGTGCGCCGCCACGGCCACCAGCATGCCGGGCAGGTGCACGTCCTGGGTGAAGCGGGCGCGGCCGTGGACCTTGTCGGCGCTGTCGACGCGGCGCAGTGCGGTCTTGCCGATCAGCGCGAACTGGCCGGGCTGCTTGAGCGCCACGTCGGCGGGCACCGGCTGGCGCGCGGCGTCGGCGGCCAGTTCGCCGAAGCCGGCCTTGCGTCCCGAGGGGGCATGGGCGACCACGCCCTGCGAGACGGTCAGCTCGCCCGCCGGGACCTGCCAGCGCCCGGCGGCGGCGCCCACCAGCATGGCGCGCGCGGCGGCGCCGGCGCGGCGCATCTGCTCGTAGGAGTTGGCCATGGCCGTGCTGCCGCCCGTGCCCTGCATGCCGAAGGACAGGTTCTTGTACAGCTCGGTATCGACCGGCGCACCCTCGACGCGCACCTGCGCCCAGTCGGCGTCGAGCTCTTCGGCGGCCAGCGTGGCCAGGCCGGTGTAGGCGCCCTGGCCCATCTCGATGTGCTTGGCGTAGACGGTGACGATGCCGTCCTCGCCGATGCGCAGAAAGGCGTTGGGCGCGAAGGCGGCAGGCACAGCGGCTTGCGCGCCCGCGCCGGATGCGGCCATGAGCGGGGCCAGGTGCAGGCCCAGGACGAGGCCGGTGCCGCCTTGCAGGAAGCGGCGGCGGGCCGGGCTGCCGGGGGCGGCGGCCGGCGACGCGGCGCCGGAAGCGGCCTGGCCGGCGTCGGCGAGCAGGGACAGGAATGCCATGGCGGTCTCCTTCAGGCCAGCGCGCGGGCGGCGTGGTGGACGGCGGCGCGGATGCGCACGTAGGTGGCGCAGCGGCAGGCGTTGCCGCTCATGGCCTCGTCGATGTCCTGGTCGCTGGGCGCGGGCTTGGCGCGCAGCAGGGCGACCGCCGACATGATCTGGCCGGACTGGCAATAGCCGCACTGGACCACATCCAGCTCCTGCCAGGCGGCCTGCACGGCCTGGCCGACCCGGTCGGCCGCCACGCCTTCGATGGTGGTGATCTTCTGCCCGGCCAGCGCAGCCACCGGCGTGACGCAGGCGCGGATGGGGTTGCCGTCGGCGTGCACCGTACAGGCGCCGCACAGGGCCATGCCGCAGCCGTACTTGGTGCCGGTCAGCTTTGCCAGATCGCGCAAGACCCAGAGCAGGGGCATGTCGCTCGGGGCGTCGATGGCGGTGTCCGCGCCGTTGATGTTCAGGGTGATGGTCATGATGCTCCTTGCCGGTGTGCCGGGGCGGGCGCGTGCGCCGGAGCGGCAAGGTTAAGGAATGGAGCGGCAGGCGGGCAATGCCGATTTCTACGATTTTCTTGCCTGATTCTGCAAGAGGGGCGCGGAATTCAGAAGCCGGCCAGCACCGACTTGCCTATCGACCGCCCGCTTTCCTGCGCGGCGTGGGCGCGGCGCAGATTGGCGGCGTCGATGGTGCCGAATTCCTCGCGCAGCGTCGTGCGCAGCACGCCGGCGTCGACCAGCGCCGCCACCTCGGACAGGATGCGGTGCTGCTCGGCCATGTCCGGCGTCTGGAAGAGCGATCGCGTGAACATCAGTTCCCAGTGCACCGCCAGGCTCTTGCGCTTGTAGGGCATGACGTCGAAGCTGTCCGGGTCGTCGATCAGGGCCAGCGCGCCCTGCGGCTCCAGCGCCTCGACGATGGCCGGGCTGTGCTGCCCGGTGGCGGTCAGGCCGGCCACATAGCGCACGGCGGGGATGCCGATTTCGCGCAGGCCCTCGTGCAGCGGCTGGCGATGGTCGATGACGTGGTGGGCGCCCATGGCGCGGCACCAGTCGGCGCTTTCCGGGCGCGAGGCGGTGGCGATCACGGTCAGGCCGGTCAGGCGGCGGGCGATCTGGGTCAGGATGGAGCCGACCCCGCCGGCGCCGTTGACGATCAGCAGGGCGCCGCCGGCCGTCTTGCTGCCGAAGGGCACGCGCAGCCGGTCGAACAGCAGCTCCCAGGCCGTCAGCGCGGTCAGCGGCAGCGCCGCCGCCTGGGCGAAGGACAGGCTGGCGGGCTTGGGCCCGACCAGGCGCTCGTCCACCGCGTGCAGCTCGGCGTTGGCGCCGGGGCGGTCCAGCGCGCCGGCGTAGAACACCGCGTCGCCCGGGCGGAACAGGGTGGCCTCGCCGCCCACCTGCTCGACGATGCCGGCGGCGTCGTAGCCCAGGATGCGCGCCTGGCCCTCGGGCGGCTGGGCGCCGATGCGCACCTTGGCGTCCACCGGATTGACCGAGACGGCCTGCACGCGGACCAGGACGTCGCGCGCGCGCAGCGTGGGGGCGGGCAGTTCCAGGTCGACCAGGCTGTCGGCGGCGTCGATGGGCTGGGGGCGGTAATAGCCTACGGCTTTCATGGCGGTTTCCTCGGGAAGGGAGCAGTGCCGGCCATGGTAGGCGTTTGCCGGAAATCAGGGAATCGAATAATTTTAATGTCTTCTATTAGGACTTCATCTTGATCGAGGCGCCGCCATGGCCTATCGCAACCTGGAAATCGACCTGCTGCGCGCCTTCGTCGCCGTGGCCGAAACGGGCGGCTTCACCGCCGCGTCGGAAGTGGTGCGGCGGTCGCAATCGGCGGTGAGCCAGAAAGTGCTCAGGCTGGAGGACATCCTGGGCAGGCGGCTGTTCGCCCGCACCAGCCGCTCGCTCAGCCTGACCCGCGAGGGCGAGCAACTGCTGGTCGTGGCCCGGCGCATGCTGGAGCTGAACGACGCCGCGGTGCGCAAGCTGGCCGAGCCGCCCGCCTCGGGCAGCCTGCGCCTGGGCATCGCCGAAGACTTCGTGCCGCGCCAACTGCCGGCGCTGCTGGCGCGCTTTCGCCGGCTGTACCCGGACGTGCGCCTGGAACTGATGACCGGCCTGAGCTGCGGCTTGCTGGCCGCCTACGACGCAGGCCGGCTGGACGTGGCGATCGCCAAGAAGGACGGCGCCGCCCAGCGCGGCCGGGTGATCTGGCGCGAGCCGCTGGCCTGGCTGGCGCCGGCCGGCCGCCTGCCCGACCCGGACGCGCCCGTGCCCCTGGTGCTGCTGCCGCCGCCCTGCACCTACCGGGACGTCATGGTGCAGGCGCTGGACGCGGCGCGGCGGGCCTGGCTGCCGGCCTGCACCTCGGGCAGCCTGATGGGCATCCAGGCGGCGGTGGCCGGCGGCCTGGGAGTGACGGTGCTGGGCCGGTCCTTCGCGCAGGAAGGCCTGCAGATCCTGCCGCCGTCGGCGGCCTGGCCGGCGCTGCCCATGACCGAAATCGTCGTGCTGGGCGAGGACGGCCCGGCCGCCGGCCTGGCCCGCCCGCTGGTGGGCTTCCTGACCGACAGCCTGTCGGGCGCCCTGGCGGCGGCGGCCTGATGGCGGCGCGCCCCGGCCCGCCGCGCCTGCGCCGGCGGAGTGTTTTCGGTATCCTTGTGCGCTGTCGTGCGCAGGTCCGCGCGTCGGCGCGGGGCAGCCTGCCCGCGGCCGACCGGCGCGCCGGGCCGCGCCGCCGCCCCGCAGAGCCCATGCCCGCTTCCCACGATAGACTGCCGCCCTCGCCATCCTTGCCCTTTTCCTTCTTGCCGCGCCGGCCGGCCGGGCGCCTGCGCGCCGCCGCCTGCGCGCTGATGCTGGCGGCTCTTGCGGCCTGCAGTTCGGCGCCGCCGGCCGCGCCGGGCTACCACCGCGTGCAGTCGGGCGAAACGCTCTACAGCATCGCCCGCCGCTACGATCGCTCGGTCAGCGAGCTGGTGCGCTGGAACAGGCTGTCCAATCCCAACCAGCTGGAAGTGTCCCAGGTGCTGCGCGTCGTCCCGCCGGCAGGCGGCGCGTCGGCGTCGGCATCGCCGTCGAGTGCCGCCAGGCCGGCCGCCACGCGCAAGCCGGCGGCCGGCGCCAAGCCCCCGGCCTCGGCCAGCCGCAGCCAGCCCGCCGCGCCGCCGGCCGGCGCGATCAAGCTGGCCTGGCCGGCCGACGGCAAGGTCTCGCGCCGTGGCAGCCAGGCCGGCGTCGTCATCGCCGGCCCGGCCGGCACGCCGGTGCGCGCGGCCGCATCGGGCCGCGTGCAGTTCGCCGGCGCCGGCGTGCGCGGCTACGGCAACCTGGTGATCGTCGGCCACGGCTCGGGCTATCTGACGATCTACGCGCACAACCGCAAGCTGACGGTGGCGCCGGGCCAGCAGGTCAAGCAGGGCCAGCAGCTCGCCGAGATGGGCGACAGCGACAGCTCCCAGGTCGCCCTGTATTTCGAGGTGCGCCACAACGGCAACCCGGTCGACGCGCTGCGCATGCTGCCGAGCCGGTAGGGGCGTTGGCGCTGTCTCGGTAATGGCGTCTAGGCTTGCCCGGGACGCGGGCAAGCCGCCGCGTTTCGCCGGAAGCAGCCCGGCTCGTGGTCGTCGACCACGCCCACCGCCTGCAGCCACGCATACACGATCACCGGCCCCACGAACTTGAAGCCGCGCCGCTTGAGTTCGCGCGACATCCGCACGGACAGTTCGGATTGCGCCGGGACGGGGCCGCTGTTGACGATGGGCCGGCCGCCGGCCATGGACCAGACCCACTGCGAGAAATCCTCGCCGGCATCCTGCATGGCCAGGTAGGCGCGGGCGTTGCCGATGGCGGCCTCGATCTTGGCGCGCGAGCGGACGATGCCGGCGTCCTGCATCAGGCGCTGCACGTCGTCCTGGGTGTAGCGGGCCACGGCCTGCGGGTCGAAGCCGGAGAAGGCGCGCCGGAAGGCGTCGCGCTTGCGCAGGATCGTGCTCCACGACAGGCCGGCCTGGAAGCCGTCGAGCATGAGCTTTTCCCACAGGGCCCGGCTGTCGTATTCGGGCACGCCCCATTCGTCGTCGTGGTAGGCGCACATCTGCGGGTCGGTGCCGGCCCAGCGGCAGCGGGAGGGGGATGTCATGGCGGTCGGGGTCCCGGAAGGCGATGGCCGCCATGATACCGGCGCGCGTCCGGCCCGAACCAGCTGCCCGAGGCGACCGCGGCCAGGACGATGGCGCCGTACAGGAACATGGCCAGCGCCGAGGCGGCGAAGAAGGCCGCCAGCGATCCGCCCAGCCGCAGCGCCAGCCAACCTGCGCCGGCGGCCACGGCCAGCCGGACGAAGCCGGCCAGCAGCGGCCATTTCAGGCGGCCGGCCCCCTGGGACGCGAAGTACAGGGTGAAGCCCAGGCCGAAGAAGCCGTACAGCGGTCCCACGGTGCGCAGGTAGGCGGCGCCCGCCTGCAGCATGGCGGGGTCGTCGTCGAACAGGCCCAGCCAGGCGTGCGGCCACAGGGCAGCGGCCAGGCCGATGGCCTCGGCGATGGCGAACGCCATGGCGCCGCCCGTCAGGGCAATGCGCAGGGCGCGCGCCTGCTGGCCGGCGCCGATGTTGGCGCCCACCAGGGCGACCAGCGGCGCGCCGATGCCGAAGCAGACGGGGATGACCAGGTATTCCAGCCGCGCGGCGGTGCCGTAGCCGGCCAGCGCCGCCGTGCCCGCGTAGGCGCCGACGAGGGCGGTGGTGGCCGCGATCAGGCCGTTGGTGAGCAGGGGGTTGACGGTGGCCAGGCCGCCGACGGCCAGGATGCTGCGCGCCGGCGCCCACTGCAGCGCGCCCGGCCGCAGCCGGGCCGGGTTGCGGCCGCTGGCGCAGTACCAGAGCAGGATGGCGGCGCCCGCGGCGTAGTAGCCGACCATGGCCCAGGCCGCGCCGGCGATGCCCAGCGCCGGCAGCGGCCCCGGCCCGAAGATCAGGCAGGGCGACAGCGGCACCAGCAGCACGGCGCCGCCGCAGATCACCAGCCCGGGCACGACCATGTTGCCGGTGCCGCGCACGGCGCTGGCCAGCGCGTTCATGATCCACATCAGCGCCAGCCCGCCGGCGAGCACGTCGGAATAGGCCAGGGCGGCGTCCAGCACCGGGCCGTGCGCGCCCATGGCCCGGTACAGGCGTTCGCCGAAAGAGGCCAGCATCAGGGCGCAGGCCAGGCCCAGGGCCGCGTTCAGCGCCACGGCGTGCAGCACCAGGCGGTCGGCCTCGTCGCGCCGGCCGGCGCCCAGGGCGCGCGCCACCGCCGCCGAGATGCCGCCGCCCATGGCGCCCTGGGACATGTTCTGCATGAGCATCAGCACCGGCGTGACCAGCGCCGCGCCGGCCAGCGCGTGGCCGCCCAGGCGGGAGATGAACCAGGTCTCCATGAGGGCGGCGCCGGACTGCGCCAGCATCATGAGCAGGTTGGGCCAGGCCAGCCGCAGCAGGGTGGGGGCGACGCGGCCGTGCAGCATGGCGTGCAGGCGCGGGCTGTGGGCGGCGGATGCCGTCGCCGCGGGCGGTTCGGACGAGCCAGCGGAGCCAGCGGAGCCAGCGTCTTCCGGGCGGGCAGGGGGCATGATATTTACATGATGTCCATAATTTATTTTATAATGATCGGCAACATCTATTTTCCCGTCAAGCCAGACGGCAAGGAGCGCACATGCCGCGAGTTTCCCGGGCCCAGGCCGAACGCAACCGCGCGGCCATCGAGCAGGCGTCGGCGCGCCTGTTCCGCGAACGCGGCCTGGCCGGCGCCAGCGTGGTGGACCTGATGGCGGCGGCCGGCCTGACGCACGGCGGCTTCTACGGCCATTTCCAGTCCAAGGACGAACTGGCCGCCGCCGCCTGCGCGGCCGCCTTCGAGCAATCGCGCGAGCGCTGGCGCCGGCGCATGGCGGGCCAGCCGGATGCCCGGGCGGCGCGGCGGGCGCTGGTGCAGGGCTATCTGTCGGCGCGCAACCGGGACGACGCCGGCACGGGCTGTCCCGCCGCCGGCCTGTCGGGGGACGTGGCGCGCGAGCCGGCCGGCAAGCCGGTGCGCGCCGCCTTCGCGGACGGGATCCGGCGCCAGGTCGACACGCTGGCCGGCCTGCAGGACGCTGCAAGCCCCGGCGACGCCCGCCGCCGGGCGCTGGCGCAGTACGCCGCCATGGTGGGCGCACTGGTGCTGGCGCGCGCCACCCGGGGCGAGCCGATATCGGACGAGTTCCTGGCGGCCGCGCGGGACTCGCTGCTGGGCGGCGCCGCGGCAACCCCCACGCCGCCGGAGGCGGCGCCCGCGGGCCGCGCCGCGCAACGTGCGCGGCGCGGCCGGGCCGCATAGGCCGTCTCCCTCCCTCCATAGCCTTCGATCACTCCAGGGACCAGATATGTTCGCCATGCCGGCCGCGCTGTGGCTGCAGCGCCGGGGTTTGCATTTTTCGTGGGTGGTCGCGGGCATCGCCTTCCTGACCATGCTGACTTCGGCCGCCGCCCTGGGCCTGCCCGGAGCGCTGCTGCCGGCGCTGGGCAGGGAGTTCGGCTGGCGCATCGACGAGATATCGTCGGCGCTGGCGCTGCGCTTCGCGCTGTTCGGCCTGCTGGGGCCGTTCTCGGCCATCCTGATGGAGCGCCACGGGCTGCGCGCGATCGTGGGCGCGGCCATGGTGCTGATCGCCTCGGCCATGCTGCTGTCCACGCAGATGACGCAGGTCTGGCATCTGGTCGCGCTGTGGGGCCTGGTGCTGGGCCTGGGCTCGGGGCTGACGGCGCTGGTGCTGGGCGCGGTGGTGGTCAACCGCTGGTTCGACGAGCGGCGCGGCCTGGTGCTGGGGGTGCTGACCGCCAGCTCGGCCACCGGGCAATTGCTCTTCCTGCCGCTGGCGGCCTGGCTGAGCGAGACCTACGGCTGGCGCATGGCGGTGCTGCCCGTGTGCGGCGTCTGCCTGGCCGTGGCCGCGCTGGCCTTCTGCCTGATGCGCGACCGGCCGGAAGACCTGGGCCTGGCGCCCTACGGCGCGCCGCAGGAGCTCCGCCATGACGCCTCCAGCGGCGCTGTCGACGGCGTCTCCAACGGCGTCGGGCATGGCGTCCGGCTCGGCGCGCCGCCGGCGAGCCGCTCGCCGTCCGTCCGTCCCTCGCTGCTGGCCCCCTTCGCCACGCTGGCCGACGTGTCGCGCAGCCGCAGCTTCTGGGTGCTGTTCGGCACCTTCTTCATCTGCGGGCTGAGCACCAGCGGCCTGATCCAGACCCACTTCATCGCGCTGTGCGGCGACTTCGGCCTGGCCGCGGTGCCGGCCGCGTCGGTGCTGGCCATGATGGGTGCCTTCGATTTCGTGGGGACGATATTGTCGGGCTGGCTGTCGGACCGCTACGACAACCGCAAGCTGCTGTTCTGGTATTACGGCCTGCGCGGGCTGTCGTTGTTCTGGCTGCCGTATTCTGAGTTCACGCTGTACGGGCTGTCGCTGTTCGCCATGTTCTACGGGCTGGACTGGATCGCCACGGTGCCGCCTACGGTCAAGCTGGCCGCGGCCTCCTTCGGGCGGGAGCGCGCCGGCATGGTGTTCGGCTGGATCTTCGCCGGCCACCAGCTGGGCGGCGCCTTCGCGGCCTACGGCGCGGGGCTGGCGCGCACGCTGCTCATGACCTATACCCCGGCGCTGTGGGCCGCGGGCGCGGCCTGCCTGGTGGCGGCGCTGTCGATATTCCTGATCCGCCGGCCCGCGCCGGCGGCGGGGTAGCGGCGCGGCCTCGGGCGCCGGCGGCGCCTCGATGGGACGCGCCGCCGTTGCGCCCCGGGGCTCAGCCGCAGTGCAGCCGGGTGATGACGTCCTGGCCGTCGACGACGATGGTCAGGCGCTCGGCGTTGTACTCCATGGTCATCACCTGGCCCGGGCGCAGCACGCGCGTGTAGGCGGACGAGGACTGCGCGCGCGCGTCCTGCGTGACCGCAGGCGTGAGCTTGCTGCCGACCAGATGCTGGACCGGATCGGCGTTGCAGGTCTCGCCCAGGGCGGAGCCCTGCGGCCCGGCGGGCGTGGGGGCGGACGCCGGCGCATCGCCGGCGGCAGGCGCGCCGGTGCCGCCGGCCGGCTGCGCGGCCGGGCGGGAGCCGCCGGCGGCGCAGCCGGCCAGTGCGGCGGCCAGGGCAAGGGGAATCAGCTTGGCAATCATGTCGTCTCCTGGTGAAGCGGACGGGGGCGATCCATGATAGTCCAGCGCTGCGGCCCTGGCCGGCGCAGCGGGACGGCCGGGCCGCCGCCGGGCATCCAGGCGCCGGCCGGCCCATCGGTGCGGCAGCGTGCGCATCGATGTCGCCGTCGGGGTATCAGTGCCCCGCCTGCGCCGCCCCGCCCGCCATGGGCGCGTTGCGCAGCAGGCGCCATGCCAGCGCGGCGGCTGCCACGGCCATCGCGGCGCAGATCGCGGCCGCCAGGCTGAAGGACTGCGTGTAGGCCTCGCGCGCCGCGGCCAGCAAGGGCTCGCCCTGGGCGGCGGGCAGGGCGGCGGCGTGCGCGACGGTGCCGCCCAGCGTGTCGCCGGCCCGTTCCGGCAATCCGGCCGCGGCCAAAGGGCCGGCCATCAGCTTGCGGTAGGCCAGCGCCGAGATGCTGCCCAGCACGGCGATGCCCAGCGCGCCGCCGAACTCGAAGCTCGTCTCCGACAGGCCCGAGGCCGCGCCGGCGCGGTGGGGCGGGGCCAGGCTCACCACCATGTCGGTGGTCAGCGTGCCGATGGGCGCCAGCCCCAGGCAGAACAGCAGGTAGCCGGCCATCAGCGTGGCCAGCGGGTGGCTGCCGCCGGCCTGGGTCAGGACGGCGAAGCCGGCGGCCGACAGCAGGAAGCTGCCGGCGATCAGCCGCGCCGGCGGCACGCGCCGCACCAGCGCCGGCGCGGCCATGGAGCCGGCGACGAAGGCCAGCCCCGACGGGGCGGTCCACAGGCCGGCCTGCAAGGGACCCATGCCCAGCACGAGCTGGAGGTACTGGGCGATCAGCAGGAAGAAGCCGAAGGCGCTGAACAGGGCCAGGACGTTGACGGCCAGCGCGGCGCCGAAGCCCGGCCGGCGAAACAGCGTCGGGTCGATCAGCGGGTCGGCCAGCCGGTGCTGGCGGCGCAGGAAGAGCGCGCCCACGGCCAGGCCCCCGGCGATGGCGGCCAGCGCCTGCGGGTCCGGGCCGTAGGCGGCGATGTGCTTGAAGCCGTAGATCACCGCCAGCACCGTGGCCAGCGACAGCAGCGCGCTGGCCAGGTCGATGCGCCCGGGATGCGGGTCGCGGAATTCCGGCAGCAGCATCGGCCCCGCCGCCAGCAGCGCCGCCATGATGGGCACGGCCAGCAGAAAGACCGAGCCCCACCAGAAGTGTTCCAGCACGGCGCCGCCGATCAGCGGCCCGACCGCGCCGCCGGCGGAGAAGCTGCTGATCCAGACGCCGATGGCGAAGGTGCGCTCGCGCGGGTCGGCGAACATATTGCGGATCAGCGACAGCGTGGACGGCGCCAGCGTGGCCGCGGCCACGCCCAGCAGGGCGCGGGCGGCGATCAGCATGGCCGGGCTGGCGGCGAAGGCGGCCAGGATGGACGCCGCGCCGAAGGCCGCGGCGCCGGACAGCAGCAGCCGGCGCCGGCCGATGCGGTCGCCCAGCGTGCCCATGGGGATCAGGAAGCCGGCCAGCAGGAAGCCGTAGATGTCGACGATCCACAGCAGTTGCGAGGGGCTGGGCCGCAGGTCGGCGCTCAGGTGCGGGATCGCCAGGTTGAGCACCGTCAGGTCCATGGAATACAGCAGGCAGGGCAGGGCCAGGACGGCCAGCCCGGTCCATTCTCGCCGGGTGGCCTTGGGGGGTGTAGCGTGCATGCAGGTCTCTGTCGGGGTGGGCGCGAAGGCGGATGCGGCTTTGCCCGGTCATGCGGGGATTCGGCGCGAACGAACCCTTAATATGCGGGTTTGCCGGCCGCTGCCCGCGGCCGCCCGATTATTTGCCGCCGGGCCGCTCCAAGGCAAAAAGCCCCCCTCGGGGGCAGCAAGCCGAAGGCGCAGCGTGGGGGCATTTTGCATGAACCGGCATGGACATCAGGATAGACGAATCCCTGCGCAGCTATATCGATCCGCTGACGCCCGACGAATACGAGGCGCTCGAGCGCAGCCTGCTGGCCGAAGGCTGCCGCGACGCGCTGGTGCTGTGGGGCGACCTGCTGGTCGACGGCCACAACCGCTACGCGATCTGCCAGCGCCACGGCATAGCCTTCCGCACGGTGCAGAACGAGCGCTTCCGCGACCTGGACGACGTGCGGCTGTGGATGATAGACAACCACCTGGGCCGGCGCAGCGTGTCGGACTACCAGCGCGGCGTGCTGGCGCTGCGCAGGAAGGAGATCCTGCTGGCGCGCCGCGAGCAGGCGCAGGCGGCCGGCGGGACCGGGCAGGCGGGCGATGGGGCCGGGCAGGGGCAGGGCGTGCCCTGGGATACGGCCGGGGACGCGGCGGGCCGGGCTGGCGGCGCGGGGACGGAGGGGGCCGCAGCCGATGGCGCCGAGGACGCGTCCGCTGCCGGCCGGGCGGGCGCGGGCCCGGCTTCCCGGGCGCTGTCGCGCCAGGAGCTGGCGCGCGCCGCGCGCGTCAGCGCGGCCACCCTGGGCCAGATCGAGAAAATCCACAGGACGGCCGCGCCGCCGGTGGTCGAGGCGGTCCGCTCGGGCGCGCTGTCGATCAGCGCCGCGGCGACGCTGGCCGAACTGCCGGAAGCCGAGCAGGCCGCCGCCGCGGCCGGCGGCAGCCGGTCCCTGCGCGAGGCCGCCCGCGCGGCGCGGGCCGCGCGCGCCGCGGCCCGGCCGCAGCCGGCGCGCGATCCCGGGGAGGTGTACGGCGAGCCTTGCGACGATCCCGCGCAGGAAATCGCGCGGCTGCGCGAACTGATATGGCGCCTGACCGAAGAGCGCGACGCGCTCAGGAAGAAAGTGGCGAACCTGACGGTGGCCCTGTCCGAGGCGCGCCAGCGCGGCGGCTGAGCGGCGAGTTTTGGGGCCCGCCTACGAATCCGACTTGTGCCTGGGCTTGCCCTGGCGCGGCGTGGACGCCATTTTCTCCAGTTCCTGCTTGTCCATGGAGCGGTACATGGACTTGGACGCTCCCTTGAGCTCGCCGACCGGCTTGTCCCCGCGCTTGGCCGACAGCGCGGCGCCGGCGGCCATCTGCTGGGCCTTGGATTTGGCTGGCATGGCAGTCTCCTGATGCGGCATGTTCACACGCCCCAGTCTAGGCGCCGGCGCGCGCGCCGGTGCTTCAAATGGTGAAGGTGTGCTGCCACTTTGTGCGCCCGTGCGCGGGGCCGCGCGTGGCGTACCATAAACCCGATGCTTGCGACACGGAAACCCTGCCCATGCCGATGATTCATGCCGCACGGCGGCGCCTGCCGGCGCACGCCGACGCCTCGTCCTCATCGCACGCCGCGCCCGCGGCGGCGCCAATGCCGATGCGTGCGCCGACGCCATGGCGCGCCCTGCTGTTGTGCGCGCCGCTGCTCGGCCTCTTGTCCCTCGCCCATGCGCAGCAGCCGGGCGCCGCGCAGCCGGCCGCCGCCGCAGGGCAGGCCCGGCCCGCGCCGCCCGCGCAGGCGTCGCAGGCCCAAGCGCCCGCGCCGCACCCCGAGACCGCGCAATGCCTGGCGCGGCTGCGCCCGCAGGCGCCGGCCAACGGCGTGGCGCTGGCCGACTTCGACCGCTACACCCGCGGCGCCACCCTGCTGGAGACGACCGTCGCGCAGGCG
>Ga0164243_10008831_pt1 | contig 14799 bp, 13 predicted proteins | sample OricompcompostOP_FD_108781 | JGI IMG/M metagenome (GOLD analysis project Ga0164243, IMG submission 108781) | Organic Plus compost microbial communities from Emeryville, California, USA - Original compost - Organic plus compost (OP) | ecosystem: Engineered > Solid waste > Mixed feedstock >... | reverse complement strand
TAACACTGCCAGCCCACAATGCCACCAGCTGCAACGCCGCGCTCAACGCCGTGGGCGACGCGCTGTACGTCATCGGGGGGAAATGGAAGATGCGCATCATCATCGCACTGAAGCACGGTAGCAAACGGTTTAATGAATTGCAACGCACTGTAACCGGTATTTCAGCCAGGGTATTGTCCAACGAATTAAAGGACCTGGAAATCAATGGATTTGTAAAAAGGGTAGTAGACTCCGACGCCACCCCGGTGGTGGTTACTTATGAGCTGATGCCCTATGCAGATACGCTTACCGAAGTGATCAACGCGCTGCATAACTGGGGAGTGATGCACCGGAATAAACTGATGCAGAAATTGGTGCAATAAAATAATGATGCAATTGGCTCCTGTAGGAATAAACTACAGTGCAATAAATAATGATGCATTAGATTATGATGCAATAGGCCTATGGCGGAATAAACTATAGTGCAATAAAATAATGATGCATTAGATTATGATGCAATTGGCTCATGGAGGAATAAACTATTAGTGCAATAAAATAATAATGCATTAGCTGCATGATGCAATAAATTATTAAAGCAACTTACTGGTGATACCATTAACTATAGCTGCAATAAACCAATACTGCAATAAACTATCGCTGCATCATACTAATACGGAGGAATGAACCGCATCAAGCTGCCGTTCGGGACCCTTGCTGCTGCCTCCGCAGTGTTACTTTCTCCCCCAACCAACAAACCCCATACCCCAGGGTAACGCCCAGTACATAGCACACCATATCGCTCCACCGGAACCCATAACCCAGCACCAGCCCGAACGGGAAGGTATGACGCAGCCGTTCCAGCCAGGGAACCGTTATCAACTGCTGTAACTCAATGCCTACGCAAAACAGCAGGCCCCACAATACTACCATCCATAACCGCCATCGTGGAAATAGAAACCGCAAACCAAATACGATAAACGTGGCATAGAGGATATCGCCACCGTACACACGCAGCAACCGGGGAAATACACATTCCGGGTCACGGGTGGCCAATCCCAGCCACATCGTCAGCGGAATGAGGGTCGCATAAAGTACTCTTAGCGTAGTGTTGCGGGACATAGTGTACCAAATGTACAGCTAATCTTCTCCACTGACGTAGTAATGTAGTACTCGATAAATATGATACCAGCACTGATTCTGATACTTTTGCGGCGAAGCTTCTTTCTTATTACTCACTGTAAAAATTCCCTTATGAAAGCAAATCTATTCAGTTTGTTTTGCCTGCTTTGCTGCCTGCTCACCGCCAGCGCCCAAACGCCTTTCAGGGTGGTAGGCTATATGCCTTCCTGGGCAGGAAGCGTAAGCGCCGTGCAATACAGTAAATTAACCCATATCAATTATGCGTTCCTGTTACCCACTGCAACGGGTGGACTGCAGCCCATTGAAAATCCTTCCAAGTTGCAAAGCCTTGTTTCCACCGCGCATGCCAATAATGTAAAAGTGCTGATCTCCGTGGGTGGTTGGAACAACGGGAACGACAGCGCCTTCGAAACGCTCGCTGCCAATGCCACCTATCGCACGAACTTCGTGAACAACATGGTCAATTTCGCGAACCAGTACAACCTGGACGGGGTGGACATCGACTGGGAATACCCCGATGCCGGCGCTTCCGCGAACAACTACATCTCGCTGATGACACAGCTCAGCACCGCCATGCACAACCAGGGCAAGCTGCTTACCGGGGCGATTGTAGGTACCGGCGGGTCCAGTATTCTTAGCAGCGCCTTCGCGCTGGTGGACTTCTATACCCTGATGGCCTACGACTACAATGATTTCGATCACTCTACCTATAACTACGCCACACAATCAGTGAACTACTGGTTAGGCCGGGGCCTGCCGGCTTCCAAACTGGTGCTGGGCGTGCCGTTTTATGGCCGCCCCACCTGGGAGTCCTACGCCCAGCTGCTGGCCCGTGGCGCCAGCCCCAATGCGGACGTATTCGGTAACGTTGGCTACAATGGCATCCCCACCATCAAAGCCAAAACCAACCTGGCATTTGACCAGGGCAGCGGTATCATGATCTGGGAGCTGTCCCAGGACGCCACCGGGGCCAATTCCCTCCTGTCCGCCATTCACGAAGTTGTGGTGGCCCGCAGCGGCGGCGGCAGCAACCCAGCGCCCATCGGGAAGGTGATCACCCTTCGCGGCAACAACAACCTGTACGTCAGCGGGGAAAACGGCGCCACCGCCATGACCTGCAACCGCGCTACCTATGGCAGCTGGGAGCAGTTTTCCGTACTGGACGCCGGCAATGGCAAAATTGCACTGCGTTCCATGGCCAAATATGTATCGTCCGAAAACGGTACTCAGCCCATGAATGCCAACCGTGCCACGGCGCAGGACTGGGAAAAGTTTACCTGGGTATCCAACAGCAACGGCACCATCTCCCTGAGAGCCAGCAATAATTTATATGTCAGCTCCGAAAACGGGGCCGCCCCTATGAATGCCAACCGCGCCACCATCGGCGGCTGGGAATCTTTTAACTATACGGTGGTAGGCAATGTGGTAGGCTCCGTGATCGCGCAGACCACCGGCACAACGGAAAAGACTTCCGCGGTGACGCTGGCAGAGATGTCCACCGCGCCTTCTTCCACATCGGCCGGTAAAGGCGCTACAGCCTTCAACGTGTACCCTAACCCGGTATCCGCCGGCGGTAACATCTTCGTGAAGTTACCGGAGTATAATAGTAAGTCGCCCGTAAAAGCGGTACTCCTCAGCGCCGGCCGCCAGGCCCTGGTGCAACAACAGGAAACCAGCGGCAGTTTTACAGTGAAAGTAGCCAATGTGCCTGCCGGCACCTACTTCCTGGAAGTAAGCCATAACGGTAAAGTGTACACGCAAAAGATAATAGTACAGTAGCCTTTCTTAGATCTCAGCAGGCGCAGGCCCTCCCATAGCGGAGGGCTTGTGCATTTTGGCATACTGCATAGGGCGGCTAACCATTTAACTTTTCCACGTTCCCCACGGAGTTATTCTTTCTCCCCAAAAAAACAAAAGCTGTTTTTCACCTTTTTTTAGCGGGTATCTACTGGCAGGCGCTTGCGCCGCTTGCATTAGCTTGCCGGAAATTACCTGACACATGAAATTATCCCATGCCGTACTCACGGGCATCCTCTGCTTTGCCACAGGCGCAGGAGGTACCTATTTCCTCATGAAAGAAGATATTAAGCGCCATTACCAGCCGGACGGTCCGGCCCTGAGCGATGTTAGCGGCGTGGACCTGACGCCCGCGCAGGCAGCCGCGTACGTCCGCAACTACGGCCGGCGGGTGCAGTATATTGCCGGCTACCAGGATTCTGCCAGGTCGTGGGTGAAGCGCGACTCCCTGCATGACACCCGCTGCGTATGGTTTCCGAAAGGGGAAATTTCCCAGCTGGATTCGATCATGCGGAGTAATGATACCCTGAGCGGGTTGCGGATTTACTTAGCCGCCTATGATTTTAATTATCATGAACAAACTGCTGCCGGCAAGTATGAAAAAATACCGCCGATGGCTTACTGGAACCGGACTACCCTGATCATGGTGCCCACGTACGACGGGGTGAATAAGCAGGGGGATAGTATCCACATCGATTTCATTACCAGGGAACCTCGTGGGAAGCTGCTGGCAGGTAAGGCCTTCCTGCGGGATGCCTCCCCGGAAAATAAAGGGGAGCTTTGCCCTCCCGGCAACTGCCCGGAAAAAGGCGCGCTGCTCATGGAAGAATAAACTCATCACATGCTGTTAACCGTTAATACTGCTGTTGAGCTAACCTGCTTCCTGGTGGCGGGGATTTGTCTGCATCGCGACGAATCCGCCGCCTGGAAGCGCATGATCCCTTACCTCGGCCTTGTTTGCCTTACGGAAATGGCCGGCATTTACCTCCGCAGGCAGCTGCACGTCAGTAACACCTGGTTGTACAATCTGTATCAATACGTGGAAATGACGGTCATCTGGTCCTTCCTGTATTATCATTTAAAGCCTTACCTCAAAACCGGGAAATGGTATTACCTGATCCTGGCGGCGCTGTTACTGGTATTTGTAACGGAAACGTATATACGGGGATGGTATGTGTTCGCCAATATCTCCGCCTCCGTGATGTCTGTGGTGTTTATCGTGGCCTGCCTGTACTACTTCCTGCTGGTGATCAGGGATGATCATTACGTGGAGCTCCGCGTGCATGCCCCCTTTTGGTGGATAAGTGGTACGCTGCTGTATTATTTCGGCAGTACGGCCTCCAATATTTTCTTTGATTACCTGGTGTCGGATGCAGTCATGAATTTGCCCTTTCCGCTCCGCTACATTGTTTTCAATATTCTGAATGTATTGTTATATTGTTGTTGGTCATACTCATTTCTATGCAGATATCGTCAAAGGAATTCCTCTTCCTCTTCAGTCTGATCACCCTGATTTTTTTAATCGCGCCGTTGTTCCTGATATATTATATCTCCCTGTATAACAAGCGAAAGAAAAAACACATGGAAGAAAAAGAGGAGCTGAAAAAAGCCTTTGAACATGAGTTGCTGAAATCGCAAATGGAGGTAAGGGAACAAACGCTGAAGACCATCGCGCTGGACCTACATGATAATATTGGGCAGCTGCTCGGACTTACGATTATGACATTAAGCGCTATCAACCCGGACGACGGCCAGCGTGCCAGGGAAAGGATCGATGCCGCTACGGAATTTGCGAAAAGGTCCGTCAAAGAGGTGAGGGCCCTGGCCCGCCTCCTGCATGGGGAAGAGCAGCTGAGCCGGGGTTTGGTGGCCGCCATTGCCACAGAGCTGGAATGGATGGCGAAGGCCCGGCAATACCAGGTAATCTACGATCATAACGTCCCGGAAATCCCGGCCAGCAGGGATAAGGAAACTATGGTGTACCGGCTGTTCCAGGAATCCCTGCATAATATTTTCCGCCATGCCCGGGCAAAGGAAATCCGGATTAACCTGGATTACCGGCAGCAGCGGCTCCGCCTTGCCATTGCGGATGACGGGGTCGGGTTTAATGTACCGGAAGTGCTGAAGATGCAGAAGGGCATGGGGTTGCATAACCTGCATAAACGAGCGGGTATGATCGGCGGAGAAGCGGTGATACATTCGGCCCCGGGCGCGGGCACGGAAGTCGCTATCACTATTCCTTACGGATGAATGGCGATACTTATTTTCCCTATGCGCAGGAGCGCCAGTAACCCTGCTAAGTTCCATTGCTGGCAGATGATTCCCCTGAACCCAGGAGCTATATCAATTCCATACATATGAATAAAAATCCCGCTAACCCAATCCCTATCGCCATCATAGATGATCATACCCTGTTCCGCCAGGGCCTCATCAGTCTACTCTCAGAGTACCCGGAAATAGACATCGTTTTTGAAGCGGCAGACGGCCTTGAAATGCAGCAGCGCTTCGCCACTGCGCGGGTTATCCCCGAAGTTATCCTGATGGATATAACCATGCCCGTTATGGACGGATTTGCCGCTACGGCCTGGGTGCGGCAGCAGTACCCGGATATACACGTCCTCGCCCTTTCCATGCGGGAGGATGACAAGGCGATCATCCGCATGCTGCGCAGCGGCGCGGGCGGGTACCTGCTGAAAGAATCCAAAGCCCTGGAACTGCTGAACGCTATTAAGACCATCCGGGAACATGGGCATTTTCTGAACGACCTGGTTACCCTGCGGCTCCTGCGCAACCTGCAAAGCAACAGCAACAGCGCCGGCGGCACGGAACTGGAACTGAGCAACAATGAGCTGAAATTCCTGCAATTATACTGCTCCGAGCTTACCTACAAGGAAATTGCGGACCAGATGAACCTGAGTCCACACACGATCGATAACTACCGCCAGGAAATTTTTCAGCGGTTCCATATAAAATCACGGACAGGATTAGTTTTATTTGCGCTGCGGAATGAATTAATTTCGCTCTGACCTATATTTAGTGTACTATAAAAACTAATTGCACGTATGAAGAAACTGCCCGAAATCTTCCCGCAGTTGACTACGGACCGTTTGCTTTTGGAACCGATCACTATGGACATGCTGGAAGACATCTACTTTCTTTTCACCGACCCGCATGTGGTAAGGTTTTACCATGTAATACCTTTTTCCACCATGGGCAAGGCCATGGAGCTGATCCGGCATTACCACAAGGCCTTTAAGGAAAAAGAAGGTGTACGTTGGGCAATGATCCTCAAAGGTAGCCGACAGGTGATCGGCACCATAGGGCTGCATCATTTCAACAGCAGCAACAGGGCTACCTTCAGCTTTGATATTTCCAGCAACTGGTGGAAAAAAGGGTTTATGACGGAGGCGATGCATGCCGTGTTGCGCTACGCTTACCAGGAACTGGAGCTGCATCGCATACAGGCGGAGGTCGTGAACCTCAAAGCTGACGTGACCGCTATACTGGACCTGTTCGGCTTTGTAAAGGAGGGGCTGCTGCGCGACTGGCAGCGCCAGAACGACGTGTACGAGGATATGCACGTGTATGCCTTGCTGCGGCATGAGTATGGCCGCGGCGCCTGACCTTGAAATTACCTGAAACGTTCCGCAGAGGCCGCCGGCGGCAAAGTTTCCCTGCATGATGGTTTGTTTTTTGTTGGCATATATATGTACTAAATAGTCAAATTATGAAAACTGCCACTACAAGGAAGAAGCCGGTAGCCAAACGGAGGAAGGCCACTACCAAGTCCGACAGCTATAACAGGTTCAAGGAGTATGAAGGCCGGCAATACACCGGCGTACAGGTAGGCAGAGGCCACCATTGGCATTACGATCAGGGGGATTGGAAGGAAACGAAGATTACGCCCGATTTATGGGAAATTTCCTACAAAGTGATGAAGCGGCGCACGGGCAAGGCGCCGGAAGGCTCCGGGGTGCCGGTAGGCACTGCTTATCACTGGTATATACTGGCGCACCAAAGTGCAGTAAAGGAAAATGCCAACGATTATATGACGACTATGACCGGGCTTAAATTCAAGATCGCGCATAAGAGGGCGGATAAGCCCAAGTGGAGTACCTCCGGCGCTACGCAGCGCAAACACCTGATCGCATTTTTGAAGCAGTTCATCGCACAGCTGGAATCGAATGTGATACCGCTGCAGTTTGAGGTGAAAGGCGTGCAGTACAAGGGGGAGGCCATACCCATTGCCGATACCTGCAGTAAGGGAGTGTGTTACCAGGCGGAGGTGATGCTGAATGATGAGAGCCTGGGTATCATTCGCTGCGCGAAAAGCGGCTGGAAGATGGATTTGGTGAAGGATCAGCAGCTGATTGATGCGATTGGGAACGAGATTATGTTGTGGTTTGAATAGCGGGGGTTTTTTCTCGCAAAGCGGGGAAGGATTTTAAGCTCGCAAAGGTTTGTGTTTTGTTTTTATCCGACGGGGTTTTTTTCTCGCAAAGCGGGGAAGGATTTTAAGCTCGCAAAGGTTTGTGTTTTGTTTTTATCCAACGGTTTTTTTCTCGCAAAGGAGGGAAGGATTTTAGGTCCGCAAAGGTTTGTGTTTTGTTTTATAATTCAGCTTTTTTCCCGCAAAGCAGCATTCAGCAACATTCCCCTTATGCCGCTTTGCGGGAAAAAATCAATATCCTTCCTAAAAACTTTTACGGTAATTTATCCAGCATAACAATCCCATGTTTGAGGGCGTAGGTCACCAGGCCTACTCTGGTTTTCACCTGCAGTTTTGCAAAGAGGTTGTCGCGGTAGCCGTCGATGGTACGGGCGCTGAGGCACATCTGGTCGGCTATTTCCTTATAGGTCAGTTCCGTGCAAACGAGTTTGAGGAAGGTGATTTCTTTTTCCGTGAGGTTGGTGGCGAAGCGTGTGGTGTTGCCTTCTTCCTCGGCTTCGTTGATGGAGTGAATCAGTTTGCCGGTCACCATTTCGGAATAGTAGAAGCCTTTGTTGATCACGGAGTTCATGGCTTCGCGGAGTTCGGACGGCTCGCTGTCTTTCAGGATGTAGCCTTTGGCGCCGGCTTTGAACATGCGGACGATGGATTGCTCGTTGTCGTACATGGATAATGCCAGGACTTTCACCGCCGGATAATTCTTCTTCAGCCAGAGGCAGGTTTCATAACCATCCATTTCCGGCATATTGATGTCGAGCAGGATGATATCCGGCAGGTTGTCCGCCGTAAGGCGGCTGATAAGTTCCTTGCCGTTGTTGGCTTCAAACAGGAGGTTATAGTCGTCGAAACTGGCGATAAGGGTACCGAGGCCTTTACGGAAAAGGGCGTGGTCATCCACCAGTACTATGCTGATCTTTTTATTCATATCAGTTGTTGTGGAAGCAGGTAGGGCAGGTTCACTTTTACAACGGTGCCGCTGGGCAGGTTGTCTGTAATGTGAAGTGCCGCGCCGATAAGATTGCTTCGTTTATACATGCTGCGCAGCCCTATACCGCTGGTTTCCTGTTGTTGCAGCCGGGAGGTGATGCCTTTCCCGTTATCTGCTATTTCCATGAGGCACTGATCGGGGCGATAATCCAGCAGGATACGGATGGAGGTGGCTTGCGCGTGCTTGATAATGTTGTTTAAAACTTCCTGAAATATACGAAATAGTATCAATTCTTTGTTGGCTTCCACGCGAACGGGGTTGCCTTCTATCTGGAAATCGATTTCATAGGCGCCCGTACGGCGGAGGATTTCCACTTCCTGTGCGATGCCGGCGCAGAGGCCTTTTTCGGTGATGAGGTCCGTATCGAGGCTGCGGCTAAGGTTGCGCAGGTCGTGAATGGCTTTGGTAAGCAGTTTTTTTGAGTCGGTAATTTTTTCGTGCAGGTCGTTGGTATTGGCAGCATCCATGGTGCTCACGTGGAGTTTGACGAGGCTGAGTACCTGACCGATGTTGTCATGTATTTCCTGCGAGATGTTCTTTTGTGTTTGTTCCTTGATTTCCAGCTGCGCCCGGAGTAGCTCCTGGTCGTAGGTGGATTTTAATTGTTGTTTTTCCTGTTGGTGGGCGGCTTTGCGTCGCAGGTATATCATCCAGAAGGCGATGATAAAGCTGATCAGCAGGAGGAACAACAGGGTGGCCATTACAATGCTTAAGATGATGTCATTTTCCATTTTCACGATAATGAGCTATGTTGGCAGTTTGTGTACGATAATCCTTCCATATTCCGATGGTGAAGAGGCCATACATAGTGATGTTAAAAATACTCTGTATCACCCAGAGCCGGGTCATCAGTGAGTCCGGGTGAATTTTGATATACTGCCATAATGAAAATACCAGCATAGTGCAGGGCGCGTACAACAGGATCCCGGTGAGGTACCAGAAGAAGGGCTGGGAGGGAGATATCCCGTCCGTTACTTCGTACTGATCGAGGATGATGAGCAGTATCCACCCGGTGTACACCAGGTTGTTGACGGATACGGCTTCGCTGATGAATCGGGCCGACAAACCATTCCAGCCTACTATGCCAATATTGAAGAGCGTTACTAAACACGTTGTGATAATAAATAACCGTTGCCGGTGTTTATGTATGATTTTAGGGTATAAGAGCCTGCCTATAAGTGCAATTTCTGCTAAAGTGTACAGATTGTATGTTGTATTCAGCATGGGTCCTTTAAGGATGAAAGCTCTCATAAGCTGAGGGATAGTAGCAAGTGCTACTATCCCCAGTATAATTCTGGTATCTGCCGACGTGTACCTGAAGCAGTAGATACCCGTTATAAGCGGGCATACTACGATCCAGATCGAGATTTCGCTCAAGACTTCCTGTAGATGCATAAGGCCATTGGTATAGTACGCTAATGGGGATGTATTTACGCAAAATACTGAAGTTCCGGCGAAAATCTGCTGTCACCGTCAGGAAGCATTTTGAATCTGGGTTACATTGGTTGCCGGCGGGTGTTCCACTCCCACATAAGGAGGATCGCCGGCGGCTATGGCAGATTTGAGCAGCGCGCTGCCCTCTTTCATGCCGGTAGCTTCCAGGATAACGCCATTTTCCAATGCGGCATTCATGTCTTTAAGTACGGGAGGCTTACAGGGGATGACCATTACCGTAGGGTCACCTTTTTTGAAAGTCTCGCTGGCTTCGGGGTGCGCGCCTGCCACCACCATAAAGCATTCAGCGCCACTGTCGAGCAGGGCGGTCAGTTCAGCCCTGCTAAACAGGAATCCGTTGTCATTGCTCAGGAAATAGTTGGTTACTGCCTCGTCGTGCAGGATGCCGGTGGCTATCCGCAGCCCAAGTTCCATTTTACGGTAGTAGCTTTTGCGAGCTTCCATAATCCGGCGGGCCTCTTCGAGGTTGATTTCCTTACCAGATGCGAATTGTTGTTCCATCATTTGAAGTTTTAGGGATTAAATCATCAAATTGTATAAAATCGTTTTTATAATGCATTCCGAAAAAGGGAGGCGCCGCCGGTAGGACAGCAGCACCGCCCGAATCTTTGGGGAACGATACACTGCGCTAATAAGATAGCGCCGGATAAGGACAATATTGATCAGACCCAGTGAAAGCGGGCGCCGTTGCTTCCGAATCAGAAACAGCAGTCGCCTGTAAATTGTTGTAAGGAACGACGAACGAATTGTAGTCCGGGAAAACAGACCGCGGATGATGTAAGTATATCAGCAGATGCACGGATACAAGTAACAGTAAAACCAGCATAAATTTCATCTCTGAGTGTTTTGGTAACAGTAGCTTCGGTTAAGTACCAAAAGTAAATATCACAAGGGGAGGCGGCAATGGGAAAAACAACCGGAGGGGTACCGTGTTTTCACGGTATTTAACGGGAACGGCTATATGTTTTTACAGGTAAGGTATTGTAAATGAGTGGGATGGGCTGGGAAGTTTTCTTGTGGGGGAGCGGCGGGGCAAATACTTTACGGGTAAGCCGGGAGAGCAACGGCACTTAAAGGGAAATGAAAAAAAGCTGTTTCTTCAGGGAAATTACATGGGCAGCCGTTAATGGCACTTCCTTGCCAATATACGGCAGCCTCCCTGCGAAAATTGCCCGCAGGACTTTTCCATATTCCCCGCAGCCATTTCTTTCTCCCCCCCACCCAAAAAATAATTTCCCCACTTATAAATGTAATATTGACAATTATAGATTTAAATCCTATTTTAGAGCTTTCCCGTTTAACACGTTATTTACCTATTCCACTAATGTTATGAAAGATGTTGTTTTAAAAGTCTTTTTTACAATTATTGTATTTTATATAGCGCCACTTACCAGCACGGCAGGTACGCCACCCGGCCACCCGGACTCGGTGTACCTGTTCTCCTACGGCACCGCTAAGAACGGCCACCACAACGGGTTGCACTTCGCGTGGAGCAAGGATAAACAGCACTGGACGCCCATCGGCAACGAATTCAGCTACCTCCGCAGCGACTATGGCCGCTGGGGCAGCGAAAAACGGATGCTCCACCCGTTCCTCTTCACGGACCAGCAAGGGCAGTGGCACCTGGTATGGGCCCTCAACGAAAGGGAGCCCGCCTTCGGCCACGCGGCCTCGGCGGACCTTGCCAACTGGGGCAGGCAAAGCTACCCGGCTCTTACCAAAGGAAAGAATTTCTGTAACCCTGTAGTGACGTACAACAGCGCCGCCAACCTGTACCAAATCACCTATCACGACAGTACGCAGCAATATTTTCAAATTGCCACTACTAACTTTAAAGACTATACGACGCCGAAAGAAGTGGCCGCCGTTCCCAACCCCAGCATAACGCTGGAACTGCCAACCGGCAAAGGTTACGGACAACTGCATTACGTGCCCTGGCGCGTGGTGGAACAACTGGAACGGACATACGAAATTGAACAATACAGTCGCCTGCAGGATGCGGAAAGCACCGCCAACGACGCTACCCGATTCGCCAGGCTGAAACCCCTGCAGGTCGCCATTAAAGCGCAACCACAGCAGGCAAAGCCCATCAGCAATATGCTCATGGGCGTGTTCTTCGAAGATATCAACTACGCCGCCGACGGTGGACTGTACGCGGAACTGATCCAAAATCGCGACTTCGAATACACCCCGGCCGATAAAGACTACAGCGATCGCTCCTGGAACAGCACGCATTCCTGGACCGCCACCGGCCTGGAACTGCGGATCGACAGCGCCGGCGCCATCCACGAAAACAATAAGCACTACGCGGTTATCACAGTCGCCCAACCCGGCGGCAGCCTGCAAAACAGCGGTTTCGACGGCATTAACGTGCCCGCCGGAAGCAAATTCAACTTTTCCATGTTCGCAAAACCCATCGGCAGCAAACAGGCCGCTTATTCGGTGAGCCTCGTATCCGCGAACGGCAAAACGCTTGCCAGCGCCACCCTGCGCTATAACGGCAACGCATGGACGAAAAAACAAACCCAACTCACCGCCACCAGCGGCGACGCCAACGCCCGCCTGGAAATAAAACCGCTCGCCGCCGGCGCCAGCGCAATAGACATGGTTTCCCTCTTTCCGCAAAATACATTCAGGAACCGGCCCAACGGCCTCCGGGCGGACCTCGCCGCCAGCATCGCCGCCCTGCATCCCCGCTTCGTCCGCTTCCCGGGCGGCTGCGTGGCGCATGGCGATGGCCTGGGCAACATCTACCGCTGGAAAAATACCATCGGACCGCTGGAAGCGCGTAAGCCACAGCGCAACCTCTGGGGGTATCACCAGTCGGCCGGACTCGGCTACTTCGAATACTTCCAGTTCTGCGAGGACATTGGCGCAGCGCCGCTGCCGGTGATCGCCGCCGGCGTGCCCTGCCAGAACTCCGGCACTGGCGGCGGAGGCCAGCAGGGAGGCATTCCCATGGCCGATATGCCCGCCTATATCCAGGATATACTGGACCTGATCGAATATGCCAACGGCAGCGCCAGCACCACCTGGGGTAAAAAACGCGCCGCCGCCGGCCACCCCGCGCCGTTTAACCTGCAATACATCGGCATTGGCAACGAGGACCTGATATCGGACGTCTTCGAGGAACGCTATGCCATGATCATAAAAGCCGTGAAGGAAAAACATCCTGAAATTACCGTCATCGGTACCGTAGGGCCATTTTGGAAAGGCACCGATTATGAGGAAGGCTGGAAAATTGCCGATGCGCTGCATATCGATTGCGTGGATGAACACTATTACCAGTCGCCGGGATGGTTTATCAACCACCAGGATTTCTACGACAGGTACGACCGGAACAAATCGAAAGTGTACCTCGGGGAATACGCCGCCCATGCGGCCGGCAGGGTGAATAATTTAGAATCCGCCCTGGCGGAAGCGCTTTACCTCACCAGCCTGGAACGCAATGGGGACGTGGTTTCCATGGCTTCCTACGCGCCGCTGCTGGCCAGGGAAGGGCATACGCAATGGCGGCCGGACCTCATCTATTTCAACAATACGGAAGTGAAGACTACCGTTAACTACGAAGTGCAGCAGCTCTTCGGGAAATACGCCGGCAATACCTATATACCGGCAACGGTTACACGCTCCGGCCCGCAGGATGGCGCCGGCAAACGGTTTGCCAGCTCCATTACCCGCAATAAGGCAGGAGAGGTGATCGTGAAACTGGTGAATATGCTGCCGGTGGAAGCCAGTGTGGATATGGATCTGAGCGGGATCCTTTCCAGGGAAGTAAAGGCGGAGAAGCTGGAACTTTCCGGGGACCCTGCCGGAACAGGCGCCCGCACAGTGGCCGGCAGCGCCGATATGAAAACAAATACGGGTATTAAACTTGCGCCTTATTCGTTGACAGTGATTAAATTTAAACCTTGATGAACCGGTTGCTGCGTGTACTTCAATCAAAAAGGCTGCTGATAAATCTTGCGCCTAATTTACTGCTCCTCCTCCTCGCCATCGCGCCAACTGCGCTGCTGGCGGACGTTTCAGACAGCGCTTACCTGTTCGTGTACTTCACCGGCAACCGCAAAAGCGATGAAGCGGTCCGTTACGCCATCAGCACTGATGGCTACCGTTTCCGTTCACTGAACAATAATGAACCGGTCATATCGTCGGCCGCTATCAGTTCCACCGGCGGTGTGCGTGATCCGCACATCCTCCGCGGGCAGGATGGTAAAACGTTTTACATGGCGGTTACGGATATGGTGTCCGCTAACGGCTGGAACAGCAACCGGGCCATGGCGCTGCTGAAATCTACGGACCTGATCAACTGGACTTCCGCTATTATCAATATCCAGCAACGGTTTCCGGGGAATGATAGTTTGCTTCGCGTATGGGCGCCGCAAACGATTTACGATAAAAAAGCCGGCAAATACATGGTGTACTGGTCCATGAAACACGGCCAGGAGCCTGATAAAATTTATTACGCTTACGCCAATGATGATTTCACAGACCTCGCCACCGCGCCTGCACAGCTGTATTTCAGCCCGAACAACGGCGCCTGCATCGACGGGGATATCATTGAAAAAGATAACCGTTACTACCTCTTCTTCAAAACGGAAGATGGCAAACCCGGTATTCGTGTAGCCGTATCCGATAGGGTGAACGGCGGCTATCAGCTCCGCCCCGGGGAAGTGCAGCAAACGCAGCAACCCGTGGAAGGCAGCGGCGTCTTCAAACTCAATAACAACGAGGGTTACATCCTGATGTACGATATGTACACTTCGGGCAAATACCAGTTCACAAAAAGTAAAGACCTGCAGCATTTTGAGGTAGTGGACAAGGAGGTCAGCATGGATTTTCAGCCGCGGCACGGCACGGTGATGCCGATTACCGGGGCGGAATTAGCGCGGTTGATTACCAAATATGCTACAGCAGCGGGTTTTATGGGTACCATTCATGATCCGGCCATCCGCCGGCAGAACATCACCATGGACACGGCCCGCCGTAC
>Ga0164243_10008830_pt1 | contig 14801 bp, 17 predicted proteins | sample OricompcompostOP_FD_108781 | JGI IMG/M metagenome (GOLD analysis project Ga0164243, IMG submission 108781) | Organic Plus compost microbial communities from Emeryville, California, USA - Original compost - Organic plus compost (OP) | ecosystem: Engineered > Solid waste > Mixed feedstock >... | reverse complement strand
GCCCCTTCTCGAGAGGAGCACAGGGATGAGCAGGTCGGGGAACGCACATACCCGCGGTGAGGGCGCGCGCCTCAATTCCGGCCCCGCGAGAAATGTGGTGATGGAAGTCGGCAACAGCGATCTCCACGCCGAACGCGAAGAGCGTCAGCCAAAGCAGCTTCAAGCGGAGCCGCGAGGTGGTCATCGATCCCTTGCCCTCATGCCGATCGCAGAGTTCGACTGATCTTGTGTCACAATCGTGGCAGGCGGCTGACGGAACGTCGGGCAGCCTTCGGAGAACTATACCGGCTGAACCTTGGGAACTATTGCAGAGCATGGAGCATTTAGGGTGACGGGAGAATCCGGGGCGCCGCGAACACGACATGAAGCTGAATTGTGAATAAATTTCAACGATGGAGGTCAATCAGACCTCTCCCCCTTCGAATACTGGTGCTTCCTTTTCTTGCGAAGGCCCGTGCCCAGTTGAGACTTTATGCTCTCTGCTTGGGCATCCTGGTGCCTTCGCTCAGCTTTGCCGCTTATCTGCTGAACCAGATGCATATGCGCGAATTGCGCGATTTGCACCGATCCGCCCAGAGCCGCGCTCTGCTGGCGGCCTCGTCGTTCGACGACAAAATGGCCAGCCTCCTGCAAACATTGAAAGAGCTGCCAGGGACGCCGGAGACCGCGACGGAAAATGTTTACGACCATGTCCGATCCCAATTGGAGGAGAACGGCATCACACTCTTCACGAGAGCCGCCAACCTCGATCTCTTGTCCCCGACCAGCGGGGCCGACGCCGCTGTCGCGAACCTGGACAGCCCTGCCCGGACGGCAGCAGCGGCGGCTCTCTCCACTCTTGCGCCGCAGATCACCTCTTATGGCATCGCAAGAGACGGAGGGATCAACATTTGGCTGGCATCCGCAGAGACACCGAAAGACGATGCCCCGGTCCTTCTTCAGGCGCAAATCCCGTCATCTTACCTCGCGTCCGCGCTGAAAAACTTCGTGTCAGACGGTCCATGGGCGATCGCAATCGTGGGAAGTGACGGTCGGGTATACGCCGAAGCAAATGGAAAATCGTCCGCAGCGCCCGGTATGGAGGCAGCCGGAAACCCTTCGCTGATTGATGCGGTGGCCGAGACCTCGCAGTTTGGCTGGACGATTACAGCCGGCGTTCCCGCCCGCCCGGTCGAATTGCACATTCGACGAAACTGGATGGCCTTTGTGGCAATTTCATCTCTGCTCGCGGTGGCATCCTTCACCGGAACTACGCTGCTGTCGCGGGGCCTTTTGGAAGAAGCGAATCTGAACACACCGCCGCAAGTATCCGGAATGCCATCTTCCAGCGATCCTCAAGAGGAATCAAAACGCCTTCGGGTCCCCGGGAAGACCGGCGAGGATCGCATCAGATCGGCATTGAAAGCGGGCAACGTTGGCGTCTGGCAATGGAACAGCAAAACCGGTCTCGTCCATTGGGACGCTGAAATTGCGCGAATCTTCCATTCTACGGCCGAGAACGGCGATCAAATTGCGCGCAGTCTTCTCCGCCACGTTGAACCTCATGACCGCAAGCGCTTGCTCAAGGCAGTACGTCAGTCCGTCGATCAAGCCAAACCACTTTCTGTGGAAATCCGGATCCGGCGCCCGGACGGCGAGACGCGGTGGATCGCCGTTCGCGGAGCATCTTCGGAGGCAAGCGAAGGCGGCGCGCAGGGCCTCCTGTCGGGCGTCGCATACGATGTCACGAACCAGAAGCTGAGCTTGACCCGCACCGACGCGCTGTTGCGGGAAGTTTCGCATCGCTCCAAGAATCTGTTGGCATTGATCCTCGCCATGGCCCGGTTGACCGCGCGGGATGCGATAAACGTCAAATCGCACCTGAAGGATTTCACCCTCCGTGTCGCTGGCCTTGCGGCATCGCAGGATCTGATCGTCGCATCCGATTGGCAGAGTGTAGATCTCGCAACACTTGCGACTGCCGAGATCGGGGCCGTCGCGCGGACAGATGCCGACCGCATCCTCGTTTCAGGTCCACCGTTTGCACTGACACCCGAAGCCGCCCAGACCCTCGGCATGGTCCTTACGGAACTCGCCCTCAACGCAGTTCAGCATGGCGCCCTTTCGTCTGCGACCGGCGAAGTGCGGCTATCTTGGGAATTCCCCGACGATAACTCCATATCGATCTGCTGGCGTGAGATCGGCGGACCGCCATTTCCCGTTGACAGTCCAAAAGGTTACGGAATGGCAGTCGTCGAGAGATTTTCGACACAAGGACTGAAGCTTGTGGTGCGCAGCACAACAGATCTCGATGGACTTCGCTGGACGCTGACAGGGCCGACTGCAAACATTGGATTGCGTTCGGAAAAGCGAACGTGACGTGCTGGCGCTACAGGTTCCGGTGTTCGCCCGTCACACTATGTTAGGCATAGGGAATGCCGCCTCGATATTTCCGCGACAGGTCCGGAACCAGACACTGCTCTGCTACGTTTGCGCATCGAGACGATCGCGTGAGTGGCTCCGCCATGCTGCGGAGCAACACGGAACGTCGGCAAGGAAGCGGGGAAAGTATGAACGTTCTGATTACAGAAGATGAACCCATTCTCGCAGATGAACTCGAGGCGATCGTCAGGGACCTGGGACATGAGGTGGTGGGTATCGCAAGTTCATCTCGCCGGGCACTGAAGCTCGCCGAGGATTCCACCTGTGACCTGGCCCTCGTGGACGTCCACCTGCGCGACGGCGTAACGGGTCCGGCGGTTGCACGTCATCTGAGTGAAGATTGCCACGCGACGGTTCTCTTTACGACATCGAATCCCAGCCGCCTGCCTGACGATTTCTCAGCAGCCTGCGGTGTCCTGATCAAGCCGTTTTCCGAACAAGCCGCCAGATCCGCGATTTCCTTCGTGGCCGATTGCATCGCGACGGGTTTGGCGGCCCGTCCAAAACCGCGCGCACTCCAGCTCTCCCCCGCCTATGCGGCGCGGTGGAAAGTCGCCTGCTGAGATCGCTCACGAAGGCGAGGATGATTCTTGGCGTGATCGTTCCTGGAGACTTTCCGGATCGGAGAGTGTCAATTCGGACAGCCGGATTGTAACACGCGTCCCGGGCCGGACGGCGGTGGAACGCGCCCTTTCATAGGAGATGGTTCCCGAAAACTGGCGCGTCAGTAGCGCTGCGATTTTCGTCCCGAGCCCGTCCGATCGATGTTCCGGATCCGAAGCTCCCCTTGCGGCTCCATCCATCGGATCGAAAGCACCGTCCCAACCGCTCCCATCGTCTTCCACAACCAGTTCGGCCCCGGAGTCTCCGCTTCGCTTGAGGCAGACGCTGACCTGCCCCTTATCATGGTCGCCGAAGGCGTGTTTGAAGGAATTGACGACGAATTCCTGTGTCAGCACACAAAGCGATGTAGCAACCTGCGCCGAGGCAAGCAGCGGCGGAACGTCTACCGTGAGCAAAATGCGGTCTCCGCTCGCGGCTTCTACGACGTCATCAAGAACTGCGCGGATCAACGTATCGATCCGCACAAGTTCGAGATCATTGACGACGTTGATCCGTCGTTGGGCACTCGCGATTGCGTGGATGCGATCGCGCGCTCCGGTCAACGTCTTGACGGATCTCGGATCCGACGTATGGCGGATATGAAGGTTGATAAAACCCACCACAAGCGCCAGCGTATTACCGATCCGGTGCGTGACGTCTCGCAGCAGGGCCTCCGCCCGCTCGCGCTCCGCTTCTGCCCGATCTCGTTCTATTGCCAATTCTTCGGTGCGCGCATTCACGCGTTCCTCCAAAGAGCGGTTAGCCGATCTCAGCGTCAATGCCGTGAGCTCAAGCGCAGCCACTCTCTGGCGCTCGCGGATGAGTGCAACAAGCGCCAGAGCCGCACAGGCAAGAAGGGTCGCCAGCATCGCGGCAAGAAGCCACGAGCTTTGCGATTGGAATTGCCGCAGTCGCCGACTGAAGAGTATCTGCTCTTGCTGCTTGGCAGCGGAAATCTGGTTCCGCAGGCGTTCCATGATTTCGATCCCGCCGTCATCCGCGAATACCCGAGCGCTGGAACCCCTATCGACGCTGCCGACCGCAGCGAGGGACTTCTCGATGGCCGCTATCCGCTCCTTCATTGTTTTATGAATGGCTTCAATGAGAGCGGCCTGTGCGACGTGACCATCCACGAGACGGATGAGATCGTTATGTATGAGTACAACAGAACCTTTCGCGGCTTCATAGGGTTCGAGAAAGCGGCTGTCCTTCGTGAGAAGATAGCCGAGTTGGCCGTTTTGAAGATCTTGTGCAGCGCTTAACCACTTTGTGAGTTCCTGCTGCACGATGAGCGTATGATTTACCCGGTCGGCGGCTTTGACCGTCCATCGCCAGGCGACGATCGCTGCCAAGCCCGATAGAACGGCTACCGCGACCCATATGAGAAGCGTCCTAGTGGCACTCCCCGAAAAGAGTGCAAATTTTCGTGGTTGATTGAAGCGAAGCATGACAACAGCAGCATACACGAGAATCCCGGCGGAATACCACGGCGAACGATCCGCTCAACTGCTCGCCAAATCTGATGTTCTCAATGAATGCATCGGACGCGCCGCTTGCCTAATGCAACGTCAACGCGGCCGAGCGATTTTCTCAGTAGGTAATTAAGTCCGCCCCAGTGTGCGTTCGAGCGACTCACGCGCTACGTGATGAATCCCAGGTGCTTGCGGAACCTCTAACCTGCTATCGCGTTTTGATGATGTGACCGTGCCCACTACTCCCTCCACTCCCCCCGTGGCCCAGGGTACGGCATCGCTTAGAAGAGTTCGCGTCGCTTCCCCCCGAGCGGCGCGAACTCTGCGTTTTCGGCCTCGATTCGTCTCTCGGATTATCGGCCGCGGCTTCACGCACACACGAAAAACTGTCGGAACTTCACATTGGGCGTGCACGTTTTACGGGCAGCTGAATGTCAGCCAGCGGCCGGAGTTTTAAATGGGAAACCTACTGCACTATGCGATCGTATTTTTGATCGTCGCCATTGTTGCAGCCGCGCTCGGTTTCGGCGGAGTTGCGGGAACCGCAATGGAAGGCGCGCGTCTCATTTTCTGGGTCGCGATCGTTTTGTTCGTCGTAGCAATCGTCGCGAATTTTCTTCGACGGGCGTGAACCGCCGACCAAAATCGTTCGCACCGTTTCAACGTAAGGAGAGATAGATGGACTGGAATCGCATCGAAGGAAATTGGAAGCAGTTCACCGGCAAAGCCAAGGCCCAGTGGGGCAAGCTTACGGACGATGACCTGCAGGTTATCAACGGCCGGCGCGAACAGCTCGAAGGCAAGCTCCAGGAGCGATATGGTTACGGCAAGGACCAAATCCGCAACGAGGTAGACAACTGGCTTTCCTCGTTTTGACGAAAGCATTTTACTCAATCTATTTTCGAGCGGCTGGGGCCAGTCCCCGGCCGTTTTTTTCACCACTCCAGCGCCATAGCCCACTCGATTGCGAGCGGAACGAATAATCACGCCTGACGATTGACGAACAGGATCCAGCAAGGAGAGACAGCATGAAAAAGCTCGCTCCTAACCCAGGCACACTGGCTGCAGGCTTGGCGATCGCACCCGTGGCGGCAACTACGTCCGCCTACGCTGCGTCGTTCACAGCAACGCAGTCTGCAGACGAGCACGGTACCGCAAGCATCATCAACCTTCCCGTGGAGAACTTGAGCGGCGAGAAACTCGGAACTATCAATTCTCTCGTCCTCGACGATACCGGAAAAGCACGTATCGCTGTGATCGGTGTCCGCGCACTGCTTGGAGAGAAACTTGGAGAGAAAAGTGTCGGCATCCCATTCACCGAGCTGAACTTCGGTAAAAAAAACGGTCGAAGGGTCGCGATCGTAAACGCAACGAAGGACGATCTCGCCAGCGCTCAGAAATACGTTTGGAGCGAGAAATCCACCGCACAGAGACTCGAAGTCCGCGTCACGCCTTTGAAGAAGGGAAAAAGGAGCGACATCCGCGTGAGCTAAAGCAATCGATTTAAGGAAAGAGGGCGATTACGACGCCCATCCTTAAGCCGCACGCTGACCCGCTTTTTTCGACCTGAGACCGAAGAATAGAGACTGACTGATCATCGCCTTCACAACAGCCGGCTCAAAGGGTTTTGTGATAAGGAAGACGGGCTCTGGTTTGGTGCCGGTCAGCAGGCGCTCCGGAAATGCCGTAATAAAGATGACCGGCACGCTGATCGATTCGAGGATCTCGTTCACCGCTTCGAGCCCTGAGCTTCCGTCCGCAAGGTGAATATCGGCGAGCACGAGCGAAGGTGCCCTCTTCGCCACTTCGGCCACGGCTTCCTCATGCGTGCGCGCAACGCCCTGGACTCGATGTCCAATGTCGACAACAAGCGCTTCGAGATCCATCGCGATAAGCGGCTCGTCTTCGATGATCAGCACATCGGCAGAGAGCTGCTCGGCGATTTCCGCACCGGCCATTTGCAAAAGCTCGGTGATGTGCGCCGGTGTGACGTCCAGGACCTGCGCGGCTTCCGCCGTTGAAAACCCTTCGACAGAAACGAGCAGAAAAGCCTGCCGAGGGAGCGGCGTGATCGATTCCAGCCGTCGCTCCGGAAGGGGTTTATCGAGCTGTGCCGCCTCATCGGACGTGCGATTGACCGCAAGCGAATTCCAGATCTTTGTGAAGGCACGATAAAGCGCAACTCGTGGCGCGATAGATTTATCGAAGGCTTCCGAATCCTCGATAAGGGCCTCAAGCACGGCGGCCACGTAATTGTCCCCTGCTGACTGGCTGCCGGACAGCGACCGGGCATAGCGGCGGAGATAGGGAAGATGGGGGGCGATGGATTCCGCAATCGACATTGTGCACCTCGTAAGCTCATTGTTTGGCGAGACGGCAAAATGCGCTCGACGAGCACATATTCATCTCAGTGAAGGCCTTACGTTCGTGTATATTTGCTCCGCCTGCATTAAGCAGCGGAATGGCATTTTTCACCCTCGGCTAACCGCTCGCGTGATACCGGCGAATTCGCCGTTCGGACTGAAATTCTCCCCCTCCTGAAAGCCGAGAGCCTTGTTCAGGGCAACGCGCGCTCGATTGACCCTGCTCTTGACGGTGCCAACCGCCGCGTTCGTGATTTCGGCGGCCTCTTCGTACGAAAACCCCTCGGCGCCGACGAGAAGAAGGACTTCCTTCTGATCGTCACTTAAGCTGCCAAAGGCCTTTTTGAAATCCACGAGATCCATATGGACATGCTGCTCGGGAAGGACGGACATCCGTTCCGCAAGCGCACCATCGGCGTCCTCGACCTCGCGACGACGCTTGCGAAGTTCCGAAAAGTAGGTGTTCCGCAGGATCGTAAATAGCCAAGCTTTCAGATTCGAGCCCTTTTCGAATCCGTCGAGATTTGACCAAGCCTTAACGAGTGTGTCCTGAACGAGATCGTCCGCGCGCGTCGGATCTCCGCAGAGGGAGTTTGCGAACGCCCGGAGATTCGGAACTGTACCGATCAACAAAGCTTCCAGATCGTCGTCACGTCTTGTCACGACCGTCCCCCTCCCTGCTCGTCCTCCCGCTGCTTCAGCTTTTGCAGCAGGGCGACGAACCTGTCAGGGACAGGCTCATTAATGAGCTCGATATAAGCTTCCCGCAGACGCTGTCCGATCTGGCCTTGGAGCTCGACCGGCAAGGGTGCCTGCATAGTGGCTGAATCCCCCCGCTTGGGGTCACTGCTAGTGCCCATCACCAAAAAACCTTAGTTACGGAATCCGTAGTAACTTTCCCTTTGCTCTGGAGTTCCCAGCGGACCATGCAGCTCTAAATGCGCAACGTTCCAAAAAGTTCCGGCAGCTGAATGACGGCATGGGATGGGTGAGAGCTTATTCCGGAAATAACCCTCCGCAGAGGGTTCGACTGGCCTAGTTGCCGATATAATGAAAAAATGATCCTGTTGCATGTCCGCGGCGGCTGCCACTGTTCTGAATTGCTTCGCCGTCCGAATTCTGCACCTTGAATAGGGGCGCATCTGGCGAAGAGAGAACACGCGCATAATGAAATTCATGTCCCACCATAACATCGCCAGGAACACCGAGCGGACAGGCTTGGAGAAGCTCCGCCCGCCGATACCCGAGGGTCATCTTTCGCGTCGCAAAAGATGTCTCGAGACCCAGCAGCCCAAGCATTTCGTGCCTTGAGCCGTCAGCATCAACAAGGCCCGCCCCAAGCACCATATAGCCACCACACTCACCATGAACGGGACGTGACTGGGCAAATTCCAAAGTCGCCGACTTGAACCGGCGAGCATTTGCCAGCTTTCCGGCATGCAGCTCGGGATACCCGCCGGGCAGCCAGACGACGTCAGCCGCAGGATCAGGCGGTTCATCCGCAAGCGGAGAAAACGGGATAATTTCCACACCGGCCTCGCGCCAACCGGCAAGAAGGTGCGGATAGACGAACGAGAAGGCCGCATCCCTTGCGAGCGCGATCCGCTGCCCCGGCGGATTCACCCCCGCTCGACTGGGGAAGCGAAGCATTCCCGGCTTTGCGAGCGCCAGAATTCCATCGATGTCGACATTGGCCTCGATAAAATCCGCAAGCGCATCAAGGCGGCATTCGATTTCTGCCGTTTCTTCCGCCTGCACCAGGCCGAGATGGCGCTCCGGCAGGATGACGGCTTTCTCGCGCGGCAAGGCTCCGACGACCTGAAAGCCCGCAGACACCAGGGCATCAGTTGCAAATCGCACATGCCGCGCGCTCCCGGCTCTGTTCAGGATGACGGCTCCGATCGTCACCCCATCCCGAAACCTCTGGAAACCGCGCGCGACGGCAGCCGCCGTCTGCGATTGCCCGGAAATGTCGAGCACGAGGACCACGGGCCAACCCGTCTTCGCCGCCAGATCGGAGCTCGCCCCGTTGCCCCAATATCCGGGTTGCGAAACCCCATCGAAAAGCCCCATCAGCGCTTCGCACATGACGATATCCGCGCCCGATGCCGCACCCGCGAGGATGCCCGCTGCATGATCCCAGCGCATCGCCCAGCTATCGATGTTGAAAGAGGTTCTGCCGGCGGCGACCGCATGAAACGCCGGATCAATGTAATCGGGACCGCACTTGAATGGCTGGACGACATGGCCACGCCGCGCAAGAGCGCGCAACAAACCCAGCGTTACCGTCGTTTTGCCGGAACCCGAACGCGGCGCCGCGATCATAACTCCCGGCGGCAGCGCAAGAGCTTCGGTCATCACGCCCCGCCCCGGAAGCGGCGTCGGTAGTCGACGCTGTAAAGCGCGCTCTCCCGGAAATCATCACGGCCGAGAGCGTCGCCGACAAGGATCAGCGCTGTTCGCTCCGGCGCTGCCTCCGCCGTTTGAGCGACGATGGTCTGCAGCGTTCCACGCATGACGCGCTCTTCCGGCCACGTCGCGCGGTAGACCACCGCCGCCGGACAATCCGAGCCATAGAACGGCAGAAGCCGGCGAACGACATTCTCGATCGCGTGAATCGAAAGATGAACGGCAAGCGTCGCCCGCGTCGCCGCAAAGGCTTCGAGCTGTTCCGGCTCGGGCATCGCAGACGCCCGCCCCGACGTTCGCGTCAGAACCACCGACTGCGCGACCTCTGGAAGCGTCAGCTCGCGCGCAAGCACGGCCGAAGCCGCGGCAAATGCAGGCACGCCCGGCGTGATCGTGTAGCCGATGCCGACCTGCTCGAGCCGCCGCAACTGTTCCCCGAGCGCACTCCAGATCGAGAGGTCGCCCGAATGGAGACGTGCGACGTCCTTGCCTTCGCGCGTCGCCGCCGCAATCCGCGCGATGATCTCATCAAGCGTCAGCGGCGCCGTGTCGACGATTTCCGCCCCTGACGGGCAATGCGTCAGCAAAGCCTGCGGCACCAGCGATCCGGCGTAAAGGCAGACCGGACACTGTGCGATCAGATCGCGTCCGCGAACTGTGATGAGATCGGCGGCACCGGGACCGGCGCCGATGAAATGCACCGTCATTCCGACTGTTCTCCTTCGTCGGCAGACTGGGCTGCTGCGACGGTAATGTGTCCAATAATACGCCGCGGCATGATCAGCCGCGAGCCCGGACCTGCACCCGCAAGCGCCGCCGCTTCGGCGACCGACGCCACACCAAACAACGACAAGGACCGCTCGGAATGCGTAAGGCAGTCGCCATTTCGTGCGCGCATCGTTTCGAGTGTCATCGGCAGATATTCAAACGCCGCATCACGGGCCGCATCACGAACGTGATTTACGAAAGACGCAGTATCAAAGGTCGCTACGATTGCGGCGTCTCTCACATTCCGTCGCACCTCGATAAGCGCCGCCGAAAAGTCGCCCTTCTGGGCCTGGCTATTCGCACCCACACCGATGATAATCATGCCTCACACTTCGGCTTTTCGGCGACCCACTGCATGATTGGCAGCGCCGGACGCCATGTGGTCCGCGATCCGACCGGCTCAGCACGCTCGATACTGAGACGCGTCAGCGTTCCGCCGTGACCATGATACGCGGCAAGCAAGCCGAGTTCGGATTCGAGCGTCACCGCGTTGGCGACGATCCGCCCGCCGGGCTTCAGCGCCGCCCAGCACGCAGCAACGACTTTCCCACCGGCCGTCCCGCAACCGATGAAGATCGCATCCGGTTGGGGCAAGTCCTTCAGAGCATCCGGCGCCAGTCCGATTTCGATAGAGAGATGAGGCACGCCGAGCGAAATCGCATTTCGCATCGCGCGCGCAGCACGAGCTTCATCGCGCTCGATGCCGAAAGCCCTGTTCGACGGATGCGCGAGAAGCCACTCGATCCCGATCGATCCGCTGCCCGCGCCAACATCCCACAACAACTCCCCCGCACCCGGCCGCAGCGACGAAAGGGTCACCGCGCGGACTTCACGCTTCGTCAATTGGCCGTCGTTCTCGAAATAGCTGTCAGGCAATCCGGCCATGAAGGGTATCGGACGCGCTTCCAAACCGCCGACGACATTGACGCCAACGATGTTCAACGGATCCACGTGATCGAGATCGAAATCACGGGCACGCGCGCGGCGGATGCGCTCCCGGTGGCCGCCGAGCGCCTCCATCACGATGATCTCGCTTTCACCGAACCCCGAAGCGGTCAGCAGTTCCGCCACCTCGCGCGGGGTATCGCCGTTGAGCGCCAATGCCAGGATGCGCCGCCCGCTGTGCAGATGCCTGCGGATGAGCGGCGTCAGCCCCTTCATATTCAGGCCAAGTGTCGTTACGTCCTGCAACGCCCAGCCCAAGCGAGCCGCAGCAAACGAAAAACTCGACGGCGACGGGACGACCAGCATCTCTTCGATTGGAATCGAGCACGCCAGCGTCGCGCCAGCGCCGAACCAGAATGGATCGCCTGAAACAAGCACCACGACTGGTTTCCCGCGCCGCGCGAGGATTGTCGTGGCGGTCGCTTCGAGCGGCTTTTCCCATTCTGCTTTCTCGCCGCGCGTTACGCCCACGAGATCGAGATGCCGCCGCCCGCCTACAATAAGCTCGGCCGCATCGATCAAGCCGATGGCGGTCGAGTTCAAGCCCGCTCGGCCATCCTCCCCAATCCCGATGATGGACAACCAGCGTCCGCTCATGGCATGGGGCTCCGATGATGACTGCTGCGCCCGGCACACGACTGCGCATTTTGCTTCTCGGCGGAACGACCGAGGCGTCGGCACTTGCCGAACGTCTTGCGCGCGACGCCCGCATCTCCGCCACGCTGTCTCTGGCTGGACGCACAGCCAATCCGGCCGCAGCCCCACTCCCCGTGCGCATCGGCGGCTTCGGTGGAGCCGAGGGACTCGCAGACTATCTTCGCCGCGAAAATATCGATCTTCTCCTCGACGCGACGCACCCCTTCGCGGCGCGCATCAGCGCCAACGCCATCGCAGCGACCGCCGCCTCCGGCGTTCCGCTCCTCGCGATAGAACGTCCGCCATGGACGCGCGTCCATGGCGACGACTGGATCGAATACGATAGCGTCACGGCGGCCGTGTCTGCTCTGCCCGATGCACCGCAGCGCGTCTTTTCCGCACTTGGGCGCCAGGCCATAGACGCGCTCCGGGTCGCGCCACATCATCGCTACGTGATCCGCGTCGTCGATCCGTTGGAACTTCCCAAGGAACTCGCGCACGCGACGCTCATAACGGCGCGCGGTCCATTCCGAACCGACGACGACGCCAAGCTCTTCGAAGCGCATGACATCCGCTATGTCCTCGCGAAGAATGCGGGCGGAAGCGCCGCCTGCGCCAAAATGGAAGCAGCGAGGAGACTTGGCCTCAAGGTGCATATGGTGCGTCGGCCCGCCCTTCCGCCGCGGACGACCGTTCCATCCGTCGATGACGCGCTGCGATGGATCGCGGACTATCATCGGTCACGCTCCGATCTTGGCGTATAGACCCAGGCGCGCCCGTCGCCGGACTGGACCCTCCGCGTCGCCCGCGAGCCAACGAGCACGAGTGTCCGCATATCACATGCCACCTCGGTCGCGCCGGCAAGTGTCGTCACATCGATATCTTCATCCGCCCGGCCCACGGAACGCGCGAACACGACGATCGTTTCAGACGGAAGGACCGTCCGCAGAATTTCGAAAGCCTGCCCGATCTGCTGCGGCCGCGCTTTCGATGCAGGGTTGTAGAGTGCGATGACGAAGTCGGCCTCCGCGGCAAGCCGCAGGCGCTTCTCGATCGTCGCCCATGACTTGAGATTGTCCGAAAGCGAAATGGCACAGAAGTCGTGACCCAATGGCGCGCCGATCCGCGCCGCCGCCGCCAGCATCGCCGTGACGCCCGGTTCCACGCGGATATCGATGCCGTCAGCAGACGCGGGATTTTTCTCGACCGCTTCGTAAACCGCCGCCGCCATCGCGAAGACGCCGGGATCGCCGCCCGACACGACCGCCACACGCCGGCCGCTCGCCGCCAGCGCAAGAGCGCGTTCCGCCCGCACGAGTTCCTCGCGATTGTCGGACGCTTCGAAGACTTGCCCCGCGCGCGGCGTCAGCCGCTTTACGTAGGGAGCGTAGCCGAGAATAATGTCGGCCCGTCCGACGGCATCGGTAGCGGCGGGTGTCACCCAGTTTTCCGGTCCCGGCCCGAGCCCTACGATCGTCAAATTCCCGTTCATGCGATGCGCCTTCCCCGGCCGCCCGGAAGTAGAATGATCGAGAAGTAGGGAACGGCGCAGTCTCCGAGATCGGACAGGCGCGAGATGCGCTCGCCCGGCATCGTCCCGCGCTCGACGTAGATCGCATCGTCGTAGCGTTCGGCATCGCGAAGCGCTGCTTTGATCTTATCCAGATTGTGCCCGACCTTCATGATCACTGCAGCATCGGCATCTCTGAGGCGCCGCGCGAGTGCATCCTGATCGAGCGTGCCCGGTAGCACGGTCAGAACGTCATCCCCATAGGTGATCGGCGCCTGCGCAGCCGTCCAGCAGCCCGACATGCCCGTGATACCGGGAATGACCATCACCGGATGCGTCGCCTTGATCCGATCATACATATGCAGGAACGAGCCATAGAAAAATGGATCGCCTTCGCAAAGCAGCGCCACGTCGCGCCCGTCCTGAAGATGGGAGATGATCGATGCTGCGCTCGCCGCGTAAAAATCGCGAATGGCCGAAACATACCCCTCGTCGCGAAAATCGATCTCGGTCGTCACCGGATATTCGAAAGCCGCTTCGATGGCATCGCCGCGAATATGCGCATCCGCGATTGTCCGCGCATGGCCCGCCCGGCCACACTTTCGGAAATGCGCGACGACGTGCGCAGAACCCAAAACGCGCGCGGCTTTGAGCGTCATCAGCTCGGGATCGCCGGGGCCGAGGCCGACGCCGAAAAGTGTCCCGGATTTAATCGCGGTCATTCGGCCTCGCTTGCAAGCGCATTGACGGCCGCAGCGGCCATCGCGCTACCGCCTTTCCGGCCTTTGACGATCGCGAACGGGACGCGCCCGTCGGCGGCCAGCGCCTCTTTCGATTCCGCCGCTCCGACGAATCCCACCGGCATGCCGATGACGGCGGCGGGCTTCGGCGCTCCCTCGTCCAAAAGTTCGAGGAGCCGGAAAAGTGCGGTGGGCGCATTCCCGACAACGACGACAGAACCGGCAAGCTGCGGTTTCCATAGCTCCATCGCCGCCGCGGTCCGCGTATTGCCAATGGCAGCTGCAATCTCCGGAACGCGCGGATCGCGCAGCGTGCAGACGACGGAATTATTTGCTGGAAGCCGCGCACGCGTTACGCCGTCGGCGACCATCATCGAATCGCACAGGATCGGCGCGCCTGCCTTGAGCGCGCCAGCTGCATCCCGGGCAAACGTCGGCGATATCACGATGTCCCGCGCGATTTCGACCATGCCACAGGCGTGAATGATGCGCACTACGACGCGCTCTTCCTCAGGCGACAACCCGGCAAGATCAGCTTCCGCCCGAATGATCGCGAAAGAGCGTGCATAAATCGCCGCGCCGTCGCGGATGTAGTCCTGAACGCTCATTTCGCAGGCTCCATGATGAAGCGCGAAATTGTCGAACCGAGATCTTCGGGTTTGACTCGCGCGATGGCTGTTGCGGCACTCGCGCTGCCGTTTCGGATGATGTCGTAAAATCCCGCATTGCCCACGAGGGTGATATCCGCGTCGGCTTTGCGCGCGCAACCCTTCTCGCATCCGGAGACGTGCAGCGACTGACCCTTCATCTCGCCACCGAACAAATCTGCCAGTTGCTCGGCGTCACGGCGCGTCTCCGTGCTCGCGTTTTTGCAAGCTGGAGCGCCGGGACAGACGTCAATCGACAAGCGCACATCGTCCGGTCGCGTTATAAG
>Ga0164243_10008829_pt1 | contig 14801 bp, 12 predicted proteins | sample OricompcompostOP_FD_108781 | JGI IMG/M metagenome (GOLD analysis project Ga0164243, IMG submission 108781) | Organic Plus compost microbial communities from Emeryville, California, USA - Original compost - Organic plus compost (OP) | ecosystem: Engineered > Solid waste > Mixed feedstock >... | reverse complement strand
CGGCCGCGGATGGTGTGTTTTTTGGGGCCCACCCCCTCTCCCCATGTTACCCCCCCCGTGGGGGTGGTTTGGGACAAAAGGGGGAAGAAGGGAAAGGGGGGGGGGGGGGGATTACAATAAGAAAAGCGTCTAAAAATAAAATAGGTTGACGAGTTTCTGTTGAATTTAGAATTAAGTTGCATGAACAAGATTTAGCTTTATTCCCTAAATGATTAGCAGGGCCTGCGGACCTGCGGATAAATTATTTACCGGGGTGCTTCGCGCTGCTTCGCAGCCGAAAAAATTAAAGACTAGTCCCCCGAAGGGGGACTAGGTGGTATTAGTAAAGAAGGTAGTACTTTTGTTTTACGGATATCTTCTGGTTCCCTAAAAAATTATCCCTTCACGACCGGACCCTTGTTAGAACCGACCGAAGCTATTTCTATATATATATTGTGCCGCTTCGCACGCAGAAAATATTCTTAAAATAATCTCACATTTTGACCAATACCCTATGGTTACTCAAAAACAAGTGGATTATATTTTATTTAGAGAAGTTGTTATGATGATGCAACTTAAAGAACATTTGACCGAAGAGGGATTAAATAAGATAGTGTCCCTTCGAGCACAACTAAATTGAGGTTTGTCTGATGAATTAAAGGCAGCCTTTCCTAATTCCATTCTACATGAAAGACCTATATTAGGTAGAGAGGAACAAAAAGTTCCCATCCTGAATGATTAGCTGGATTCATTTCAGGTGAGGGATGTTTCAACGTCAGAGTAACAAAATCCTTGGCTTCAAAATGTGGCTATGCAGTATTATTAGTTTTTGTTGTAGGTCAACATTCTCGTGATATATTTTTAATGAAAAGTCTTTGTTCTTATTTAGGTTGTGGACAATATTACGCTAGAGGCTCAAAATTTGGTGTATTTAGTTGTACAAAATTTGCCGAGATTGCTACAAAAATTATTCCATTTTTCCGTAAATATCCTATCTTAGGCAAAAAATCTGAAGATTTCGCTAGATGATGTGAAATTGCTGGAATAATAGAAAGCAAGGAGCATTTGACTAAAGAAGGGCTAGAACGTATCAAGGTAATACAATCCGGAATTAATAAAAATAAAATTAATGGTTAGTAATTTTAGTGTTGCTGCGTAGCACCATAGCATGATAATAATTGACCAAGAGAAGGTAGGTATGTTTTAACGATGCTGTATTCATTTATATGTATGATAAATTTGATCGCCGTGTTTCATTTCTGATCTCCTGAGAGAGGACCTGGGAAATCCTCTATTATTGGGAATAAACTGCCAAATTCCGGGAACACCCTAGAACTTCAAGTACCAAGCCGTATATGAAAATATACGAGTGGCTGAACTAATCATTCAGGTATGGTAACAAGTTTGAAGGCTTCTGAAAAGAACGTGGGCAATCGCGGATCTAAATCAGTAATATTTAATAATATTGCTGTAAAAGAGCAACGAGTATATGGTAGTTGATGTGGTAAATTATCACATTTAAGATTTACTCTAATGGGTCTTGAAAGAGACTATCAGGTTAAAATCCCTTCTAACCAAATTATACAAAGACGACTTTATTCTACTACTGAATTAGCTTTTAATGATTATAATAATATAGAGAAATTCCCTCAGCTAAATGAACCTTGATTTATAACAGGATTTACTGATGCGGAAGGATGTTTTCTTATATTAATACGTAAATCACCTAGAAACAAATTACCGATCGGTAGACAATCAAGATCTCGGTCCGGAGGGCCGTGATCAGGCCCCCTACAAGTTAGGGCCCGATCTTTTTATACTTTAACTACTGCTTCTAACTTAACTTCAGTTAATAATCCTATAATGAACCCTTGATTTGTTACAGGTTTTACGGATGGTGAAGGTTGTTTTTGAATCGATGTTTATAAAGATAATGCTTACAAAACAGGTTGACGTGTTAAGCTTTATTATCAAATAAACTTGCACAAAAAAGATCAATTTTTATTGGAACACATTCAAAAATTTTTTAAGGTAGGAAAATTGTATACTAGCCCCACTGCTGTTAGATATTATGTTTCTTCTATATCAGATTTACAAGTTATTATTCAACATTTCGATAAATATACTTTGCTTTCTAAAAAACGTGCTGATTTTGAATTACTAAAGCAAGCTTTTGTTTTAGTTCAGAATAAAGAACATTTAACTCCTTCCGGACTAGAAAAAATTATAGCTATAAAAGCTATAATTAATAAGGGTCTCTCTGAAGAATTAAAAGCTAATTTTCCTAAGGTTATTCCAGTTGAGATACCTGTAGTTGAAAATACTTTTCTACCTGACCCTAATTGATTAGCTGGATTCACATCTGCCGAAGGATGTTTCCTAGTACGTGTATATAAGTCTAAAACAAAGACAGGTGAAGCAGTAAAATTAGTCTTTCAACTTACTCAACATGTTAGAGATGAACAATTAATGAGAAGTTTTATTGATTATTTTAATTGTGGATATATCTGTAAAAGTAGAGAATCCTTTGTATATCGGGTTGAAAATTTTACAGATATTCAAACTAAAATTATTCCTTTCTTTAATAAATATCATATTCAAGGAGTAAAGAATCTAGATTATAAAGATTTTTGTGATACGGCAAGATTGATAGAAAAAAAGCTCATCTAACCGCAGATGGACTATCTCAAATTAAAGAAATAAAAACTGGAATGAATAAAGGAAGGACTATTTTCACTAGGAAAGAGTAATTTGAGGTATATCAGAGCATAACTGACAATTAGAAGCGAACTTTACCATTAATCTTCATGTTAGAGATATAGAACTATTAATAGCTATCCAAGCTTATTTTGGAGGAGCAGGAAGAATAAGTAAAGAAAGAAATAATTGTTGTGATTTTACAATAGGTTCGGGGGCCCCGGGCCCCTGAACCAGGCCCCTAGGGGCCCGGTTCTTTAGATCAAATTATTTCTAAAGTAATTCCTCATTTTGATAAATACCCTTTAAAAACAAATAAATATTCTGATTACTTATTATTTAAAGAAGCAGTTATGATTATGCAACGTGGGGAACATTTAACTTCTGAAGGTTTACAAAAAATAATAAATATTAGAGCTTCTATTAATAAAGGATTAAGTTCCTCATTAAAAGAAGCCTTCCCTGCTAGTGTTGCTGTACCAAGACCACTAGTATCACTAGATAATATTAAATTAGACCCTCAATGAGTAGCTGGGTTTGTTTCTGGTGATGGTTGTTTTAAAGTTAGTGTTAGAGAATCTAAATTATATAAAGCAGGTAGTCGTGCAGTGTTACTTTTTGTAGTGATTCAGCATATTAGAGACGAATTATTATTAAATAGTTTAGTAAATTTCTTTGGATGTGGTCAAACTTTTAAATATAAAGAATATATAGAGTTTAGATGTCAATCATTCAAGGATAATTATGAAAAAATTTTACCTTTTTTTTAAAAAATATCCTATCCGTGGTATAAAAGCGCAATACTTTAATGATTGAGTGAAAGTAGCAGAAATAATCCAAAAAAGGCTCATTTAACTAAGGAAGGTCTTGACCAAGTTCGTCAGATAAAAGCAGGAATGAATAAAGGTAGATATTAAAATATTATATGTTTATTAATAGTTTGAATAAAGTCGTTCTTTTCTATAATTTGTACGATAAATTTAACTGCCGTGGATGTTTATGATGCTATTCCTACTATAGTAACAACATTTGTAGCTATTATTGCCAAAATTTCTATTTTCATATTTTTATTAGAATTAGTTTATCATACTTATAGTTATATATCTGAATTTAGCTGAACATATGCTTTATTAATAAGTTCTCTTCTTTCATTAATAATAGGAACTGTTGTAGGTTTAACACAATTTAGAATTAAAAGATTACTTGCCTACAGTACTATAGTGCGCCGATGAGCTTTATTTATTCATGGAATCAAGAATGATTCTATACAGTGTTCACATCTGTATCCGGCATCGGAGTTAGATGTAGGGGAAAGCCCAACATTGAACATAGCATCTCCGCAAGAATGGTTTATTAGACTAATCCAGATACGTCGATTAGAAACCAGAGTCGCACTTCCTATGATTAAGGCTACACTGCTTGAAGTCTACCTGAAAGGATCCTCAACTGTAGGGAATTGCCTTGTCTGGTATAGGGCAATCAAGCTAAATAAGATTTTGAAATGGTGAATCTTATTGTGAACTAGCTTGCGCCTGGGTATAATTAATACTTACACATCAGGGAAAGGACAATCTAAGGGAAGTTTAGGGATAAATACAAGAACTTCGGGATTGCCTAAGGCCATAAATGGCTATGGTAACAGAGGAACCATAGTACCTTTGATTATATGATCAAGTAACGTATCGAAAGGTGCGGTAGCATTGGGAAGGGTTCCAGGTCTATGATATCGGAATTACTCTGATACCGCTGGGGATTCCAGTACAGTTAAATCTGACGCTATCAGAAGATTACGATGATTGGAAGATAAATGCAGAAATGATGTCGACTATGAAGCTCGTGACATATACAAATTGATGTACAACAAGACCCTATATGAAGTCGCATACCAGAATCTAAAGAGTAAACCTGGTAACATGACCCCAGGCATCACTCCAACTACACTAGACGGTTTCTCTTCTGAGGCCATTGACGACATCATCAGCAAAATGAGGGACGACTCATTCCAGTTCACCCCAGGTAGAAGGGTTATGATACCCAAAGCATCAGGAGGTGAAAGACCTCTAACCGTTGCTAGGGATAAAATTGTCCAAGAGGTCATGAGAATGATTCTTGAAGTGATCTATGAACCAGGGTTCTCTAATAACAGCCACGGGTTTAGACCCTTCAGAAGTTGTCATACAGCGCTAAAACAAGTATTCTTAACGTTTGGAGTCGCCTCCTGATACATTGAAGGTGATATCTCCAAATGCTTTGACTCTTTTGACCACGATCTATTAATACAAATTATTAGACGAAGAATCAAGGACGAAAGATTTGTGAGACTTATCATAAAGTCTATCAAGGCAGGATACTTCCATTTCAAAGAGTTTAAACACTCGATATCAGGTACCCCTCAAGGATCTATCATCAGCCCAATTCTATGCAACATATATCTCAATGAATTCGATAAATACATCGAAGACTTAACTAGGACATTCTCGAAAGGTAAAAGCCCGAGAAGTAATCCAGTTTGAATCAGCTATAGAAATAAAAAGAATAGGTCTAATCTTCTATCCGAGAAAATAAAATATCGTAAACTAATGATGAGAGTGCCATCCAAAGATCTAATGGACCCGAACTTTAAGAAATTAGTATACGTAAGATATGCTGACGATTGAATAATAGGGGTTAGAGGGTCTTACAGCGATTGCATGGAAATACTTTCCAAAATAAAAGCCTTTCTTAAGGAAGAGTTAAAACTGAACCTTAGTGAAAGCAAAACCCTAATCACAAATGCCAACAATGGGAAAGCTCTATTTCTAGGTACTCACGTCTTTAGATCTAGACATCAAACCTACACTAAGTATAGAGGAACACTGAAAAGAGCTGGTAGAGAGATCAGACTTGAGGCCCCAATGGAAAGAATAGCCAAGAAACTCACAGAAGCAGGCTTTATAAAAGACAATGTCTCCACACCAAGATTCCTTTGATTACACAATTCAAAAGATCAGATTATAGCGTTATACAACTCTGTATATAGAGGACTGATGAATTATTACAGCTTCGCACACAACCTTGGATCCATTAGTGGTTTTGTTCATTCGAAACTAAGATCATCTTGTGCCAAACTGTTGGCGGCCAAGTTTAGCCTCAGATCTCCAGCCCATATCTTCAACCGATATGGGAAAAACCTTCTAGGTCAAGACAATGTCGCCTTCGTCGACCCAATATACAAAATAAACCCATGGGATTTCAAGATCCCCGCGAATCATAGAACAAATGCAAGACCTTCTGACAATGGTATACTGAGCACATTATATGCTGAGAAGATATCCGAAGCATCATTAGAAAACCTAGTGTGCGCAATGTGCGAATCAGACTATAGAGTCGAGATGCATCATGTCAAATATCTTAAGGACCTTAACTCTAAGGTAAGTAAGATAGATGAACTTATGATCAAAAGACGCAGAAAGCGCTCTATGTAGAGCATGTCATATTCAACATCATAGAGAGCATAGAAAATCCTCTTAATAGACTGGAGAGCCGTATGATGGGAAACTATCACGTACGGTTCGGGAAAGGGGGGTTGCCCTGGTAACAGGGGTAATCCTCTAGTTCATTCTCATGTAGGTTTTATATTATTAGCTTTAAGTGTTTCTAGCATAGAATCAACACAAGCCTTTATATTTTACTTAGTACAATATTCTATAAGTAATTTAAACGCATTTATAATAATAATAACTATAGGATTCTCTTTATACAGTTATATAACTAATAATAAAGAGTATAAATTATTGTTAGATAAAAACAACTCTCCTGTATTGAGGTGTGGGAAACCTCTTGTATTTGTAAGGGAGCTATGGCCAAATTACGGGGACTTCCTAAAGCTTATGATACCAAGCCGTATATGAAAATATACGAGTGGCTGAACTAATCCCTCAGGTATGGTAACAAGTCATAAGATGATCGAAAGAGAAATGGAATATCGCGGATCTAAGTCAGTAGTAATCGACAGCTATTCTACTGTAAAAGAGCAACGAGTAGACGGTCATAAATGTGTAAATTTTACGCATTTAAGGTATACTCTAATGGGTTTCGAAAGAAACTATCAAGTCAGAATCCCTTCTAACCATTTAATTACATTAAGAAAACCATATTCTTCTCTATCCATAATCCCATCAAATAATTTATCAGCTAGTCTAAATCCTTGATATATAACAGGTTTCTCCGACGGTGAATCAAATTTTACTGTAAGAATATTAAAAAGTAATACAGTAAAAGTAGGTTGAACTGTGCAACCTGTTTTTCAGATATGTTTACACAAAAAAGACTTAGATTTGTTAAAAAAAATTCAAGCATTTTTTGGTGTAGGGAAAATTTATCATAAAGAAAAGTCTTGTCACTATGTCGTACAAGATTTAAAAAGTATAAATGTAATAGTAAACCACTTTGAAAGATATCCTCTTTTAACTAAAAAACGTGAAGATTTTATACTGTTCTCTCGAATTGTTACTTTGATTAATAAAAAAGAACATTTGACTCTTTCTGGTTTACATGAAATTATATCTATAAAAGCTTCAATGAATTTAGGTCTTTCAGCAGATCTGAAAACTTCTTTTCCTAATATTATCCCGGTTACAAGACCAAAACGTACAGATGAAGAATTATTAAATTCTAATATTGACCCTCATTGAATGGTAGGATTCACGGATGCAGAAGGGTGTTTTAGTATTAAAATTACTAAATCTTTAACAATAAAAACAGGATACCAAGTACAATTAAGATATCAAATAACTCAGCACTCTATTGATAAGGTATTTATGAATAGTTTAACAAATTTTTGAGGTTGTGGTAAAGTGTTTTTTAGATATAGAGAAAGTAAAGTAGATTTTCAAATACTAAAATTAAAAGATCTGTCTGATAAGGTTATTCCTAGGTTCCACCTATTACCTTTACAAGGGGTAAAATCTAAAGATTTTGCAGATTTTAGTAAAGCAGTAGAGATAATGAAAATGAAAAAACATTTAACTAAGGAAGGGTTAGATCTATTGCATAAATTAAAAGTGGGTATGAATAGAGGTAGAGAATAAAAACTAATTATACTAGGTTAATACTTATTATTTTTTTTTTTTTCTGATTCCTAGTATATTTTCTGGTTTTCAGGCTTGCTAGCGTTGAATCTCAAGGTACAAAATTATATTTTTGTACCTTTTTAGACTATTCCCTCCGAAGGAGGCATCCGAATGTAATTATTTGTATGATAAATCTGATAACCATGATACAATTAATTAGTCAATTAAAAGGGTACTTTTATATAAATCCTTTATTATCTTTATCTTTAGCTGTTACTATATTTTCTTTTGTAGGTATACCACCTTTAGTGGGTTTTTTTGCTAAACAGTTCGTATTAAGCGCTGCATTAGATAGTGGTTATATTTTCTTATCTTTAGTAGCTATAATTACTAGTGTAATTGGAGCTGTTTATTATTTAAATGTAATTAAAGAGATATTTTTCTATGCACCTGAACATGAAGTAAATCCTATTTTAAACGAATCAGATTCAGCCACTTTTTTAAAAAAAGGTGGCCGAATTTTTAATGAAAAAAATGGTTTAATAAAATCGGTACTTCTTAAAGGTAGAAATGTATATATCTCTAGTCCTTTTTCTATTACAATTAGTATAATTACTAATGTAATATTATTATTTATTTTTATGAACAAAGAGTTATTAAGCATGGGTACCATATACCTCCTATTCTTCCTATGTGTTAAGGAGCATTCTGCTCGTAATTTATTACTGCTATTAAATACAAAAAGAATTCTATCAGATACTTGTTTAACAAGCTCTCGTTCTCGTCTCTTTAGTCTGTACAACGGATTGTCAGGTACTCCTGGTTCGATTGTCTCCGTTAATCATAATCGAACTAGATATATGACTCTATTATCTTCTCTCATTTCACAACAAACGTTGAGGTACTCAACCAGTAATAAGATCCAGCCTATCTCACCTTGATTTATATCAGGTTATTCAGATGCAGAAGGTTGTTTCAATGTAGGCCTTCAAAAAAATCCTAATGGAAAATGATATGTCCGACCTGTATTCCAGATAAAAGTTCACTCAAGAGATAATTTATTATTAATGCGTATTAAAGATTATCTTGGAGGTATAGGAAATATTTATACTAGTACTAAAGAATCAAAATTAGCGGTAAGATCTTTAGATGATATTTTAAAAATCATTTCGCATTTTGATAACTACCCTTTAATAACTCAAAAAAAATCAGATTTCATATTATTTAAGCAAATAATCCATAAAATAGTTGAAGGGGAACATTTATCAGCCAAGGGATTACAAGAAATTGTTAATCTTCGTGCCTCGATGAATTTAGGTTTATCGGATTCCTTGAAGACTGTTTTCCCTAATACTGTCCCTGTCGCTAGACCCCAGGTAGAAAATACTACTATCCCTCACCCTGAGTGAATGGCTGGGTTTGTTTCAGGTGAAGGATGTTTCTCAGTTCAAATGTCTAAATATGGTAAAGGTAAATTAGATGGAGTTTCATTAAGTTTTAGGGTATCTCAACATTTGAGAGATGAGTTACTGTTAAGATCATTTATTTCTTTTTTTGGATGTGGCTTATTCAATTATCATAATGGAAAAAGCCAGTTAGGGTCAGGGGTATTTATTGTTAGAAAATTTTCGGATATCTACGATAAAATACTTCCATTTTTTAAAGATCAGCATCCGATAAAAGGTATTAAAAGCGAGGATTTTAAAGACTGATGTAGAGTAGCCGAGTTAATTAGATCTAAGGCTCATCTAACCGAAGAGGGAGTAGAGAAGATTCGTGAAATAAAATCTGGTATGAATACGCTCAGATAATTTCTCCTTTTGTTATTTATAGTACTTAACCGAGATGCAATAGGTTGCCCTTTTCCTTTTATTAATAATAATGGAAAAATTTTTTAAAAAATTGGATTAATTGCAAGAATATCAGCACCCCGGTGTTTGCTTGATGATTTGCAGCGGAGTTTATCTTAGTATTATTATTAGAGAGATCTCTAATTAAGAGTCCTCTAAGATATGAGATAAAAACGTTCAACGACTATTAGGTGAGTAATACTAACAATAATCCTATATAAGATCCAACTCTTACTTACCAATTAATATGGTATTGCGCTGGCTGATATAAAAGATCAGTGCGAAGTAAGGGAAAACATAGTCTGAACAATATAGTAATATATTGAAATATTAATTATAGTTAAGATGAAATGAGATTTCTTTAACTAATTAATTAGTAACACATTTGGCCATATTGGCACAAACTTTATTCAGTAATTAAATGAGTGCAATGAGTATATTTATTATATTTGTAAGTATAATAGCTCTTTTATTTTTAGCTATTGATTTAATATTAGCCCCACATAATCCGTACAATGAAAAACTTTCAGCTTTTGAGTGTGGTTTTCATTCCTTCTCTCAAAGTAGATCCCCTTTTAATGTTTCGTTCTTTATTTATGCTTTGGTGTACCTATTACTAGATCTTGAAATACTATTGATATTCCCCTTTGCAGTTAGTGAGTATGTTAATGGTGTTTATGGATTAATAGTTGCGTTAATCTTTATTGGTATTATTACTATAGGATTCGTATATGAATTAGGACACGATGCTTTAAAAATACAGAGTAGACAAACTTTTAATACTAGAAGTTTAAAATCTAATATAGTTATAATTAATTTAGGTAATGTCGACAAGGGCTCTGGTAATTTACATATTAAAGAACAGAGAAGATATTATACTAGGAAGCAGTAATTTAGTTTCACAGCAGTCTGCCTTGTGGAATGAGGGTGTTTCCTCACACTCACACAGCGTAGCTGAATTAAACCCTTGATTTGTTACAGGTTTTGTGGATGGGGAAGGGGCTTTTATGATTTCTGGGCCCCACCCCCTTCAACGGGGATATCCCCGTAGAAGGGGGGGGGGGGGTTTAGAAGAAGCTCTACTCATAAAATTGGATGGCAAGTTACTTTAATATTTCAAGTGTGTATACATAAAAAAGATTTACACCTTTTAAAAGCAATACAGTGTTTTTTTAATGGAGCAGGTATAATTAGAGAGATGAAGGATGATTTGGTAATTCTTATGGTACGTTCACTAGATGAAATCACTAATATAATAATTCCTCATTTTGACAAATACCCTCTATTAACTCAAAAATATGCTGATTACTTATTATTTAAACAAGTAGCAGCTATGATGGGACAAAAGGAACATTTAACTCAAGGAGTTTTTTTTTTAGAAAAAATTGTGTCTATTAAAGCATCTGTAAATTTAGGATTACCAGATTCTTTAAAAGCTGCTTTTCCGGCTGCGAAGCTAGCACGGAGGGATATTAATCCTGTCCCTCGCCCAGAAATAGATGGACAATTATTAAAAGCCCTTAACTCAGATTGAATCTCAGGGTTCAGTTCTGCCGAGGGTTGTTTTTTAATTAGCATGGGTCAATCTGCTACACACAAAACAGGAAGTTTAGTACAATTGGTTTTCCAAATTACTCAACATTCTCGAGATCGGGTACTTATGAAAAGTATTGTAGATTACTTAGGATGTGGTAGAATACGTGAACGTGGGGATTATGTAGATGTTATTTTTAGTAAGTTTTCAGATAATTTAAATATCATTATACCTATGTTCCGCGAACACCCTATTCTAGGTACAAAAGCCTTAGATTTTGAAGATTGACAAAAAGTATCTAATTTAATGCACAATAAAGTTCATTTAACTTCAGAAGGATTAGAACAAATCCGTCTAATTAAATCTGGTATGAATTCAGGAAGACTTAAATAACTAATTTATCTTAGTATGTTAATGTTTTTTTCTTAGTAGTAATTTGAATCTGCTCCTGTTTACGCCCCCGCTGCGGTGCTTTGCAGCACAAGGGGGATGAAGTGAAGGGGGCTAAGTTTATCAATAAGTGACTCCTCAACTAAAAAGCCCAGCGGACGAGAGCTGTGCCGTTTTTTTTTTTTTAGCCGTGGGGCTAAATAATATTTATGTAGTGGTTAGGATTCCAAATGCTGCTGTATTCTATTCATAGTGTAGGTACATTTGGATCTAATCGGGTGGTAGGTGGGTTTATTAATATTATTATTATTATCGCGGTAATATTGGTGTCGATAAAGAGACAATTAACAGAATTAGTAAGATGTTTATTTTATTTGTATCTATAATTGCTATACTATTTTTATTTATAAATTTAGTATTCGCTCCTCATAATCCTGAAAATTGATCAGGGAAATCAATTAATTGGGAAAAACTATCAAATTCCGGGAAACCCTTAAAGCTTCTGATACTAAGCATTAATCGAAAGGTTAATTGTGGCTGAAGTAATTACTCAGGTATAGTAACAAGTCAGAAGATATACGAAAGTATAATAGGCAACCGCGGATCTAAGTCAGTAATATTTAATAATATTACTGTAAAAGAGCAACGAGTATACGGTAGTTGGTGTGGTATTAATTTATCACACTTAAGATGTACTCTAGTGGGCTTCGAGAGAAGCTATCAGGCTAAAATCCCTTCTAACTCTGCTCCGCACCCCCCTTCAACGGGGATATCCCCGTAGAAGGAGGGGATAAAATTTAAAAGAAATTTAAGTACCTTAGAATCACCCTCCCGGGCGATTATAGAGGTACTATTGATTTTAAAGTAACTAATCTTTCTAGTATAAAAGATATTATTGTTCCATTTTTCATTAAATATCCTGCGCTGCGCTTCGCACGCAGCACCCTAAAAAATTACCCCTTCACGACCGGACCCTTGTTAGAACCGACCGTCCGTACGAAGTACGAAGTACGAAGGGGTGCTACTTCTACTTCGTACTTCGTAGGGGTTAAAAGGAAATAAAAGTTTAGATTTCACAGATTTTTGTGAAGTCGTAAGATTAATGGAAAATAAATCGCATTTAACTAAAGAAGGATTAGATAAAATAAAAAAAAATTCGTAATAGAATGAATACGAATAGAAAAGAATAGTTAAAATCAAGATATTAAATTTATAGATATGAGAAATTTAGCCCAAACGTATCAAGAAAAGGATTCTATGTTCGAGTGTGGATTTCATTCTTTCCATCAATCTAGATCACCTTTTAATATAGCATTCTTCATATATGCTTTACTTTATCTATTATTAGATTTAGAAATATTATTAGTTTTCCCTTTTGCCGTTAGTGAATATGTAAATGATATTTATGGTTTATTAGTAACATTAGTATTTGTTATTATTATAACTATAGGTTTTGTATTTGAATTAGGTAAAGGTGCTTTAAAAATATCTTCAAAACAACATACAAATACAATAAAAAATCAACCTTTAGTTCATATATCACATGTAAAGACTAGTTTATCACAAAATTCTAAATCTGATACTTTTATAGCTTCGTCACTACAAAGTAGTATATTCCCTTTCAGTGTATCTATAAAAAATATTAGAAAATACTTTACTTTTAAAAACATAATTATAGGGTTAATTAGTATATTTGTAATGAGTTTAGTAAAAACACTGGAAGTTCCTAAGTATCTCTTAGAATGTTTCAACTTAGAAAACATAGAATTTTTACATTATATTATTGTAGGAATTTTTGGTTTATTTTCAAGATTAACTTTAAAAGGTTTATTTGAAGAAGTATTTCTAATAGATAATTATGCAATGATGGGTGAAGATCCTACACAAGGTGGCGATGGTAACAGTTCGGGTGGTTCAAAACCAAGTGGTGCTACTAACACCTCAAATATTAATTTACCTTCATCAGATGGTAATAGAGAATTGGAAAGTGAAAATTCACCTTCGGGCCAGGACTCAGGCTGTGCCGAGGCCGTGGGTTAATACCAGGACTCAGGCTGTGCCTTAAAAATCCGCGGGGCCAGAAAATAACAACAATACACAAGACAAAAGTTCATCAACAAATTCTTCAACTTATAATAGAGGTAATAGAGCAGCCTCACGTTTAGCTAATCTATTTGATAAAATGGCTGAGGATTTATCAAATCAAATTAAAGATTTAAATCTTTCTGCGCTGCGCTTCGCACGCAGCACCCTAAAAAATTATCCATTCACGACCGGACCCTTGTTAGAACCGACCGAAGGGTGCCGCTTCGCACGCAGAAAAAACTAGCGATCCTGTAGAAAGAGCACAATTGGAAGAGAGGTTAAATCAAGATCTAGAAGATTTACAATTGTTATCTGCAGGTTCAGCAGAGGAACTAAAAAAAAAAACTGTTGAAGAAAGAAGAAGTGATGAAGCTGCTGCAGCTAAAAGAAATATATCGGATAATAATCAAGGGTCTTCTTCTTCAAAAAAAAAAAGAAGAGGAGATGACAGCTAAAGCAGCTTTTAAAAAATAATGTGTATAAGAGCTTTTAAAAAGAAATAATAATGGAACAGATAATAACTATTATTATATCAAGGTTATTATACTGTTTTATGTTTGGTTTACTTTGCTTTGTTTTGTTTTGCTTTACTTTACTGACTATTCGATTCTAGTATATAATATTTTATATACGAGGGTGGGTTAATGGGAGGGGATCGAGGTGTACAGTATAGTACTGCACTACAAAGTACACTGGTTATATATATATATTCTATATATCATGAAAGAAACAGTCTCTGAGAGACTGTATTATTAATTTAACGATATAGAAATTAAATAAATTTCTTTATGTTTTATTTGGTAAATAAATTTACTATGGGGTTTGATGCTCCAAGTCCTTGAGGTATATATTTTCAAGATAGTGCTACTCCTCTTCCTAAATGATCTGGGAAATCATTTTTAATGGGGATTAAATTGCCAAATTCCGGAAAAGCCCTAAAGCCTATGGTACTAAGCCAAGTACGAAAGTGCTTGAGTGGCTGAAGTAATTACTCAGGTATAGTAATAAGCCATAGGATGAGTGAAAACGAAATGGGTAATCGCGGATCTAAGTCAGTAATATTTAATAATATTACTGTAAAAGAGCAACGAGTATACGGTAGTTGGTGTGGTATTAATTTATCACATTTGAGATGTACTCTAATGGGTTTCGAAAGAAACTATCAGAACAAAATCCTTACTACTCAATTAGTTAATAAAATAAATTATTCCACAT
>Ga0164243_10008828_pt1 | contig 14802 bp, 16 predicted proteins | sample OricompcompostOP_FD_108781 | JGI IMG/M metagenome (GOLD analysis project Ga0164243, IMG submission 108781) | Organic Plus compost microbial communities from Emeryville, California, USA - Original compost - Organic plus compost (OP) | ecosystem: Engineered > Solid waste > Mixed feedstock >... | reverse complement strand
GGCCGGCAAGAGCGGCTACTGCTCCCCGCTGCCCTTCTCGATCGTCTTCACCGTCAGCTGGTTACCGGGGATTTTGTCGCTGGCGCAACCCGTGCCGGACAGCTCGATGAACATCGACGCGGTCTCCTGCGGCGGGTACACGCGCAGCCCGCGCACCGGCTGCGGCTGGCAGGTCACCGTGTCGTAGTTCTGCACGTTGACGAAACCGACGTCGGCGTACGCGCTGGCGCCCTTCGCGAGCTGCACAGGCGCACCCTTCTCGCCTTCCCGGTACGCGGCCGGGCCGACCTGGTGACCGTCGGAGCCCCCGACGTAGGACACACCGGGGAAGCCCTGGATCGTGCATTCGCTGTCACTCACGTTGGTGAACACGAGCGGCCGGTACACGGTGCCCGCCGCCGCGTCACCGCGCCCGATCGACAGCTTCAGATCGGCCGCCTTGCAGAGCCCGTTGTCCACCGGCGCGGCCGCCTGCGAGGTGGTCGAAGGTTGGCTCGCCGAGGAACTGGGCGACGGGCTTGCCGAACTGCTCGGCTCCGTCGTCGTGGCACTGGCACTCGAACTGGGCTGAGGCTGGGCATTGTTCGTCCCCTCGCCACACCCCGCCACGGCCGCCGCCACCGCCACGGCGGTAAACGCCAGCCCGATCTGGGAAATCCTCACTCGCACCATCTCGTCGCCTCCCTGTGCTGAGCAAGCGGTACCCGGAGGACGTGTAATGCACGCGTCAGGTTGTCAGCCGCATGCGATTTTGTTACCGAAAACCCCCGCACACGGTGAAACTACAACAATCGACGCTCGCGGGCCTGTTCACATGGGCAGGCCGGCCCAGGACAGGCAACGCCAGCCCTCGCCGGACGTCTCGAGCTCCACGATCCCGGTGTTCGGCAGCAGCCCCTGATCGGCCAGTTCCGGCCGGACGTTGCCGGCGAGCCACTCCGCGCCGAGCCGGATGGCGCCACCGTGGCTGACCACCACGATCGCCTCGGCCGACTGCTCGTGCTTGGCGCGCAACTCTCCTATCGCCGTGGTGTAGCGCTCGCGCACCTGCAGGCCGCTCTCGCCGCCGGGCATGGACACACTCAAATCGCCCTGCGTCCACGGCCGCACCGTTTCGGCGTACAGCCGCAGCGCCTCGGAGTCACCACGTCCTTCGAGGTCGCCGACGCTGACCTCCTGCACGCCGTCGATGACCTGCACCTCCAGCGCCAGCGCGTCCGCGAGCGGGGCCGCGGTCTGCTGGGCACGGGTGGCGCGCGAGGCGTACACGGCCTCGATCGGCTCCTCGGCGAACTTCTCCGCAAGCGCTTGCGCCTGCTCGCGGCCCAGCTCGGTCAACGGCGGTCCCGGCAACGCGGTGTCGATGATCTTGCGGACGTTCGCCTCACTCTGCGCGTGCCGGACCAGATACAGCTTCAAGCCTGCTCTCCCCTGCGAACCGCCGCGAGCCACTCCGCGGCATCGACGAAATCCTCGTTGCCCGCGGACGGTTCGACGGTCGCCCGCACCCCGTCGGCCCTCGGATGGGAGCCGAGAAACCGGACGTTGCGGCAGCGACGCCGCAACGCGGCCACCGCGTCACCGATGCGCGGTTCGGCGATGTGGCCTTCGAAGTCGATGAAGAAGCGGTACTCGCCGAAGTTCGTTTTCGACGGGCGCGCGTCGAGCCGGGTCAGGTTGATGCCGCGGCTCGCGAGTTCGGTCAGCAGCTCGGCCAGCGCGCCGGTGCGGTTCGCGGCGGCCGCCACGATCGACGTGCGGTCGGCGCCCGTCGGCTCGGGCAGCGGGTGCCGTGGCTTGCTGACCAACAGGAACCGGGTGCGCGCGTCACTCATGTCGGCGACCCCGGTGGCCCTGACCTCCAGCGGGTAGTGCTGCGCCGCGACCGGGGCGCATACCGCCGCGTCGAACTCCCCCGCCTGCACGGCGACCGCCGCCGCGGCCGTCGACGAGGACGCGACCGGGCGCGCGCCGGGCAGGTTCGCCTCGACCCACAACCGCACTTGCGCGAGCGCGTGCGGGTGACTCGCGACGGTGTTGATCTCGGTGGTGCCCGGCCGGACGAGGATCGAGAAGTGCACGGGCAGCAGCGCCTCGGCCACGGCGACGAGCGGTTCGGCCTCGGCGAGCGTGTCGAGGGTGGCCGGTACCGGGCCTTCGACGGAGTTCTCCACCGGCACGCAGGCCGCGTCCGTCTCGCCCTTGCGCACGGCCGCCAGCGCCAGTTGCACCGTCTCGAACGGGATCAGCTCGTCGCCGGCGGCCGCGAGTGTGCGGGCCGCCTGTTCGGTGAACGTCCCCTCGGGCCCGAAATACGCGATCCTTGCCACACCGTCCACATTACGCACCCGTCCGGGCGCTGCTCTGTTCAGGCGTAGCGTAGCGAGGGCGGTTACCCCCAGTGGCATTTTTTGGCATGGTGGGGCTGTGACCGCGGAATCGGGCACGCACGTGAGCCCCAACGGAACCAACGACGAGGTCGCCCCCCACACCCCCGACCTGGTCCTGTGCGCCGTCGACGAACCGCTCGCCCGCGCCTGGCAGACGGTGGTGGACAGAGTGGACGGTTCCGCACGCGTTCATCGCGGTTCGGTACTGGACGTCGAGGCCGACGCGGTCGTCAGCCCCGCGAATTCCTTCGGCTGGATGAGAAACGGCATCGACGCCGTGTACGCGCGGGCTTTTCCCGAGGTACAGCAGCAGGTTCGCAGTGCGGTGCTGGCCTATCACGGCGGTGAACTGCCGATCGGCGAGGCGGTCGTGGTGCCCACCGGCGAGGTCACGCCGGCGTGGTTGATCAGTGCGCCGACGATGCGCGAGCCCGGCGAGGAACTGCCGGCGGACACCGTGCATCCCTATCTCGCGGCGCGCGCGGTGTTCCTGCGGTGGCGGGACGGCAAGCTCGAACACGGCGTCGAACTTCGCCGTGTCGTGGCCACCATCGCGATGCCGGGCCTTGGCACCGGCTCGGGCGGCGTGCCGCCGGAAACGTGCGCGCGGCAGGTCGCGGCGGCCTGGAATGAGGTCTTCGGCACTCGCTGAGCGCCGTTTTCCCAGTTCACACGGTGGCGTGTAGTAAGTCACAGCGCGTTCACCGGCGGTAAGACCTACCGTAAGAGCAGCGTTACGCGGATAGCGACGTCCAGCGCAGGCGATGGGCAAGGAGAGTGGGATGCCACGAGTCCTCCAGGTCAGCCCCTACGTCGAGTTGCACCGGGAACAATGGCGAGAACTCCGTCGCAGCACCCCGCTCCCGCTCACCGCCGAGGAGCTGCTGAAGCTGCGCGGCCTCGGCGAACAGGTCGACCTGAACGAGGTCGCCGAGGTCTACCTGCCGTTGTCCCGCCTGATCAATCTTCAGGTTGCCGCACGGCAACGGCTCTACGAGGCGACCACGACCTTCCTCGGTGAGGACTGCCGGGGCACGAAGGTGCCGTTCATCATCGGCATCGCGGGCAGCGTCGCGGTCGGCAAGTCGACCACGGCCCGGCTGCTGCGCACCCTGCTGGCCCGCTGGCCCGATCATCCGCGCGTCGATCTCGTGACCACCGACGGATTCCTGTACCCGAGGGACGAGCTGCTGCGGCGGGGCATCATGCACCGCAAGGGTTTTCCGGAAAGCTACGACCGCCGCGCGCTGCTGCGGTTCGTCACCGAGGTCAAGTCGGGCGCCGAAGAGGTCAGCGCGCCGGTGTACTCACATCTGGCGTACGACATCGTGCCCGGCGAGGAGCAGGTGGTCCGCAGGCCGGACATCCTGATCATCGAAGGCCTCAACGTGCTGCAGCCCGGTCCGCGGCTGACGGTGTCGGACCTGTTCGACTTCTCGATCTACGTGGACGCGCACACCGAGGACATCGAGCACTGGTATGTGGAGCGGTTCCTGAAGCTGCGGCAGACCGCGTTCGCCGACCCGGCCTCGCACTTCCACCACTTCGCGAGCCTGCCGGACGACGAGGCGCGCGCCGAGGCCGCCCATCTGTGGCGGACCATCAACGAGCCGAACCTCGTCGAGAACATCCGGCCCACCCGTCCGCGCGCGACGCTGGTACTGCGAAAGGACGCAGACCACTCCATCAATCGCGTACGCCTGCGCAAGCTGTAGGCAAGACTCGGCCGATCGGCTGATGGACCTCGTGAGGCATTAACCGGTTGGCCGATACCGCCTCCCCCGGCCGCGCCGCACCCTGGTGTCAGTACGAAAAACGCACGTTTACCAGGGAGGAGGCACGCCGATGGTCACGATCGTGTTCACGTGGATCGGGGCGGTTCTCGGTATCGCGGTGCTGCTCGCGATGGCGGTCGGCGCGTTCGTCGTCGACTTCGATGACGCCCTCGCCGACCGCCGTAGCAAGGCCTCGGAAGGCGCTCAGCCCAGCTCCGCCAGCGCGCTCAGGTAGTCGTCGAGGTCGAACTCGAGTTCGTCCCCTTCACCGGCTCGTAGCTGGGCGCCCAGCGTCCGTGCCAGTTCGGTCATGATCTCGTCGCGTTCCAGGCCCTTCTCGCGCATCCGGCGCACGGCCTGCCACACCTCGGCGGGATCGTCGTCCCACAGCTGGTCCACGACCGTGGTGTGCGCGGCGACGACGAGGAAGGTGTCCTCGTCGAGGTCGTCCTCGGCCAGCGAGTCCTGGAACTCGGGATGCTCGCCGATCACCAGCAGGCGGCGCTGCTCCGGGTCCGCGGGGTCGAGCTCGACCTCCTCACCGGCGATCTCGGTGTAGACCGACGGGATGGCGAACTGGCGGCGCAACAGCAGTGCCGCGATGTCCTGTTCGTCGAGGTTCTCGATGTCATCCAGGTAGGCGTCGAGGTTGGTCTCGCCGTCGAGGGCGCGCTCGTAGAGCCGGTCCTCGACGGCCTCCAGCAGTGGCTCGACGGCGTCCTCCGGCAGGCCGTCGCGCTCGGCTCTCCAGCGGGCCCACGCGGGCAGCACGGCCTCCAGCGCCTCGTCCTGCTCCTCGGTCAGCTCGACCTCGCCGTCGTCAACGAAGTCCACAAAGGACGAAAGCTTGTCGGGGCCGACCCGTAGCGGGCGGCGGGGGTCCTGGTCCGCGCCGAACTCGATCAGCCGCAGCGCGCACACGCGCGCCGCCTCGGTGTCGGTCAGCTCGGGCGAGGCGGCGAAGAACTCGTCGATGATCCGCGCCTGGTCCTCCGCGGAGAGGATCTCCGGGTCCGGCTGCGGTTCGGGCGCCGGCAGCGTGCGGAGGCGGGCGAGCGCCAGCGCACGGAACCGCACGTAGTCCTCGGTGACCTCGGGCTCGTGCTGCAGTTCGGTCCCCACGAACGCGTCCGCGAGCAGCTGGTGCGCACGGCCGGGGGTGAGCTGCTCACAGCTGACCAGCTCGCCGGCCTCCTCGGCCTGGGCTCGCATCTCGGCGACGACCTCGGCGGGCGATTCGACGATCACCGCCTCGTCGGTCCAGCCGCCCAGTACGGCGTAGCCGATGGACACGAGCAGGCCGTGCGCCCGCTCGCCCTCGCCGAACACGCACAGCACCGAGCTCTCGTCGCCGTAGACGTCGGAGGTGCGCCAGCATTCGCCGACGGTGACCTGGTTCAGCGCGCCCGCCCAGTCCGGCGCGGCGAGTCCGAGCTTGTCCAGCGCGATCGCGGCCGCCTCGCGCTGCTCCTCGGTGGTGGCCAGGGCGGCCAGCGCCGCCAGCGGCGCGGCGAGGCGCTCGGGTTCGGTGGTCTCGCTCGCGAACTCGATCAGCTCGGCGGCGAGGTCGTCACCCGCCTCCCACCACTCGCCGAGGATCTCCGACGTGACGAGCTCGACGCGCAGCGGATCGGCGTCCGGGCCAAGCTCGGCGAACTCTCGCAGGACTTCCTCGAGCAGCTCGTCCACCGTCTCGTCGTCGGATTCCTGCTGGGGCAGCTCGGTCATGGGCACATGTTCGCACCGTGCCGCCGCCGTGCCGCGCCCGGGACCCCGTTACTTCGGCAGCGCGATACGGGCATTCCGGATCTCCGCGAGCAGCCGCGTCTTGCGTTTGTGCGTGCTCACCAACTCCGCGAGGTAGTCCGCGAAATCGCCCGGAGCACCCGCCTGCCGGAACAGCGCACGCAGCTTGCGTAGCCGGCTCGCCGCCTCCGCATAGTGCGCCGGTCCTTTCCCGATGAGCACGTCAATTTCCGCCTTGTGGTCGGCGATGGCGTCGTGCTTCGCGCCCAGGCGATGCGGGCCGGCACGCAGCAGGCTGATCGCGTCCGCGGTGCGGCCCGCCGCCCGCAGCGCCCGCATGATCTTGCGGTTCACCTCGACACCCGGCGGCCGGCGCGAAAGGATGTCCAGCAGGGTGTCAATGTCGCCGGAGATCTCGGCGAGTTGCTCGCGGAGCAGGTCGGCAACGCGCTCGTCGCCCCGTTTGTCCACTATGGACTTGAGTCGGGCTCGTCCGGATTCACCCAGTGTGGCGGAGAAATCGGTGAGTTCGAAGTGGTGTCCGGCGAAGGCCAGTTCGGCCAGCCAGTCCGCGAGTTCCTCCGGCGCGGGCGGATGCGCGGCGCACGCTCGCGCGTAAAGCGCCATGGCGCGCGGGAATTCGGCATGGTCCTCGGCCTTGACGACCCGGTCGACGGCGCGGCGCGCCAGCGGCGCGAGATCGGCCTGACTGCCGGAGTCAAGCAGCCGCCGCACGGTGTCCAGTACCGCGCTCACCCGCGCGGTTTCGGCCGCCTCGCCCGCGCGCAGGCTGAGTTTGCCGTGCAGTTCGGGATCCCGCTCGGCCTGCTCCGCGAGCAGTTCCGCCAGTGTCGCCGCGTCGAGCGAGCGCAGGTAGGCGCGAAGATCAAGAGCGTGGTCCACCCGGGTATCCTGGCCTACGCGCCGACCGGCATGGCCTTGCGCCGGGGAAGTTGCTTCGGAATCGCGATGCGGGCGTTGCGGACCTCGATCAGCAGCCGCGTCTTCCGCTTGTGCGTTTCGAGCAGATCCGCCAGGTACAGCGCGAAATCCTCGGCCGTGCCGGCCCGGCGATGCAGGCCCCGCAGCTCGCGCAACGCGAGGGCGGCCTCGCGGTAGCACGACGAGTCCTTCTGCTCGATCAGCTCGTCGACGTGCATGCGGTACACCGGAATCGCCGCCGCCGGATCGCGGTCGGCGAGCAGTGCGAGTGCGGCGGAGCGTTCGGCGGGCCAGCGGTCGAGTTGTTCCGCCGCGGCACGCAGCGCGCGGTAGCTGCCCGGGTTGGGATTGCGGCGGAATTCGGCGCGGCGCAAGGCAAGCGTGCCCTGGCGGGGCCGGTCGGTCTGGATGATCGTGCGGGCCGCGTACGCGATCGCGTCGCTGTGCCTGCCCGCCTCGCGCAGCACGCGGATGATCTTGAGGTGCACGTCCTGGCTCGGTGGTTTGCTCTTCAGGATCTCCAGTAGGCCGTCGACGTCGCCGGTGACCTCCGCGAGCTGCTCGGCGAGATGCCGTGCGGTGTCGCGTCGTGGCCCCGGCCGTTCGGTGAGCACACCGTCCACTGTGGACTTCAACCGTGCGAGACCCGCTTCGCCCAGCGCGCCGGCGAACTCCGCCAGCTCGATCCGGGGCCAGGCGTCCTCGCCGAACTGCGTGCGCAGAATCCAGTCCGCGAGCACCCGCGGCTCCGGCGGATGCTTGGCGCAGGCCCGCGCGTACAACGCGAGCGCGCGGCGCCGTTCGGCCGCGGAGGCGCCGTCGAGGCTGTCGAGCATGCGGCGGGCGAGCGGGGTCAGATCCGCCTGGGTGCCCGCGTCGAGCAGGCGCTGGAGGGTGTCGAGCACCGGTCCCACCTTTTCGTGGACAACCGCGCGAACCTCGAGCTCGTGGCGTAACCGTGAGTCACGCCCGGCTTGGTCCAGCAGCAGCTCAGCCAACGTCTCCACATCGAGAGTGCGCAGGTAGGCGCGGAGATCGGGGGCCGAGTTCACCCGAACCATCCTGCCGGACCCCAAGGTGTGAGTCCGTCACCCACCAGCGTTGTCTTCACGACGCGATTCACCACGCTGCGTGCCCGTTCACCAGGGCGTGAGCCAAAAAAAGAAGTACCCTCCGTAGGCACTCCGGTCGATGTCCTCGAGTAGCGGGACCGGCGAGTTCTCTGGCTCGCTCTGCGGGAATCTTCGCCATCTGCCGAGATCGTCGGACCAGTAGTAGAGCGTCCACATGCCGTCGGTGCCGTAGCGTAACTGCGCGAAGGCACGCTCCGTGACGCCCGCGGGACCGCCGCTGTCCGACCATTCCGCCCTTTTCTCCACCAACGTCACCATCCGGCCGCGCCATCGCGAGATGACGCTGAACTCGGCGCGCTTTTCCGCCGGCACACGCCGTTCACACCACCGATCGATTTGCCGTTGCTGAAGCTCGGGGATGGGTGACATACCGACAGTGATACCGCATGGGACTGACAGCCACGGATGGAGTAGTCATACTGCCGGTTCGGTCAGGTACCAGCCGCCCACCAGAGCGGCGACGCCGAACAGGGCCAGGAACAGTCCGGCAACGAACGGCGCGCCACCGAACAATGCGATCAGCGACAGCAGCATGACGAGCAGCCCGGCGCCCATCAAGGCCCGCGCGGCCCAGATCTGCCACGGCCGCACGGGTTCCGGGACCGGGGCGCGTGGTTCGAACGGTGCGGTCAGGCCCAGTGCGGGCCACGCGGACGGCACGTCCAGTACGGCGATGCCGAGGCCGGTGGCCCGGCCGAGGCGCGGATCGCGGCGCGGCACGTCCTCGGCGACCACGAGGTGCGTAACGGATTCGGTGAGCCGTTTGGCCAGCTGGATTCCGGCGCCCAGCACCGCCGCGCGCAAGGCGTCGGCGGCGGCTGTCGCACCGAGCACGAGCACGCGTACCGGCGGTTGCCGCTGCGCGGTGGGCCGCAGGTCGGCGACCAGTTCGGGCACGCCGAGCGCGGTCGCGACCCGGCCGAGATCGCGCACCTCGCCGGGCGTGATGACGCCGTCCTCCTCCGCGATTTCGCGCATGGCGGACACGAAACGCTGGTGCGTCTGGCGGACCTCCGGCGCGGGAATACCGGCGTCGGCGGCGAGTGCGTTCAGCTCCCTTGCCTCGTCGGGTGAGACGTACCGGTCGGCGAGTGCGAGCGCGACGAGTTCGCGGTAGGCGTCCCGGACCGGATCACCGTTGCCGGGCAGCGGAACCCGGACGAGGAGCCCGTCCAGCCAGCCGTCGGCGGCGCGGTTCTCCCTGCGCGGCAACGGATGCACGGCCGTGAAGCGCGGCAGCTCCGGCGCGACCGGCAATGCGGCGAAGGCGAACCGGTGCGTGGTGAGGAGCGAGGACACCACGGACGCGCACGTGCGGGCCCTGCTGAGCGCGTGGTTCGCGGGAAAGTCGCCGATACCGAGCGCCGCGGCCACGGTGGCCAGCTGGTAGTTCGGCAGGCGCAGCGCCTGGCGCGCGGGTTCGAGCGTGCCGACCGCCGGCAGTCGCGGGAGGTCGATCCGCGCCCTGGCGAGTTCGGTCGCGAGGAACCACTCGATGAACGGCAGATTGTGCGCGACCAGCACGCTGCCGCGGCACAGGTCGAGCAGATCGCCGAGCAGTTCGCCGAATCCGGGCGCGTCGTCGAGGTCGCGGCGCGTGATGTGGTGCAGTCCGGTAGCGCCGACGTCGATGCCCCACCCCGGGTTGACCAGCGAGGACAGCTCGCCACCCACGCTCCCGTCGGCGCGCGTGCGCACCGCGCCGATTTCGAGGACGTGACCGGGGCGGAGACCGGAGGTCGTGAAATCGAGTGCGGTGAATTCCACCGGCGTCGCGGTGAACCGGCCGTCCCTGGTCAACGTGAACGTTTCGAGTGGCGTCATCGCCCGCTGAATCGCACGCGGCGGGAAAAACGTAACAACGTCCGCGGTTGAAACGAGAGGCAATTTGCATACCGTGTGCGGGAAGGAAATCGTCGATGCGTGCTGTGACACCGAGGCGCAGAATGCCCACCTGGTTGAAGGTCACGCTGGGCATCTTCGCGATACTGTTCGTGCTCGGCGTGCTTTTCGGTGCCACGCCGGACAAGGCGACGACCGCGGCACAGCCCGCCGGCGCCGGCACCCCATCCGTACTGACCTACACGGTCACGAACGTCCTCGACGGTGACCAGATTTATCTGCGGGATCCCACCGGAATACCGAAAACGGTGCGTGCCGCCGGAATTGACGCGCCGACAACAAGTTATTGCTGGGGCCCGGAAACCGCGAAGTGGGCAACGACTTTTCTGGCCGGGAAACAAGTAACCATCCGCGCGTTGAACCAGGCGACGGAAACCCTCGCGGCGATCACCCTGCCCGACGGCAGCGACTATTCGACCCAAGCCCTGCGATACGGCTACGCGAAGTACGTCGCGGGCGTCGCCGACAGCACCTACGCTATGGCACTGCAAACCGCGGAAAACGCCGCCCACGCCGCGAACACGGGCCTGTGGGGCGCGCCCTGCCTGGGCACCATCGACGCCCCCACCCCGGCCCCGGCGACCACCACGCCACCGCCCCCACCGCCGACGAGCTCGGCCCCGAAACCGACCACGACGAAGACGACACCGCCGACAACTTCGTCCAAAGAGGACGAGGACGAAGCCGTCTTCTACAGGAACTGCACCGAGGTCAGGGCCGCCGGCGCCGCGCCCCTGCACATCGGTGAGCCCGGCTACCGCCCGGCACTGGACCGCGACCACGACGGCGTGGCCTGCGAGTAACCCCGAACCGAACGGGATTCTGGTATCACTGGAGTTCGTGGAACCCATCGCGCAGACCACCGGCGGCGCCGTGCGTGGCCGGACAGACAACGGTGTCACCGCGTACAAGGGCATTCCCTACGCGGCACCTCTCGACGGGCCCCGGCGGTTCCAGGCGCCGCAGCCGCCCGAGACGTGGGACGGGGTGCGCGACGCGTTCGCCTACAGCCCGGATCCGCCGCAGGGCACGTTGATGCCGGGGATCCCGTCGCCGTGGCGGGCGGGCGACGGCACCGACTGCCTCAGCGTCAACGTGTGGACCCCCGGCGGCGACAACCTGCCCGTGATGGTGTGGATCTACGGCGGCGCGTTCCTGATCGGCACCTCGCGCGCGCCCGAGTACGACGGCGCGAACCTGGCTCGCGGCGGGGTGGTCGTGGTGACCCTGAACTACCGCGTCGGCATGGAGGGGTTCGGCTGGCTGCCCGATGCCCCGCCGAACCGTGCGTTCCTCGACCAGCTCGCCGCGCTGCGCTGGGTGCAGGACAACATCGCGAACTTCGGCGGCGACCCCGGCAACGTGACGGTCTTCGGCGAATCCGCCGGCGGCACCGCGGTCGCCGCGCTCACCGCGTGCCCGGCGGCGAGCGGCCTGTTCCGGCGGGCGATCGGGCAGAGCATCGCGGGCAGTTTCCTGCCCGAGGACCAGCTCCGCCGCAGCACGGAGCGGATCGCGGCGGCGCTCGGCGTTCCCGCGTCCGCGGCGGCACTGGCCGAACTCCCCTGCGAGGCGATCCACGAGGTCCAGTCGGTGCCGGGCGAGATCACGCCTTACGCGCCCATGATCGACGGTGATCTGGTGCCCGACGTCCCGTGGCACGGGCTGCGCGCCGAAGTGGACCTCGTCGCCGGGTACAACCGCGACGAGTACGAGCTGTTCGCGCTCAACGACAACGCGAAGGACCCGGCGCGCGTCACGAAGCAGCTCGACGAGTACCGCGCGGCCTATCCGGACCTCTCCGACGAGGCGCTCTACACGGTGATCATGTCGGACCAGATCTTCCGCATCCCCTCGATGTGGTGCGCGCAGGAACATCCCGGCCGCGCCTTCGCCTACGAGCTGACCTGGCCCTCCCCCGCGCTCGGCGGGGCGCTGCGCGCGTGTCACGGCCTCGATGTGCCGCTCACGTTCGGCAATTTCGACGGTCCGATGGGCGGCCTCGTGCTCGGTTCGCCGGTGCCGCCCGAGGCGGAGGCGCTGTCGAAGGAGATCCGCAAGGCGTGGGTGACCTTCGCCGCGACCGGTGATCCCGGCTGGCCCGAGTACACCGCCGAGGAGCGGCTCACGCGCATCTGGGACGTGCCGGTCTCGGTCGCCGCCGACCCCGAGTCCGCGTCGCGCAGGATCTGGGCACACCTGACGTAACCTCGGAGTATGGCCATCGAGGTGCTGCTCGTCGACGATCACGAGGTCGTCCGCCGTGGGCTGCGTGATCTGCTCAGCGACGAACCCGATATCGAGGTCATCGCCGAGGCGGGCAGCGCGGACGAGGCGCTCGCGGTCGCGATGCACGTCGAACCGGACGTGGCGGTGGTCGACGTGCGACTCGGCGACGGGGACGGTGTGGCGCTGTGCCGCGAACTGCGCTCGAAGCCGAATCCGCCGCAGTGCCTGGTACTCACCGCCTTCGACGACGAGGAGGCCATGGTCGGCGCGATCATGGCCGGGGCCGCCGGCTACCTGCTCAAACAGGTGCGGGGCCAGGACGTCGTCAACGCCGTCCGCGAGGTCGCCGCCGGGCGTTCACTGCTGGACCCGCTGACCACGGCCCGTGTGCTGGACAAACTGCGGCATCCGGCGGAGGAGGATCCGCTGACGCAGCTCACCGACCGCGAGCGCAGCGTGCTCGAACTGATCGGCGCCGGACTGTCCAACCGGGAAATCGCGGAACGTCTTTTCCTGGCGGAGAAAACCGTGAAGAACTACGTGACCTCGGTACTCGCGAAACTCGGCATGCAGCGCCGCACCCAGGCCGCCGCCTGGATCGCGCGCCACGGCAAGTGACTCAGGCCGCGGCCAGGTGGTAACCCCGGCCGGGCCGCACCAGTGCCGCGCCGAGGCCGATCACCGCGCCCAGCACGGTGTCCAGCAGCCGGTCCGACGCCATCCCGGCCGCGCTCGCGGTGCTGATCAGCGAACCCAGCAACAGCGTCAACGGGGTCACGAACAACATCGCGAGCGCGTAGTTGCGCACCACGGTCAGCTCCGCGCACAACAGCGCGACCACGATCACCGCCAGTTTGACCGGCGTCGGCATGTCCAGTGCCAGCAGCAGCCACGCGATCACGACCCCGGCGAGCGTGCCGATGACGCGCTGGATCGTCCGGTGCAGGGTGTGCCGCAGATGCGTCGACTGCAGCACGGCCGCGGCGGCGATCATCGCCCAGTACGGGTGGCCGAGGCTGAGCAGGTCCGCGACCAGCCCGGCGATCAGCACCGCGACACCGACCTTCGCGGCACGGGGCAGCTCGTGCGAGGACCGCGACAGCGCGGGCCGCAGCTGCCACGCGGCCGGCTTTTCGTGCTCCTCGCGGGAGAACAGCCAGCCGACGTGCGCGACGAACCACGCCACGAGCGCACCCGCCGCGGCCACCGCGACCTGCACGCCCGCGGTGCCCCAGTCCGCGGGCAGCACCGCTGTGGTCCCGGTGGCGAACACGAAGATCAGCCCGCCGGGCGGGCCCGATCCGATCGCGTCGGTGAGCAGCTTCGCCGCGGCGGCCACGCACGCAACCAGCACGGTCACCGGCACCGGCCCCCACCCGGCCGCCGCGGCGACCCCGCCCAGCGCGACGGCGAGTACGAGCCCGCTGCCGATGGTGGCGAGCATTCGCGCCCGCACCGGGTACGGCTCGAACCTGGCGTGCACGGCGGTCATCCCGCCGAAGGCCGCGGCGGGCGCCAAAGCGGTATGCCCTGCGAGGACGACCGCGACGAGGACTATGTTCGCCCCGGTCATGGCCCGCAACGCCGAGACCCCGACAGGCCCGTCGACCGGACGCAGCCGCCACCAGCCGTGGGGCGTGAGCGCCCGGCGGAGGTCCTGACCACCCAGATATTTCACGAGTAAAATACTATCGAAACATCTCGCGAAGGAGCGACGCGGTGAGCGATCTCATCGACCGAGTGCGACGGCAGTGGGGGCAGGTGCGCCCCGAACTCGACACGTCGGGCATGGCCGTGATCGGCCGCGTGCTGCGCCTGGCCTCGCTGATCCGGCGCGACACCGACGATCTGCTCGCCGGGCACGAGCTGACCAGAGCCGAGTTCGACGTGCTGTGCGCGCTGCGCCGCAACGGCGTGCTCAACCCCGGTCAGATCAGCCGCGAGATGCTCTCCTCGGGCGCGGCGATCACCAAACGGCTCGACCGGCTGGCCCGGCTGGACCTGATCACCCGCGCCTCCAGCGAACGCGACCGGCGCGTGGTGCAGGTGCGGCTCACCGACAAGGGCACCACCCTGATCGACGAGTTGCTCCCGAAGCAGCTCGAAGCCGAGCGCGCCGCGCTGGTCAACCTCCCCGACGCGGAACGCGCTCAGCTCGCCCAGCTGCTCGGCGTAATGCTGCAGACGGTCGAAGGCGTCAGCTCTTGACCAGCACCGCGTTGTAGTCCGGCGCCTTGCGCACGAGATGACTGTCCAGATGGAACGCCCTGGCCGTCTCGTACGACGCGCGTTGCACCTCCGGCGTCGCCGGTACCTCCTGCTGCAGGATCGGCACCAGCGCGTCCAGCGCCTTGCCGTCGGTGCTCTTCAGGTACTGGCCCAGCAGCTGCCGCACGTGCGCCGGCTCGCCGTGGATATCGGCAAGCGCCCTTGTCATCGCCCGCTGGAAGGCCACCAGCTCGTCCTTCTTGCGGTTCAACAACTTCTGCGTGCTGAACACGACTCCGTGCAACGCGCCACGCAGCTTCGGCACGTCCCCGCGAGCCGGCGAGATGTAGGTCTTGCCGACGTTGGCCGCTGCGGCCTGCTGCGCGATCGGCTGGAAGAAGGACAACGCGTCCACCCGGTTCGCCTTGAGCGCGCCGATCGCCGCGGTCGTGGCGCTGCCGAGGTTGACCAGCGTCG
>Ga0164243_10008827_pt1 | contig 14803 bp, 9 predicted proteins | sample OricompcompostOP_FD_108781 | JGI IMG/M metagenome (GOLD analysis project Ga0164243, IMG submission 108781) | Organic Plus compost microbial communities from Emeryville, California, USA - Original compost - Organic plus compost (OP) | ecosystem: Engineered > Solid waste > Mixed feedstock >... | reverse complement strand
CGACGACGAAACCGGCTGGGGCCCGGACGGCATCTTCAATTTCGAAGGCGGCTGCTACGCCAAGTGCGTCGATCTGACCTACGAGAAAGAGCCGCTGATCTGGGACGCCACCAACCGTTTCGGTGCGGTGCTCGAAAACGTCGTGTTCGATCCGATCACCCGCGTGGCGGATTACACCGACATCTCCAAGACCGAGAATACGCGTTCGGCCTATCCGCTTGAGTCGATCCCGAATGCGTCGCGCTCGGGCTGCGCCGGTCATCCGAAGAACATCGTCTTCCTGACCGCCGACGCTTACGGCGTGATGCCGCCGATCGCCAAGCTGACGCCGGCGCAGGCGATGTATCACTTCCTGTCCGGCTATACCGCGAAGGTCGCCGGCACCGAGAAGGGTCTTGTCGGCGTGCAGCCGGAATTCTCGACTTGCTTCGGCGCGCCGTTCCTGCCGCGTCCGCCGGCTGAATACGGCAACCTGCTGCGTGATTATATCGCCAAGCACAACGTCGATTGCTGGCTGGTGAATTCGGGCTGGACCGGCGGCAAGTATGGCGTTGGCCGCCGTATGCCGATCAAGGCAACGCGTGCGCTCGTCACCGCTGCGCTCGACGGCTCGCTGAAGAATGCATCGTACCGCACCGATCCGTATTTCGGTTTCTCGGTGCCGACATCTGTGCCGGGCATCGAGCCGCATCTGCTCTATCCGATGAAGACCTGGCAGAACAAAAAGGAATTCGACGAGACCGCGCGCGCGCTGGTGAAGATGTTCCAGGACAACTTCACGAAGTTCGAGGACAAGGTCGACGCCGATGTCCGCGCCGCGGCGCCGGAAGTGCAGCTCGCTGCGGAATAAGCGCGGCAAGCATTGAAAGTCACAAGGGCGGCCTGCGGCCGCCCTTTTTGCTTTTCTAGGTGTGCCTAGTTCGGCTGCTGGGCCACACGGCCGAGCGTGTTGAACTGCGCCTTCTGCTCATTTGTCAGCGACGCATAGAATTCATCAAGCGCCGGCTTCACCGTTTCAGCGGCATCGAGCATCGCTGTCAGCCGCTTTTCAAATGCCTCAAGGCGCGCAGTCGGCGTGAGCGGCACGCCGTCCGGGCACGCGGCCTGAAGTGCATCGACCGCGGCGCCGGTCGACGTTTCAAGTTTGTCGAGTAACGTGCTTTGCTCGTCGTTCGGCTTCAGCCGGTCGCGCAATGTCTGAATTGGCAGATTGATCAGACCAGCCTTGTCACCGGCACACGCATTGGCTTCAGCCGTTTGCTGCCCGCTTCGGGCTGCTGCCCTGGCTTGCGCCTGTCCGATGTCGGGGCCGATTTCATTGAAGCGGGCCCGCTGTTCGTCGGAGAGCGAATTGTAGAAAGCCTCCAGCGGCGGCCGCACAATTGCCAGGGCATCCAGCGAGGCCTCAAGCCGCGATATCGTCGCGTCAAGGCGGCCCGTTGGCGTCATCGTAAAATCCGTCCGGCACGACGACTTGAAGGTGTCGGCGGCTTCTGTGGCGGCCCCTTTGAGATCATCGAACAGCTTTTGCTGATCGGCAGTTGGCCGCACAGTCGCTTCGATCTGACGGAAGGGCCATGCGGTGAGCGCGCCGGCCGGGTTGCACACCTGCTCGACCGAGCGCCGCATGCGCGGATTGGATTCGATCGATGCGTGTGATGTCGAGCCTGTGGTCACCGGCGGCCCCATTTGCGCGAGCGGCGACGCGCCGGGGTCGCTTGCATAGGGGCTGCCATAGGCGAAGAATACGCCGTCGATGAAATCATCGTAAGCGTAGGCCCAATAGCCATCGTCATAGGCATACGGGAAGAACGTGTAATCGAAGAAGTCGGAATAGAGATACGGATAGAAGACCGGTCCGAGCCAGGCGACGAAGGCCGCGCGGTGGCCATGGCGCCAGGCCTGACGTGCGAACAGCCGTGTAAGGCGGGCGTCGCGCTGGTCGGCACGATTGAAGAAGCGGGCGGCAAAGCGGCCATCGCGGGCTTGTTCGCGGGTGATGCGCTGGCCGACGAGGTTCTGCCGGTTGCCTGCACGCTGTTCGCGCGCCTGTAGACGTTGCTGGATGCGCTGTGCGCGTTGTTCTTCTCGCTGCTGGCGAGTCGCCGCGCGCTGTTGGGCGCGCGGGCCGATCGCCGCAGCATTGAGTCTGGCGGGCTCGTTTGCTTGCTGCCGATCGGACTGCCGATCACTTGCCTGTTGGTTATTGTCCCGGCGGTTATTTTGCGCCCGTTCGCGCTGTTGCGCGCGCAGGTCCTGCATTTGCTGGCGCTGCTCGACCCGCAGCTTCTGGCGGTCCTGCGGCGTCAGTCCCTTGGCCTGCAATCCCTGACGCTGCCGGTTGCGCAGGTTCTGCAATTCGCGGCGGTTTTCCTGGATTTGTTGCGCGCGAAGCTGCTTCGGCTGTTGCGTTCGGTCAAGTTGCTGCGCACGATTTTGCGGTCTGTCTGGATGCTGTGCGCGCATCTGCTGACGTTCAATGCGCTGCTGCTGCCGCACGGCCTGACGTGGTGCGGCACGTGGACGTTCGACCGCACGTTGCGGTGCTATTCGGTGCGGCCGGGCGATGCGCGGCGCGGGCCGCGACATGCGGGGAGGGGCGGCCATGCGTGGTGCAGACATCCGGGGCGGAGCCGCCATTCTCCGGGGGGCGGACATACGAGGTGCAGACATCCGCGGTGCGGACATTCTCGGGGCGGCCATCCGTGGCGGTGCTGACATGCGCGGCGCCGCCGGTCGGGCACCGCCGCCACCTCCGCCTCGACCCCTGTTTTGAGCGTCTGCCGGTAAGATCAGTAACACAACCGCGGCGGCGGCAAGAATCGCCGTCAAGGAAAGCGGTTTCAACATCCCACAAACCCTCACACGTCGCCCATTTGAATAAATTCGAACGATGTGGCTTTGTTCCTTGTCCGCGTCATTGCTCCGAGAGATTGAGATGCGACCAAAGCGCCCGACCTGTTGCCGGATATTCATCAATGCAAATTCGTCATTGTTGAAGCGGATGTGCGGCTAATGCAGGTTCTCGTCATCGGCGCGGGTGTGATCGGGCTTGCGGTGGCGCGCGAAGCAGCCCTCAAGGGACACGATGTCATCGTCGCCGAAGCCGCCGAGGCCATTGGCACCGGCATTTCCTCGCGCAATAGCGAGGTGATCCATGCCGGTATGTATTATCCGACCGGATCGCTGCGCGCAAAGCATTGTCCGCGGGGCAATCGCATGCTGTACGCATTCTGCGCCGAACATGGCGTCGCGCATCAACGTTGCGGCAAGCTGATCGTCGCAACCAACGATGCCGAGCGTACGCGTCTTGAAGCGATTCATAAGCAAGGCCTTGCCAACGGCGTGGAAGGGCTCGAACTGATCGGCGGCAATGCCGCGCGCGATCTCGAGCCTGAACTGACGTGCATTGCGGCACTCATATCGCCATCGACCGGCATCATCGACGGCCATGCCTATATGTTGGCTCTGCAGGGCGATCTTGAGACGCATGGCGGCGTGATTGCATTCGAGACACCGGTCGAGAAGCTGACGCCGATGCTGAATGGCTGGCGCGTGCAATTCGGCGGACGCGAGCCGGGCACGCTCGATGTCGATGCGGTGATCAATTCCACAGGGTTGGCGGCCCAGGCGGTCGCCCGCAATATCGAAGGCTATCCGCTTGCACAGATTCCCAAACAGGTGCTGGCCAAGGGCAATTACTTCGGCTTTGCCGGCCGTCCGGCGTTCAAGCGTCTGATCTATCCGACGCCGGTCGATGGCGGCCTCGGCGTGCATGTCACGCTCGATCTCGCCGGGCGCATGCGGTTCGGCCCCGATGTCGAATGGATCGAGAATGAGAATTACGAGGTCGATCCGGGACGTGCGGCCTCCTTCTACGCGCGCATCCGCACCTATTGGCCGGGATTACCGGAGGGGTCACTCGTTCCTGATTATGCCGGCGTTCGGCCGAAGCTGACCGGTCCCGGCGAGCCGGCCGCGGACTTCGTGATCGCGGGCCCGGCGGCGCATGGCGCGCCGGGCCTTGTGAATCTGTTCGGGATTGAGTCGCCGGGGCTGACCAGTTCGTTGTCGCTGGCGGAAGAAGTCGTCTCTTATCTGGCGGCGGCTTGATTGCGCTGGTCGATATTGCGGCTGGCGACCGCCGCTTCATCCGCGCCCTTGATCTCTTCCGGCGTGCGATCCGGCACAACCCGCGTCGTCATCAATTGCTTGCGCATGGCCGGCGAGAAGCTCGATGGATTGATCGGCGAGAATTGCGCGGTCGCGTTGCGCCCCTCGCCGCGATAGGTCATCAAACCCTTGTTGGTCGCGACGATGTCGCCTTGCCGCAGCGTCTCGTCATCATCCGCATCGATGCGGGCAAGACCGGTCGGGCTCTTGCCATCGCAGGTGCAGTCATTCACCAGCTTGGCGCGATAGACAAAGGCGTTCGGAATATCCGAATAGCGTTTGCCATCCGACGAATAGGCATGTTCGATCGCGCCTCCCGAGAACACCTTCGTCGGGGCAGCCGGACAGAAGGATTTGCAGATTTCTGCAGCATTGCCGGTGCGATTGGTGATGGGGAAGTAACGGCCGTCACAGAGGCGCACGCAATAGGCAGTGCCGCCGCTTCCGACATATGATCCGCCGCTATAGCGCGAACGGCTTCCCCGTCCATCATGATTGGGATCGGCGTAGGAATGAGACGGTGTCACGGCGCGCCGCATGCCGCCGCCGAAGAAGAAATCAAACAGGCTTTGAGCCGAAGCCGGGACCGGTGAAAGGGTGATCACGACTCCCGCTAACAGAGCGCCGACGAACAACCGAGAATGCTGAAGCTGGACAGACCGACCCACCGCGGGCCCCCTTCACTGTGTGACGACCGCACTCGCAACGCACCAACCACGAAATTGGTTGCGTCAGCCTGGGTCGCCAGACCCACTCGTGACGATTGGCCGTTGGTTCAACGAAGGTTGAAAGCCTACACACCGCGTGTAAACGTGCCGTGACTACTGTTCCTCAATTTTTGAGGAATTCCGACGCAGTGTAGAGCGCGCGGAAGGGCAGCTTGGCTGCCTGGAAGCCTTCCGTCGCGCCTTCCTGCCGATCGACCATGGTGAAGACCATGACGATATCCCCGCCGGCTTCGCGCACCGCGTCCGCCGCCTTGATCGCCGAGCCGCCGGTGGTGGTCACGTCCTCGACAATGACGATGCGCTTGCCGACCAACGTCTCGCCGGGTGCGAGTCCTTCGACCGACAGGCGCGCGCCATGCTCTTTCGGCTTCTTGCGGACGAAGAAGGCCTGGATCGGCTTGCCGCGCATGAAGCTGAGCTGGGCGATGGCGCCGGCCAGCGGCACCGCGCCCATTTCCAGTCCGCCGACATAGTCGATGTTCTCGTCCTGCAACGCATCCAGCGTCAACTCCGCCAGCAGGGCCGCGCCTTCGGCGTCGAGCATGGTCGGCTTCAGGTTGAAATAGAAGTCGCTTTTGCGGCCTGAGGCGAGGGTGATTTCGCCGCGGCCGAATGACCGCTTGCGGATGATGTCGAGAAGGCGGGCACGGGAATCTGAAGCCGACATGGGAAGCCTTTTATCGCTGCAATTTTCGGCCTGACTAGCACCATTGCGCCGGGCTCGCCAATTACTGAGGCGGTCGTGGCCGGGCTTGTCCCGGCCATCCACGTCTTTCCTGCTGCAAGACCGGTAGATGTGGATGCCGGCACAAGGCCTGTGCACAGGCCGGGCGCAAGCGCGCGGACCGTGGGCCGGCCAAGAGGGACTTCACGTCCCCGAAAGAGAAATCATCCTGGCCGCTTCGGAATCTCCAGCCCCCGCTGCACCGCCGGCCGCGCGAGGCCGCGTTCCAGCCAGGCCGGGACTTCCCTGAGATTGTCGAACGCGACCAGTTCACGGGCGCCATAGAAGCCGACGAGATTGCGCACCCAGCCGAGCATCGAGATGTCTGCGATGGTGTAATCGTCATCCATGATCCATTGCCGGCCTTGCAGGCGCGTTTCCAGCACGCCGAGCAGGCGTTTCGATTCGTCGCGGTAGCGATGCAGCGGACGTTTGTCCTCGATCTCGCGGCCAGCGAATTTATGGAAGAAGCCGACCTGACCGAAGATCGGGCCGATGCCGCCCATCTGGAAGAATACCCACTGGATGGTTTCATAGCGGCGGATCGGATCGGCCGGGATGAGCTTGCCGGTCTTGTCGGCGAGATAAAGCAGGATCGCGCCGGACTCGAACATCGCGATCGGTTTGCCGCCCGGGCCGTTCGGATCGAGGATCGCGGGGATCTTGCCGTTCGGATTGAGCGAAAGGAATTCCGGCGTCCAGCTCTCGTTCTTGGTGATGTCGACCGCGTGTGCCTCATACGGCAGGCCGATCTCTTCCAGCGCGATCGACACCTTCACGCCGTTCGGTGTCGGGAAGGAATAAAGCTGCAACCGGTCGGGATGTTTGGCGGGCCAGCGATTGGTGATGGGGAAGGTGGAGAGGGAGGACATTTGGACTTGGTAACCTTTAGTTGGCGGGGAAGGTTCTTGGTCATTCCGGGGCGCGAGCAATGCTCGCGAACCCGAAATCCATTTGCGATTCTCTTCTTTGGCTGATTCCGGGCTCGCTTGCTGCACAAGCGCCCCGGAATGACAGTGAATGTTGTTAATGCGCCTCGTCCCAGTTGTCGGCAGCGCGGGCTTCGACGGCGAGCGGCACGTGAAGCTGCACCGCGGGATGCGGCGCATCTTCCATCACGCGCTTCACTACGGGCAATGTCTTTTCGACATCATTGTCCGGCACTTCAAAGACGAGTTCGTCATGCACCTGCAGCAGCATCTTCGCCTTCAGTTTGGCGTCTGAGAGCGCGTCGTCCATCCGCACCATCGCGCGGCGGATGATATCTGCGGCCGAACCTTGCAGACGGGCGTTGATGGCGGCGCGCTCATTGAACGCGCGCACCGATGGATTGGAGGCGCGAATGTCCGGGTAATGGCATTTGCGCCCAAACAACGTGAGCACATAGCCATTCTCCCGGCAGAAGTCGCGCGTCTCATCCATGTAGTCGCGGATGCCCGGGAAGCGTTCGAAATACTTTTTGATATAGGCGCCGGCTTCTTCGCGCGCGATGCCAAGCTGGTTGGCAAGACCGAAGGCGGAGATGCCGTAGATGATGCCGAAGTTGATCGCCTTTGCGCGGCGCCGGACTTCGCCCGGCATGTCTTTCACCGGTACGCCGAACATTTCCGACGCGGTCATGGCGTGGATGTCAGTGCCATCCTTAAACGCCTGACGCAAGGTTGGCACGTTGGCGACCTCGGAGAGAAGACGCAATTCGATCTGCGAATAGTCGGCCGAAACCAGCTTGTGGCCCGGCTGCGCGACGAAGGCCTTGCGGATCTTGCGCCCGGCCTCGGTGCGGATCGGAATGTTTTGCAGATTGGGTTCGGACGAGGACAGGCGGCCGGTGGTTGTCGCCGCGAGCGCGTAGTTCGTATGCACGCGGTGCGTTTTCGCATCGACATAATTCGGCAGCGCGTCGGTATAGGTCGAGCGCAGCTTGGAGACCTGCCGCCAGTCGAGAATCTTCTGCGGCAATTCGTGGCCTTGCTCGGCCAGATCCTCGAGTACTGATGCCGATGTCGACCACGCGCCGGTCTTGGTTTTGGTGCCGCCAGGCAACCCGAGCGAACCGAACAGCACGTCGCCGATCTGCTTCGGTGAGCCGGGATTGAGCGGCATGCCGGCGAGCTTCTGGATTTCGCCTTCAAGCCGTGCGCTCTCGGTGGCGAAGTCGCTGGAGAGCCTTGCCAATGTCGGACGGTCGATGGCGATGCCGCGGCCTTCCATGCGCCCGAGAACGCCGATCAGCGGCCGCTCCAATGTCTCGTACACGTTGACCATGTGGTCGGCAGCAAGGCGGGCTTTCAGCACGTGCCACAGACGCAGGGTTGCGTCCGCGTCCTCTGCGGAGAACTCGGCGGCTTTCTCGATCGGGATGCAATCGAAAGTGACCTTGGTCTTTCCGGACTTGGTGATCTCGTTGAAGTCGATCACTGTGTGTCCGAAATAACGATGCGTCAGCGAACCGACGGCGTGATCCGCGCGGCCGGCATCGATGACGTATGACATCAGCAGGGTGTCGTCGTAGGGCGCTATCGCAACACCGCGCCGCGCAAGGATCTGCCAGTCGAACTTCAGATTATGCCCGATCTTGAGAACGCCCGGATCTTCAAGCAGCGGCTTGATCGCGTCGATCGCATCCTTCTCGGCAATCTGGTGCGGCAAGAGTCCGGCATCGAACAGGCCTTGACCTTCGCTGCTTTCGCGGTGTGAGACCGGCACGTAGCAAGCCTCGCCCGGCGTCAGCGCCAGCGAAAAGCCGCACAACGCCGCCTGCATCGGATCCAGCGAATTGGTCTGTGTTGTGATCGCAACCTGTCCGACCTCGATTGCGCGGGCGATCCAGGCTTTCAGGCGCGCGAGGTCGCGCACGATTTCATATTTGCTGCGGTCGAACGGGATCGATTTAAGCTTCGCGAGCCTGGCTTCGGCGAGCGAGACAGGGGTGAAGGCTTCTTGTGCAGGTGCGCCCCCCGCGCTTTTGGTCTTGTTCATCCCTCCCCCTGAAAGGGGGAGGGTGGTCGTCGCAGACGACCGGGTGGGGGTCGTTCCAGACGCGACCCCACCCGGCGCCGCTGACGCGTCGCCACCCTCCCCTTGCAGGGGAGGGATCGAAGCGCCTGAAGCAAGCCGCGCATCCGGTTCGACCTGGCTGGCATCGATCTCGGCCGCTTCGGCAATGCGGCGCGTCAGCGTCGTGAATTCCATCGCCTTCGAGAAAGCGATCAGCTTCCTGTAATCCGGCTCGTGAACGGCGAGGTCTTCGACCGGTACCTCGAGATCGACATTCTGGTCGAGTGTGACGAGTCGCTTCGACAGCCGCGCCTGTTCGGCATTGTCGATCAGCGTCTGCCGCCGCTTTTCCTGTTTGATTTCGTTTGCGCGCGCAAGCAGCGTTTCGAGGTCGCCATATTCGCCGATGAGCTGCGCCGCGGTCTTCACGCCGATGCCGGGCACGCCGGGGACGTTGTCGGTGGAATCGCCGATCAGCGATTGCACCTCAATGACCTTTTCCGGCGGCACGCCGAATTTCTCGATTACCTCGGCGATGCCAATCTTCTTGTCCTTCATCGTGTCGTACATGATCACGCAGTCGGTCACGAGCTGCATCAGGTCCTTATCGGACGACACGATGGTGGCATTGGCGCCGGCCTCGCAGGCCAGCCGCGCATAAGTCGCGATCAGGTCGTCGGCTTCATAGCCCTGCTGTTCGAGGCAGGGCAGGTCGAACGCGTGGACGGCTTCCCGGATCAGCCCGAATTGCGGGATGAGATCGGCTGGCGCCTCAGGACGATGCGCCTTGTAGTCCGGATAGAAATCGGTGCGGAAGGTCTTTTCGGATTTGTCGAATACGACCGCAAGATGGGTCGGCCGCTCTTCCGGCTTCATATCGCGGAGCAGCTTCCAGAGCATGTTGCAGAAGCCGAGCACGGCATTGACCTGCAGCCCGTCCGATTTGCGGTTGAGCGGCGGCAACGCGTGATAGGCGCGGAAGATGTAGGACGAGCCGTCGACCAGAAAGACGTGATCGCCTTTTTTCAGCGCGCCGGCTGTCACGGGCGCTGTCTTGGTGGCGGACTTGGCGGCGGCTTTCGCCGGCGATTTGGCTGATTTTGCTGTGGGCATGGCGGCAATGTGGGCTGTCCGGACGATAATGGCAACGGAGACGGTGGATATCCTGTCACGCCCCTGTCATGCGACAATGCTCGTCAGCCATCGGTGCGTCTGCTATGGCACCGCCGCCGGGGCGGAACCCCGTTCTGGTATCATTTTCTCGGGCTATCTCCATGCGCATTACCATGATCGGCTCTGGCTATGTCGGCCTTGTCTCCGGGGCGTGCTTCGCCGATTTCGGTCATCAGGTCGTCTGCGTCGACAAGGACGCGCGCAAGATCGAAAAGCTCGAGCAGGGTGAGATGCCGATCTATGAACCGGGACTCGCCGAACTGGTCGCCAACAACGTGCGGCAGGGCCGGCTCTCCTTTACGACCGAGCTGAAAGCGCCGGTCGCGGACGCCGAAGCGGTGTTTATCGCCGTCGGCACGCCATCGCGGCGCGGCGACGGTCATGCCGATCTCACTTATGTCTATGCGGCCGCGCGTGAGGTGGCCGAGGCGCTGAACGGTTTTACCGTGGTGGTGACGAAATCGACCGTGCCGGTCGGCACCGGTGACGAGGTCGAACGCGTGATGCGCAAGGTGCGGGCCGATGCGGATTTTGCGGTGGTCTCAAACCCGGAATTCCTGCGCGAGGGCGCGGCGATCCGCGACTTCAAGCATCCCGACCGCATCGTCATCGGCACGACGGACGAACGCGCCAAGGCGGTGATGAAGGATGTCTATCGTCCGCTTTATCTCAACCGTGCGCCGATCATGGTGACGGAACGGCGCACGGCGGAGCTGATCAAGTACGCTGCCAACGCATTCCTTGCGACCAAGATCACCTTCATCAACGAGATCGCCGATCTCGCCGAGAAAGTTGGCGCCAATGTGCAGGATGTCGCGCGTGGCATCGGCCTCGACAATCGTATCGGCGGCAAGTTTCTGCATGCCGGGCCGGGTTATGGCGGCTCGTGCTTTCCGAAGGATACGCTGGCGCTGATCAAGACCGGACAGGATCATGAAGCGCCGTTGCGCATCGTCGAGACGGTGGCGGCCGTAAATGACCAGCGCAAACGCGCCATGAGCCGCAAGGTGCTGGCGGCGGCGGATGGCAATCTCCGCGACAAGACGGTGGCGGTGCTGGGCCTCACCTTCAAGCCGAACACCGACGACATGCGCGATGCACCGTCCATCCCGCTGATCACGGCGTTGCAGGACATGGGTGCGCGCGTGCAGGCCTATGATCCGGAAGGCATGGAGCAGGCCCGCGAAGTGCTGTCCGATGTCGACTATGCTGACGATGCCTATGCCTGCGCCAAGGGCGCCGACGTTCTCGTCATCGTGACCGAATGGGAGCAATTCCGTGCGCTCGACTTGGCGGCGCTGAAGGCAACGATGAACAAGCCAGTGATGGTCGATCTGCGCAATGTCTACCCCGCGGAAGAAGCCGAGCGGTATGGGTTCGCCTATACGGGTGTTGGAAGAGGCTGATCGCTTCTGCTACTCCGCTCGTCCCCGCGAAGGCGGGAGCCAGTGCTATGCGAGCAAAGACTGGATTCCCGCTTTCGCGGGAATGAGCGGATACAATCGTCTGGATGATCAAGTTCGATTCTCCCCTTCCCATTGACGACGCGCTGCCGGCGCTGACCGAAGCGCTGCGCACGCATGAAGCCGCTGTGCTTGTCGCGCCGCCCGGTGCCGGAAAGACGACGCGTGTGCCGCTCGTGCTGATAGACGAGCCGTGGGCGAAGAACGGCAAGATCATTGTGCTCGAACCGCGGCGGCTGGCGGCGCGGGCGGCGGCGGAGCGGATGGCGAAGACGCTGGGAGAAAAAGTCGGCGATACGGTGGGCCTGCGGGTGCGGTTCGGCTCCAAAGTCTCGAAGGCAACGCGGATCGAGGTCGTCACCGAGGGCATCTTCACCCGCATGATTCTCGACGATCCGGAGCTTTCCGGCGTCGTCGCCGTTTTATTTGACGAATTTCATGAGCGATCGCTGGATGCGGACCTTGGTCTGGCGTTCGCCCGCGATGCGCAGCAGGGGTTGCGCGAGGATCTGAAAATCCTCGTCATGTCGGCGACGCTCGACGGTGCGCGGGTGGCGAAGCTGCTTGGCGACGCGCCGCAGGTGGAAAGCCTTGGCCGCGCTTTTCCCGTTGAAACGCAATATCTCGGCCGCGATGCGCGAGCGCATATCGAGCCGCAGGTGGCGGATGCGGTCATGCGAGCGCTGCGGGCCGAGCCAGGATCGCTGCTGGTTTTCCTGCCCGGCCAGGCGGAAATCCGCCGCACGGAAACGCTCGTGAAAGAGCGGTTGCTCAATCAGAATATCGGGCAGAACACCGACGTTGTCGCGTTGCACGGCGCACTCGATGCACAGGTTCAGGACAGAGCCATCGCGCCATCGCCGCCCGGCCGTCGCAAGGTCGTGCTGGCGACGTCGATCGCCGAAACCTCGCTGACCATCGAAGGCGTGCGCGTCGTGATTGACTCCGGGCTGTCGCGCGTGCCGCGCTTCGAGCCGGGCGTCGGGCTGACGCGTCTTGAGACCGTACGCGTGTCGCGCGCCGCTGCCGATCAGCGGCGCGGCCGTGCCGGCCGCACCGAGCCCGGCGTCTGCTATCGGCTCTGGAGCGAGCCGGAAACGGCTTCGCTCGAAGCCTTTGCGCGACCGGAAATCCTGTCCGCCGACTTGTCGTCCTTCGCACTCGATCTCGCGCAATGGGGCGTGCGCGATCCGACCAAGCTCGCCTTTCTCGATCCGCCGCCGCACGCCGCTTACACCGAAGCGCGCAAGCTGCTGACCGAATTGTCGGCGCTCGATGATGGCGGCCGCATCACCGATGAAGGCCGCTCCTTGCGCGCGTTGCCATTGCCGCCGCGGCTGGCGCGCATGGTGGTCGATGCGGCGCGCGAGAATGCCGGTGAGCTGGCTGCCGATATCGCGGTGCTCGTGACCGAACGCGGGCTTGGCGGCAACGATGTCGATGTGACGCACAGAGTCGATCAGTTTCGCCGCGATCGCTCGCGCCGTGCCGACGAAGCACGGCGCATGGCGAAGCGTTGGGCGGACGAAGCCGGCAATCGCAGCAACGATGGCGACGCAAGCGTCGGCTCCCTTCTCTCCCTCGCCTATCCCGATCGTGTCGCCAAGAATCGCGGCGGCGGGCAAGGCGGCTTTCTGCTCGCCAATGGTCGCGGCGCAACGCTCGATCCAGCATTGTCGCTCGCGCGCGAGCCTTTCATCGTTGCGGCGGAATTGTCCGGCACGGCGGCGCAGGCGCGCATTCTTCTTGCTGCGCCGATCTCGCTCGCGGAAATTGAGCGACGCTTCGCCGATCGCATCGAACAGCGCGATGACGTCACGGTTGACCCGGCGACACTGTCCTTGCGTGCGCGCAAGGCGCGGCGGCTTGGCGCTATTGTCTTCTCCGAGCAAATCGGATCGGCCGAAGCTTCGGAAGAAAACGCCATCAAACTTGCCGAGGCGATTGCTGCGGCCGGTCTCCAACGTCTGCCATGGAGCAAGCATATCCTGCAATGGCGCGACCGCGTGTCGTTCCTGCGCAAGTCTGAAGGCGACGAGTGGCCTGACCTGTCCAATGAAGCGCTGACAGCAAATGTGAAGGAATGGCTCGCGCCGCTATTCACAGACAAGACCGCGTTAAAGGATCTCGGTGCCGACGAACTGTCGAACGCGGTGATGGAGTTGCTGCCGTGGAATATGCGCCGGCGGCTCGGTGCCGAGGCGCCCACGCATTTCGAAGCGCCGACCGGCACGCAAGCGCCGATCGATTATGAAGCGGAAGCCGGGCCGACCATCGCCATCCGTGTGCAGGAATTGTTCGGTCTCAGCCGCCATCCCTCGATTGCGAATGGACGCGTACCATTGGTGATTGAACTTCTTTCGCCCGCACACCGGCCCGTGCAGGTGACACGCGATCTGCCCGGCTTCTGGCGGGGCAGTTATGCCGCGGTGAAAGCCGAGATGCGCGGTCGCTATCCCAAACATCCCTGGCCCGACGATCCCGCCAATGCAGTGCCGACGCGCCGCGCCAAGCGGCCCGGAACCTGATCGCAGTTCAAGACCGGTAGGCCGCCGTTAAAGCATTGGTGGTATCGGAGGATCAAAGACGCCGGCCGCAGAATCGCGTCGGCTGTGGAAGTGCCTTGGGGATTGAACGTGTCGAGCGAAGCCGAGAAGTGCGTCGAGATCATTCGCGATCAGATCGGCGACGCGGCGATCGATGTCGGGCTCGTGCTGGGTATGGGCCTTTCGGCCGTTGCCGATCATGTGACACAGGCGATCAGCATTCCTTACTCCGAGCTGCCCGGCTTCCATGCGCCGTATGGGATGGCTTACGAACTTCTGCTTGGCATCATCGGGACGGCGCGCATCGCGGTCTTTCGCGGACGCACGAACTACAACGACACAGGCGACATCAACGCGATGCGGGTGCCGCTGGAAACGCTGGCGCTGCTCGGTGCAAAAGCGGTGGTGCTGACAGGTGTCGCGTCCGCCGTGCGCAACGACATCCAGCCCGGCATGTTGCTGACGGTCACCGATCACATCAATCTCACCGGTCTCAATCCGCTGGTCGGAGAGCCGGACGGCGGCGGCTTCATCGATATGAATGGCGCTTATGATCGGCATTTGCGCGAACGGTTCAGCCTTGCCTCATCCCATCTCGGGCGCAAAACGCATGAAGGCGAATTGATGTGGATTCCCGGACCGAGCTTCGAGACGCCGGCCGAGACGCGCGTGGCGCAGAAGCTCGGGGCCGACCTCGTCAGCATGACCATCGTGCCGGAAGTCATCCTGGCCCGCCGCTTCGGGCTGCGGGTGCTGAGTGTGGCTGTCGCCACCAACCTGGCCGCCGGATTGCGAACCGAGCCGATGACGCGCGAGATTCAACTGCGGACGGCGGCGGCATCGGCTTCTTCCCTGTCGCGCGTACTCGGCAAGTTCTTCGAGATCTGGCAGGTCGAAAGCCGCGGCGTTCGGCATGTCTGATCACCTCTCTCCCATAGGGAAAGTCGACCGCCGAAGTGAAACGACGGCGGGCGGGTGAGGGGTTAAGGTCAATCGATG
>Ga0164243_10008824_pt1 | contig 14804 bp, 12 predicted proteins | sample OricompcompostOP_FD_108781 | JGI IMG/M metagenome (GOLD analysis project Ga0164243, IMG submission 108781) | Organic Plus compost microbial communities from Emeryville, California, USA - Original compost - Organic plus compost (OP) | ecosystem: Engineered > Solid waste > Mixed feedstock >... | reverse complement strand
CGTGCCGCCGGCGACGGTGAGATAGGAGAGCCGTCCGCGAATGCCGCCAAGGCATTTGTCGAGTGCGTTGAAGACGCGCAGCGCCAGGCCTGTGTGGAACAGCAATTCGCCCATGATGAGAAAAAGCGGCACCGGCACCAGCGCGAAACTGGTGATGGAGGTCGTGGCGTTGGCGATCAGTTGATCGATGCCAACCATCCCTCCCATGAAGATGTAGACACCCACGATATTGATGGCGAGGAAAGCGATCGCGACGGGCATGCCCATCACCATCAGGGCGAGGAGTCCGCCGACCATCAGCGCCGCTGCTCCATACCAGGGCATGATCATCTTATCCCTTTCCCGCCTTGATCAGGAATCATGTCAGTGCCCTGCCTCGTCGCCGACGTCGTAAATTTCCCCGCGCAGCAGAAGCCGCAAGAATTCGGTCGTCATCAGGCCGAAACCGACCGACAACATCGAATAGAGCACCCACCCCGGAATATTGATGGAGCGCATGTCCGTGGTACCGATTGTCTGCCAGCCCACGGCTCCGGCACGCCAGGCCAGCAGGCCAAGAGCGACGATCGACAAGACAACGACCAACTGTCCGATCAGGCGCCGAAGCCCGCCGGGCAGACGCTCGACGAAAGAGACAATCGCGATGTGACCGCCTATGCGCACAAGCCAGGGGCTGCCGGCCATTGTGGCAAACAGCAGCAGGTATTCGACGATCGCACTGGTCGCCTGGAAGGGTCGAAAACCCGTGTTTCGCAGGACCACGTCCAGCGCGATGGCAAGCGCCATGAAGGCCAGACTTGCTGCGCCCAGCACGGCCAGCGTGAAGATCAGACGGTCATAAAGGCGCGCAAAAAGCATATGACCCCCATCGGATGACACAAGGCATTCGCTCATCCGAATGCCTTGTGAAGGATTCAACGCGTGTAATAGGCCTTGCGTAGGGCATCGTAATATTTGCTGCCGGATTGCTTGAGCCTGTCCCAGGCGCTGTCATAAGCGAGGTCGAGGTACTTTTCGGCTGCCTCGCCCTCGATCTGGATGATCTCCATGCCGTCTTCCTGCACCTGCTTGGTGATCTCCTCGGCCATCCTCTGGAAATTGTCATAGGAGATCTTTTCATATTCGACTGCCGCCTCGCTTATGACGGCTTTCGCCTCTTCGCTCAGCGATTCCCACTTGGCCGGATTGATGACCACGGCAAGGTCGGCCTGGAAGAAGCCCGGATCGATCCGGTAACGCAGGAACTTGTCCCAGGAGAGGTCCCTGATGCCGATGATAGGCCATCCGGCGCCGTCGAAGGTGCTGCGTTCAAGGCCGGTATAGACGTCCGGAACCGGAACCGAGACCGGAATGGCCCCCAGTGCCTCGAAGAAAGAATTGTAGATCGGCTGCGAACGGATGCGCATGCCGTCGAGATCGACGCCGCCGTCCTCCGTCCGTTTCGGCTCCTTGATCGTGTAGATGTAAAATTGCACGCCGCTATCGAGATGTGCGAGAAGCTTTACCCCAAGCTTCTCCGCGAAGGCCTGTTGCATGATCTCGAAGCCGCCTTTCTCGCGCCCTTCGGCAGCGGTCACGGTCGAGCCCACCCAGGCATCGGCTTCAGGCATTGTGCCGAGATAATAAGTGGCCGGACCGTATTGCATGTCGATTACGCCGCGGCGCACGGCATCGACTTGCTGGTTCGGCGGGAACATTTCCGGGCCGCCGGCATAACTGATCTGGACCACACCTTTGCCTTTCTCGTTCACGAGATCGACAAAGCCCTGGAAGCTTTCCGAGAAGGCGAGAGACTTGGGAAAGGCCGAAATCGCCCTGATCGTCTCCTGGGCATTGGCTATTCCGGCAAGGCTGAAACAAGAAAGCGCCGCGGTCAGCAGACCGAGCCTCAGAGTTCTAGCGAGGTGCAAGGTTGATCCAATAGACATGATGTCCTCTCTGGGGTTGGATTCCGGCTTGTTCCGCCGGTTTCGATTACGGCTCTCCTCAAGGCACCGGTTCACGCGTCAGTCCGGCATTCTCCAGGGATTTCATGAAAGCTGTCATTTTCGCCCGCCGATAATCGTCAACACGAATGTCGGCGTAGTCGTAAAAACCCTTGCCGTCGCGCAGGCCGTTGCGCTTTTCGGCCATGTTGGATCGGACGATTTCAGGCGTGGCAAAGCGCGGATCATTCATCGCATCGGACAGATAGCGGCTGGCGTGATAGAGGATGTCGCCGCCGCCCCAGTCGATGAATTCGAGCAGGCCGAGCACCGCGAAACGAAAGCCGAAGCCGTATTTGACGGCCTTGTCGATATCCTCGGCCGAGGCAACGCCTTCTTCCACGAGGCGGGCGGCCTCGTTCATGGCGAGCGCCTGGATACGCGGCACGATATAGCCGGGCGAAGCCTTGCAGACGACCGGCACCTTGCCGATGCCTTCCAGCAGCGCCTTCGTCTCCGCCACCACGTCCGGATCGGTCTCGTCCGTCGGGCTGAGCTCGACCAACGGCACGATGAAGGCAGGGTTGAGCCAGTGTGCGTTGAGAAAATGGCGCGGCCGGCCGCTCCAGGCGGAAAGCTGGGTCGACAGGTAGGTCGAAGTGGTTGAGGCCACAATCGCATCGGCATCAGCCGCCTCGTCGATCAGGGCAAGGGCCTCCCGCTTTGCCTCATCCGTCTCCGGCACCGCCTCGAAGACGAAGCGCGCGCCTTCGAGAGCCGCCGAGGCGTCCTCGCGGGGAAAGACGGCTACCCGACCGGCTATTCTCTCCACCAGCTTGCGGTCGAAACCGCCCAGATCGGCGACCGTCGCCAGCGAACTGCGGATCTCTTCGTACGTCTGCTCAAAGAATGCGGCCTGCGCCGCTTTGCTCCGCTGCTTGGCATCGACCAGACGCACCTCGAAGCCGGCATAGGCGAAACAATGAGCAATGCCACGCCCCATGCGTCCGGCGCCCACGCAAGCAACAATCGGGACCGCGCCGTTCGCCATGGTCAGATCCCCTCGCGCAGCATGGTCTGAATTTCTGCCCTGCTCCGCCCGGCAAGACCGAGATTGGCAAGTGTGCGCCCGTCGCGGCGGAAATCATTGCCCGTAGCAGCCCCGGAGACAGCAAGCAGGCCGGCGGCGACCGGACAGGGAACCCCGGACCACTCGCCGACCGAAACAAGGAAGGCGAGTCCAAGGCCCACATCCTCGAGCATGTAACGATGCGTGTTCAGGTCGAGATGCTCGTGCCAGTCGCCTGAATCGACGAGCTTGTCGTGGGCGAGATTGCCATACATCCAATTTGATGTGTTGTAGTGGTCGGATAGTGGGAAATGCGGCGCGCCATAACCCAGCGTCTCGCGGATGGCGATGCGTTCGGCATCGAGCGCGTCATGCACGCGGCGGATCGTCGGCTGCGTTCCCTCCTTGTGGATGTCCCACCGCTCGAAATGCTCGATCGGACCGGCATTCATGACGATAAGCGGCGGGTGGATGATCGGGCCAGCATTCATGAGCGCGCCCGACAATGCATCCTCGATCGGTTCGATAGCATCCGGAAAAGCTTTAGAAATGACGGCGATCGCCTTGTCGGTCAGACGGGCAGGAAAGACGCCTGTCGGCAGGCGCGTGGCGCGGGTCGTGATGGCGATCTCGCCTGAGCCCCGCTTGCGCGTCAGCCAGGGAAGCGTGCCCGTTTCGGCGATCATGATCTCGGCCGTGCAGCCATTGTCGCGCAGCACCTTCATCATGAGATAGGAACCGAATGTACCGGGCGGCAGAAAGATCACCTGTCCGTCCGTCAGATGCGGCGCAAGCTTCCTGGCGATGTCCGGCTGGGCGAAGGCGGGCGTTGGCGCAACGATCAGGTCGACGCCAGCTACGGCCTCGCCTATATCGGCAGTCGCAACAGCGATCTTGACCGGGCGGCTGCCCTTGAAATCGCGCAGGCAGATGGTTCTTGTCTCGCTGAGTTCGCGCAGGGCCTCGGCGTTGCGCCGCCACATTCGAACCTCGTGGCCGGCCTCGGAAAAATCTGCCGCCGCCGCATAGCACCCATGTCCGCCGCCAAGAACCGCTATCCGCATGCTTCTTCCTCGTTTGCTCCTGCTCCAGTAAATGCTTTAACCTTAAACTTTTCAACCCCCTTCGATGCGCCTTCCGAAAGGAAGCCGAATTCCGATTCAGCAGCTCGCGCGTTCCCCCATGTTCCGTATTGAATGCCGGCGCAAAATTGTTTAAGCCTAAAACAAATAGAGCTTAGAGACCCGGACTGACGGCAATCCCATATTGGCTGGCGCCGGTGCCTCGGCTATCACCGGACGGGCCGTCGCGGCCGCCGGAGGAGAGGTATGAACGATAAAGAAATTGCGGATGTCCGCGATCATATCGATGCCGAATATGCGCTGCGCGAGAACCCGCATGACCATCGCAGCGAACTGCGCCTGTGGCTCCGCCTTCTGACCTGCGCCAATCTCATCGAGGCGGAAATCCGCAAACGCTTGCGTGAGCAATTCGATACGACGCTGCCGCGTTTCGACCTGATGGCGCAATTGTACCGGACAGAGGAAGGCATCCTTTTGGGCGAGCTGTCCCAGCGGATGATGGTGTCGAACGGCAATGTGACAGGGCTCGTGGAACGCCTCGTACAGGAAGGGCTGATCGAGCGGCAGGTGACTGAAAACGACCGCCGGGCCGCCAGAGTGCGAATGACGCACCGCGGCCGCGCCGTCTTTTCCAAGATGGCGGAGGCGCATGGGGAATGGATCGCGGAATTGCTCGGCGGGGTCGGGGAGAGCGAGCAGGAACAGCTTTGGGAGCAGCTTGGCCATCTCAAGCTGTCCGTCCGCAACGCCAAGGGTACCGTGCCCGAGAGGAGGAAGAAGCAGTGACAAGACACACGCCGCACGCGGCGTCATAATCGCAATTTCCATCTGAAAACCGAGGACGGGCGACAGCTCGCAAGCTGCCTCGGTTTCGAGCGTGACACCTTGACCGGCGCTCGGAACCGCAGCCGCAACATAGAGACCGCGCTGGAGCAGCAGGACAGGAGACGATCCAGTGAGTGCATTCCGAACCGCGGAAAACCGACAGGCTGAAACGAAAGCACAGGAAGAGGCGGACGTGTTGCGCATCCTGCAACCAAGCGGTTGGAAGAAACCCAAGGGCTATGCCAACGGCGTGATGGGGCGGGGCACCATCGTGCTTACCGGCGGCCTTGTCGGCTGGGATGCCGACCAGCGCTTCGCCAAAGGATTCGTGCCGCAGGTCGAGCAGACATTGCGCAATATCGTGGCGGTTCTGGCAGAGGCCGGCGCAGAGAGCAGACATATCGCACGGCTGACCTGGTATGTGCGCAGCATCGAGACATATCGCAACTCGCTCAAGGAACTTGCCCCCGTCTATCGCACCGTCATCGGGACGCATTATCCCGCAATGGCGCTGTTGGAGGTCACGAACCTGGTCGAGCCGGAGGCGCTGGTCGAAATCGAGGCAACAGCGATCCTCCCCGACTGATCGCCGGATCGCATCCATGCGCTTCTGTTATTTCGCTTTCTTCGAGGCTCCCCACGACCCCAGCCTGCGTATATCGGAAGACGATCTGGAGAGGACTCGGGAGACCCTTGGCAGCCTCCCAGGCATGTCCAAGGCCCATATCTACCAACCCGCCGAGGCATCGGACCTTTACACGGATGACGGCACCGGGCCTGTTTTTGGCTTCCAGCTCTATTTCGACAGGATCGAGGATCTGGAGACGTCGGTCGGTTCGCGGGGCGTACTGAAGGGGCTGGCCGACAGCCTGCCGAGCCTTGGGCAGACGCTTGCAAGCCAGCAGGCGATGCTCAACCGGCAGTTTCCGGTGCCGGAGGAAAAGCCGTTTCCGCCCGAGGCCTGCAGCTATCTGGTGCACTATCCGGGACCGGCACAGGATCTGAGCGAATGGCTCGCCTATTATCTCGAGCACCATCCGGCGATCATGGCGCGCTTTCCCGGCATCCGCGAGATCGAGATCCTGTCCCGCATCGACTGGATCGACTCCATGCCATGGCGCCGGGTCCATTCCATGCAGCGCAACCGCGTCATGTTCGACAGTGACGAAGCACTCACGGCCGCGCTGCATTCGCCCGTGCGCCACGAGATGCGGGCGGATTTCGCGCAGTTTCCTGCCTTTGAAGGCGGCAATTTCCACCATCCCATGCTGACGGAGCGCGTGCTGCCACGGCAATGACCGCGGACTGGGACCGTTATTCGACAAACATATCCATTTGCATGCAGATCATCTATTGGAATAGGGTGTGGCCAGCAAAGATGCTTGCAAATGCATATTTATCCGCTAATCTGGCTGGATGGAGATGCAAAGGGGCGAGCAGTCGGCCGGAATCGGCACCCTGGTGAAGGATCATCCACCGACGGCCGTCGGTCGGGCGCTGACGGACGGGCGTCTGCATTCGCTCGGCGAGATCGGGTTGCAGCAATTTGCGCCCTATCTGATGAACCGGATCATCGGGCGCTACAACGCCACGATCCGGGACGATCTGAAGGCCCGCAACTTGACAACGCCGCAGATGCGCGCGCTGGCCGTGCTCGCGGTCGCAGACGGCCTGACGATCAACGAGCTTGCCGTCTATACGGTCACGGAGCAGTCCACCATGAGCCGGACGCTTGACGCCATGGAGGCTCAAGGTCTGGTCAGACGCGAATCTCATCAGACGGACAACCGTGTCCGCCAGATCTATCTGACCGAAGCCGGCCGGGCGCAATTCGACGAGATGTGGCCGACCATATGGAACGCCTTCAGCACCATGTTCCGGGGCGTGAGTGACGCCGAATACGAGACGTTTCTTTCAGTCCTGCACAAGATGCTGCGCAATGTCAGGCAACACGAGATCTGATCCGTAGGGACGAGCGCCATGGGAAAGGAGATACTTCATGGCTGAGCGGTCTTTCGCCAAGGAAGTCGAAAAACTGCGTCTCGGCGAGGGGGAAGAATTCCGTGGCGAGGGCATCCTTGCCATCACCAAGGCGCTGCTGGAATGCGGGGTCGGCTATGTCGGCGGCTACCAGGGCGCGCCGATCAGCCATCTGATGGATGTGCTTTCAGACGCGCAGGACATCCTCGAGGAGCTGGGCGTGCATTTCGAGGCCAGCGCATCCGAAGCGACGGCGACGGCGATGCTGGCGGCTTCCGTCCACTATCCGATCCGCGGGGCGGTGACGTTCAAATCCACCGTCGGCACCAATGTGGCCTCGGATGCGCTGGCCAACCTGGCATCCGGGGGCGTCACCGGCGGGGCGCTGATCATCGTTGGCGAGGACTATGGCGAAGGCTCCTCGATCATGCAGGAGCGCAGCCACGCCTTCGCCATGAAGAGCCAGGTCTGGCTGCTCGACCCGCGGCCGAACCTGCCTTCCATCGTGAAGGCTGTGCGCGAAGGCTTCGAGCTGTCGGAAGCCTCCAACACGCCGGTGATGATGGAGGTGCGCATCCGCTGCTGCCATGTCCATGGCAGCTTCATCGCTAGGGACAACCAGCGCCCGCCGATGACCGTCGCGGATGCGCTGGAGAACCCGCGCCGCGACACGCAGCGCATCGTGCTGCCGCCGGCCTCTTTCCTGCACGAGAAGGAGAAGATCGAACGCCGATGGCCGGCCGCTGTGGATTTCATCCGCTCGCGCAAGATCAACGAGTTCTTCGGACCGGAGCGAGGCAAGATCGGAATCGTCTGCCAGGGGGGCATGTATAACGGCGTGGTGCGCGCCCTGCAGCGCCTCGGCCTGTCCGACATCTATGGCGAGACGCAGGTGCCCATCTATGTGCTCAACGCCGTCTATCCGCTCATTGACGATGAATTCCTCGACTTCTGCAGCGACAAGGATGCCGTGCTCGTCGTGGAGGAAGGCCAGCCGAATTATATCGAGCAGGCCTTCGGCTCGATGCTCTACAAAGCGGGAGCGACGGCCCGGCTTGCCGGCAAGGACTATCTGCCCATGGCGGGCGAATATACCGGCCAGGTCATGCTCGACGGCATCGGTGCCTTCGTCCGCGACTTCGCACCGGACATCCTTTCCGACCGGCACCGGGCCCCGAACCAGAATGCGGAACCCGTCGCCGCTCCCGAACTGGCGCAAACCGTACCCGGCCGCCCGCCCGGTTTCTGCACCGGCTGTCCCGAACGGCCGATCTTCGCGGCGACCAAGCTCGTTGAACAGGAACTCGGGCCGCATCACATCGCTTCCGACATTGGTTGTCATCTCTTCTCGATCATGCCGCCTTTCGAACTGGGCGCCACGACCATGGGATACGGCCTCGGGCCGGCATCGGCTTCCGCCTTCAATGCACCAGACGCCAAGCGCCGTTCGATTTCTTTCGTCGGCGATGGCGGCTTCTGGCACAATGGCCTCACTTCCTCGATCGGCAACGCCGTCTTCAACCAGAATGACGGCGTGATCGTCATCGTCGACAATTACTATGCGGCGGCGACCGGCGGACAGGATATCCTGTCGTCGCGCGCCGACAATAAATCGAAATCGACCAAGCATCCGATCACCGAGGCCGTGAAGGGCATGGGCGTCAAATGGGTCCGGCAGATCGACCGCACCTACGACGTCGGCAAGATGCGCGCCACCCTGAAGGAAGCTCTGACGACGAGGGAGAAAGGGCCGAAGGTCATCGTGGCATCGTCGGAATGCATGCTGAACCGCCAGCGCCGTGAACGGCCGCTGATGCAGAAGGCGATCAAAAGCGGCGAGCGGGTGGTCAAGCCGCGTTTCGGGGTCGACGAGGACGTATGCACCGGCGACCACGCCTGTATGCGGCTTTCCGGCTGTCCCTCATTGTCGGTGAAGTCGCTCGACGATCCGCTGCGCGACGATCCGGTTGCCCATATCGACCACACCTGCGTCGGCTGCGGAAATTGCGGCGAGGTCGCTGAGGCGGCGGTGCTCTGTCCTTCCTTCTACCGAGCTGATACGATCCACAATCCGACCGGCCTGGAGCGTTTCTTGGACCGGCTGCGGCGACGGCTGATCGGCTGGCTGCAGGCCCGTCGCGAGCGGCAGCGTCTCAATTTCGCGGAGGCCTGAGATGAATGCTCCTCTTGTCCCGCATCCGAAGATTGATCAGACCGAGCGCGTCACCAGCATCGCAGTGCTCGCCGTCGGCGGACAGGGCGGCGGAGTGCTCACCGACTGGATCACCGATGTCGCCGAACGCAATGGCTACCGCGCCCAGTCAACGTCGGTCGCCGGTGTCGCGCAGCGTACCGGCGCGACCATCTACTATATCGAGATGTGCCCCGACCGGGGCCGGCAGCCGGTATTTGCCCTCTCACCCTCCCAGGGCGACGTGGACATTCTGATCGCCGCCGAACTGATGGAGGCCGGGCGGGCGATCATGCGGGGCTTCGTCACGCCGGAGCGCACGACGCTGATCGCCTCTTCACACCGTATCGCCGCCGTCTCGGAGAAGATCGCGCCTGGCGATGGACGAGGCTCGTCCCAGGAAGTCCGCGCTGCCGCGTTGAAGGCCGCCAAGGCCTTCATCTCCTTCGACATGGAACGCATCGCCGTAGAGGCCGGCAGCGTGATTTCGGCGAGTCTCTTCGGAGCGCTGGCCGGCTCCGGCGTCCTGCCCTTCCCGCGCGAAAGTTTCGAAGAGACGATCCGCGCCTCCGGCCGCGGGGTCGAGGCGAGCCTTAGAGCTTTCGGAAAGGCGTTCGACCGCGCGCAGACGGGACCGCAAACGGACGACGTGCCCCTGGGGTCTGGCCACCAGCCGGAAAGCGAAGACATCTCGTTGAGGCCCTTCGCCTCTCGCATCAGCGGTTCGCCGAAACTCATGGCGGGATGGCAGCGCCTGGTTGCCCGGGTCGATGCCCTGCCGGAGCCGGTGCGGGAAATGGCTCGGCTCGGCCTGCGCAAGGTCGTGGATTTTCAGGATGTGGCTTATGGCGGCGAGTATCTCGATCGTCTTGCCCAGGCTGTCAACCGCGACAGGGAAAGCAAAGGCTTCGCTTTCTCGGTCGCGGCCGCAAAATATCTGGCCAATACCATGTGCTACGATGACGTGATCCGCGTCGCCGATCTCAAGACACGATCGGCGCGGTCGTCGCGCGTGCGGCGCGAGGTTGGCGTGGCCGACGACGCCGTGCTGCAGGTGACGGAATATTTCCATCCGCGCATCGAGGAAGTCTGCGGCTCGCTGCCTGCAGGGCTGGGGCGCTGGATCGAGGCGCGGCCGGGCCTTGCACGCTGGCTCGACGGGCGCATCAACAAGGGCCGGCGTATCCGCACCGACAGCGCGTTGGGTTTTTCCCTGCTCTGGCTCATCGGCGGGCTTCGCCGCTGGCGCCGCTCCATGCTGCGCCATCGGGTCGAGACGGCGCATCTTGAACAATGGTTCGATCTGGCGCTTTCGCGCCTCGACACGGACTATGGTCTGGCGGTCGAGATCCTCAATTGCCGGCGGCTGATCAAGGGCTATAGCGACACCCATGCGCGCGGTTTGTCGAAATATGATCGTGTGCTGTCGGCACTGCCGATGATCGAAGGGCGGGCGGACGCAGCAGACTGGCTGCGGCGGTTGCGCGAAGCCGCGCTGAAGGACGAAAAGGGAGAGATGCTCGAGGGCGCGCTGAAGACCGTCGCATCCTTCGCTCCGGCCGCCTCATAAACGCGCCTCGCGTACCCGCTCGACGCCGGCAGATTCCTGCCACGACCAGCAACATGACGCCACCAGCCCCTTCGTGCCAATCCTCCATTCCGGCTGCCTGCCCCGCACTCCATGAGGGCGGGGCAGGCGACCATCGTCAGGCAAATTCGAGGGCCTGATCGTTCTCGTCTTCCCTGATGCGACTCGGCAGGCCCATGCGATTCAGAAGCCCGAGAAAGGGCTGCGGCGGAAGCTCCTCGATATTGGCCATCTTCTTCACGTCCCAGTCGCCGCCGGCGATCAGCATGGCCGCGGCGACCGGCGGTACACCTGCCGTGTAGGAGATGCCCTGGCTGCCGACCTCCTCATAGGCTTCCTTGTGGTCGGCAACATTGTAAATGAAGATTTCCCGCGGCTTGCCGTCCTTCTCACCCTTCACGAGATCGCCGATGCAGGTCTTGCCCGTATAGTCCGGCGCCAATGAAGAGGGGTCGGGAAGCACGGCCTTGACCACCTTCAGCGGCACCACTTCCTGCCCCTCTGCCGTGGTGACCGGCTGTTCGGACAGGAGGCCGAGATTCTTCAGGACCGTGAAGACGGTGATGTAACGTTCGCCGAAGCCCATCCAGAACCGAATATTGGGCACGCCGAGTATCTGCGAGAGCGAATGGATCTCGTCATGGCCGGTCATGTAGGTCTGGCTTGTGCCGACAACCGGCAGGTCCCAGTCCTTGCGTATCTCGAACATCTTGTTCGAGATCCATTTGCTGTCCTGCCATGACCAGACCTGGCCCGTGAATTCGCGGAAATTGATTTCCGGATCGAAATTGGTCGCAAAATAGCGGCCATGGTTCCCAGCATTGACGTCGATGATGTCGATCGAATCGATGCGGTCGAAATACTCGTCATAAGCGAGCTTGGCATAGGCATTGACCACGCCCGGATCGAAGCCTGCGCCGAGAATGGCGGTAACGCCGGCCTGCTCGCATTCCTCGCGGCGCTTCCATTCGTAATTGGCATACCATGGCGGTGTTTCGCAGATCTTGAGAGGGTCCTCGTGGATCGCCGTATCGATATAGGCGGCACCCGTCGCGATGCAGGCCGAGAGCACCGACATATTCACGAAGGCAGAGCCGACGTTGATGACGATGCGGGCGCCCGTGCGCTCGATGAGCTGTTTCGTGGCTTCCACATCCATCGCGTCGAGCGCATGCGCCTCGATTTTGCCATCCGTCTTCAGGGCCCGTTTCTCGTGGACGGATGCGACGATCGCGCGGCATTTCTCCACCGTCCGCGAGGCTATGTGGATATCGCCAAGCACATCATTGTTCTGCGCGCATTTGTGCGCCACGACTTTTGCCACGCCACCGGCGCCGATAATGAGGACGTTCTTCTTCATTTCGGGGAGGGTTCTCCTTCTGTCTTGATAAGGCTTGGGGAAAACTCACGCCTCAGGAGAGGCTCTGTTCATAGTCCGCATAGGTGAACTCGCGGACGATCCTGACCGATCCGTCGAGCTCGCGGATCGCTATAGCCGGCATCTTCACGCCATTGAACCAGTTCTTCTTGACCATCGTGTAGCCTGCCGCATCCGCTATCGAAATACGGTCACCAACTTTCAGTTCCTGTGGAAAGCGGAATTCGCCGAAGATATCGCCGGCCAGACAGGACTTGCCGCAGACCATGTAGCTGTGCGGCCCCTCGTTGACCTCCATCCTGGCGCTCTCGCGATATATGAGCAGATCGAGCATGTGTGCCTCGATGGAGCTGTCGACGATGGCGAGGTTCTTGCCGTTGAACAGCGTATCGAGAACAGTGACCTCCAGGGTCGTGCTCTTGGTGACGGCCGCCTCCCCCGGTTCGAGATAGACCTGCACGCCGAAGCGGCCGGAGAATTCCTTCAGGCGCTTGCAAAACCGGTCGATCGGATAGCCTTCGCCGGTAAAATGGATGCCGCCTCCGAGGCTCACCCATTCGACCCGCGAAAGCAGCGCGCCGAACCTGTTCTCGACCTCGGACAGCATCCGGTCGAAGAGATCGAAATCCGCATTCTCGCAATTGTTGTGGATCATGAAACCGCTGATGCGGTCCATGACGCTCTCGATCCTCGTTACATCCCATTCCCCGAGCCGGCTGAAAGGACGCGCCGGGTCAGCGAGGTCGAAGGATGATGAACTCACCTGCGGGTTGAGGCGCAGGCCTCGGGTAATGCCGGCAGCCTGATCGGCAAAGCGCTCGAGCTGACCGATGGAGTTGAAGATGATCTTGTCGGCGCAGGTGATCACCTCCTCGATCTCGTGATCGGCATAGGCGACGCTATAGGCATGCGTCTCGCCACCGAACTTTTCCCGACCGAGCCTCACCTCATAAAGCGAGGAAGAGGTAGTGCCGTCCATATAGCCGCGCATAAAATCGAAGACCGACCAGGTCGCGAAGCATTTGAGGGCCAGCAGCGCCTTGGCGCCGGATTCCTCGCGCACCTGGGCAATCTTCTCCATATTTTGCAGGAGCTTCTGCTTGTCGATCAGATAGTAGGGCGTCTGGATCATGTCTCGGTATCTGGAACTGGCAAGTCATCGGGCTGGTCCTAACGGGAAATCGTCCGCCATGGAACAGCCGAACCGATATTTGCAGAACCACATCGCGCGATAGTGTGACATTGGAACAGGCAGCGAGGTCTATTCGGAGGCCATAGAGAGGCCGAGCACAATTGCAGCGTTTGCAGTTGCGTTCAAAGCAGTTAAGGAGAATTGTAAGCAGCCTTTAAGAAGCGGCGGAGGGGTCTTGATGCTTCGCAGACCAAGGCGATCGAACGCTTATCCAGCGAACTTCCTTCGGCTGGCGCTTCTTTGCCTTGTCTGCCTGTCGATTTTGCCGACGCCTCTGAATGCCGCAGTCGCCATCGTTGCCGCAGCCTCGACTTCTGCAGATGAAGGGCTGGCCAGGGACCATCCGTCCGGCAAATTTGCAACTGTCGCAAAAGCACGCGTCGCACCGATCGTCATCTCCGGCAGGCCAGGCAAGCATGATTGGCAGGCCGGTGCCGACAGAGGCGATCCGGCTATCTGCGTCCTTTATACCTTTGAGGCAGCAGACCATGCCCCTGCCTGGCCAGAAGCGGATGATGACCAAGTCGCCACCGTTGCCAGATACATGCTTGGAGCCCGCGCCCCGCCGGCATGATCTGCATCGACGGGAATGGGCATTTCTTTCAATGACGATTTCTGGCGTGACCAGCCAGATTTCTCTCTCATGTTCTTTCATTAGTTCCGGATGTGCCTAGGTTCGGGCATATCCGCCTGTAAGAAAGACCGTATGAAGCTGAAGAAATACATCTGGCCAGTGATAGGCCTTGGCGCCGTCGGCTTCTCCGTATGGCTGCTCTACCACGAGCTCCGCGGGCTGTCGCTCGACGAGTTGTGGGAGAGCCTGGTGGCTATAACCGGGCGTGATTGGCTGTTCTCGATTATGGCGACATTGGTCGCCTATGCGGCACTGGCCGGCTACGATCATCTGGCCCTCCTCCACCTGAAAAAGCGCGTCGGCTGGCTCTTCATCACCGTCAGTTCTTTCACCACCTATGCACTGTCCCATAACATCGGCGCATCGGTGTTTTCGGGCTCAGTGGTCCGTTACCGGGCATATAGTTCGAAAGGCCTGACAGCCACGGAAGTCGGCGTTCTGGTCGCCTTCTGCTCCTTCACCTTTGCTCTTGGCACGATCCTGCTTACCGGCCTAGTGCTCCTGATAAAGCCGGAGATAGGGGAGCGCTTTCTGGACATCCTGCCGATTGAGGCATCCGCCGTGACGGGGCTGCTGCTTCTCGGTTTCGTGCTGCTCTACGTGCTTGGCAGCGCGCTGCATCTCAAGCCTTTCCGGATCGGGACGTTCGAGATCCAATATCCGGCTTTGCCAATCGTGGGGCGGCAGTTGATCATCGGCCCCATGGAACTGCTGGCGGCGGCGGCGATCATCTATTTCGCACTGCCCGAAGAGGGAAACCCCGGCTTCGTCATCGTCCTCGGCATATTCCTGATCTCGTTCTCCGCCGCCTTGCTTTCCCATGCTCCGAGCGGCATCGGCGTGCTCGAGCTCGTCTTCATCAGCGGGCTTCCGGACATGAATCCGGCTGATGTGATGGCGGCTCTCCTCGTCTTCAGGCTGCTTTACCTGTTCATTCCCT
>Ga0164243_10008823_pt1 | contig 14805 bp, 13 predicted proteins | sample OricompcompostOP_FD_108781 | JGI IMG/M metagenome (GOLD analysis project Ga0164243, IMG submission 108781) | Organic Plus compost microbial communities from Emeryville, California, USA - Original compost - Organic plus compost (OP) | ecosystem: Engineered > Solid waste > Mixed feedstock >... | reverse complement strand
GGTCGTCAACCTCGTCGCGGCGCTGTTCGCGCTCGTCGTCGTGCAGTGGTCGACGCGGCCGCCCGACGAGGAGCACACCTACGGCCACGAGAAGGCCGACTACCTGTCGGCCGGCGTCGAGGGAGCGCTGATCATCCTCGCCGCCGCGACGATCGGCGTGACCGCGGTCGACCGCCTGCTCCACCCGGCCGAGATCAGCGACGTCGGGCTCGGTCTCGCCGTCGCGGTCGTCGCCTCGCTCGTCAACCTCGCGGTCGGCCGCAAGCTGATCGGTGCCGGCCGGGAGTACAGCTCGATGACGCTGGAGGCCGACGGCCGCCACCTGCTGACCGACGTGTGGACGTCGGTCGGCGTCGTGATCGCGGTCGCGCTCGTCGCGATCACCGGCTGGAAGGCGCTCGACCCGATCGTCGCGCTCGTGGTCGCGGCGAACATCGTGGTCACCGGGGTCTCGCTCGTGCGCCGCTCGACCGACGGCCTGCTCGACCGCGCGCTGACCGACGAGGAGCTGGCGAAGGTCGACGCGGTGCTCAGACGGCACGCCTCCGAGCAGGTCCAGTTCCACGCGCTGCGCAGCCGCCGCGCCGGCAGCCGCGCCTTCGTCTCCACGCACGTGCTGGTGCCGGGCGAGTGGTCGGTGCAGCGAGGCCACGACCTCGCCGAGCAGCTCGACCGCGAGCTGCGCGAGGCGCTCGGCCACGCGACCGTCTTCACCCATCTGGAGCCGCTCGAGGACCCGGCCTCCTTCGAGGACACCGGGCTCGACCGCTGGAGCGAGCCGCACGACGCCGGCGCGCCCGGCGGCGGCGCCGGCACGCGGCGCTGAGACGCGGCCCGACGGGAGTGGCCCCTCAGCCCCCGCCGTTCCAGACGGCCGGGCCGGGGCCGAAGCGCGCGGCGGCGTCGCCGGGGTTGGCGAGTCTGCAGCGCGCGAGCGAGAGGCAGCCGCAGCCGATGCAGTCGGTCAGGCCCGACTTGAGCCGCTCCAGCTCGGCGATCCGCTCGTCGATCCGCTCGCTCCAGCGCTGCGACAGCCGCGCCCAGTCGGAGCGCTTGGGCACGCGGTCGTCGGGGAGCTTGGACAGCTCCTCGCCGATCTCCTCCAGCGTGAGCCCGACCTTCTGGGCGAAGACGACGAAGGCGACGCGGCGGATCACCGGACGGGCGAAGCGGCGGTGGCCGGAGGAGTTGCGCTCCGATCTGATCAGCCCGCGCTCCTCGTAGTAGCGCAGCGCGGAGGTCGCGACCCCGCTGCGCTCCGCCAGCTCGCCGATCGTCAGCCGCTCGGACATGCGCGCCAGTCAAGCAGCTGACGGGCGAGACTTCAAGTGCGCTTGAAGGGACCTCACGTCTCGGCGAGCGCCGCGCGGATCGCGTCGGCGGCCTGTCTGCCGGCGGCGTCGAGCGCCTCGGTCGTCCGCGCGGCGCGGGCGAAGAGGAAGGCGCCTTCCAGCAGCGAGAGCGTCGTGACGGCGAGCGCGCGGGCGCGCTCGGGCGCGATGCCGGCGGCCTCGAACCGCTCGGCGAGCTCGGCGAACCACGCCTCGAAGACGTCGGCGGAGGCCTGTCGCATCGTCTCGCTGGAGGAGGCGGTCTCGAGCGTGATCGTCGCGATCGGGCAGGCGTCCTGCCAGCCGCTGTCGGCGAGGTGGACGCCGGCGAGACGGAACGACTGCTCGATCCCCTCGGCGACGTCGGGGAACTGGTCGACCACCGACGCGACGAGCTGGCCGTACATGCCGCCGGCGACCCGCACGACCTCCTCACCGAGCTGCTCCTTGCCGCCCGGGAAGTGGTGGTAGAGCGAGCCGAACGGCGCCGCGGCGGCGGCGACGACCTGCTTGACGCCGGTGCCGGCGAAGCCCTGGCGGCGGAACAGCTCGGCGGCCGCGTAGAGGATCCGCTCCCTGGTGGTCGGCGGGGCGGGCCGGTCAGCGCGCTGTCGGTTGGTGCTCGACATCGCGCTCGATCATAGCTACCGTCCCGCTAGAGCGATCTATCTAGTGAGGTGGTGCTCATGCCCGCGGTCGAGCTGCCGGCCGGGACGATCGAGTACGACGACAGCGGCCCGCCGTCCGGGCGCGAGGACGCGCCGGTCGTCGTGCTGCTGCACGGGCTGCTGATGGACGCGACCGTCTGGCGCGCCGTGGCACCGGGGCTGGCACGGGAGGCGCGCGTCGTCGCGCCGACGCTGCCGCTCGGCGCCCACCGCATCGCGATGCGTCCCGGCGCCGACCTGTCGCTGCGCGGGATGGTGCGACTGGTCGCCGACTTCCTCGACGCGCTCGACCTGCGTGACGTGACGCTCGTGGCGAACGACTGGGGCGGACCGATCCTGCTCGTCGAGGAGGGGCTCGACGCGCGTGTCGGCCAGCTCGTGCTGTGCGCCTGCGAGGCGTTCGACAACTTCCCGCCCGGGTTGCCCGGACGGCTGGCGCGGCTCGCCGGACGGCTCGGCCAGGCAGGTGTCGCGCTCGCGATGCCGCCGCTGCGCAACCGCCGCCTGCGCCGCTTCCCGCTGCTGTTCGGCTGGATGAGCAGGCGGCCGGTGCCGGAGGAGCTGGCGCGCGGCTGGTTCACGCCGACGCGCGACCGCGCGATCCGGCGCGACCTGGCGACGTACGCCGGCTCCCGCTTCACGCGCGCCGAGATGACGACCGCGACCGAACGCCTGCGCGACTTCGACCGCCCGGCGCTGGTCGTGTGGGCGCGCGAGGACCGGATCATGCCGCCCGACCACGGCCGCAGACTGGCCGAGCTGCTCCCGCAGGGCCGCCTGGTCGAGGTCGACGACAGCCGCACGCTCGTCCCGCTCGACCGCCCCGACGTCCTGCTGGCCGAGCTGCGCGCCTTCGTCACGGAGCGTGACCCTGCGGCTGCGCTGCGCGGCTCACCTCGCGCAGGGCGGTGACGAGCTGGGCCGGCGCCTTCACCGGGGAGCCGGCGTCGAACGGCGGCTGCGGGTCGTACTCCAGCAGCAGCTGCGCGGTCTGGGCGAGGTCGTCGCCGGCGACCGTCGCCGCGAGCGTCAGCGCCATGTCGATCCCCGCCGAGACGCCGGCCGCGGTGACGTACTTGCCGTCGGTGACGACCCGCTCGCTCGCGGCCGTCGCGCCGTGGCGCTCGAGCTCGTCCATCAGCAGCCAGTGGGTCGTCGCGCGGCGGCCGTCGAGCAGCCCGGCGGCGGCGAGCAGCAGCGAGCCGGTGCAGACGGAGGTCGTCCAGGTGGTCGCGGCGTCAGCGGCGCGCAGCCACGACAGCAGCCGCTCGTCGTCCATCCGCTCCATCTGGCCCGGCCCGCCCGGGACGACCACGACGTCGGGCGCGGCCAGCTCCTCGAAGGCGGCGTCGGCGGTCAGCGCCAGCCGGTCGGTGTCGGCGCGCACCGGGCCGGCCTGCGCGGCGACGAAGGTCAGCTCGGCGCCCGGCATGCGGCTGAGCACCTCGTAGGGCCCGACGGCGTCGAGCGCGGTGAACCGGTCGTACAGCACGACGGCGATCTGCATGGCTGCTCCTGTCTGTCGGTGGTCAGGCCGGCGCCGCCGCGCGGAAGCGGCGGCGGTACTCCGCGGGGGCGACCCCGAGCGCGCGCACGAACGCGCGCCGCATCGCCTCCGGTGTGCCGTAGCCGCAGGCGCGCGCGACGGCCGCGACGCCGTCGCCGCGCTCCTCCAGCAGGCGGCGGGCGGTCTCCAGGCGGACCTGGTCGACGTAGCGGCCGGGGGTGACGCCGACCTCGGCGGCGAAGGCGCGCGCGAACTGGCGCGGCGAGAGGCAGGCGCGCGCGGCGAGCGCCTCGACCGAGCAGTCCTCGCCGGGATGCTCGTCGACCCACCGCTGCACGTCGCGCAGCGGCTCGCGCTGGGCGACCTGGGCGGCGAGCTGCGCGCTGAACTGGGTCTGGTTGCCGGGCCGACGCAGGAAGACGACGAGGTGGCGCGCGACCGCCAGCGCGACGTCGCGGCCGACGTCCTCCTCGACCAGCGCCAGCGACGCGTCGATGCCGGCGGTGACGCCGGCCGAGGTCGTCACGTCGCCGTCGCGGACCCAGATCGGCTCGGGGTCGACCTCGACGTCGGGGTGGCGCTCGGCGAGCGGCCGCCAGTGGGCCCAGTGGGTCGTCGCGCGACGGCCGGCGAGCAGGCCGGCCTCGGCGAGCAGGTAGGCGCCGGTGCAGACCGACAGCACCCGTCCCGCCTCCGGCGCCGTCTCGCGCAGCCACGCGACCAGCCGCGGGTCGGGGTGGCGCGTGCCCGCGCCGCCGGGGACGACGAGCGTGTCGGGCGCGCCGCCGAGCGGCCCGTCGGGCGCGAGCCGCAGGCCGCTGCTCGTGCGCACCGGCGCGCCGTCGAGCGTCGCGGTCTCGACCAGGTAGCCGGGCTCGCAGCGGGGATGGCGCGAGGCGCCGGCGAAGACCTCCAGCGGCCCGGTCACGTCGAGGCTCTGGACGCCGTCGAAGAGGACGATCAGGACGCGATGGCGACGCGGCATGCGGCCATCATCGCGCCGTCAGGCGATGGCAGCAATGACGCAGAGCCCACCTTTTCGGACATGGCGCCGGCGGGCCGCCGCCGGGCCCAGCGGCGCCGGTCAGGTCGCCGACAGCACGCCGGTCGCGACCAGCAGCAGCACGAGCGCGCCGAGCGCGACGCGGTAGACGATGAAGATCGCGTAGGTGTGGCGGGCGATGTAGCGCAGCAGCCAGGAGACGGCGAACCACGCCACGACGAACGAGACGACCGTCGCGACGATCGTCGGCCCCCAGCCGACCCCGTTGCTGATGTTGTCGTACTCGGTGACCGCCTGGAGCAGGCCGGCCGCCGACAGCGCCGGGATCGAGAGGAAGAACGACAGCCGCGTCACCGTCACGCGGTCGAGGCCGCGCAGCAGGCCGGCCGACATCGTCGCGCCGGAGCGCGAGACGCCCGGGATCAGCGCGAGGCACTGCGTGATCCCGATGACCAGCGTGTCTCTCCAGGTGACGTCGCGCTCGTGGCGCTCCTGGGTCGCGTTGAGGTCGGCCCAGAACATCACGCCGCTCCACAGGATCAGCGCCGTGCCGACGAACCAGAGGCTGCGCAGCGTCGTCTCGATCTGGTCCTTGAACAGCAGGCCGACGATCCCGATCGGGATCGAGCCGAGCAGGACCGCGATCGCGAAGCGGAAGTCGAGCTCGGAGCGATGCTCCGGTCGCGCCAGGCCGCGGAAGAAGGCGCGCAGGATTCTGACGATGTCGTGGCGCAGGAACAGCAGCGTCGCGAGCACGGCGCCGACCTGGATGATCGCCGTGAAGGCGGTGATGTCCGGGTCGTCGGTCTTGTAGCCGAAGGCCGACTCGAGGATCGTCAGGTGGCCGGTGCTGGAGATCGGCAGGAACTCCGTGACGCCCTCGACGGCGCCCAGCACGATCGCGTGCAGGAGGTTCATCGGCGCGTCGTCGTCCGGGGCTGGGCGGCGGCGGTGGTGCTGGGCATCGGCCAAGCACACTACAAGACGTGCCGGGCCGGCTATCGTCCGCGCAACCGTGCGCGCCCGTGACGACCCACCGTCCCTGCGCACGATCGTGCGCGAATGGGGCCGCATCGGCTGCCTCGGCTTCGGCGGCCCGCCGGCGCACGTGGCGCTCCTGCGCGACCTGTGCGTCGAGCGGCGCGGCTGGATCGACGAGCGCGAGTTCGAGCACGGGATCGCCGCGACCAACGTGCTGCCCGGCCCGGCGTCGACCCAGCTGGCGATCTACTGCGCCTGGCGCCTGCGCGGGGTCGCCGGCGCCTTCGCCGGCGGCGCCGCCTTCATCCTGCCGGGGCTGGTGGCGATCATCGCGCTCGGCGCGCTCTTTCTCGGCGACCCGCCGGCGTGGGTCCGCGGCGCCGGCGCCGGCGCGGGGGCGGTCGTCGCCGCGGTGGCGCTCGACGCGGCGCTGAAGCTGCTGCCGGGCTCATGGCGGCGGGCGCGCGGGCGCGGCGAGCGCGGCCGCTGGGTCGCCTACGTGCTCGCCGGCGTCGTCGCGACCGCGACGCTCGGCCCGTGGCTGGTGCTCGTGCTGCTGTTCTGCGGCGCGGTCGAGCTGGTCTGGCGGCGAGCGGGGGCGGCGGGCGGCGGCGCGAGCGGCGGCATCACGCGGGCGCGCGGCGGGCGCGCCTCCTTCCACGCCTGGCCCGTCCCGGCGGCGGTCGCCTTCGCCGCGCTGCTGACCGGCGGCGGTTTGGCGGCGCTCTGCTGGACCGCCTTCAAGGTCGGCGCGCTCTCCTACGGCGGCGGCTTCGTGATCATCCCGCTGATGCAGGCCGACGCGGTCGACCGCTTCCACTGGATGACCGACGCCGAGTTCCTCAACGCCGTCGCGCTCGGGCAGGCGACGCCGGGGCCGGTGACCCAGACGGTCGCGGTCGTCGGCTACGCCGCCCACGGCCTGCTCGGCGCGGGGCTGGCGGCGCTGGTCGCCTTCGCACCGTCGTTCGCCTTCGTCGGCCTCGGCGCCGAGCGGTTCGACCGCCTCAGCGCGCTGCCGAGCGCGCAGGCCTTCCTCGCCGGCGCCGGCCCCGCCGCGATCGGCGCGATCGCCGGCGCGGCGATCCCGCTCGCGACCGGCCTCGACGAGACGTGGCAGGTCGTCGTGCTGGCGGCCGGCGCGGCGCTGCTGCTGCTCGCCCGCCGCGGCGTCGTGATGACGCTGCTGCTGGCCGGCACGGCCGGCGTCGTCGTCGCGCTGGCCGGCGGCCCGGTCGGCTGAGCGCCGTGCCGCGCGCGCCGCGCCCGCGCGGCGCGCGCCGTCCCGCCGCGCTGCCGGCGGCCCTGTGCCGCTACGCTGAAGCCTCTGGGTGTGCCGGGAAGTCTGGTCGGCGTCCGTTGACGCCTGCCCGAAGGGACCGATGTCCTCCAGCTCCGACCAGCCCCCGTTCCGCTCCGCCGTCAAGGCGAAGGTCGTCGACCCGCTGACCGACTTCGTCGACGACGAGGTGCTCGGCGGCCTGCTGCTGCTCGGCGCCGCGATCGTCGCGCTCCTGTGGGCGAACAGCCCGTGGAGCGACGCCTACTTCGACCTGTGGCACACCGAGCTGAACGTCGGGATCGGCGGCGCCTCGATCGACCTCGACCTGCAGCACTGGGTCAACGACCTGCTGATGGCGGTCTTCTTCTTCGTCGTCGGGTTGGAGATCAAGCGCGAGCTGGTGACCGGCGAGCTGCAGGACCGGCGTGCCGCGCTGCTGCCGGCGATCGCCGCGGCCGGCGGGGTCGCCGCACCGGCGCTGATCTTCACGCTGATCGCGGCCGGCGGCGAGGGGGCGAGCGGCTGGGCGATCCCGGCCGCGACCGACATCGCCTTCGCCGTCGGCGTGCTGGCGCTGCTCGGCTCGCGCGTCTCCTCGGGCGTGCGGCTGTTCCTGCTGACGATCGCGATCGTCGACGACGTGATCGCGATCGCGATCATCGCGCTGTTCTACTCGGCGTCGCTGTCGTTCGCCTGGCTGCTGGTCGCGCTGGCCGCGATGGCGGCGGTCGTCGCGCTGCAGCGGGCGCGGGTGTCGAGCCCGCTCGCCTACCTGCCGGTCGCCGCGGTGCTGTGGGTCGCGGTCTTCGAGTCGGGCGTCCATGCGACGATCGCCGGCGTCGCGCTCGGGCTGCTCGTGCCGGCCCGCCCGTTCCACGGCCGCGACGTGCAGGGCGCGCTGGAGCACCGCTTCCACCCGGTCAGCGCGTACGTGATCGTGCCGCTGTTCGCGCTCGCCAACGCCGGCGTCGACTTCGGCGGCGGCCTGCTCGGCGACGCGCTCGCGAGCGAGGTGACCTGGGCGGTCGCGGCCGGGCTGGTGCTCGGCAAGCTGGCCGGCATCTCCGGCGCGACCCTGCTGGCGCTGCGGCTGCGGATCGGCAAGCTGCCCGACGGGATGGCGCCCGGCCAGGTCTTCGGCGTCGGGGCGCTCGGCGGGATCGGCTTCACCGTCTCGCTGTTCATCGCCGACCTCGCCTTCGAGCAACCGGCGTTGACCGACGCGGCGAAGGTCGGCATCTTCGCCGGCTCGATCGTCAGCGGCCTGCTCGGCGCGACGCTGCTGCTGCGCCGCCGGCGGGGCGCGTAGCGACCGCTACGCCGCGTCCGCGCGCGACTCGTCGCGGATCTCGCCGACGAGCTCCTCCAGCACGTCCTCCAGCGCGACGACGCCGAGCGGTCTGCCGGTTCTGTCGAGCACCTGGGCGAGGTGGGCGCCGGAGCGCTGCATCGTCGCCAGCACCGAGCGCAGCGTGTCGGTCACGAGCACGTGCGGCAGCGGGCGGATCCAGCGCTGGGCGATCGGGCGGGTGCGGTGGCGCTCTCTCAGCTCGAGCGCGTCCTTCAGGTGGAGGTAGCCGACGAGGTCGCCGTCGGCGTCGCGCACGGGGAAGCGCGAGAAGCCGGTCGTCGCCGCCAGTCTCTCGACCTCGGCCGGCGTCACGTCGTCGCGCACCGCGACCAGTCTGTCGAGCCCCAGCAGGACCGAGCTGGCGTCGCGTTCGGCGAACTTCAGCGCCTCGATCAGCACGTGGCCCTCGGAGGGGTCGAGCAGCCCCTCGCGGCGCGACTCCTCGACCAGGCCGGCGACCTCGTCGCGCGTGAAGGCGCTCGTCACCTCGTCCTTCGGTCTGACGCCGGCGAGCCGCAGCGTCACGTTCGCGGTCCAGTTGAAGAAGGCGATGAACGGGTGCAGCACTCTGACGATCAGCACCATCGGCGGGGCGAGCACGAGCACGGCGCGGTCGGGCCCGGCCAGCGCGATGTTCTTCGGCACCATCTCGCCGAGCACGACGTGCAGGAAGCCGATCAGGCCGAGCGCGATCACGAAGGCGATCGGGTGGACGAGCGCCGAGGGGACGCCGACGTCGTCGAACGGGCCTTCGAGCAGGTGGGCGATCGCCGGCTCGCCGAGGACGCCGAGGCCGATCGTGCAGAGCGTGATGCCGAGCTGCGCGCCGGCCATCATCAGCGAGACGTGCTCCATCGCGTAGAGCGCGATCCGGGCCATCCGGTGGCCCTCTTCGGCGCGCGGCTCGATCGAGCTGCGGCGGGCGGAGATCAGCGAGAACTCGGCGCCGACGAAGAAGCCGTTGAGCGCCAGCAGCAGGACGGTCAGCCCGATCGCGAGCAGGTCGCCGCCCATCAGCGCGCGCCTCCGTCGCCGTGCCCGTTGCGGCCGTTGCCGTTGCCGTGCCCGTTGCGCCCGTTGCCGTTGCCGCCGTCCTCCTCCTCCTCGTCCTCCTCGACCGGCTCGGACTCGAGCAGCACACGGTCGACGCGCAGGCCGTCGAGCCGCACGACCGTCAGCGTCACCTCGACGCGCTGGCCGTCGAGGTCTCTCGTGCGCAGCACGACCTCGTCGCCGACCGCCGGCATTCTGCTCAGCTCGTCCTGGATCAGCCCGCCGAGCGTCTCGTACTCCTCGTCCTCGGGCAGCAGCACGCCGGTCGCGCGCGACGCCTCGTCGGGCCGCAGCAGGCCCGACAGCGTCCATGAGCCGTCGGGCCGTCTGCGCGCGCTCATGTCGCGGCGGTCGTGCTCGTCGACGACCTCGCCGACGATCTCCTCGACGACGTCCTCCAGCGTGACGAGCCCGTCGACGCCGCCGAACTCGTCGACGACGACGGCGATCTGCAGGCCGCCCTCGCGCAGGATCGCCAGCAGCGGGTCGAGCTCGATCGAGGAGGGGACGAGCACCGGTCTGACCATCACCTCGGCGGTCGGCACCTGCTCGCGCTGCTCGTGCGGGACGCCGACGGCGTGCTTGACGTGGACGATCCCGACGACCTCGTCGGGCGTGTCGCCGACGACGGGGAAGCGCGAGAAGCCGGTCTCGCGGGCGGCCTCGACCACCCTGATCACCGGCGCGTCGGCGTCGACGGTGCGCATCCGCACGCGCGGCGTCATCACGTCGTCGGCGCGCCGGTCGCCGAACGCGAGCGAGCGCTGCAGCAGGGTCGCGGTCTCCAGCTCCAGCGTCCCCTGCTCGGCCGAGCGGCGCACGAGCGAGGTCAGCTCCTCGGCCGAGCGGGCCGACGCGAGCTCCTCCTGCGGCTCGATCCCGAGTCTGTTGAGGATCGCGTTGGCGAAGTCGTTGAACCAGCGGATCACGAGCCGGTTCGCGCGCGTGAAGCCGCGCATGAAGCCCTGCACCGCGCGGGCGGTCTGGAGCGGCATCGCGATCGCGAGGTTCTTCGGCACCAGCTCGCCGAGCACCATCGTGAAGGTCGTCGAGAGCAGCAGCGCGAGCGTCAGCGCGACCCCTCTGGTGGCGCCGTCGGGCACGCCGAGCGAGCCGAGCGGCCCCTTCAGCAGCTCGGCGATCGCCGGCTCGGAGAGGAAGCCGATCAGCAGGTTGGTGACGGTGATGCCGAGCTGCGCGCCCGACAGCTGCGTCGAGAGCGAGCGCAGCGCCGTCTGGACGCCTCTCGCCTTGCCGTCACCCGCCGCGACGGCGCGGTCGACGGTCGCGCGGTCGACCGTCACGAAGGCGAACTCGGCGGCGACGAAGAGGCCGCAGGCGATCACGAGCAGGATCGCGATCGCGAGGAGGATCAGCTCGGTCATCGCGCACCCGTCCAAAGCCGTCCGGGACGGATGCGCTTGGGACTGCTACCGGGAGGGTCGTCTAGGGCGGGTTCGCTCATCGAGCGCTTAATGGGTACCACACCCGGCGGCGCAGCTCTGCGCCGCCCCCGCCACGACCGCCGGGTGGACGAGCGGGACCATGTGGCCGCCGGGCACCTCGACCAGCCGAGCGCGCGGCAACAGGGCGGCGAGCCGCCGGCCGACCTCCGGCTTCACCAGCTGGTCGCCGTCGCCCTGGACCACGACCGCCGGCAGGTCGATCGCGCCGAGCTGCGCGTCGAGCCGCTTCAGCACGTCGCCGGCGGCGAGCTGCTCGCCGGCCATCGCGTCGAGGTCGCTCTGCTGCATCGTCACCGACAGCAGCCGCCGCTTGTAGACCGGGTCGACGGGGTCTGGCGCGAACGCTCGCTGCGCTCCGTCGTCGGCGGAGAAGCGCAGCGCCATCTGGCCGAAGGTCGCGCGCGACAGCGGCTGCACGACCGGCCAGGAGAGCAGCTGCGCCAGCCGCGCCTGCGCCTTCTCGATCCCGTCGACCCGCTGCCCGGCGGCGGCCGCGTCGACCAGCACGAGGCCGCGGACCCGCCCGGGGTGGGCGGCAGCGTAGGCCAGCGCGAGCGTGCCGCCGTAGGAGTGGCCGACGAGCACGGCGCGCCGGGCGCCGAGCCTGTCGAGCAGCGCGTCGAGCACCGCCAGCTGGGTGTCGAGCGGGTGGTAGCCGCCGGCCGAGTAGCCGAAGCCGGGCCGGTCGAGCGCGACCGTCCGCAGCCCCGCCGCCGACAGCAGCGGCGTGACGCGCGCGAAGTCGTCGGCGGTGCCGGGCAGGCCGTGGATCAGCACGACCGGCGTCCGGTCGGGCGCGGCGCCGGCCGGCTGGCGCTCGACGTAGCGGACGTCGACGCCGGCGAGCGTCGCGGCGGTCCCGCGCGCCGGCGGCTCGCCGGGCAGGTCGCCCCAGGTCCAGTTGACGACGACCAGCAGCGCCGACAGCCCGAGGACGACGGTGAGGAGCAGCGTTCGTCTTCGCATACGCCTTCTTGGACGTTCGTCGCCCCGGGATCCGGACGTTCGCCGAGCCTAGTCGACCGCCTCCAGCCGCCGCGCCGCTTGCGCCGCCGCCTCGTTCAGTCTCCTCGCCGCCGCGACGACGCCCGAGTTCTGGTGGAAGTCGACGGCGACGACGTTCGGCTGCATCTCGCGCGCCCGCTCGCATCTGGCGAGCTGCCGCTCGAGGAAGGCGCCGCCGATCTCGCGGTTGCGGCTCGGGCTGGGCGGAAACGTGTCGATCCAGTGGTTGACGAGCAGCAGCGGGCTGTCGGCGTCGCCGCGCTCGCGCCGGCAGCGCAGCTCGCTCGGCTTCGTCGCTCCCAGCGGCGTGTCCTGGAAGAACGACCACGCCGTCATGTACCAGGCCGGCGCGCCGCCGTCGGCCTCGGTGAAGACGAGCAGGCGGCGGTCGGCCGCGACCAGCTCGCCGAGCGTCGGCAGCGGCGCCTGGCGGTCGAGCGTCCAGACGTCGTCGATCAGCCCGGAGCGGCGGAACAGGTCGGCGATCTCGCTCGGCGGCACGTACGGCTCGAGGATGAAGAGGAGCACCTCGCCGGGATGGTCGGCAAGCCAGCGGTCGTACGCGCGCATCTGGTCGAGCGCCGGCTCGGCGCCGAGCTCGCAGAGGGTGTGGCAGAGGAACAGCTCGCGGCGGCCGCGCAGCGTGCCGGCGCCGGTGCGGGCGACCAGCCGGTCGGCGGTCGCGACGTTGTCGGCGCCGATCGCCCGCGTCACCTTGTTGCGGTCCATCCCCTCGGCCTTCAGGTCGGTGCGCACGAGCTGGTCGGTCTGCTCGCCGTAGTGGACGTCGAGCAGGAAGGCGCGGATGCCGTCGTCGAGCTGGCGGGCGATGCCGAAGCGCTGGTTGGGGATCAGCCAGCCCGGCTCCTGCCCGGCCGAGAAGGAGTTGTGCGTGCCGGCGAAGGTGTAGTGGTCGAGGCGCAGGTCGCAGTAGGCGCGCGACCCGTTGCAGCCGGTCGCCGGCGCCGCGGCGGCCCGCGCCGGCTGCGGCTTGTCGACGGTCAGCAGCACGGTCGCCGCGATCGCGACGAGCACGGCGAGCGCCGGCACGACGACGCGCGGGCGGCTCAGCGCGGCGAGCCGCGCGCGCCAGCGGTCGCCGGCCGCGCCCTGTGCCCGCCGCGCGGCCGACGCGGTCGCCGCGGCGCGGCGTCTCGCGCTCGTCGCGTCGAGCACGGCGGCCAGCTCGGAGATCGCGTAGACGGCGAGGCCGATCGCGGCCAGTCTGACCGCCAGCTCGGTCTCCCAGGCGATCAGCGCGGCGGCGGCGAGCAGCGCGACGGCGCGCGCGGTCCGCCAGCGCGGCGTCTGCGCCTGCCTGACCCGCGAGACGGTCGAGAGCAGCTTGCTGACGGTCCCCTGCGGCTGCTGCTCGCGGCGGGCGGCGGCGACGACCGCGACGACGAGGCCGGCGAGCAGCGTCGTCTCGGCCCACAGCGACAGGTCGCCGAGCAGCGCGTCCCACAGCGCCCCCGCGGCGGCGGTGACGTCGGGTGCCGCGGCGGCGCCGGGGACGGCGGCCGCGCGGCCGAGCGCCAGCAGCAGGAGCAGCAGCGTCGCCGCGACCGCGACCGCGGCGCCGAGCTGCACGAGCGTGCGACGCCGGTCACGTGACAGCACGAGCGCGCCGGCGGCGCAGAGGAGCGCGCCGAGCGGGGCGACGAGCGCGAGCCATTCGCCGAGGTCGACGAGGCGGCGCACGGCGACGAGCGCCGGCTCGTCGGAACGGATCCGCAGCACCTCGGGGTCGAACCCCTCCGGCAGCGCCTCCGCCGCTCTCGGCGAGACGCTCCGCAGCCCGTCGATCACGAGCGCGGTGCCGCGGCCGAGGTCGAGCACGAAGGTGTCCTCCCTCCCCTCCAGCAGCGCGTGCGCGTCTCTGGCGGCGCCGCGCGCGAGCTGGCGCACGACCGGGGTGTCGAGCAGCGCCTCGATCCCGCCGGTCGCCAGCGGACGCGTGATCAGCAGCTGCTCGGCGCCGGCGTCGATCGCCGCGTCGACGATCCGCTCGGCGGCGACCTCGCGGACCGGCTCGGAGGTCGCCGCGGCGCCGACACGGTCGGCGAGCGCGTGCTCGTCGGCGATCTCGTCGCGGACGTAGACCGCCGGCAGCGTCACCAGCGTCAGCAGGCCGGCGAGACAGACGAGCAGCAGCGGGACGGCGGGACGGCGCACGTGCATGCGTAGTTCATCACGTCCCCGTCCCGCCCTGCCGCGTTCGCGCGGCGGCCAGGCCCGCCGCCGCACGCCCGGCCGGGCCGGCGCGGTCGCCTGGAGCGCCCGCGCCCGCGCGCCCTACGGTGCTCAGGCGGCCGTCGCGGCCGGCTCGAGGAAGCCGGTGACGGCGCGCAGCCGCCCGTCCTCGGCGACCGTCGCGAAGTCGACGCCGACGGCGGCCGGCGCGCCGGTGTCGACGGCGACGAGCGTCCAGGTGAAGCGCACGACGTCGTTGTGGTGGTCGGGCCCGGCGGTCAGCTCGAAGCGGTGGCCGGGGAACTGCGCCTGCGCGGCGCCGACCATCGCGCCGATCTGCTCAGGGTCCTCGCCCCGCATCAGCGGGTCGAGGTAGGTGCCGTCGTCGGCCCAGGTGCGCGCGATCAGCTCCTGGCGCCGGACGGGGTCGGCTTCGTTCCAGACGGCGATGTAGTCGTCGACGACGGTGGCGATGTCAGCCATCTCGGCCTCCTCGGTTGAGAGCGGTGGGCTCGGTGTGCCACCACTCTCGCGCCGCCGGGTCGTCGCGTCGACTACCTCGGAGGTCATGCGCCCTCGGCCGCCGGCGCGCTCACCCCGCCCCGTCGATCGCCGACTGGAGCACGAGCTCGAGCTCGCGACCGACGTCGTCGAGCGGCTGCGTCGACCTGCGGGCGCGGGAGAGGACGATCGCGCCCTCGATCGAGGCGACGGTGATCGTCGCGAGGCGGCGGGAGCGGGCCTGTGCGATGCCGGCGCGGCGGAGGGTCGCGGCGAGCGCTCTCTCCCACTGCGCGAAGGCGTGGGCGGCCGCCTCCGACAGCGCCGGCTGGTCGGCCGGGGCCTCGGTCGCGACGGCGACGACCGGGCAGCCGGCGCGGAAGTCGCTCGTCTCCAGCCCCTGTCTCCAGATCGACAGGAAGCCGCGCAGCGTCGCGACCGGGTCGTCGGGCGGGCTGTGCTCG
>Ga0164243_10008822_pt1 | contig 14805 bp, 12 predicted proteins | sample OricompcompostOP_FD_108781 | JGI IMG/M metagenome (GOLD analysis project Ga0164243, IMG submission 108781) | Organic Plus compost microbial communities from Emeryville, California, USA - Original compost - Organic plus compost (OP) | ecosystem: Engineered > Solid waste > Mixed feedstock >... | reverse complement strand
GTGACCTTCTACGCGTACTTCCCCGCCAAGGCCGACCTGATGAAGGCCCTGATCACGGAGCGGCTCAACGCCGCACTCGACCGGGTCCCCTCCCCCGAGCACGGCTCGACCGAACGCGAACTGGTCGCCGTGGTCGAGGACGGGTCACGGAAAAGGATCCGTGACTGGCTCGGGTCCACTGCGCGACGCTGGGACGAGATCCGCCCGTACACCACGACCGCCGTCGAGGCCGCCGCCGTCGATCCCGAGATCCGCGGACTGCTGGACGAATGGCTGAACGAGGCGATCAGCGACATCAAGGACGGGCTCGACCGCGCAGACCGGTTCGCCGCGAGCACCCGGCACTTCCGTGGCGTCCTCGCGATCACCGAGCTGGACCACGTCGCGCGGCACTGGACGCCCGGCCAGTGGGGCGTCGAGCGCGAGGAAATGCTGGACGTCCTCACCGAGAGCTGGTTCGGTTCGATCGGACGGCACTGAGCCACCCGGGCCGTCATCGCTGTCTAGGCTGAGCGGGTGGAGCCATTGACGGCGATCGCGATGATCGCGGCCAAGTACGGAGTGTCGCAGGTGGTCGGGGCACTCGCCGGGAAGGACGACCTCGGTGATCTCGCCTCGGAGCTGCTGGGCGCGCTCGTCGCGAGCGAGGACCAGCTCAGTGAGCAGCTCGCGGGCATCGGCCGCCAGCTCGACGAGGTGCTGGAGCAGCGGTACTCGGCCACGCTCGGCGCCGGGCTCCGCACCCTGCTCGACGCCGGCACGGCGACCGATCCGCACGTCCGCGCCGCCGAGCTGACCCGCGCGCGGGACCAGTTCCGCGACGCCGGCGCCGCGGCGCGCTCGCCCATCCAGATCGCGGTCGCCGAACGCTACGTCGCCTTGTGCGCCATCGCGCTCGGCCGGGCGGACGCGGCCCGCACCGCGCTGGGCCTGCTCGACAAGGCCGCGTTCGAGGCACTCATCGACGCGCTGCCACTGGTGGGCCCCAAGGCCTACGACCGCGCTCGCGAGCAGCTGCGCTTCGGGTCCCGACGCAAGGACCGCATCGAGGAACAGGGCAGCGAGATCCTCGACGCGGCGGCGCACGTACTGACCTTCGCCCTCGACCTGTTCGAGGAGTCCCGCACCCTCGCCGAGGGGCTCGGCGAGCGGCGCCAGGATCCGGACGTCGAGGTGCTCTGGCTCGACGGTTTCGAGGACGACGAGCGCCCGGCCAGGGCGGCGCAGGTACTCGTCCGCCCGGCCGGGCCCGGGCCGGTGCGATTCGGGCCGCTGTCGGTGGCCTGGGGCGACATCCGGTTCCGTCTCCCCGACGGCCCGCCGCCGCCCGCGATCAGCCGGGAGGAGCTGATGGAGCAGCTCAGCGCATCCTCCCCCGCGGCGAAGCGGATGAGCCCCGGCCTGTTCGACGAGCTGCACCGGTCGATGTCCGAACCGCCCGCGGGTGTGCTCGATCTGGACCTGACCGTGCGGGCCGAACCGGCGCTGTCGCGGCCGCTCGCGCTGACCGTGTGGAGCAAACCGGAGGAGGGCGACTGGACCGTCGTCGGCAACCGGCTTTTGCAGCCGGGACAACCGGAAGTCACCATCCAGGGCCCCATCGACGCGCGCCGGCCGCTGACGAACGCGGGCATGCTGACCGTGTGGGACGCGGTGCTCTTCCTGTCCTACTGAGCCACCGCGGGCGGATCGCGTCCACCCGTTCCGGGTGGACGATGAACGTCGCGAAACCCGCGAACATCCGGTGTCCGGAGGAGAACGGCGCGTTGTGAGTCCTCAGTGGACAGAGGACCGGCCGGCCCGGCCCGATGGGGTGACAAAACTTGATCGGTTCCAGACAAGTGTTATCGTCGTGTCGTGACGTCCGACTTCGAGTCGCAGCTCCGGGCGGTCTCGTTGCGAGTGACCCGGCCCCGGGTAGCGGTACTCGCCGCGCTGCGTGACCACCCGCATGTCGACACCGAGACAGTGATCTCGCTGGTGCGGGCAGACCACCCCACGGTCTCCCACCAGGCGATCTACGACGTTCTGCGTGCGCTCACCGACGCCGGTCTGGTGCGGCGCATCCAGCCCGCCGGCGCCAACGCGCGGTACGAATCGCGTGTCGGAGACAACCACCACCACGTCGTGTGCCGGTCCTGCGGCGCGATCGCGGACGTCGACTGCACGGTCGGCCACGCACCGTGCCTTGCCGCCTCCGATGACCACGGTTTCGTGATCGACGAGGCGGAGGTCGTGTTCTGGGGCATCTGCCCCGAGTGTTCGGCCAAATCCCCAACTGATGAACCGCGGAAGGCAAGCAGATGAGCGACACTGGAGAAAACACTCCCGCCAGCGCGCAGGGAGTGGACCAGAAGGCCGCGGCCGGTTGCCCGGTCGCGCACGATTCCGTGACCTCGCACGGCAGCGAGAGTGAGAACCCGGCGATCGATTCGCCGACCGCGAAGACCAGCGGCAGGCCGCGCACGAACAAGGACTGGTGGCCCAACCAGCTCGACCTCTCGGTGCTGCACGCGCACGACTCCAAGAGCAACCCGCTGGCGCCGACCTTCAACTACGCCAAGGAGTTCGCCAAGCTCGACGTCGAGGCCCTCAAGCAGGACATCATCGAGGTGCTCACCACGTCGCAGGACTGGTGGCCGGCCGACTTCGGCCATTACGGCGGCCTCATGATCCGGATGAGCTGGCATGCCGCGGGCACCTACCGCATCTTCGACGGCCGTGGCGGCGCCGGTGACGGCGCGCAGCGGTTCGCCCCGCTCAACAGCTGGCCCGACAACGCCAACCTGGACAAGGCGCGCCGGCTGCTGTGGCCGGTGAAGCAGAAGTACGGCCAGAAGATCTCGTGGGCCGACCTGCTCGTGTTCGCCGGCAACGTGGCGCTGGAGTCGATGGGCTTCAAGACCTTCGGCTTCGGTTTCGGCCGCGAGGACACCTGGGAGCCCGAGGAGATCTACTGGGGCCCGGAGGACGACTGGCTCGGCGACGAGCGCTACGCCAGCGACACGGAGATGGTGCCCGAACTCGGCGCCACCGAGATGGGCCTCATCTACGTCAACCCCGAGGGTCCCCGTGGCAGCGCGGACTTCCGTGCGGCCGGCCACTTCATCCGGGAGACCTTCGCCAGGATGGCGATGAACGACGAGGAGACCGTCGCGCTCATCGCCGGTGGTCACACGTTCGGCAAGACCCACGGCGCCGGAGACGCCGACGCGCACGTGGGCCCGGAGCCCGAGGCCGCCCCGCTGGAGGCGCAGGGACTTGGCTGGCTGTCCACCTACGGCTCCGGCAAGGGCCGCGACACGATCACCAGCGGCCTCGAGGTGACCTGGACCGACCGGCCGACGGAATGGAGCAACCGGTTCTTCGAGATCCTGTTCGGCTACGAATGGGAGCTGACCACGAGTCCGGCCGGCGCGAAGCAGTACGTCGCCAAGGACGCGCCGGAGATCATCCCGGACCCGTACGACCCGAACAAGAAGTACAAGCCGACCATGCTCACCACCGACCTGGCGCTGCGCTACGACCCGGTGTACGAGCCGATCTCCCGCCGCTTCATGGAGAACCCGGACGAGTTCGCGCTGGCGTTCGCCAAGGCCTGGTACAAGCTGCTGCACCGCGACATGGGCCCGGTCAGCCGCTACCTCGGGCCGTGGGTCCCGGAGCCGCAGCTGTGGCAGGACCCGGTGCCGCCGGTCGACCACGAGCTGGTCAGTGACGCCGACATCGCCGCCCTCAAGGCCAAGGTGCTGGAGTCGGGTCTGACGACCGCCCAGCTGGTCAGCACCGCGTGGGCGTCGGCCGCGAGCTTCCGGGCCACCGACAAGCGCGGTGGTGCCAACGGGGCCCGGATCCGGCTGGAGCCGCAGCGCAACTGGGAGGTCAACCAGCCCGAGCAGCTCGCGCCGGTACTCGAGAAGCTCGAAGGCATCCAGCGGGAGTTCAACCAGGCCGGCGGGGCGAAGATCTCGCTCGCCGACCTGATCGTGCTCGCCGGCTCGGCCGCGGTCGAGAAGGCGGCGCGGGACGCGGGCGTCGAGGTGACCGTGCCGTTCCACCCGGGGCGCACGGACGCCAGCCAGGAGCAGACCGACGTCGAGACGTTCGCCGTCCTCGAGCCCCGTGCCGACGGGTTCCGCAACTATGTGCGGGCCGGTGAGAAGCTGCAGCCGGAGGTGCTGCTCGTCGACCGTGCCTACATGCTGAACCTGACGGCGCCGGAAATGACCGTGCTGGTGGGCGGCCTGCGCTCGCTCGGGGCGAACTTCGGTGGTTCGAAGCACGGTGTGCTGACCGACCGGCCGGGTGTGCTGACGAACGACTTCTTCGTCAACCTGCTGGCGCCGGGCACCCGGTGGAAGGGCGCGGAGTCCGGGGAGCACGTGTACGAGATCCGCGACGCCGCGACGGACGAGCTGAAGTGGACGGCCACGGCGGTCGACCTGGTCTTCGGGTCCAACTCGCAGCTGCGGTCCCTCGCGGAGGTCTACGCCAGCCAGGACGCGCGCGAGAAGTTCGTCGAGGACTTCGTCGCGGCCTGGACGAAGGTCATGGAACTCGACCGCTTCGACCTGGCCTGACCGGCTTCTCGGTGACGAGCCCGGCCCGAGGAGGCCGGGCTCGTTTCTTTTTCGGTGGTAGGCAAGCAAAACGCGATGCCGCAGCGACCAACCTTGCCCGCCCGCGCCCCCTACCGCGCGACAACACCCGCCATCAGCAGGTCCATCAGCCTCTCCGCCTGCTCCCGCTGCTCCGGCTCCGGGCAGGCCAGGTGAATCCCGAGCAGTGCGGCCACCAGATCATCACCCCGCACGCCGGGACGGAAAACGTCCCCAGCGACGCCCGCGTCCAGCAAAGACTGCGCGGCTTCGGCGAGGCGGGCCCGGCTGTCGTGTGCGGTCACCGCCTCCGTGGCCACCAGGGCACGCATCGCGTCGCCCATGGCTCGTTTGTGTTCCAGGCGTTGCGCGAAGCGGTCCATCCACCTGCGCAGCGCCTCCGCCGGGCCGTGCGCTTCCAGCAATTCCTGAGCGGCCTGCGCCACGGAGGTCAGCTCGTCGTCATACACCGCGGCGGCCAGTGCCTCGCGGTTCGGGAAGTGGCGGTAGAGGGTGCCGACCCCCACGCCGGCTTCCCTGGCCACGCGTTCCGGGCCCGCGTCGGAGCCCGCGGCGTACAGGCGCTTCGCCGCGTCGAGGATCTGCTGACGGTTGCGCACCGCATCGGCCCGGCGGCGCGGTGGGGTCGTAGACAAGCGGAATACCTTCCGGTTAGAGTGGAAGCGGAAGGACTTCCACTTACGGTCGACCTCATCATCCCACGTTCCGGAGGATTCCGTGCCACTCCCCCGCCGACTTCCGCTCGCCGGCCGCACCGTGCACCGTGTCGGCTACGGCGGCATGCAACTGACCGACCACGACGGCGGGCTCGCCGTCGCACCCGAGCAGGCCACCGCCCTGCTCGAAGCCCTGCTGGAGTACGGCGCCACGGTCGTCGACACCGCCGAGTTCTACGGCGACGGCGCCCTCAACCGGTTACTGGGCAAGGTAATCGCGGGCCGCCACGACAAGATCGTGCTCTCCACCAAGGTGGGTGCCGTCTTCGACCAGGAGGCCCGCCTTCGCGTGGCGCAGCGGCCGAAGGAACTGCGCGCCCAGGTCGAGGCCAACCTGACGTCCACCGGCGCCGAACGCCTCGACATCGTCTTCATCCGCCGCACCGATTTCCCGCCCGGGATCATCGCGACCGGCGACCAGATCGTGCCCATCGAGGACCAGCTGGCCGAACTCACCGCCCTGCGCGACGAGGGCAAGATCGCCACGATCGCGCTCAGCCAGGTCAACGCCGAGCACGTGAGCACCGCACTCGACGCGGACATCGTCGCGATCCAGAACCCGCACAGCCTCCTGGACCGCGACCACGAGGACGTCCTCGACCTGTGCCGGCGGCACGGCCTCGCCTGGATGCCGTACTTCCCGCTCGGCGGCAACTTCCCCGGCCGCACGAAGGTCACCGAGGTGCCGGAGGTCATCGCGATCGCCGGCGAACTCGGCATCACGCCCAGCCAGCTCGGCCTGGCCTGGCATCTGCACAACTACGAACGCGCCGTGCTCATCCCCGGCACCAGCAGCATCCAGCACCTCGCCGAGAACATGGCCGCGGCCGAAATCGAGCTGACGCAAGAGGTTCTGACCCGGCTGGCGGCGGTCAGCCCACGCGCTTCGCGGTGACGGCCAACGTGGTGTAGGGCATGGTGAACTCGCCGCCGAGGTCGTCGATGGCCGCACCGACGACCTCGAGGATCGCCGCCAGCTTGTCCGCCGGCACGCGGGTGAGCCCGCCGGTGGTCGGCAGCAGTGCCAGCCACTCGTCGCGGGTGTAGCGGCGTTCCCAGTCGAAGCGCCACTGCTCCGGCTCACCGAAAGCCGGGCCGAACGCGTCGCCGTGCTTCCGGAAACCGGCCTGGTGCAGCTCGACGACACCCGTCGTCGGCTGCACGAACGGCGCGTCGGGCACCACCCGCTGGAAGACCTCGGCGAACGGCTCCGCGACCTCGACCGGCGGTGCGAACACGTGCGCGTAGACCGCGAGCAATCCGTTGGGGCGCAACACTTCCGCCGCCTTGGCCGAACCCGCGGCCGGGTCGACCCAGTGCCAGGCCTGGCCCGCGGCGACAATGTCGAAGGTCCGGCCGGCCGGGTCCCAGTCCTCGAACTTCGCCACCTCGACGGCGATCCCACCGCGCCGGGCGACCTCCGCCATCCGCGCGTCGGGGTCGACGCCGAGGACGTGACAGCCCGCGTCGGCGAACTGCCGGGCGTCGATACCGGTGCCACAGCCGACGGACAACACCTCGCGACCGGGACTGGCGCCGATGATCCGTGTGATGAGCTCGTCCGGATACGGCGGGCGGGCGCGGTCGTAGCGTTCGGCGTCGAGCCCGAAGGACTCGGCCATCTGCCGGGCCTGATGTGAAGTGGTCATGCGCCCACTATAATGGGCAATCGCCCACTCGTGGCCGCGTAGCCGTTCGCGGTCAGCGAAAAGGAGAATGGACGTATGCCGACCGGTGTACATCTTCGCGACGCGCGCAAGCAACTGTTCGACGCGGCCGAGCGCGTCTTACTGCGCGCCGGGCCGAGCGCGCTGACCAGCCGGGCGGTCACCGCCGAGGCAGACTGCGCGAAGGGTGTGCTGCACCGGCATTTCACCGATTTCGACGGTTTCCTCGCCGAGCTGGTGCGCGATCGCATCGCGCGGATCTCCGGCGAGCGCGACACGCTGCGCGCGGCCGCCGGGACGGGCACCGTGGCCGGCAACCTCACCACGGCGCTCACGGCGTTGTTCGATCCGATCGCCGTGTCGATCGTCAGCCTCGTGATCTTCCGGGACGAGTTGCGCGCGCGGCTGCGGAAATCCGGGACGCCGCAAGGTATTCCAGTGCTGACCGAGGCCGCCGAGATGATCGCCGCCTACCTCACCGACGAATGCGAGCTGGGCCGGATCGCGGCCGACGCCGATGCCGGTTCGCTCGCGGTGTCCCTGATCGGCGCCGCGCATCTGCTGTTCGCCGGCCAGGACGTGCCGGGCGGCGGATCGCTGGACAGCGTCGTGAACGCGGTCGTGGCCGACGTGGTGCAGCGGCGGTTGCTCTAGCGAGCGGGCGCGCCGAAGTCCACTTCCCCGGTCTCGACGGCGTCCGCCGTGCGGCCGGGCGCTTGGTGGTACTTCCAGTACAGGTTCGTGTGCGCGATGACCTGCTCCGGCGGCGGCGCGCCCCATGCCGAGTGGTCCTCGGTGGTGTGCGCGTCCGCGACGAGAACGGTGTCGTAACCCTTGACGATCGCGGTGTGCAGCGTGGCGCGAATGCACTCGTCGGTCTGCGCGCCCGCGATGATCAGGCGACCGGCGCCGAGCCCGGACAGCACGTTTTCCAGATCCGTCGCCTCGAAGGAGTCCGGGTAGTGCTTGTCCAGGCGCGGCTCGCCATCGCCGGGCAAGAGCTCCGGCACGATCCGCCACGCCTCGCTGTGCGCGGCGAGGTGGTCGTCGGCGTGCTGGATCCAGACGACGGGCACCTGCCCGGCGCGTGCCTTGCCCACCAGGGTCGCGATGTTCGCGACGACCCGGTCGCGGGCGTGTGTCCCGGCGACAACGCCGTTCTGCACGTCGATCACCAGCAGGGCCGTGTTCGGACGGTCGGTCAGTGTGGTCATGGTCGTCCCCCAATCCGACCTAGTGTGCCCCGGCCGGTGCCCTGCGCGGAAGCCGCAGCGCGACGACCACCGGGATCACGGCCAGCGCGGCCGCGACCACGAACGCGAGCTTCATCCCGCCGACCTGCGCGGGCACCGCGGCGACGCCCTCGGCGGCGAGGTGGGTGGCCCGCGACGACATCACCGTCACCACGAGCGCCGTCCCGAACGCGGCCGCGACCTGCTGCAACGTGCCCAGCATCGAGCTGCCGTGCGAGTACAACCGCGGCGGGAGCGCGCCCATGCCGAGGGTGAAGACCGGCGTGAACGTCGCGGCCAGGCTCAGCATCAGCAGCACGTGCAGCCCCAGCACCTGCCAGTACGGCATCGTCGTCGAGACCTGAGTGAAGCCGGCGAGTGCGAGCACCGTGCCCGCCGAGCCCGGCAGGACCAGCGGCCTGCTGCCGAACCGGTCGAATACCTTGCCCACGGCCGGCCCGAGCAGTCCCATCGCAAGACCGCCCGGCATGACCAGCAGCCCGGTCTGCAACGGGCTCAGGCCGCGCAGGTTCTGCAGGTACAGCGGCAGCAGGATCATCGAGCCGAGCATCGCCAGGAAGCCGACGGCCAGCAGCACCAGCGACAGCGTGTACGTCTTGTGCAGGAGGGTGCGCAGGTCCAGCAGCGGGGCGCCGCCGCGCTGCAGCTTGCGCTGGCGCAGCACGAAAAACGCGATGGCCAGCGCACCCGCGACGACCACGCCGGCCGCCGTGCCCACCGAGCCGCCGGTCTCGCCGAACATGCTCAGCCCGTACACCAGCCCGCCGAAGCCGAGGGTCGCGACGAGCACGCTGAGCCAGTCGATCGAGCTGATCTCGGGCTCGCCCACGTTCCGCACCTTGCGCAGCCCGAGCACGGTCACGGCGGCGGCGATCGGCAGGATCACCACGAACAGCAGCCGCCACGAGCCGAACTGCAGGATCAGCCCGGACACGGTCGGCCCGAGTGCCGGCGCCACGGACATCGCGAGCGTCACGTTGCCCATCACACGGCCGCGGTCCTGTTCCGGCACGACGGTCATCAGCGTGGTCATGAGCAGCGGCATCATCACGGCGGTGCCGGCGGCCTGCACGATCCGGCCGAGCAGCAGCACCTCGAAGACCGGCGCGACGGCCGAGAGCGCGGTGCCCGCGAGGAAGACGCCCATGGCGATCGCGAACGCCTGGCGTGTGGTGACGCGCTGGAGGAACCAGCCGGTCACCGGGATCACGGCGGCCATCGTGAGCATGAACGCCGTCGACACCCACTGCGCGGACTGCTCGGTGATCCGCAGCGACTCCATCAGCCGCGGAATCGCGTTGATCATGATGGTCTCGTTGAGGATCACCACGAACGTGGCCAGCACCAGCAAGCGCACCACGGTCGGGGTGCGCTTGGTGCGCACGGCCGGCCGGACTGGTAACGCAGTGGACATCACAGCACCTCATCGGCTTGGGGTGGAAAAGCGGACGCCCATACAGACCGGCTGTCCAGGACGAACTCATCGGTGCGATCGAGTATTCCCGGTCACCGCCGGGTTCCCACCCGAATTTCCGCTTCGCCCCCGCGAGTCGCCCCCTCCGTGCGCCCGAGTCGCCCCCTCCATGCGGGCGAGTCGAGCCTTCCGTGCGCCCGAGTCGAGCCTTCCGTGCGCCCGAGTCGAGCCTTCCGTGCGCCGGAGTTCGCACCGGTGGGCGTGCGGGCTTCGGCCGGCTGGCCTGCGCCGCCACCGCTCGCGTTGTTCAATGGCCTCATGGCGGCCAGCCATCGGCGGGCGGTCGACGGGCAGATCGAGTCCGCCACCTGGAATCCCTCCACCGGGTGCGACCAGGTCAGCCCCGGTTGCGATCACTGCTACGCGCTCGACTTCGCGCGGCGGCTCAAGGCCATGGGCAATCCCGGGTACCAGCGGGACGGTGATCCGCGAACGAGCGGCCCCGGCTTCCGGCTGACCCTTCACCACGACCGGCTCGACATCCCGTTGCGGTGGCGCCGGCCGCGGCTGGTGTTCGTCGACTCGATGAGCGATCTGTTCCACCCGCGGGTGCCCGACACGTTCGTCGCCGACGTCCTCGACACGATGCGCCGGGCCGACCGGCACACGTTCTTCGTGCTCACCAAACGGCCGCGGCGGATGGCCACGGCGCTCGCCCGGCTCCAGCCCCGGCCGCTGCCCAACGTGTGGTGGGGCACCACGGTGGAGAGCAACGACTACGTCCACCGCGCCGACGAGCTGCGCGCCACCCCCGCCGCGGTCCGGTTCCTGTCCCTGCAGCCCTTGCTCGGACCACTGCCCGACCTCGACCTCACCGGGCTCGACTGGATCTACGTCGGCGGCGAATCCGGTCCGCGGCACCGGCCGATGGATCCGGGCTGGGTCCGCGACATCCGCGACCGGTGCGCGGGCGCGGGCATCCCGTTCCTGTTCAAGCAGTGGGGCGGCCGGACGCGTAACGCCGGCGGCCGCGTGCTGGACGGGCGCACCTGGGACGAGATGCCGGCCTCCCACATCCTGGGACAGGGATGAAATTAGTACCGTCTGGTGTAGACCACTGCGTGAACAATTCCCCTCGTCCCGGAGTGACCTCGTGAGTCTCGCGCGCACCTATCTCCAACCCAAGGTGTTCGGCCTCACCGTCGTCGGCGCGCTCGTCGTCGGTGCCCTGCTCGGCGTGCTCGCGAAAGCGGCCGGCCTCGACTGGCTGGTCACCACGCTCGACACCATCGGCACGATCTTCACCAACCTGCTCCAGGTCACCGTGCTGCCACTGGTGTTCACCGCGATCGTGCTCGGCGTGGTGAGCCTGCGCGGGCTCGGCGGCGCGCGCACGGCCGCGCGGCTCGGCGGCAAGACCGTCGCGTGGTTCGCCACCACCTCACTCATCGCGGTGCTCATCGGCCTGGTGATCGGCAAGATCGTCAATCCCGGCTCGGGTGCCTCGCTGACGCCCGACCAGTCGACCGTGGCCAAACTCGCCGAGCGTGATCACGGCTCCTGGCTGGACCTGGTGACCAACCTGGTACCGGACAACCTGTTCGCGGCGTTCGCCGACGGGCAGATCCTGCAGGTCGTGGTCATCTCGCTCGCGGTCGGCGTCGCCAGCTACGCGCTCGGTGAGCGTGCGGAGCCGTTCGTCCGCTTCAACCGCGTGCTGTTCGACATCGTGCAGAAGGTGCTCGGCTGGATCATCCGGCTGGCCCCGCTCGGCGTGCTCGGCCTGATCGGCAATGCGTTCGCGACCTACGGCGACCAGTTCCTCAGGCCGCTGCTGTCGCTGATCATCGCGGTATACGCGGGCACGCTGCTGGTGTTGTTCGTGGTGTATCCGCTGCTGCTGCGGTTCGTCGGCAAGGTCAGCCCGGCGCTGTTCTTCCGCAAGGCCTGGACGGCGCTGCAGTTCGCGTTCGTGTCCCGGTCCTCGGGCGCGACGCTGCCATTGTCCCGGCAGACCGCGGTCAACCTGGGTGTCGATCCCGGCTACGCGAGCTTCGCGGTGCCGCTCGGCACGACGACCAAAATGGACGGTTGCGCGGCGGTTTACCCGGCGGTGGCCACGATTTTCATCACCAACCTGTACGGCATCTCGCTCTCCGTCGGTGACTACGTCCTGATCGTCGTGGTCGCGGTGTTCGGTGCGATCGCCACCGCGGGCGTGACCGGCTGGTTCACGATGCTGACGCTCACGTTGAGCACACTCAACCTGCCGCCAGAGGTGATCGCGACGGGAATCGCGGTGGTGTACGGCATCGACCCGATCCTCGACATGATGCGCACCGCGACGAACGTGGCGGGCCAGATCGCCATCCCGACGTGGATCGCCCGCACCGAGGGACTGCTCGACGATGAGGTGCTGCACGCGCCGACCGCTCCCCCGCTCCTCGACGAGGAACCGGTCAGCGCGTCACAGTGACCCGTGTCCGGGCCGGCGGGATCGCGCTAGTGCCTCGCGGCGGCGTCGGCGACCAGCGCCGCGAGGTCGGCGATCCGGTTCGCGTGGTCGGGCAGCTGGCCCGTCGCGATGCGCACGTGGTGCGTGCGCGGCGGTACGGCGTAGCAGCGGCTGCCCGGTGCCAGGTCGATCCCGCGACCGGCGAGCGTGACCAGCGTCCTGGTCTCGTCCGGTACCGGCACCCACAGCGTGAGGCCGTCGCCGTCGCGGACGGGGAAACCCTCCGCCCGCAAGGCTTTCGCGAGCGCGGCACGCCGGTCGGCGTAGCGTTGCCGTGCCTCGCGCAGCAGCACGCCCGTGTCCGGATCGTTGATCAGGAACGCCTGCGCGTTCTGCAGGGCGCGGCTGGTCCACGCCTCCTCCAGACCGTGCAGGTAGCGCACCCGCTCCACCAGCGCGGCCGCGCCCGCCACCACGCAGCTGCGCAGCTCGGGGCCGTAGGCATGGCAATAGGACCGGACCAGCAGCACACGTTCGGGCAGGTGCGTGCCGATGCTGACGGTTTCCCCGGCGGCGAGCGGACCGAGGTGGTCGTCCTCCAGCACCACCGTGTCCGGCCCGTGCGCCCGCAGCGCCCTGGCCAGCTCCGCCGCCCGCTCCGCGGAAACGGAGTGTCCACAAGGGACCTGCGCGCGTGGCTGGTAGATGAACGCCGAGGGCCGCTCCTTCAGTGCCTTCGCGAGTGCGTCCGGGAGCGGACCGGATTCGTCGCAGGCCACCGGCACGATGCGGACGCGCGCGTCGCGTAACGTGTCCAGCAGATGGGGCGCCGTCGGTTGCTCGACCGCCACCGCCTCACCGGGGCGCACGACCGCCTGGCAGCCCAGCACGCTACCCGCACGGCCGCCGGCGACCACCGTCCACGCCCCGGGTTTGAACGGCCACGTGGGTTTGACCGCCGCGCGCAGGTCCGGCGTGATGTCGTCCTTGCCCCGGCTCCCGCGCGAACCCGCCGCGACCGCGTCGGCCAGCGGCGGGAGCAGCGCCGGATCCGGCAGTCCCCGTTCCAGGTCGATCTCCGGCCAGCCGCGGAAACCGTTGCGGCGCCTGGTTTCCGGCGGTGGTGTGAGCACGATCGTGCCGCGGCGGCCGCTCGTGCCGACCAGTTGCTCGGCCCGCAGCGCCGACCACGCCTCGGACACCGTCGTCGGGCTGACCGACAGCCCCGCCGCGAGTTCGCGGACGGTCGGCAGCCTGCTGCCGGGCCGCACCTCACCGTCGCGGATGAGCTCCGCCAGCGTCAGCGCGATCCCGCGCGCGCTCCGCTCCGCGATCCGCCCGGCAAGCCACATAGCGGCGATGGGTTCGTGGATGGTCGTGCTCATGCCAAGCACGCTATTGGCGTCCGGCACCTGGACAAGATCGTCCCAGATACTGGTCCGGTTTCATAAAGGTGCGCAAGAAACTCACGACGCGAGGCCGCGCTCGCGTGCGGTCGTGACTGCCGCGCGGCGGCTGCTCACGCCGAGCTTGCTGTAGATCGCGCGGACGTGTGTCTTGACCGTGTTCACCGACACCGACAGCGATTCCGCCAGTTCCTCCAGCGAGGCCGGCGACGCGAGCCACTCCAGCACGTCGTACTCGCGCTCGGTGAGCATCCCCGCCGCGCCTGGTCCATCCACTGTGGACATCACGTGGCTCACCTCGCGTGCGAACCCGTCCAGCCGGTCGAACCCGCCCAGCTGGTCGGCCAGCAGTTGCCGCACCGCATGGTCGGCCTCGGCGAAGGGACGCACGAGCCGCGCGGGCTCGGCCAGTGCCAGCGCCTCGTGCAGCGATTCGATCGCCAGCGTGCGGCGTCCGGTGCGCGCCGCGACCGCCGCGCCCAGCAGGCGCACCTCCACGTCGGTCAGCAACGGCAACAGCACCGTCGACCGGCGTGCCGGCTCCAGCGCTCGCCGGGTGCCCGCGAAATCACCCGCGGCGAACCGGTTCCACGCGTACATCAGGTGGATTTCGGCCACCATGCCGGCCCTGGCGCGTGCCCACGCGAACAGGTCCAGCGGCACCGCGCCCCGCTCCGACGCGAGCGCGCTGCGGCATTCGGCGACCGCGGTCGCCGCGGCGACCGCGGGGTGCACCGGGGTCTCGCCGAGCCGGCCGCGCGCGGCCCGCAGTTTCCGCGCCACCGCGAAACAATCGGCCCGCTCGCATCCGCACAGCGCGTCGAAGACCTCGATGACGTAGGCGAATGCCGGATGCGTTCCCGCGGCGTGCGCGTCACGCAACGCGGCCAGCGCCTCGCCGGGTTCCGCCCGCACGAGATGGCCGAACGCCTCGCTCAGCCGGCTGATCACGAGCCACGGTGAGGACTCCCAGCCGTGCGCGCGGGCCAGCGCGAGCGACCGCGCGCTCGCCCGCATCATCGCCGCGTATTCACCCTCCAGCCAGGCGGCCGCGGCCTGCGCGACGAGACTGTGCATCCCGACGTAGTCCGCCCCGTAGTCACGGGCCAGTTCCCCGGCACGCAGCGCCTCGGCCCGCGCCTCGCCGGGCCGGTGCGCGACGAGCAGGTGCCACGCCCTGTCCAGGCTCGTCCACGCGGCCAGTCCCGGCGTCCGCGCCGCGGGCACCTGGACACCCGGCCGCGCGCCCGCCAGCATCGCGCACGCCGACCCGAC
>Ga0164243_10008820_pt1 | contig 14812 bp, 6 predicted proteins | sample OricompcompostOP_FD_108781 | JGI IMG/M metagenome (GOLD analysis project Ga0164243, IMG submission 108781) | Organic Plus compost microbial communities from Emeryville, California, USA - Original compost - Organic plus compost (OP) | ecosystem: Engineered > Solid waste > Mixed feedstock >... | reverse complement strand
GCCGGAAGAGGTCGATCCGCTCCAGGCCACTCGTGGCGCGATCGTCGGCCCCTGGAAGATCCTCGGCACCCTCGGCAAGGGCTCGACCGCGCGTGCTCTGCTGGCCGAGCGGACCACCGGCGACAACGGCAAGAGCGTCGTCCAGCAAGCGGTGCTCAAGGTCGCGCTCAACGACGCGGCGATCCCCCGGTTGGAGCGCGAGGCCGCAGTGCTGCGCCGCCTGCGCTCTCAGCACATCGTGGAGCTGATCGAGAAGTCCGGCCCGATCGAGTACGGCACGCGCACCCTCATCGTGCTCGAACGCGCCGGGCAGACCACCCTCGCCGACCACCTGCACCGCGACGGGCAGCTCTCCATCGAGGAGCTGGAACGTTACGGCGAGCACCTGTTCACCGCCGTCGACTACCTGGCCAGCGAGGGTGTGCGGCACCGCGACCTGAAACCCGACAACCTGGCCATCCGCACCCTGCCGAACCGGCAGACCCGGCTGGTGCTGTTCGACTTCTCCCTGGCCGCCACCGACGACAAGGTGGTGACCGCGGGCACCCCGCCGTACCTCGACCCGTTCGTCGGCACCGACCGGCGGCCCGCCTACGACGACCAGGCCGAGCGGTACGCGCTCGCGGTCACCCTGCACGAGATGGCGAGCGGCGAGCACCCCTCGTGGGGCGACGGGGTGACCGAGCCCCGGCTGCTCGACCCGGGCGAGACGGTGCCGCAGCTCGCCGAGGACCGCTTCGACGCGCAGATCCGCGAGGGCCTCGTCGAGTTCTTCACCTGCGCGCTCGCCCGCGACGCCCGCAGGCGGTTCCGCACCCTGCAGGACATGCGGGACGCCTGGCGGGACATCTTCCGCGCCCTGGAGGACGTGCGCCCGCTCAGCACCACCGGCCACGACGAGGCGGCCGACCCGGCCGAGGCACGCGACCAGGCCGCCGCGGCGGCGACCGAACGCACCCCGCTGGCCGCGGCCGGCCTCACCCCGAAGGCGCTCTCGGTGGCGCTCAACAACCTCGGCGTGGAGACCGTCGGCGCGCTGATCCGCGTGCCCGGCGCGCGCGTCCAGCGGCTCCGCGGCGTCGGCGTGTCCCCGCGCAACGAGCTGCTGCGCCGCGCCCGCGAGTGGCGGCGCAGATTCCAGGTCGCCGAATCGGTGCGCAAGGCGGCCGAGGCCGCCGGCCAGGACGTCCCCTCCTCGGCCCCGGCCGACCACGGCCGGCTCGACCTTGACGAGCTGGCCGGAAAGCTGATCCCCAAGAACGCGAAGGCCGAGGACAACGCCACCAAGGCCCTGCTGCTCGTGCTCGCCCTGCCCGCCCCCGACGGCGGCCCCTCCCCGGTGCGGCCGTGGGCGCCGCAGAAGGAGATCGCCACGCTGCTCGGCGTCTCCCCCGGGTACGTCGGCCACCTGGTCGGCAAGGCGCGCGACCGCTGGGCCAAGGACCCGGCGGTGACCGCGTTGCGCAAGGAGCTGCTGAGCGTCCTGGCCGACAACGGGCGGGTCATGGAGGTGTCCGAGCTCGCCGCCGAGTTGCTCGCCCGGCGCGGCTCGGCGCTGGAGGACGCCGCCGCCCGGCTCGCCCTCGCCGCGGCCGCCGTACGGGCGGGCATCGAGACCGAGGAACGGCTGGAGAACCCGCGCCTGCTCAAGCGGCGCAAGGGCGACCGCATCCTGGTCGCGCTCGTCGCCGAGGACGACCCGTCGCTGCCCAGCGACGCCCAGCTCATCGACTACGCCCTGCTGCTCGGCGGCAAGGCCGACGAGCTGGCCCGGCGCGACCCGCTGCCGGTGACCGCCGCGACCCTGCGCGCCCTGCGCGCCGTCTCGGTCCCGGACGGCATGCCGCCGCTCCCCGACACCCGCCTGGTCTCCCTCGCCGCCGCCGCCTCGGCGCAGGCGGCGGTCACCCCCCGGTTCGAGATCTACCCGGTGGACCTGGACCCGGTCCGCGCGGTACGGCTCGCCCAGGTCGGCGGCATGCTCACCACCGCGATCACCCCGGAGGAGCTGCGCGAACGGGTCCTGGCCCGGCTGCCCGCGCTGACCGGCTTCCCCGACCACGCCGGCGGGCTGCGCCAGGTGCTGAAGGCCGCCGGGCTCACCGTGGAGATCGACGCCGCCGGCCGCTACTACAGCCCGTCCACCACGGTGGGCTCGGTGCTGCCGACCGGCACGGCCGCCCGGACCACCACCGGCATGGCCGGGCTGCCCAGCCCCGCCGACGCGATCAACCGGCTGGTCACGGTGGCCGAACGCGGCGGCTTCCTCGTCGTCAAGGCCCGGCTCAAGCAGGCCGCCACGCTGCCCGAACGGCTCCGCGCCATGCCCGGCCTGACGATCACCCCCGTCAACGTGACCAAGGCGTTCATCGCCGCGCTCCGCGAGGTCCGCGACCAGTGGGGCGTGCCCGACTGGCCGATCGTGCTCGCCACCGACTCCCCCGACGCCATCCCGGAGGATCGGGTGGGCCTCGCCGAGATGACGACGGAGGCCTTCACCCTGGTCGAGGAGCGCGTCAAGGCCACGGACGGGGTCGTGCTGCTGCACGACGCCACCCCGCTCGCCCAGCGATCCGAGGACGGCCGGCCCGTTCCCCGGTACGCGGGCGGCCCCGAACTACTGGCCCGGCTCGCCGAGACGGCCCGCGACGCCCACGAGCGTCCGCACGGCCTGTGGCTGCTCGCCCCGATGGCCGACCCGCGCGAACCGGCCCGGCTCGACGGCCACGCCATCCCCGTGATCCCCGGCGGCAACGAGGAGCTGGCCCTCTCCTCCGATGCCGTCGCCGCTTTGAACAAGTCTGTCCTTCCCCCCAGGAGAGCCTCGTGATCAACCGTTCGGCGCTGCTGGCCGACCTCCGCAAGCTGGTCACCGTACTGGAGGACGACCTTCGGGTCTGCGCCGCCGACGACGAGGCGGTGGACACGGAGTTACGGCACGAGTGGCAGCGGGCCTATACGGCGGAGCGCATCGCCGCCACCTTCGAGTCCTGGCGTGACGAGCGGATCACCCAGGCGGCGGTGGCCTGGGTGCTCGGCACGGTCTTCCTGCGCTACTGCGAGGACAACCGTCTCATCGAACTCCCCTACCTGGCCGGTCCGGACGACCGTCTCGATGTGGCCCAGGAACGCCAGGGCCAGTTCTTCCGCGCCCACCCGGAGAAGACCGACCGCGACTGGATCCTCGCCGGGTTCCGCGCCATGTCGGTCTCCCCCGTGGTGGCGGGCCTGTTCGACTTCCGCCACAACGCCATGTGGCTCATCGCCCGCCCCGCCACCGAGGACGACTCCACCCTCTCCTTCGACGCCCGCTGGGAGGCCGCCGCCGCCCGCCTGGCCGGCCCTTCCCACCCGGTGGCACAGCGCCTCCTCACCTTCTGGCGCACCACTGACGCCGACCGCAACGTCATCCACGACTTCACCGACGAGGACACCCGCTTCCTCGGCGACCTCTACCAGGACCTGTCCGACCATGCCAAGAAGACATACGCGCTGCTCCAGACCCCGGAGTTCGTCGAGGAGTTCATCCTCGACTACACGCTCACTCCCGCACTCGACGAGTTCCGCGAGGAGTTCCTCAACCAGAAGTTCCGCCTGATCGACCCGGCCTGCGGCTCGGGCCACTTCCTGCTCGGCGCGTTCAAACGCCTCCTCGCCCAGTGGGAACTGGAGGCCCCCGGCGCGGACCGCTGGGACCTGATCCGCCGCACGCTGATGTCGGTACACGGTGTAGACAAGAACCCCTTCGCCGCCGAAGTCGCCCGATTCCGCCTGCTCATCGCCGCACTCCAGGCTGGTGGAGTCAGGTCCCTGGAAAAGGCTCCCGAATTCCCCATCAACATCGCAGTAGCGGACACACTCCGATTCCGCCGTGCCAAGAGCCAGGGCCAGGGCTCATTCGTTGAGGTGGACGCCATGCTGTTTGCCACCGAGGACGCGCCGGTATACGTTGCCCAGTGCGATATCCTCGCCCCACAGTCCTATCACGTGGTCGTCGGAAACCCTCCCTATATCACCGTGAAGGACAAGGCAGAAAATCGAGGCTATCGCGAACTCTACGATACCTGCTCAGGAAAGTACGCCCTATCAGTTCCATTTGTCGAACGGTTTTTTGACCTGGCCGTACCGGGTAGGGAAGACCAGCATAGCCCAGGATTCGTCGGACAAATTACCGCCAACTCATTCATGAAGCGCGAGTTCGGCAAGACTCTAATCGAGGAGTTTTTTTCCAAGAAAATCAACTTGACTCACATCATCGACACTTCTGGCGCCTACATACCTGGCCACGGCACTCCAACAGTGGTACTGATCGGGAGAAATCAGGAGCCTGACGGACGAGCGATCAGGACGGTCATGGGCATCCGTGGCGAGCCGACCCAGCCGACGAACCCGGCAGAAGGAAAAGTGTGGCAGGCCATCGTCAGACAGATTACACAAGCGAGCGAAAGCGAATGGGTCAGTGCCATCGACATGGATAGGAAACGTCTGTCAGTCCACCCTTGGAGCCTTTCCGGTGGCGGCGCAGACGATCTATTACAGGCATTAACCATAAACGGTGACGATGTCCTTAGAACCTCCGCCACGTCAATCGGCATAACTAGCTTCACTCTGGAAGACGACCTATATCTTCTACCTCACAAAAGCGCCACACGACGCGGCATCACCGTTTGGCTTCGGCCGATGATTGTTGGAGATATATTGCGCGACTGGAGCAGTCGCGAAAGCGACGTCACAATATTTCCATATGATCACAACTTCACGCCGATCGACGTCGAGACGCAGCCAAAACTGCTGCAATATATGTGGCCCGCAAGAACTACAATCGCAAACAATTACCTTTTCGGCCGCATCACCAAAGTCGAGGGTGGTCTAAAGTGGAGCGAGTTCGGAAGGCTCACCAGTTCTAAACTTCGGACGAAATTCTCGATTGCATTTGCGTTTGTGTCGACACACAACCACTTCACGCTTGACCGAGGCGGCAAGGTATTCAAGCAGTCCGCCCCCGTCATCAAGCTTCCGGAGGAAGCAACAGAGGACGAGCACCTGGAGCTGCTGGGGGTGCTTAATAGCTCAACCGCCTGCTTCTGGCTGAAACAGGTCAGTCAGAAAAAGGGAGGAGCCAATAATTCCGGCGGCGGACGCTCTGACCAGCCCTGGTCCTGGAGCTACGAGTTCACCGGGACGAAACTGCAGGAGTTCCCGCTTCCCGCAACGCGCCCCCGTGAACTCGGTCGTGAATTGGACCGGTTGGCGCAGCGGTTGAGTGAGGTTGAGCCCTTAGCCGTATGTAACAGCGGGGTGCCTTCGCGGACACGGCTGGATGCTGCGCGGGCAGAGAACAATGGAATTCGTAAACGGATGATCGCACTGCAGGAGGAGCTGGACTGGAAGGTCTACGGGCTCTACAACCTTCTCGATCAAGACGAGGCTGCGGAACTGTGCGTCAAGGACTGGGCTACCGATCCGAACTCGATTCCAGGGCTTAACCTCGGTGAGCGCGCGTTCGAGATCGTGTTGGCCCGCAAGATGGCTGCGGGCGAGGTCGAAACCCAGTGGTTCGCCCGGCATGGGTCGAAGCCGATCACCGAGTTGCCCTCACACTGGCCCGAGGCGTACAAGAAGGTTGTCGAACGGCGTATCGAGATCATCGAGAAGCGGCGGGATATCGCGCTGATCGAGCGGCCGGAGTGCAAGCGGCGCTGGGCCAGTGAGCCCTGGGAGAAGAAGGAGCGCGAAGCGCTCACCGACTGGCTGCTCGACCGCTGCGAGGTCCGCGGCCTCTGGTACGCCGCCGACGCGCTGGGCAAGCCGCAGCCCAAGCCGATGACCGTCAACCGCCTGGCCGACAAACTGCGCGCGGACGCCGACGTGGTGAGTGTGGCCCGGCTACTCAAGGGCCCGGACGCGGATCTGGCCGATGTGCTGGCGGAGATTCTGGCCGACGAGCATGTGCCGTACCTGGCGGCGCTCCGGTACAAGGACAGCGGCCTGCGCAAGCGCGCCCAGTGGGAGCAGACCTGGGAGAAGCAGCGCGAGGAGGACACCACCGGCAAGCGGCTCAACATCCCGGTACCGCCGAGGTACACCAGCGCCGACTTCCTCCGCCCGTCCTTCTGGCGTAACCGGGGCAAGCTCGACGTCCCCAAGGAACGATTCATCTCCTATCCGGACGCCGGGCCGGAGGCCGATGGCAGCCTGCTGCTGGGCTGGGCCGGATGGGATCACCGCGACCAGGGGTACGCGCTGATGACGCTGATCGAGGAGCGCGCCAACGAGGATCTGTGGGAGGGGCCGAAGCTCACCCCGCTGATCGCCGGCCTGCACGAGGTGCTGCCCTGGATCAAGCAGTGGCACGCGGAGATCGACCCTGACTACGGCGAGTCGTGGGCGAACGCGCTCGCCGGCTACCTGGAGGCCCAGCAGCTCCGGTACGGCCTGACCGACGATGACCTGACCTCGTGGCGTCCCCCGGCGAAGGGCCGCGGGCGGAAGAAGGCATGACGATGGCGGAACTCCTGCGCGATCTGATCGACATCCCCGAGCGGGTGCACGCCGGGGACTTCGTGCTCAAGCTGACCGACGGCGTCAGCCACGTAGAACGGACGATCCGGGACTACGTGGTGACCCCGCAGCTCGCGGACACCTTCGACAACGCCCTCGACATCGTGAAAAAGGCGGTGGCGACCAACAGCTCGCACGCCACCTACCTGGACGGCTCGTTCGGCTCCGGCAAGAGCCACTTCATGGCCGTACTGCACGCGATCCTGCAGCAGAACCCGGTCGTCCGCGCCAAGGACGAGCTGATCCCGGTCATCGCCAAGCACGACCCGTGGCTGCGGGACCGCGACTTCCTGCTCGTGCCGTACCACCTGATCGGGGCGAGCGACCTGGCGTCGGCGATCCTCGGCGGCTACGCCGCACACGTCCGCAAGCTGCACCCGGACAAGAAACCGCCCGCGGTCTACCGGGACGAGGCGCTGCTCGCCGACGCCCGCGACCTGCGGGACCGGCTCGGAGACGAGCGCTTCATCGCCGAGCTGCCCGCAGGGAAGGGCAACTTCCGGCGGGCCGCGTGGAACGGCGAGTTCCTCGACAAGGCGTTCGCCGCGCCGCCCGGCGACCGGGAGCGGCGGCGGCTGGTCGCCGACCTGCTCGCCGGGCCGTTCAAGCGGTACGCGTCGGCCGTGCGCGGCGACGCCGAGTCGTTCATCGACCTGGACTCCGGCCTGTCGGTCATCTCCGCCCACGCCAAGGAGGAGCTGGGCTACGACGCGGTGGTGCTGCTCCTCGACGAGCTGGTGCTGTGGCTGGCCGGGCGGCTGGGCGACGACGCGTTCGTGCGGCGCGAGGCGCAGAACGTGTCCAAGCTGGTGGAGAGCGCCGAGCACGAGCGGCCCGCGCCGATCATCAGTTTCGTGCCCCGCCAGCGGGACCTGCGGGAGCTGGTCGGCCGGGACATCGCGGGCGCGCAGACGGCGAGCCTGTTCGACACGCTGAAGTACTGGGACGGCCGGTTCGACCGGCTCGCCCTCGCCGACCGCAACCTCCGCGAGATCATCAAGCGGCGGCTGCTGCGGCCGAAGAGCGCCGAGGCGACCGCCTTGCTGGACGCGGCGTTCGAGCGGACGACGCGGGTCAATCCGCAGGTGTGGGACGTGCTGCTGGACGCTCAGGGCGGCGGCGCGACCCGGGAGGACTTCCGCACCACCTACCCGTTCAGCCCGGCCTTCCTGTCCGCGATGATCGACATTTCGAGCGCGTTGCAGCGGGAGCGGAGCGCGCTCAAGCTGACCCAGCAGCTTCTCGTCGACCACCGGGACACCCTGGAAGTCGGCAAGATCATGCCGCTGGGCGCGATCTACGACGTGCTCGCGGCCGGCGGCGACAAGCCGTTCAGCGACAAGCTGCGCGAGGAGTTCGACCAGGCCAAGCGGTTCTACACCGAGCGGCTGCGGCCGCACCTGCTGCAGAAGCACAACCTGTCCGAGGACGCGCCGCCCACCCAGGCGTTCCGGCTGGACGACCTCACGGTGAAGACGCTGCTGCTGGCCGCGCTGGTGCCGCACGTCCCGGCGCTGCGCAATCTGACCGCGAGCCGCATCGCCGCGCTCAACTACGGGTCGGTGGTCGCGATGATCCCCGGCCAGGAGCGGACGATGGTGGCGAGGACGCTGCGTGAGCTGGCGTCCGTGTTCGGCCAGATCCGGGTCTCCGGCGCGGACGATCCCGCGGTCGAGATGGCGCTGATCGGGGTGGACACGCAGGGCATCATGGCCCAGGCCCGTGCCAAGGACGACCCGGCCGCCCGGCGCCGGCTGCTGCAGGACATGCTCTGGGACGAACTCGGGGTGACCAACAGCGGCCAGTTCGAGTCCCGCAAGCAGAGCGTCTGGCGCGGCACGAGCCGGACCGTCGAGGTCGTGTTCGCCAACATCCGCGACCCGGAACGGCTGGACAGCCGCCAGTTCGAGCCGTCCGAACCTGGCGCGCTGCGGGTCATCGTGGACTACCCGTTCGACGAGGGGAACTTCGGCCCCGCCGACGACCGGGCACGCTGGCTTCGCCTCCGGGTCGACCGCCCGAGCCCGGACACGGCCGGGTGGCTGCCGCATTTCTTCTCCACCGAACGGCTCAGCGACCTCGGCGACCTCGTCGTCATCAACCACCTCCTGGACGGCGACAACCTGCGGGAGTACGCCGCGCACCTGACCGAGGAGGACCGCCACCACGCCCGCACCCAGTTGGTGAGCAGGCAGGCGGCCCTGGTCACCCGGCTGGGCGACGTGCTGCGGCAGGCGTACGGGGTGGCCGAGCCGGACCCGGCCAACCTCGGCAGGGAGTCCGACCAGCACGTGCTGCCGCTGGTCGACGGGCTGGACATCCGGCTGCCCGCGGCCAAGGGGCTGGCCGGGGCGCTGGAGTGGATCTGCGGCAAGCTGCTCGACCACCAGTACCCCAAGCACCCCAACCTCGACCCGGACGGCCGGGGCGCCGCCTACCGGCAGAAGGACCTCGACCTGGTGCTGCGGACGATCGAGCGGGCGAGCCAGGACGAGGCCAAACGCGCCGAGGTCGGCAAGGCCGACATCCCGGTGCTGCGCCGGATCGGGCATCCGCTGGAGCTGGGCACCATGCACGAGGCCCATTTCGTGCTGCGCGACGACTGGCCGTTGCGGATCGAGCGCGCGGCCAGCAAGGCGGGCAAGGCGGGCGATCTCCTCGTCGGCGACATCAAGGGGTGGGTCAAGGACGAGCAGCCCGGCCTCCCCGACGACCTGGTCAACCTGATCACATACGCGTACGCGCTGCAACGAGACCGCGCCTGGGTGCGTGCCGGGCGCATGACGGACCCGCCGGATCTGCGGGCCATGCCCCCGGACATGGCGCTGCGCGCCCAGGAACTGCCGTCCGCGGCCGAGTTCGACGTGGCGTGCGAACGCTGCCGCGTGCTGTTCGGCACGGCCCGGCCCCCGGTGCTGACCGCTCGGGCCGTCCGCGCCCTCGGCTCCCAGGCGCGGCAGGCCGCGAGCCGACTGCTGCCGGACGCCGAGAACCTGCTGCGTGCCCTGAAGCAGCACGCCGACCTGCTGAACCTGGACGGCTCGCCACGGCTGGCCATCGCCGCCACCGCTTGTGACCTGGTCGAGAAACTGGCCGGGCTCACCGACGACACCGCGCTGTTGCGCGCGGTGGCGGACTTCTCGCTGGAGTTGCCGGTGGAGGCGTACCGGACGAGCCTGACCAAGGCCCGCGAGGTGACCGTCGCTCTCACCGGCATGCAGTGGCAGATCATGGACGCGGTGGCGCAGCGTTCTGACGAACCGGCGAGGCACTTGATCGAACGGCTGCGCGCGTCGGCACATCAAGGCGAGCATGCCGCTCCGCTGGCCGCCGCGCTGACCCAGGCGAACGACGCTGCGGTCCTCCTCGTAGTCGCACCGCCCGAACCAGGACCGGACAGAACCGGCCCGTCCCCCGTGGTCCGTCCCCCGGACGGCTCGCGGCAGGACGACCCATCGCCGGTCAAGCCCGGTCCGGTCTCGCCCACGCCTGGCGGGGGCGGCGGCACCGTCACCGTACCTGTCCCGCCCTCCGACCCTGCGCGTCCCGGGCCGACCCGCCGTGAGATCGCGGCGGGCGAGATCGAGCACGTCCTCGCCGAGCTTCGCGGGCTGGCGAAGGCCCACCCCGACGCCCGCATCGAGGTCACCTGGCGGGTCGTGAATTGATCGTGGGAACTCCAACGCTGACCGCCCAGCCTCCCCAGGCCAACCGGGCGATGATCGAGCAGGCCGTACGCCGGGTCCTCAAGAAGAACGGAAGCGAACGGATCATCGCGCTGCGGGCGGCCCCCGAGTGGCGGGAGGTCACGTCCTTCGACGTGGAAGGTCACCGGGTCGAGGTACGCGCCTGCGCCACGGTGCTCGCCGTCCTCGACGCCGTCGCCGCCGGCCCGCAGGACGCCTACCTGGTGCTGCTCACCCCGTGCGACGACCTCGGCGAGAGCCTGCTCGCGCTGCTCGCCGGACACGAACTGCTCCCGGTCAACCGGCTCGACCTGGTCCGCGAGTCGTTCGGCGCGCGACTGGCCGACACCCGCCTGTCGAACCGCCAATGGCAGTGGCTGGTCGAGGCGCTCATCGACGCCCAGCCGCCGGGCGGCTGGCCGAAACTCGGCGGCGGCGTGCTCACCCTGGAGACCGCGCTGCGCACCCTCGCCGCCGCCCGCTTCGGCGGCGACCTGGACGTGGCCACACTGCTGGCGTGGACCGGCCGGGAGGTCGACGTCGCCCGCTTCGCGTCCCTCGCCGAACCCGAGCGGGAGGGCCTGCTCCGGTGGGCGGAAGGCGAACTCGGGCCGATCGCCTCGGTCGTGTTCCGGCTGGTCGGCCAAGGCCACGCCGCCGACGCGGTGGCGCTCGGGCTGGTCGCCTCGGCGGTCTTCGACGACCGGGCCGCCCGCAGGCAGGCCGCCGTCCAGGCGCGGGTCAGGCTCGAAGAACGTTTCCTCGGCGGAGAACGGCTCCCGGCCCAGGCGGTTCGCGGCTTCGCCGAGACGGCCGAGTCACTGTGGGCGCGCTGGCTGGGCGACACCGCCTCCGTGCGACGGGCCGAACAGGTCGCGGAACGGGCGCAGCGCATCCTCGTCGAGTTGCAGGCCCGGTCGCTGGCCGAACTGAGCGACGCCCTGCCGCTCGGCCTGGACGCCCGGCTGAACGCCCTCGGCGACGCCCTCCTCGGCAATGACCCCGCCGAGGTAGAGAAGTCGCTGGAGCGCGTGCACGAGCATCGCATGGCCTCCCGCCATCCCGAGCCGACCCGGGCCGCCCACATGGCGGTGCGGCTGGCGCGCTGGCTGCGCACCCCGGTCGAGATCCCGCCGACGCTGGACGCGCTCGCCGTACGGCACGTGCGGGAATGGGGCTGGGTGGATCGGGCGGTCGCCACGGTGTGGCAGGCCGACACGGCCCGCGCACCCCGGCTCAAGGCCGCCTGCGCCGAACTGTACAAGGCGGCGCGGGCACGCCGTACCGAGTTGGACGAAGCGTTCGCCCAGCGCCTGGCGGCCTGGTCGGAGCACGGCTCCCGGACCGACACGCTGGTGCTCGCCGAAAACCTGGTGGAGCGGGTCGCCCGGCCCCTCGGCACACCGGTGGTGGTCGTGCTCGACGGCATGAGCGCGGCGGTCGCGTGCGAGCTGGCCGACGACATCCTGACCCGGTGGGGCTGGACCGAGGTGGGCCGCAGGACGGACGGACGGGAGCCGGCACTGGCGGTCATCCCGTCGATGACGCGCTTCTCCCGGACCAGCCTGCTGTGCGGCCGGCTCCAAAACGGCGGCAGACACGAGGAGGTGGCGGGCTTCCGGACACTGTGGCCCGGCCGCCGCAGCGTCCTGTTTCACAAGGGCAACCTGGCCGGGGACGCGGGCGCCAAACTGGACGAGACGGTGCTCACGGCGATCGCCGATGCGTCCACGGCGGTCGGCATCGTCCTCAACGCGGTGGACGAATCCCTGGACAAGGGGCCGACGGGCGGGCAGGACTCCTGGTCGCTCGACGGTGTCGCCTACCTCAAGCAGGTCCTCGCGGCGGCGTGGTCCGCCGGTCGGAGCGTGGTACTGACCTCCGACCACGGTCACGTGCTCAACCGCGACGCCCCACCGGCCGCGGCGCGATCGGACTCCGCGCGCTACCGCACCGGCACGGCGAGGAAGGGCGAGGTGCTGCTCAACGGCCCTCGCGTACTGGCCGAAGACGGTCAGGTAGTGGCCGCGTGGGACGAGTCGATCAAATACACCGCCCTTCACGAGGGGTACCACGGTGGCGCCTCCCCCGCCGAGATGGTGATCCCCGTCCTTGCCTTCGTGCCCAGCGCGCGGCACTGCCCGTTCGGCTGGCAGGTGTACGACCCCGCCCAGCACGCCCCGGCCTGGTGGAACGCACCCCTCGCCGAGCAGCCGGCGACGTCCACCGCCACAAGACCCGGCGGGAAGAAGGACGGCAAGGCCCACGACGACGAGGCGTTGTTCTCGATCTCCGAGGCGGCGGGCGACTCGCTCGGCCTCCGCGTGGTCGGTTCGGCGGTGTTCGAGGAGCAGCGGACATTCGTGCGCAACGCGCCCCCCGCCGACCAGATCGCGAAGCTCATCGACGGGCTGGCCGCAGCGGGCGGGAGGCTGCCGGTGAGCGCCGCCGCGACGCTGGTCGGAACACCACCGGCGCGCATGCGCGGGTACGTCACCCAGGCGTCCCGCCTGCTCAACCTGGAGGGCTACGGCGTGCTCACCCTGACGGACGGGGACCGAAGCGTCGAACTCGACGTCAAACTGCTGAAGCTGCAGTTCCTCGGAGAATCCGCGTAACGTCCGTCCTCCCGGGCTCGACACGCGCAGCCCGCTGGCCAGGCCAGACCGGATCGCGCCGTGAGTCGGATTTCCGCCGGAAGGCTGAGTCAAGCCGCTCACATCGGCGGCACGGCCCCATGCGTTCCGGTCCGGCTCGCGCCTGATCGCATCCGCTCGGAGCCGACGCTAAGCCTTGCCACTCGGCCGGATGTGAAGATGACTCTCCAGGCCCCGAATCGGGTATCTGACCAGAATTCAATGAACCCGTCCATCGGTGCCTGGAGTGCCGGGCTCCGTCGACGGCGTAGCCACCTCGAACCAGACCAATCGGCCTTCGCCCTGCGTATGCGAGCCCCACTTGTCGGCGAGCAGGTCCACCAGGTAGAGCCCGCGCCCTCCCTCGCTGTCCTGATCCACGTCGAGCCGCGCCCGCAACTCCCCCGCCGCCGACCCCGCGTCGACCACCTCGACGCGCATCACGCCGTCCACTGGTTCGGACAGGGTCACCGTCACGACGCCATCCGCGAGCCGGCCCGAGTCCGAATGCCTGACCGCGTTCCCGAACAGCTCGCTCACCAGCAGGACGACATCTTCCACGACGGTTCCGTAGCGCGCGATGAGCACGCGCCGCACGAACGCGCGCGCTCCGGCGACCGACTCGGCCGTCCCAGGGAACTCAGCCCAGCCGATCAGTCCAGGAACGGTCATCGGATCACCGCCGCGATCCGCTCGGCCGCGTCCTCGGCATAGGCCGCCACCTGCCGCTTCCGCCCGCGCCCCCAGGTGAACACCCACCCATCGCCGTGCTCGGCCGCCATGACCCTCCCCAGGTCGTCCGCACCCCGGAGGAGCAGAACCGGTTCCGCCTGACGCGGAAGCTCCACGAGCGTGGCCCGCCCAAGCTCCCGCAGGTCCCAGGCAAGCCGGACCAAGTGGAGAAACTGCCATTCCGTGTGGCCGTACATCGATCACCGCCCTCGAAGCGATTCGCGTCGGCACTGCTCGTGCCGCGTTTGTGCTAGCGAGGATGACGGACGACAACTACGATCAGTAATGCTTTAGTCACTACTCTGGTTCGGCAATTGAAAACCACTCCCAGTGGCATCCGCCCAGGTTCGGTAGCACGGTCGAAAGGACGCCGTCATGCCCGCCCCCATCCCCCTGGACCCCACCGGCAGCATCCTCGCCTACTGGGGATCTGAACTGCGCAAACTTCGCACGGTGGCGGGCATGACCCAGAAAGAACTGGGGGAACGGACCTGCTACTCGACGTCGTACATCGGCCACGTCGAAACCGCGAAGCGACACCCAAGCCGGGACTTCGCCGAAAAGTGCGACAAGATATTCGATACGGACATTCTTGCTCGCCTCTGGGACCTGATCGGAAAAGACGCACATCCAACCTGGTTCCGCCCCTATATGGAGATCGAGCGCCAGGCTCGGACCATCAAGTTCTGGGCACCACTTCTGGTTCCGGGACTCATCCAGACCCCCGACTACGCACGTGCGCTGATCCGAACGAGCAACCCCCGGTGGACGGCGGAGCAAGTGGAAGATGCGGTGGCGAGCAGACTCAAGCGTCAGGAGGTCCTGACACGCGAGGATCCGCCGGAACTCCTGGTGATCCTCGACGAGGCGATCTTGCTAAGGCCCATCGGCGGGCCAGCCGTAATGCGGGGGCAACTCGAACGTCTTCTGGAACTGGCGGAAACCCGAGAACGTACTTCCATCCAAATGGTTCCGCTCGCCATGGACATCCACGCCGGACTCACGGGGCCTATAGTTGTTACAAGCCTCAGCCTGAATCCACGGCGTGATTTCGAGTGATTGTTTCCGGGTCCAATTCCTCCACGAGGGGCGATTCTGCAGGTGGAGGGGCTGTTTTCAGGCGTGGGAGGTCCGCCGTGCTCGGGTCGCGGCTTGTCCGGTGAGCCTGGGGATCGGGTGTGCGCGGTGGCGCGGGTG
>Ga0164243_10008819_pt1 | contig 14813 bp, 11 predicted proteins | sample OricompcompostOP_FD_108781 | JGI IMG/M metagenome (GOLD analysis project Ga0164243, IMG submission 108781) | Organic Plus compost microbial communities from Emeryville, California, USA - Original compost - Organic plus compost (OP) | ecosystem: Engineered > Solid waste > Mixed feedstock >... | reverse complement strand
TGGTGCCGAACCAGCGGACAATCGTGCCGTCGTCGTCGCGGATGGGCATGGCGCGCGACAGGAACCACCTGTAGCTACCGTCGGCGCCGCGCAGCCGGAACGTGTCCTCCCACACGTCCCCCGCCTCGCAGGAGCGCGCGAATTTCTCGATGACGCGAGAGGCGTCCTCCGGGTGCAGCACTTTATGCCAGCCGCTGCCCTCCGTCTCGCCGGGTAGCGTGCCGGTGTACTCGTACCAGCGTTTGTTGAACCAGGAGACGCGGCAGCGGTCGTCTGCTGTCCAGGCGAACTGCGCGATGCCGTCAGCAAGCGTGCGCAGGCGCTCTTCGCCTTCCCGGTGAGCGCGCTCGGCGAGCACGCGCTCGGTCGTGTCCGCTACGATCGCCAGCACGCCCGCCGGCTTGCCCGTACCGTCTGCTATTGGGCTGAAATCGAGATCGAACCAGAAGTTTCTGGGTCCGAGATCGAAGTTCGCGGTGAGGTTCTTGGAGCGGTAGGAGACGGAGGCGCCGCCGAGCACCTTGTCGATGACCTCTCGCAGGAACTCGCTGAACTCGGGCCAGGCCTCGTGGGCGGGCCGGCCGAGCATATCGGGATGCCGGTGCCCGGCGATCGCCGCATAGGCGTCGTTGTAGAGCAGCGTGCCCTGCTTGCCCCACAGGATCGCCATGGCCGCCGGAGACGGCATCATGAGGTCGACGGCCGCCTTCAGGCGGTCGGGCCATTGAGCCTGTGGACCGAGTGGCGTTTTCGACCAGTCGAAGCCGCTGATGAGTGCTTTGAGATTTCCCGTCGTCGGCTCGGGCTGTGAAGAGTCCTCGCGCATTCCACCGTCAATTCGTCCTGGAAGGTTGAGCCCGCCCCTTTGAACAAAGGTAAGGAATAATCCGTGAGGTGGCGAGGCTAACGGAGGTCACCTCTGACGGCTAGACGTCGGAACGCTTGAAAGCCCACGCACTCCGTTCAATGCATGGTTGTGAGGCGATGAATTCGCCCGCGTCAACTTTGCGCAAATCCCGAGCATGCTTCCGCGGCTCGCGCCGGAGCTGCAACGGCTTTGGGCCTTGCGTGCGCGCCTCGTTCGGGCAACATTTAGATTAATTCTAAACTGGTGAGCAGGAGCGACGCATGTTCTCAAGGCTGATGGTCGGGCGGCGGCGATTTTCAGATCTGTCGGAGGAAGAGATCCTCGCCCTCGCCATCTCGTCTGAGGAGGACGACGCCCAGATCTATCGCACCTACGCCGACCGCCTGCGACAGGATTTCCCTGATTCCGCGGCCATCTTCGAGGCGATGGCGAAGGAGGAAGACACGCACCGCAAGCGGCTCATCGAGCGCTTCAAGGCGCGCTTCGGAGACACCATTCCGCTCATCCGGCGTGAGCTCGTGAGCGACTACTACACACGCCGGCCCGTCTGGTTGGTCGAGAACCTCGGCCTCAAGCGCATCCGTGAGGAAGCGACCGCCATGGAGGTCGACGCGCGCAACTTCTATCTCTCGGCCGCGCGCCGCACCAAGGACGCCGACACCCGCAAGCTCCTGGGCGATCTCGCCGCCGCCGAAGCCGGCCACGAGCGGCTTGCTGATCGCGTCGAGCGCAAGCACCTCGACGAGGAGGCCATCGGGCGCGAGGATCAGGAGGCGCACCGGCAGTTTGTGCTCACGTTCGTGCAGCCGGGTCTCGCCGGACTCATGGACGGCTCGGTCTCGACGCTGGCGCCGATCTTCGCCACCGCGTTCGCCACCCACGACACTTGGACGACGTTCATAGTCGGCCTCGCGGCATCCGTCGGTGCCGGCATCTCGATGGGCTTCACGGAAGCTGCCTCCGACGACGGCCAGATCTCCGGCCGCGGCTCGCCATTAAAGCGAGGCCTGGCCTCCGGCATCATGACCGCCGTCGGCGGCCTGGGGCATGCCCTGCCGTACCTCATTCCGCACTTCTGGACGGCGACCGGCATCGCCTTTGCCGTTGTGTTCGCTGAGCTGTGGGCGATCGCCTGGATCCAGAACCGCTACATGGAGACACCCTTCTTCAGGGCGGCGTTCCAGGTTGTCTTGGGCGGGGCGCTGGTGTTCGCGGCGGGCATCCTGATCGGCAGCGCCTGACGCGCCGGCGCACACGGCTTTCGCCGTCTCATATCAGTCGTCGAGGACGTCGTCGTCCGGCTCGGCGCCGTAGCGGTGGAGGTCCATGCCGTAGACCTGCAGCCAGCGCTTGGCCTCTTCCATGCGCGGCATCGACTTCTCGACCAGCTTCCAGAAACGCGGGCCGTGGTTCATCTCGCGCAGGTGCGCGACCTCGTGCGCGGCCACGTAGTCGAGCACGAACGGCGGCGCCATCACCAGCCGCCAGGAGAATGAAAGCGCGCCCGTCGAGGAGCACGAGCCCCACCGGCTCTTCTGATCGCGCACGACGATGCGCTTGGGTTTAAGGCCAAGGCGCTGCGCGTGGGTTACTACACTCTTGTCGAGGTCGCGGCGCGCTTCGTCGAACAGCCACTGCTTGAAGCGCTTCGGCGCGAGCTCGAGCGGGCCCGAGACGTGCAGCTCGCGATAGTCAGGACCCTGCTGCGGCGTGACGAGGCCCGTGCCAGTGCGCCGTCCGCAAAAGACGATCCTGTGCGGTGCTCCGCGAAGCGGCATCAGCGCGCGGTTCACGAACGGCACCGGCTCGGGAATGCTGCCGAGTCTCTCGCGCACCCAGTCGATGTGCCGCTCGACGAAAGAGTTCGCCTCGCCGACATCGCACTGCGACGGCAGCGTGACGACGACTGCCCGCCGCGTGCGGCTGACGCGCAAAGTCAAGCGTCGCGCCTGCGGGTGACGACGGACTTCGACTCGGGCGCCGAGCGCCTCGAGGCGCGCACCATCGATCGAAAGCGATGCGGAATCCTTTTTCCGCCGCATGGGGAACTCCCGGTAAAGCAAAGTGATAGGCTGCCCAGTGGACACGACAGTGGGGCCAAGTTGTGTTTGTCCCCGTCTCTCTCCCCACGAGCGCTACGCGCCGTACACCAGAGTCGTAACAGCTTCAATCCCAGCTACACCAGCATGAAAGTACCTATTCGCATTTCGCGCACAGGCCGGTGTGGCAACTCCGCCTCAAGGCGTGTGCTGCATTTGCGCTAGGAGTCGCGCCGCGAGTCTGGGTCACTTACGCGATGAGGCTACGCAAGAGTGACATGACTGCCGTCACGCTCGACGGCACGCGCAGGTGAGAGACGTATCCTCCGTCGGCGTCGAGCGCATACATGATCTCGCTATGCGAGATCTCGCTTCCGCCGTCCGCAGTCGTCCGCCACTCGACGAAAATCTTGAACGCTTGTGCGGCTTTGCGAACCTCGGCTTCGTTGCCGCTCAAGCCGATGATGCCGGGATGAAATCGCTCGAGATAAGCCTTCACCACCTCGGGTCGGTCTCGCTCCCAGTCGAGGGCGATGAATACGATCCGGATCCCTTCCGCTTTGGAGCCCAACTGCTCCAGCGCCTGCGACACGGTGTTGAGCGCCGCCGGCGTCAGGTCCAGCGAAGTCGTCGAGCCGAAAACGATAAGCGATGGCTTTCCACGCAATTGCGCTTCGCTGAAGGGGCGTCCGTCCTGGTCGGTAAGCAGGAAGGCGCCCCCGATCTCGGCTTCTCCCTTCGCCCGCAGGACGCCGCCCGGAATCGCAGTGGCCTGCTGGCGTTCGGCCATGCGAAGCGCGTAGGCCGATAGCGCGCCAACCATAAAGCCGGCGACAATCGCCAAAGTTATCTTGGCGTTAACGCGAACCACCCCGAGGCATCCTCCGTTTGAGTAATGACCGAGCCGCTTATACTGCCCGGTCGGGCAGTCGCCCAAGCCGTAAAGACCTGCTAGTCACGAGCTTGGAGGAAAAAAGATTCTAAGGAGTGCCTCGGGTGCTGAATAAAACTCAGCCGCGCGAACTCTATAAGCTTGCGCAAGCTTCCGACGGGCAGGTGCGGCTCGCGACCATCGTGCGCCTGCGCTGGATTGCCGTCATCGGACAGCTCGCCGCGATCATGGTCGTGGCCTTCGGGCTCGGCTTCCCTGTTCCGCTCGCGCACTGCCTGACGCTCATAGCTCTGTCGGCATGGCTCAACGTCTTCTTGAGCATTCGCCTTCCCGGCAGCCATCGCCTGAGCCCACCGGTCGCCGCTGCGCTTTTGACTTACGACATCCTCCAACTCACTGGCCTCCTCTACTTCACCGGCGGCATCGGCAATCCGTTTGTCGTGCTCATCGTCGCCCCCGTCACCGTCTCAGCGGCGACGCTGCCCACCCGCTTCACCGTCTTCTTGGGACTCGTCGCGCTGCTCGCCGCCTACGGCCTCACCTACGACTACTGGCCGCTGCCCTGGTACGAGAACCTCAAGTTCGAGCTGCCGGTGCTCTACAAGTTCGGCATCTTCATCGCCATCGCCGCCGGCATGATCTTCATCGCCGTCTACGTGCGCCGCCTCGCCAAGGAGGGCCGCGAGATGTCCGCGGCTCTGGCCGCGACCGAACTGGTGCTGGCGAGCGAGCAGAAGCTACACGCACTTGACGGCCTTGCCGCCGCCGCTGCCCACGAGCTCGGCACCCCGCTCGCAACAATCGTCCTCGTCACCAAGGAGCTCGAGCGCGAGCTCGGCCCCGATGATCCTCACACTGAAGACATCGCCCTATTGCGTTCGCAGGCCAATCGCTGCCGCGAGATTCTGCGCACGTTGACGCGCAAGCCGTCCGCCTCCGACCCCATGCACGAGACCCAGTCGATCCGCGAGCTGGTCGACGAGGCGTCCGCCCCCTACTTCGAATACGGCAAGACACTGCACATCGCCGCCGCCGCCGACGAGGATGTCGACGATCCTGCCGCCGCCAAGGAGCCGGTCGGCGCCCGCCAGCCCGGCGTCCTCTACGGGGTCCGCAACATCATTGAGAATGCGGTCGATTTCGCCGCTTCCCGAGTCGACGCCACCGTGCGCTGGAATGCCGACCGTGTTGTCCTTGAGGTCGTCGACGACGGCCCGGGCTTTCCGCCTGAGCTTCTCAACGCTCTCGGCGATCCCTACCTGACGACCAAGAGCCAGAACGCATCACGCCGGTCGAGCAAGGCCTCTGGCCTCGGGCTCGGTTTCTTCATCGCCAAGACGCTGCTTGAGCGCTCCGGCGCGACCGTTGAATGTGGTAATCGCATGGACGACCACCGCACTGGTGCTATCGTTAGAATTACCTGGCCGCGTTCTTCTTTTGTGGCGCCAGCAACTTGGGCGCAACAAGCTCTTGAAAAGACGGAAGGATAGCTGTTTATCTCATCCGACCCCATTGTTGATGCGGATACCATAATTAGCGGCCCTGCTTGGTCGCATGCGGGACAAAGGTATAGTTCCGCCGAATTAGGAGGAATGAAGCCCGTGGCGGAAAATGAGGATCTGACATTTCGTCAGGATGAATTGCCCCAGGATGCGTCCCTCGTCATCGTCGATGACGACCGGGCATTCCTGCAGCGCCTGGCTCGCGCAATGGAAGGCCGCGGATTCAATGTCCGCAGCGGCCATTCCGTGTCCGAAGGCATCGACCTGATCCGGCAATCGGCTCCGGCATTCGCCGTGGTCGACATGCGCCTCGACGACGGAAACGGCCTCGACGTCATCGCCGAGCTGGCTCGCCTTCGTCCGGATGCCCGCGCCATCGTGCTCACCGGCTACGGCAACATCGCGACGGCGGTCTCCGCTGTGAAGCTCGGCGCGGTCGACTATCTGGCAAAGCCCGCCGACGCCGACGAGGTGACGGACGCGCTGCTGGCGCCGCCGAACAGCCAGGCGCCGCCGCCGGAAAACCCGATGTCGGCCGATCGTGTCCGTTGGGAGCACATTCAGCGCGTCTACGAGCTGTGCAACCGCAACGTGTCGGAGACGGCCCGCCGGCTGAACATGCACCGCCGTACCCTGCAGCGCATCCTGGCTAAGCGCGCGCCGAAGTAGGCGCCCGCCAATCAACGGTCATCTTGGCTGACCTATGACAACCCGGTACCGGGTTGTCGCCGCTTGCCGCTGGCTCGGAGCACCTCAGCCGCGAGCTGCATCGCTCCGCGACACGAGATCAGGATCGGCGAGCACCGTCAGGCGCTCCGCCGCCGTGCGCCCGAAGCGCAGCATCATCGCTTTCCTGCGCGCGCTCGCCAGAGCCTCCGTCGGGCTCTCACGCACGATCTCGCCGCCGAATCTGTCGGCGAGGATCAGGCCGGTTTCCTCGGGGAGCACCTCGACCGGGAAATCCTGCGCCACCGCGAACCACAATCGGTCGCAGAATTCCCAATAGCTCGGCCATTTGCCGTCTGAACGGAAGTCGGCAAGGCATGACTTGATCTCGACGATCCAGATCTCACCCTTGTCCGAAACCCCAACGATGTCGGCGCGGCGCCCGTTGGCGAGCGGCAGCTCCGTTACCGCAACGAGACCGTGTGCACGCAGCACCCTGATCGCGCCGCGCTGGATGTCGAGCGCGGCCGGCGACTGCCTGCCGTCAACGGGTGGTTGAGATCTTGGAGAAAATGGGTGTCTCGCCGCAATTGTCATTTAGACGCCTTCCCCGGATGCCAACTGAGGCTCCCATCTCGCACCGTCCGCCAGGGCGGACCGTGGTGAACTCATGCCGGATTTCATCTGTCCGCTGGTGCTCGGCAACGTGGGCCGCGATGGACGAGACGGCGAACGACCTAGGGCACGGAACGCGAAAAGCATGTTCTTCAAACGCGAAAAAAAAGACAAGCCCAAGTCCGTCGCTGCGACGGAAGCGCCGCCCCAGACCGTCACGAGTGAGACCAGCGATCCGCCCAACGAATTAGCGTCGAGCGAGCCCCCGCGCGAGGAGACTGCGGCGCCCTCCGCCGCTCCCTCTCCTACGCCCGTTGTTGCGGCAGCGCCTAAGGCGCCGCCGGTGCCGGCGACCTTACCATCTCCGCTCAAAGCATCTGACCTGCGCCGCCGCACCGATCCTGCCGCGCTCGGCTTCAAGACGACTGCTGAGGTAAAGACGCCGGCCGCGCTGCCGGGACAGGATCAGGCGCTCGCCGCGATTGCCTCTGGCCTCGCCATTGCGGCGCCAGGCCATAATGTCGTGGTCGTCGGCGCCACCAGCCCTGCTGCCGTCAACGCCGTGCGCAACGCCGTCCACGCCGCCGCCTCTCGGCTCCCCCCACCCTCCGACTGGGTCTACGTCGCCAATTTCGACGAGCCCTATGCTCCCCACGCTATCGAGCTGCCCGCCGGCCACGGCCGCCTCCTTGCCTCAGCCATGGACGAAGCCATAGGCGAAATGCGCAGCGCCATCTTCGCAACTCTCTCCAGCGACAGCTATCAGACGCGCTGGCGTGCCATCGACGCCGAGTTCCAGGCGCGCCATCAGGAAGGCTTCGAGGCCCTGATGCGCGCCGCCGACGCACGCAGCATCGCCCTCCTGCGCACGCCGACGGGCTATGCTGTCGCCCCCGCGCACGCCGGCGCTGTCGTCTCGCACGAGACCTTCAACAGCATGCCGCCGACCATGCAGGCAGATGTCCGCGCCCAGATCAGCGCAATCGAGGCTGAGCTTGCCGGCCTGCTCGAGACGGCACCGCAGGTCGACCGCCTGCGCCGCGCTCGACTGCTTAAGCTCAACCGCGATGTCGTCGCGAGCGTCGTCCGCGCCGCACTAGCCGAGCCGCGCCACATGTTTGCCGCCACCGTGCCGGTCATGAACTTCCTGGCAGCCGTCGAGGCCGACGCAGTCGCTAACGCTGGCGAACTGCTGCCGACGGTCGACATTCCCGACATCATCGGCGCCGAGCAGTTCGCCCCTGCCGCCACGGACACGGGGCTCGAGCGCTACCGCGTCAACGCTTTCGTCGGCCGTGCCGCCGAGCTCACCTCCGCCCCGGTAGTCGAAGAGTTCGCGCCGCACCACGCGAGCCTGTTTGGCGGCATCGCGCCGGACAGCCCGGAAAAAAAGAATGAGCCCCCGCACATGCGGCTCGTCCCCGGCCTGCTTCATCGCTCCAACGGCGGCTTCCTCATGCTCGAAGCCCGCGCGCTGACTGCGGCGTCGCATGTCTGGTCCGCGTTCCTCACGGTGCTCAATGCTGGCGCCATTCGCCCTGCCGCCCATGAGGCGAGCGCGGACTCGCAGGTCTTCGCCCAGGCAGTTCCGCTCGACCTCAAGATCGTCCTCCTCTGTGATGCCGAGCATCTCGAAGACGTACTTACCGCGGACCCACGGTTTAGCGCCCTCTTCAAGGCGGACGTGCGCCTCGCCGAGACGGTCGAGCGTTCGGCGCAGAACGAGAAGGCACTGGCGAAGTCTATCGCCGCCCTCGCCCGCGAGCGTGGCCTGGCACCGCTTGACGCCGAGGCCGTCGCATGCCTCGTCGAGATCGCAGCGCGCATGGCGGACAACCGCGACGAGCTGCGCCTCGCTGTCGATGATCTCCTGGACATTGCGTTCATTGCCGATGGCAGCCGCGCTGCCGCCTCACGCAAGGTCATTGGCCGCGACGACGTTGTCGCCGCGTGGGCTTCGCGCGCTGAGCCGAAGAAGGCCGGTAAGGTCCCTCAGCTTGAGGTGCTTCCTGCCGCCGGCGTCGTTGTGCAGCTCTCTATCGGATCCCAGAACGGCTCCGCTCCCGTCCAGCGCGTCGGCGCCCGCGTCCAACGCTCCGCCCGCGCACCGGCGAGTATCACCGTCACCCGCATCGGCAACCCGCCCGCCGCTGCGCAAGCCGAAAGAGCCATTGCCGCCTATCTCGCCGCCGAGTTCGGTCACGACGGTCCCGTCGCGCTCGCCGCAGCCATCGACAGCGATCCGCAATCTCCGGCTGACGCCGCCGCTTCTTGCGCCGAGATCGTCGCCCTTCTGTCGGCTGTCGCCGATAAGTCGTTGCCGCAGACGATCGCGATTGCCGGCAGCTTCGACCAGTTCGGCGGCACGCGCTGCGATGGTCCGTTCAACGAGGCCATTGAGAGCTTCTACGATGCCACCCGCACCGCCTCCGCCGGCAAGGGCGAGCGCGGTGTCGTGATCCCCGCCGCCGCTATTTCCAAGCTCATGCTGCGCCAGGACATCGTCGATGCCGTCGCCGCGGGCGAGTTCGCCGTCTGGCCGGCTGCGACCGTCGCTGAGTGCATCTCCGTCCTCATCGGCGCGCCCGCCGGCAGCCGTGATGGCGACGGCCGCTTTGCCGTGGGCGACCTATTCCGCCGTGTCGACGACCGCCTGCGCCAGTTCCACGAGCTCGCCGCTTGCCCTCACGGCTCAATGACGGCGGCGCTCCAATGATCGTCCACGTCGCCGAGGCCGGCGAGGCCCGCGGTCGCGTCGTCCTGCGCTGCGGCTTTAGCCCCGCCGCCAATGACGCCGGCCTCAAGGCCGCGATTCACGTTGCCCGGGCCTACCACGCCGAGATCGAGGCGCTGTTCGTCGAGAACCGTCACGTCTTCGCGCTCGCCAGCTATCCCTTCGCCCGCGAGCTGGCTCTTGCGGGCGGCGCCGTCGACACACTCTCTCCCGGCAATCTCGATGCACGCTACCGCGCACTTCACGATGCTGAGGGCCGTCGCGTTCTCGCCGGCGCCGCGGAAGCCGGGATCGAGGCGCGCGTCAGCACCATGCGCGAGGACGACATGGCAGCGCTCGCCCGCTGCTGTACCGAATCCGGCCCCTGGAACGTCGTCGTTCTCGCCGACCCCGCGGAGGCAGCATCAGGAAACGCGATCGGCCGCGTGCTCGAGAGCGTTCTGGACGCAACCGGCGTCATCGCTGCCGCCCGCCGCTCGGCTCCCGGCATCGCTCCGGGGCGGGGCCCCGTTGTCATCGCCGCCGAGGATGAGGAGCGCCTGCCCGTCATGCTGCGCGCCGCCGAGCGCCTCGCCGCCGTCAATGGCAGCGAGATCCGGCTCATGCTCGTCGCCGGTGAGGAGGACATCCTGTGGCTCGAAGCCCAGGCGCGCCTCCTCGTTGCCGGCAACAAGCGCTGCACCATCGAGATGATCGACGCTTCCCGCATCGCGGCCGCCGCTCTAGTGCAGCGTCTGTGGGCGATGCGTGCCGGCTTTCTCATCGCGCGCCACGGCGGCCTGCTGCTGCCTCCGGACGAGCCGCAGACCCTGGTCAGCGTCCTACGCTGCCCCGTGTTCTGCATCAGGTAGCGGCTTGTCTGGATTGTTTTGATTTCCGGCCTTCGCCGCCCCGCCGAGAAGGCTTTCGCTGCCGCCTACGATTTTCTCGTCGACCTGCCCTATCGCGCCCTGATCCTTGTCCTCGTAGTCGTAGTGCGAGAGCAGGTAGCGGATCACCGCGAGGCGTGCCCGCCGCTGGTCGTTTGCCTTCACTACCGTCCACGGCGACACGCTCGTATCGGTGAAGCGGAACATTTCCTCCTCGGCCTCGCTATAGGCGTCCCACTTTCCCATCGCCGCGTAGTCCATGTCGGTGAGCTTCCACCGCTTCAACGGATCATGGCGCCGCTCGTGGAAGCGCAGGAGCTGCATCTCCCGGCCGATCGTCAGATAGATCTTGTGAAGGTGGATGCCGTCGCGCACCAGCATGCCCTCGAAGCCGGGCGTCTCGCGCAGGAAATGGGCGAGCTCGTGGGCCGTGCAGAAACCCATGACACGTTCGACGCCGGCGCGGTTGTACCAGGAGCGGTCGAACAGCGAGATGTCGCCGCGCGTAGGCAGGTGGCGTACGTAGCGCTGGAAGTACCACTCGCCGCGCTCGGTCTCGTTCGGCCGTGGCAGCGCCACGACGTGCGCATGCCGCGGATTGAGGTGCCGGGTGATCCGGCGGATGCATCCGCCCTTGCCGGCGGTGTCGCGCCCTTCGAACAGGGTGACGATCCGCATTCCCGTATTGCGCACGTGCGCCTGCAGTTTGACAAGCTCCAGGTGCAGGGGCTCGAGCTCCGCCTCGTAGCGTTTGCCCTTCAGCGGCTCATGGTAAGGATACCCGCCCGACCGGAACGCAATCTCTTCGAAGCCCTTTGGCAGCTCCGGTTGCTCCAGGTCGAACTGCGTTGCTCCCTTGTTCTTCCCAGCGGGCTTTCCAGACTTATTGGTCTTGTTCGTCTTGTGTTTCTTTGCGGCCATTGTGGTTATCTCTTTCCGAGACGTTCACCTGTCATGTTCGTAATGGAAAATCAGCGCTTTGACCCTGGGCGCAAGGCGTTAGGCTGGTGAGCCGTTCGGAGTGCGCCGGCCCATGAAGCTTAATGCGATGGACGCTTTTGCAAATGATCAATGACAGGACACGGTTACAGGCATCCGACGAAGCCGCCGATTCTCAGTCTTGGCGGGCCGTTATTGACGCCCTGCCGCTGGCGGCCCTCGCCCTCGATGGCGACAACGTCATTGTGCATCATAACCGCATGATGAACGACCTGTTTCCGCGGACGCGCGACGGCCTCGCACTGTCGCAGGTCTGCCGCAACCCTGAGCTGATGGACGCCGTCGGCGAAACCGGAAATGGTGCCCGCGATCCCTCCAAGCCCATCACTGTCGAGTTCATAGACCGCGTGCCCGTCAACCGCCGCCTGCAGGCGACGGCGTCGGTCTTATCGCGCGCGAGCGGCGACCCGACGCTGCCGGCGCTGCTCCTTACCTTCCGCGACCTCACCCAGCAGGACAAGATCGAGCAGATGCGCGTCGATTTTGTCGCCAACGCCAGCCATGAGCTGCGCACCCCGCTGGCTTCGCTCCTGGGATACGTCGAGACGCTGCAGGGCCCCGCCCGCGACGACATCAAGGCGCGCGAGCGCTTCCTCGGTATCATGTGGAGCCAGGCGCAGCGCATGACCCGCCTGATCGACGACCTTTTGTCCCTGAGTCGCATCGAGATGCGCCTCCACCTGCCGCCCAAGGACATTGTCGACTTGAACAGCGTCGCCGCCTACGTCGTCCAGGCGCTCGAGCCGATCGCGGAATCGGCCGGCGTTCCGATCGTCCTCAATCGGCTCGAGGGTCGCGCCTGCGTGCGCGGCGACCGCGAGGAGATCGTGCTCGTCCTCCAAAATCTTGTGCAAAACGCCATCAAATACGGCGACAAGGGTCGGGTCACGGTTTCGGTCACCCGCCTGCCGGCCCAGGGCCAGCGCCCGCCGCGCCTGCAGGTGGAGGTCGCCGACAACGGCCCCGGCATCCCCCCTGAGCACCTGCCGCGTCTCACCGAGCGCTTCTACCGTGCTAACGTCGCGTCCAGCCGCGAGAAAGGCGGCACCGGACTTGGGCTCGCAATCGTGAAAAACATCATGCTGCGCCATCGCGGCGATCTTCGCATCGCGTCTGAGCTCGGCCGTGGCTCGCGTTTCACTGTCATATTCGACGAGCTGGCGCCCACGGAGGTCTAGGCATGGCGGAATTTAACCTCCCAGATAAATGCTAATGCATTGCAATGACTTAAGCTGTCATGAAACCTAAGCATCCCTGAGCTACGACTGTGCCCGTCGGCGTCGAGGGCGCCGGTGGAGACCGGCTCCAGGCTGGTTCCGCGATTACCCTTTGCTCAGGGAGATTAGCGTGAACAACAAGTTCATCGCCGTTACGGCAGCAGCGGCTGTCGTTGGCTCTTTCGCGTTTGCCAATGCGGCTTCGGCACGCGACCAGATTCAGATCGCCGGTTCGTCGACCGTTCTGCCTTACGCGAACATCGTCGCCGAGCAGTTCGGCAAGACCTATGACAAGTTCAAGACGCCCGTCGTTGAATCGGGCGGCTCCTCGGCCGGACTGAAGCAGTTCTGCCAGGGCGTCGGCGAGAAGACGATCGACATCGCCAACTCCTCGCGCAAGATCAAGGACGCTGAAGTGAAGGCCTGCGCCGAAGCCGGCGTTAAGGACATCATGGAGATCCGCTTCGGCTATGACGGCATCGTCTTCGCGACCGACGCGAAAGGTGAGCCCTGGGCCCTCGAGCCGAAGGACGTCTATCTCGCCCTCGCCGACAAGATCCCGGTCGATGGCAAGCTCGTCGAGAACCCCAACAAGAAGTGGAAGCAGGTCAACGCCAAGCTCCCTGACTGGGACATCGTTGCCTACATCCCGGGTGAGAAGCACGGCACCCGCGAAGTGTTCGAAGAGAAGGTGATGGCTGCGGGCTGCAAGGCCGCTGGCGCCCTCGACCTGCACAAGACTGCTGCTGCCGCCAACGAGAAGGACGAGAAGAAGGCCGCCAGCGCTGCTGAGAAGGCCTGCTTCAAGGTCCGCAAGGACGGCGGCACGGTAGACATCGACGGCGACTACACCGAGACCCTTGCTCGCCTGCAGTCGAACCCGACCGGCGTTGGCGTGTTCGGTCTGTCGTTCTACGAGAACAACACCGACAAGCTGAAGGTCGCCACGATGAGCGGCATTGCGCCGAGCGTCGAGACCATCTCCACCGGCAAGTACCCGGTTTCGCGCCCGCTGTTCTTCTACGTGAAGAAGGCTCACATCGGTGCCGTCCCGGGCCTCAAAGAGTACGTCGAATTCTTTACTTCGACCAAGATGATCGGTGAGGAAGGTCCGCTCGCCGAGTACGGCCTCGTCCCGATGCCGAAGAACGAGTTCGACGAGCTGCAGAAGGCCGTCAAGGAAGAGCAGATCATGTAATTCGCTTAGGGGCGCGAGCCGGGTGGTGGCATCCGGCTTTCACTTCTGGCGATGTGTGACGCCAAGCCCGATCCGGGCCGCACGCCGAGGCAAGCCCGAGGCTTGTCGCGGCCCGGATCGAGCACGTAAACGGAAAAGTAAGGCTCAGTGGCACCCTTGCGGCGGTGCCGTTCGACGCCGGTCAGCATGAGAAATCGAACGCGCAAGGTAGTCTCGTTTAAGGGGGTCGCGTGTCCACCTCGATGATCATACTCGGACTGCTGATTGCGGCGGTCCTGACCTACATCGCAGGTATCGCGAGATGCCGCGCCGTCGCGAGCGCTGCCGGCAGGCTGCATTCCCGTCCCGAGTACTATGGCACCTACGTGGCGATCTGGGCCGTGCTCCCGGCGCTTCTGCTGACGTTTGTCTGGGCCGTCGCGGAACGGCCCATTATTCGTACCGTGGTCGAGCGATCGCTGCCGGCCCATGCCCTCACCGAAGACAGCGGCGCCATGATGTCGCTCACGCTCGGCCGCATCGGCTCGATCGCCGACGGCCTACCGAGACTGTCATCCGAAGAATTCAAGGTCATCGAGAGGGCCCGCCTCGGCTTTACGTCGATGCCGGAGGCCCAGCGCCTGCTGCAGGAGAAGGGGGTAGTGCTGGGCTCCGAGCCCGAGCCCTATATCATCGCTGCTGCCTATGATGAGGTCATCTACCGGCAGGTGAGCAGGTGGACGCTGACGGGCCTCGCCGCGCTCGCGGTCATCGCCGGTTTCATCTACGCCTTCCGCCGCATCAAGCCGCGCCTGCGTGCGCGCAACACGGTCGAGAAGGTCATCCTCGGCGTGTTGATCGGCGCCTCAACGGTCGCCATCCTGACGACGCTCGGTATCGTGCTATCGGTCCTGTTCGAGACCATCCACTTCTTCCAATTGGTGCATCCGTCCGACTTCTTCCTCGGCACGGTCTGGGATCCGCGCTTCTCGTCGGTCGGCCGGGAAGGCGGCGCCGGCGGCCAGTTCGGCCTTCTGCCTCTGCTCTGGGGCACGCTGTTCATCTCGTTCATTGCTCTGCTCGTCGCCGTGCCCATCGGCCTCTACTCGGCAATCTACATGTCGGAGTACGCGGGCACGAAGTTCCGCAGCGTCGTCAAGCCTGCGCTCGAGGTCCTCGCCGGCATCCCGAGCATCGTCTACGGCCTCTTTGCCCTGATCTCGTTCGGTCCGTTC
>Ga0164243_10008818_pt1 | contig 14814 bp, 12 predicted proteins | sample OricompcompostOP_FD_108781 | JGI IMG/M metagenome (GOLD analysis project Ga0164243, IMG submission 108781) | Organic Plus compost microbial communities from Emeryville, California, USA - Original compost - Organic plus compost (OP) | ecosystem: Engineered > Solid waste > Mixed feedstock >... | reverse complement strand
TCACCACCGTGACGAGGTCCACGCCCTCCACTTCCTGGGAGACGATGAAGGGCGCGGGCTTAAAGTCGGGATAGGTCGTGCCGGCACCGATGGCGCTTACGAAACGTTGCTTCGTGTTGACGAGCTTGCCGTCCCATGGCTCCCGGTCTTCGAAGGGCATGACCGCTCCTTCTTGCTCGACCGCATGTTCGAGGATGGTGAGCGGATCACAGCGCACGATCCTGCCGCCGAAATTGCCGTAACGGTCGCAGGCCCCGGTGCGCCCTTCCGCGATGTAGCACATCACGGGGCAGGCATCGCAGCGCAGCTTTTCGCCGGCGGGCTTGCGCTCGGGCGGCTTTATTTCAAACCGTTCGGAGAGTTCATTCATGGCGCTCTCCTTGATGCCTTGATCGCCTCCATTACGCGCGCCGGCGTGGCCGGCACTTTCGTGATCTCGGCGCCCGTTGCATGGCGGATGGCGTTAAGGATGGCGGGCGCGGTGGGGATAAGCACATGCTCGCCGAGGCCCTTTGCGCCGAATGGCCCCTCCGGATCCGGGACTTCGACCAGAATGGTTTCGATCTCCGGCACGTCGCCGATGGTCGGGATCAGATAGTCGTGCAGGTTCTCCGTGCGGCCGGGGACATATTCCTCCATCAATGCCAGGCCAATTCCCTGGGCAATGCCGCCTTCGATCTGTCCTTCCGCCAAAAGCGGATTGATGGCCTTGCCGACGTCATGGGCCGCAGTGATCTTCACGAGCTTCACCGTGCCGAGGGTGACATCCACCTCCAACTCTACGAGCTGTGCGCCATAGCCGTATACGGCGTAGGGCGTTCCCTGGCCCTTCTCGTTCAGCGGCTTTGTGGGCGGATCGTAGGTGGCTTCGGCCGAGAAGACATAGCCATCCGCATCGCGCGGCAGGGAAGAAAGTGCGATCCGCCGGCGGACGTCGCCCTCGCTGACGACAAGGGTTTCGCCATCAAAAGCAAGTTCTGCCTCGGGCGAGACATTGGCAAAGCGCAGGATTTTTTCCCGAAGCGCACGGCCGGCAAGCTCGGCTGCCTTTCCGGACACGTAGGTCTGGCGTGAAGCGGAGGTCTTCCCCGCGTCCGGCGTGATCGCCGTATCGGCTCCGAGGAGGGTGAAGGCCGAGAGCGGCAGGCCCAACGCATCGGCGCAGATCTGCGTGACCACGGTGTTGGAACCCTGGCCGATATCCACCGCGCCCTGATGCAGGATCACGCGGCCGTCTGGCGCGATACCCACTTTCATGGTCGAAGGATTGGGCAGTGAAGTGTTGCCGCAGCCATACCAGCAGGAGGCAACGCCTACGCCGCGCCGCGTCTTCTGTGCATGCTCGTTGAAACGGGCGGCCTCCTCTAACGCGCGCGCCCAATGCGGACGGAGCGCCTTGAGACACTCCTTTATGCCGACACCGCTTTCGAGAAGCTGGCCGCAGGTTGTCTTGTCGCCATCCGCGAGTGCATTCAGAATACGGAATTCCAGCCGATCGTGGCCGAGCTTTTCGGCCAGCCGGTCATAGAGCGTCTCCTGCATGATGGTCGCCTGCGGCACGCCGAAGCCGCGGAAGGCGCCGGCAATGGGTCCGTTGGTGTGGATGGCGCGTGCCATAGCGCGATAGTTCGGCGTCACATAAGGCCCGGACGCATGCACCGGGACGCGGTTGGCCACCGTCGGCCCCCAACTCGCATAAGCCCCGGTGTTGAATTCACCCTCGAAGATCATGCCAGTGATGCGGCCTTCCGCATCCGCTCCGATGGTGGCGTTCATTCGGGCCGGGTGGCGCTTGGTCGTGGAGCGCATGGATTCCGCGCGCGTGTAAGCCAACGCTGCCGGTCTGCCGGTCTTGAGGGCGACGAGGCCGATCAGCGGCTGGACGGAGATGTCGAGCTTGGAGCCGAAGCCTCCGCCGGTGGCGAGCGCAACGATCCGCACCTTCTCCGGCGGCAGGCCGAGCACGACGGCCGTATCGTCACGATCCATATAGGGCGCCTGGGTGCACGCCTTGATCACCAGCGTGTCGCCTTCCATTGCCGCATAGCCCGCTTCCGGCTCAATATAGGCGTGCTCGACGAAGGAGGTTTCGATTTTGCCGCTAACCGTCGCATGGGCGCCCGCCAGGGCTTCCTCCGGATCGCCGCATTCGACAAAACCCTGGACCAGGAGATTGCCAGGCCGGTTTTCATGGACGGGCGGCGCCTCCCTGGCTTCATCGATCTGCAGCGCATGCGGCAGCTCGCGCCAGGCGATGGGAAAATCGCCGATGTCGAGATTTTCCACCGCCTCTCGCTCGCCGGCGATCAGCGCGACGGCCTCGCCGCGAAAGCGCACGCGGCGCTCGGCGAGGGCTGGCTGGTCAGCAAAGGGCGGGATCACGCCGAATGCGTTGCGGCCGGGGATATCTTTCGCCGTGAAAACCGCGACGATGCCGGGATGCGCCCGGATGAAAGCATCCGTGTCGCCGATATCAAATTCGGCATGCCAATGGGGCGAGCGGACCACAAGCGTGGAGAGGGCATCCGCCGGGCGCTCGTCGGCGCCGAACACTTCGCGGCCCGTGACCTTGCGCTCACCATCCAGGCGGACGGGCGAGGCGCCGACGGTAGGGCGCGCAATCGCCATATTGCCTCCCGCCTGGTGCGGGACCTCCCTCACGAGAGGGGCGTCAAGATGCGCTTCCATAACCGCCCGGATGATCTTGCGATAGCCTGTGCAGCGGCAGAGCACGCCGCCAAGCGCATCCTTCACCTCCGCCTCTGACGGTGTCGGGTTCCTTTCAAGGAGAGCGGTGGCGGTCATCAGCAGACCAGGCGTGCAGATGCCGCATTGGGCCGCGCCGTGCAGCAGGAAGGAGCGTTGCAGGGCGGACAGGCTGCCATTGGCGAGTCCTTCCACCGTACGCACTTCGGCGCCCTCGAGACTTGCGGCGGGCGTGAGGCAGGCGCAGACCACCTCGCCATCGACGAGCACCGAGCATGCGCCGCAGTCGCCAGCATCACAGCCGACCTTTGTGCCGGTAAGCCCGAGCCGGTTGCGCAGGATGCTGGACAGGCGCTCGACCGGCGAAGCACGGACTTCGACAGGCCTGCCGTTCACCCTGAGGGAAAGCGGAATGATATCGAGGCTCATGCGGCAAGCCCTCCGCGCTCGTCTCCCAGCGCCTGGAAGAGCGCGCGAACGACGATTTCGCGCGCGGCTTCCCGACGATAATTTGCCGAGCCCCGCACATCGTCGATGGGAGACAGCTCCGGAAATTCATAGGCCGAGACGATGGATGAGATGGTTCGTGGGCCAGTGCCGAGAAGCTCCCTCTCAAGCCCATGAAGGCGTTGAGCGACGGCAGAGCAGGAACCCACCGCTAGGGCGATGCCGGCGATCCTTCCTTCCAGGACGGTCACACGTGCCGCCGCCATGGCGATGGAGATGACGAGGTAGCGCCGCGCGCCGAGCTTTACGAAGCCCGATGTACCCACGGTAGCCGCTTTCGGGATCCGGATCGCCGTGACCAGCTCACCGGATCGAAGCGCCGTCTTGCGATTGCCGAGGATGAACTGCGAAAGCGGCAAAGTTCGCGTCTCCTCTGCGGAGCGGAATTCGACTTCGGCCTCAAGCGCCAGGAGCGGCGGCACGCCGTCCGCCGCGGGCGAGGCGTTGCAGAGATTGCCGGCCACCGTGCCGCGATTTTGTATCTGGATCGAGCCTACCTCGCGTGCGGCAAGCTTCAGGCTGCCAAACGCGGCGGGAAGGGGATGGTTGGTAATGTCGGTCCAGGTGGTGCGAGCGCCAATGACGATGTGGCTTTCGTTCTCCGAAATGCCGCGAAGTTCCGTCAGCCCGTTTATATCGAGTACGTTGCCGCGGATCGGCTTTTCACTATGAGCCGGATAAAAATCCGTGCCGCCCGCAAGAATTGTCCACTCATCCTCCTGGAGAAGCCGCAAGGCCTCACTGAGATTGCTGGGTTTGGCGTAGCGCGGGGCCATGCCGTGCTCTCTCGCTCCCGTTCCCCTCGCGCCCGTTTTTCTTGTTTCTCAGGTCGCGAAATCATTCGTACACAAATGATATACCTGAGCGCCCGCTTGTCAAAGGAATCCGTTCGGTCCAAGGTTGCCAAAAACGGACATTGCGGAGGACGCCATGGTTGAGGGAGCGCTCATCGTCATCGATGTCCAGAACGATTTCTGCCCGGGCGGTGCTTTGGCGGTCGAGCAGGGCGACGAGGTCGTGCCGCTGATCAACGGTCTTATGAAACGCTTTGAGCATGTGATTCTGACGCAGGACTGGCACCCTGCGGAGCATTCGAGCTTCGCCTCGTCTCATCCGGACAAGCAGCCGTTCGAGACGATCCAGATGCCCTATGGGGAGCAGACACTCTGGCCCGACCATTGTGTGCAGGGTACGCGCGGCGCCGAGTTCCACCCCGGGCTCGACTGGACCAAGGCCGAGCTTGTGATCCGCAAGGGTTTCCGCAAGGGGATCGACAGCTATTCGGCCTTTTTCGAGAATGATCGTGAGACGCCTACCGGCCTTTCCGGGTATCTGCGGGAGCGCGGCTTCAGCAAGGTCATGTTTGCCGGGCTTGCCACGGATTTCTGCGTGGCCTTTTCCGCACTCGATGCGCGCAGGCAAGGCTTTGAGGCGTCGGTGATCCTGCAGGCCTGCCGCGGCATCGATCTCGACGGTTCGATGGCTGCCATGATGGACCGTATGAAAGAGGCAGGCGTGGCGCTTGTCTGATCAAGCGGCGAGGTAAGCCCGGTTGCCGAAAATGGCCGAGCCCACCCTTACGCTTGTGGCTCCAAAGGCAATCGCGATCTCGTAGTCGGACGACATGCCCATGGAAAGTTTTTCGACACCTGCCTCGCGGGCCAGCTTTTCAAGCAGGGCGAAGTGCGGACCCGGATTCTCGTCCACCGGCGGAATGCACATGAGCCCTTCGATATCCAGCCCGTGGACCTCGCGGCAGCGGGTGACGAAGGCCGCTGCCTCCCGAGGATCGATCCCTGCCTTCTGCGGCTCCAGTCCTGTGTTGACCTGCACGTAAAGACGTGGGCGGCGACCCTGTTTCGCCATCTCGGCGGCGAGCGCTCCAGCGATCTTTTCGCGGTCGATGGTCTCGATCACATCGAAAAGAGCCACAGCCTCCTTGGTTTTATTCGACTGCAGCGGCCCGATGAGATGAAGTTCGATGCCGGGATAGTCTTCTTTCAGGGCAGGCCATTTGCCTTGTGCCTCCTGGACGCGGTTCTCGCCGAAGACGCGTTGGCCCGCCTCGATGACGGGGCGGATCTCGTCCGCGGCGAAGGTTTTCGAAACCGCAACCAGAACGACATCATCCGGCGAGCGGCCGGCTTCGCGAGCCGCTTGGGCAATCCTGTCCCGGACCATATATAGATTTCGGGCCGCGTCACTCATCGATTGAGCGGAATCCTCTGACATGGTTTCGTCCCGGCGAATCACTCGCGGAGTTGACGGTCGTCACAAACCGTGGTGAAGGTCCGCCGGAAATCTTTGTTCTTTTATGTGAAAAACCGGGCATGGCAACCGAACGTTACAATCCTCGCACATCCGAACCTCGCTGGCAGAAGGCGTGGGAGGAGGCGCGCCTCTTCGAAACCAGGAATGACGACGGGCGGCCAACCTATTACGTGCTCGAGATGTTTCCGTATCCCTCGGGACGGATCCATATCGGGCACACCCGCAACTATACCATGGGCGACGTCGTGGCCCGCTACAAGCGCGCCAAGGGGTTTAACGTGCTCCACCCGATGGGGTGGGATGCTTTCGGCATGCCTGCCGAGAACGCCGCCATGCAGAACAAGGTACACCCCAAGGAGTGGACCTACCAGAACATCGCCACGATGCGCGAACAGCTCAAGATGATGGGGCTTTCGCTCGACTGGAGCCGTGAGTTCGCCACCTGCGATGTGGACTATTACCATCGGCAGCAAATGCTCTTCCTCGATTTTTACGAGAAGGGGCTGGTGACGCGGAAGACGTCCAAGGTCAATTGGGATCCGGTGGACCAGACCGTGCTCGCCAACGAGCAAGTGATCGACGGCCGCGGCTGGCGCTCCGGCGCGCTGGTCGAGAGCCGCGAGCTGGCGCAGTGGTTCTTCAAGATCACCGATTACGCGGAAGACCTGCTGAAAGCGATCGACGGGCTGGACGAGTGGCCGGAAAAGGTGCGCCTCATGCAGCGCAACTGGATCGGCCGCTCCGAAGGCCTGTCGATTCGCTGGGCGCTGGTGGAAGGCACCGCGCCAGAGGGCGAAAATTGTCTAGAGGTCTATACAACTAGACCTGACACGATCTTCGGCGCCTCCTTCATGGCCATCGCGCCCGATCATCCGCTGGCGAAGAAGGCCGCGGAAGGAAATTCCGAGCTTGCCGCCTTCATCGAGGAATGCCGGCATATGGGCACCTCGGTCGCCGTCCTGGAGACAGCGGAGAAGAAGGGCTTCGACACCGGCATCCGCGTGAAGCATCCCTTCGATCCCGAATGGACCTTGCCCGTCTATGTGGCCAACTTCGTGCTGATGGAATACGGCACAGGCGCCATTTTCGGATGCCCCTCAGGCGACCAGCGCGATCTCGACTTCGCTAACAAATACGGCCTGCCGGTGATCCCGGTCGTGATGCCAGAAGGAGCGGACGCGACGTCCTTCCAGATCACGGACGAAGCCTATTCGGACGACGGCGTGATGATCAATTCGCGCTTCCTGGATGGCCTCACCAACAAGCAAGCCTTCGAGGAGGTGGCAAGGCGGCTGGAGAAGGAGACGCTTGACGGCCGGCCGGTGGGAGAGCGGAAGGTGAATTTCCGCCTGCGCGACTGGGGCATCTCCCGCCAGCGCTACTGGGGCTGCCCGATCCCCATGATCCATTGCGATGCCTGCGGTGTCGTGCCCGTGCCGAAAAAGGATCTGCCGGTCACCCTGCCGGACGACGTCGATTTCGACCGGCCGGGCAATCCGCTCGACCGGCATCCGACCTGGCGTCACGTGAAATGCCCCAAATGCGGCCAGGACGCGCGTCGCGAGACGGACACGATGGACACTTTCGTCGATTCGTCGTGGTATTTCGCACGCTTCACCTCTCCGCACGCCGACGATCCCGTCGAGAAGGATGTGGTGAACCGCTGGCTGCCCGTCGACCAGTATATAGGCGGAATCGAGCATGCGATCCTGCACCTGCTCTATTCGCGTTTCTTCACGCGCGCGATGCGTGACACAGGCCATCTTGACCTGACCGAGCCATTCAAGGGCCTGTTCACGCAGGGCATGGTGGTGCATGAGACCTATCGCGCGGATGATGGACGCTGGCTTGCCCCGAGCGAGGTGCGCATTGAAAGCGCAGGCGGCGTGCGTAAGGCGTTCGAGATCGCGACCGGCAAGGAAGTCGCGATCGGTTCGCTCGAAAAGATGTCGAAGTCGAAGAAGAACACGGTCAGTCCCGAGGATATCACCGAATCCTTCGGCGCAGATACCGCCCGCTGGTTCATGCTGTCGGATTCGCCGCCCGAGCGTGACGTGGAATGGACGGATGAGGGCGCCACGGGTGCGCACCGCTTCGTTCAGCGCATTTGGCGTCTGGTGATGGAGACGGCGCCGGCAATCGAGGGGGTGACGCCGCGCGCGGGACGTGAGGGCGACGCCTCCCTGATCTCGAAGCCGGCACACAAGGCGCTGAAGGCGGTGGGAGAGAACATCGAACGCCTGGCCTTCAACCGTGCCATCGCCCGCATCCACGAGTTGGTGAACGATCTGCAGGAACCGCTCTCGACTTTGAACGAGGCGAATCAGGAGACGCGCGCAGCTGCCCGCGAGGCTGTGGAAATCCTCATCCACCTGATCGCACCCTTCATGCCGCACTTGGCCGAAGAGTGCTGGGCGCGGATCGCCGGGGAAGGTCTCGTCTCCGCAAGCCGCTGGCCCGACTACGATCCCGAACTGGTCGTGGATAACACGATCGTCCTGCCGGTGCAGATCAACGGCAAGAAGCGAGGAGATTTGACAATCGCCCGCGAGGCGGATCAAGCTGAAGTGGAAAAGGCGGTTCTCGGACTCGATTTCGTGCAGAAGGCGCTTAACGGCGCCGCCCCGCGCAAGGTGATCGTGGTTCCGCAGCGAATCGTCAATGTGGTTGCCTGAGCGGAGGGCCAGGTCGGTGATATCGATGATTCGCGCTGCGGCGGTCATGGCGGCCGCCCTGTTACTGGCGGTCGCCTCTGGCTGCACCGTGCGTCCGCTGCTTGCGACACAGCCGGAAACAGGTGGCTCGGAAATAGCCGGCAATCTTTCCTCAGTGTCAGTCAATCCGGTCAGAACGCGCTTCGCGCAGGAGGTGCGGAACGAACTCATTTTCCTGCTTCAAGGCGGCTCCGCACAGCCCGCCGCACCCCGTTACATGCTCGACCTCTCCGTCACCCGCTCGGTGATTTCCGCCGTGGATGTCCAGATTGCCGAAGAGAATGAGCCGACCGCCGGCACGGTGACGCTGACGGGGACCTACCGGCTGACCGATGCCTCTACGGGCGGAGTGCTTGCCCAGGGGCGCAGACAGGTATCCTCTGCCTTCGATCGTCCGCTTCAGGAATTCGCCGTTCTGCGTGCTCAACGCGATGCGGAGAACCGGGCGGCGCGCGAACTGGCGGAACTCATTCGCCTGGCGGTGGCCCAGGATATGGTGCGCCTCGACCTGCGCTGAAGGTTTCGTGCTATGATATTCAAAGGAGATTCCCGACCGGAGGAACCCAGACTGGTGCCGCGTATTTGAGTGAAACCTGTCATTGCGACGTCACAGATTTCGGTGAAACAGCCGCCAACGGAGTGCTTCACTTATGGATTTTCACGCGACCCTGATGTCGGTTGCCGGAGTGCTGGGGAACCGCCTCCTGAAGCGCGATGCCTTGGCGGCATCCGAACCTCCACACATTGTTGACCAGCTGATCGCGGAGCGCACGACCCATCTGTCGCGTCATCCGCTCTGGCCGTTGGCGCGCCCGTTGCTCTACCGCTTTTTCCACTACCGTCAGGCGGTGGTCATGGCGGACCAGATCGCGGATCTTTCGGGGTGGGATGCCATGGCGTTCATCAGCACGCTTCTGTCGCTGAAGGTGAGCGCCGTCGGGGAGGAGCACATTCCGAAAAAGGGCGCTTTCATTCTTGCTCCGACCCATCCCACCGGCATTGCCGATGGTATCGCCATCTTCGATCTCATGAAGAGACTGCGGCCGGATATGGCGATTTTCGCCAATCGGGACGCGCTGCGCGTCAATCCGAACTTCCGCGACATCATCATTCCCGTGGAATGGCGGATCAATGAAAAGTCGCACGCAAAGAGCCGCGACACCTTGGAAATGACGGCGAGAGCCTTCGCTGAGAGCAAGGCCATCGTTCTCTTTCCATCCGGCCGCATCGCCTATTGGAATGAAGACAAGCTGACCGAGCGGCCGTGGCAGCCGTCGGTGGTGGCGCTTGCCCGCCGCTACGAGGTGCCGGTGGTTCCAGTCAATATGACCGCCCGCAATTCGGGCCTCTTCTATCTTCTTTCGAAATACTCCACGGAACTACGCGACATGACGCTGTTCCACGAGCTTCTGAACAAGAAGGGCCGCAGCTTCCACATGACGATCGGAAAGGCGATCGCGCCAGCGATGCTCAATGGCGGTGAGCCTGCCGAGGTTGCCGCTCGCCTCCAGCACCATACGGTGACGCTGCTGGCCGAAAATCCGGATGCGGAATTCATCGGCTGATCACTTTCATCGAAGCACCGAAACGATGAAGTGATCAATGCCCTCCGGCAGGGGCGCTGCCTGTGGATAGCGCCCCTTGTTCAGGGATGGCGTCAGCCGATCTTCTGGCCTGTCTTCGCCCAGTCGGCGAGGAAGGCTTCGAGCCCCTTATCCGTCAGCGGGTGCTTCACGAGGGATTTCAGGACGGAAGGCGGTACCGTCGCCACGTCGGCGCCGATCATCGCCGCCTGCTTGACGTGATTCACGGAGCGGATGGAGGCTGCAAGGATCTCCGTGCCAAAATCATAATTGTCGTAGATCGTGCGGATCTCCGAGATCAGCTCCATACCGTCGATGCCTGTGTCATCCAGCCGGCCGATGAAGGGCGAGATGAAGGTGGCACCGGCCTTGGCCGCCAGGAGCGCCTGATTGGCAGAGAAGCAGAGAGTCACGTTGACCATGCGGCCGCTATCGGTGAGCGCCTTGCAGGCTTTCAGCCCATCCATCGTCAGCGGCACCTTGATGGCGATGTTGTCGGCGATTCTGGAGAGGATGTCGGCCTCACGCATCATCTCCTTGAACTCGGTCGCGGTGACTTCCGCCGAGACCGGGCCGTCGACGATCTCGCAGATCTCCTTGGTGACCTCCAGGATCGGCCTGCCGGCCTTCATGATGAGCGAGGGGTTCGTCGTCACCCCGTCCAGAAGTCCGGTCTCGCTCAGTTCGCGGATTTCGTTCACATCAGCGGTGTCGACGAAAAACTTCATGGCTCTCTCCATCTCGCGTGGTGGGCTGCGCCTTCAATTTATGCTCGGCCTTGCTCTAATCCAAGAAACCGGCAAGGTCACGCTTGATGAAAGAAGATTCGATTACGAGGCGTGTGATTCCCGTCATGGTCCCCATGCCGGCGGATCGCCCCTACTCCTATGCCGTGCCGGATGGCGTACGCGTGGAGCCGGGAGCGATCCTGCGCGTGCCGCTTGGCCCGCGCGAAGTGGCCGGCGTTGCCTGGGACGGCGATGGGGAACCGGTCGATGCCAAGAAGCTCAGGGCCATATCGCAAGTCTTCGAGTGCCCTCCGCTTTCGGCGGAGATGCGTCGCTTCATCGAATGGGTCGCCGCCTATACGCTTTCCCCTCCCGGCATCGTTGCGCGGATGGCGCTCCGTGCCCCGGCTGCCTTCGACCCCGAGCCGCCGATCGAAGGGTTGCGGCTGACTGCGGTCCGGCCCGACCGCATGACGGCGGCGCGCGAGCGTGTGCTTGCGTACGCTGCCGATGGCCAGGCATGGACGCGCTCGGGTCTTGCGCATGCAGCGGGTGTTTCAACCACGGTCATCGACGGACTGGTGGCTCAGGGGGTGTTCGAGCGCACCGAGATTCCTTCGCTCCCCGTGGTTCCCGCGCCGGATCCGGGTTTCAGCCGCGCGGAGCTGACGCCCGATCAGGAATACGCGGCGGACCGCTTGCGTGAGAAGGTGGGTGCCGGCACGTTCAACGTCACGCTTCTCGACGGCGTGACGGGCTCCGGCAAGACAGAGGTTTATTTCGAGGCGGTATCTGCGGCACTCGAGAAGGGGAAACAGGTTCTCATCCTCCTGCCCGAGATCGCGCTGACGCAGGCTTTCCTCGAACGCTTCCACGACAGATTCGGCGCCAAGCCTGCTGAGTGGCATTCAGACCTGGCACCGAGGAAGCGCGAGCGCGTATGGCGGCAGGTGGCCGAAGGGCAGGTGCGTGTGGTGGCCGGCGCGCGTTCCGCCCTCTTCCTGCCTTTCCGGGAACTCGGTCTCATCATCGTCGACGAGGAGCACGACCCAGCCTTCAAGCAGGAGGATCGCGTCTTCTACAACGCCCGCGACATGAGCGTGGTCCGCGGTCGTTTGGGCGGTTTTCCGGTCGTGCTGGCCTCCGCGACCCCTTCACTTGAAAGCCGGGTGAACGCGGACCAGGGGCGTTACGAGCGCATCGTGCTGCCGGTCCGCTTCGCCGATGCGGCATTGCCCGAACTTCGTGCCATCGACATGCGCCGTTCGCCGCCGGAGCGCGGAGGCTTCCTGTCTCCGGTTCTGATCGAGGCGATAAGACGCACGATCGAGCGGAAGGAGCAGGCGCTTCTCTTTCTCAATCGTCGTGGTTACGCGCCATTGACGCTCTGCCGCGTGTGCGGTCACCGCTTTCAATGCCCCAACTGTTCGAGCTGGCTCGTCGAGCACCGTTTCCGCCGCCAGCTCGTCTGCCATCATTGCGGCCACAACGAGCCGCAGCCGGAAGCCTGCCCAGAATGCGGAGCCCTCGACCATCTCGCCGCCTGCGGCCCGGGCGTGGAGCGTATCGCGGAGGAGGTGGACCGGCACTTTCCGGACGCGCGCACCATCGTGCTGTCGTCAGATCTGCTCGGCGGTGTGAAGCGGCTCAGGCTGGAGCTCGAAGCCATCGCCAATGGCGAAGCGGACATTGTGGTGGGCACACAACTCGTGGCCAAAGGCCACAACTTTCCCTCCATGACCTTGGTCGGCGTCGTGGATGCGGATCTCGGCCTTGCCAATGGCGATCCGCGCGCGGCCGAGCGCACCTTCCAGCTTCTTTCCCAGGTAACCGGACGCGCTGGCCGCTCCGGCAAGAAGAGTACCGGTCTGCTGCAGACCTACCAGCCCGAGCATCCGGTAATGCGCGCGCTCGTCTCGGGCGATGCGGAGACCTTCTACGAGCGGGAGATCGCGGAGCGGGAACGCGCGGGCCTGCCACCTTTCGGCCGCCTTGCTTCCATCATCGTCAGTGCCGCCACCCGGGCGGAGGCGGAAAGCCATGCCCGCTCACTTCGCCGTGCAGCACCCGCCGCGGACGCGGTGGAAATTCTCGGGCCGGCCGAGGCTCCTCTTGCGCTGATTGCCGGTCGCCATCGTTTCCGCCTGCTCGTGCACGGAAACCGCCGCGCGAACATCCAAGCCTATCTCCGCCGTTTGCTGGAGGCGGCGGAAAAGCCCCGCGGTTCCGTGCGTGTGCAGGTCGACATCGACCCCCAGAGCTTCCTGTGAATGGGGCCCGCAAGCGCCGCAAAAAAGCTGCAAAGCGTGTCAATGGGGTAACGTCCTTTTCATTCGATAGGTGGCCGCATGCCTTACCAGCCCGTCAATCAAAGAGCGCGTATCCGTATCCTTCAAGCGGGAGGGCTGCTTCTTGCCGCCTCGCTGCTGATGATGCACCCCGCACTCACGGGTGACGGCAATGAGGTGATCGAGGTGATCAGCCTGGCGCTGGTGCTCGCCTGTGTCGGCGGCAGGATGTGGAGCATCCTCTATATCGGCTCGAAGAAGAACCGGGAGCTGGTGACCGCAGGTCCCTACTCCATGACCCGTAATCCGCTCTACTTTTTCTCCATGCTCGGTGCTGTGGGCATCGGGCTGTTCGTCGGATCGCTCACTTTGGCGCTCCTCCTCGGGGGTGCCGTCTATCTCGTGCTCGTCATCACGGCTGAAAAGGAAGCGAGGCACCTCGAGGCGCTGTTCGGCGCCCAATACCGTGACTACGCGCGCAGAACACCGATGTTCTGGCCGAAGCCTTCGCTCTACCGGGAGGCCGGCGACGTCGCATTCTCGCCTGTCGCCCTCCGGCGCACCTTTTTTGACGGATTGCTTTTCTTCGCTGCGTTTCCCGCCATCGAGGCGATCGAATATCTGCGCGAGGTCGGTTATCTGCCGATCCTGTTCGAGCTGCCCTGATATATCGCTTTCAGCCGCTGCGCAGCGCAACTCCGAACCGCTAATCTCAAGGCTGCGATTCGCATGGAGGGGACCTATGGATTTCGCGTTGCCCTGGCCTTACAGCCCGGGTGAGTGGCTGGCCTGGACCGGCGCGGCGCTCACGGCACTTTTCGGCATTTTGCATCTGATCGCTCCCGGCCTTGCCGCCGCCGCTTCCGCCCATGGCGGCTCCCGTTCGCTGGGCGGCTTCTATGCCGGGATCGGGCTCTCAGCCATATTGTTCGCCCAGCCATTGATATACCTCGCGCTTGGCATTGCCTGGGGGATGGCGGCTTTGGGGCACCTGCTCTCGATGGTTTTCGACAAGGGCGGCTTTGCCACAAAATTTCCCAGACTTGCGGCCAGCATCTTCATGGCGGCGCTTCCGCTTGTGTTCGTATTGGGTTTTGTAACCTGAGAGCCGGCTGGGCGAACCCGTCCGGATGGGTCGATGACTCCGGTGCGCATGCGACAAAAGGGGCGCAAATCCTTGGCGCTCGCCGTGTTGCGAGTCCGATAAGCCTGTGCTAGACGGCAATCGACTTTCGTCCGGGGGGATGGTGTGCGCCCAGGCTCCCAGCGATGGAATTTTCAACCAGGTCAGGGATTTAGCCCGAGTCACCGGCTTGCCAAATCTCGCGACCTCCAAGCTGTGAGAAGAGACCTGATCCCGTGGCACAAACTGGCTCGATGATCTCAGGGGTGGCAGGGCGCTATGCGCGCTCGCTGTTCGAACTGGCGCAGGAGGCAGGCGCTGTCGCCGACGCAGAGCGAGATCTTGCCCGTTTCGAGGAATTGCTGGAAGGCAGCGATGATCTCCAGCGCCTCATCAAGAGCCCGGTCTTTTCGGCCGACGATCAGCTCAAGGCTATCGATGCCGTGCTCACCCGTGCGAAGATCGGCGGGCTTGTCGGAAATTTCCTTCGCGTGGTCGCTCGCAACCGGCGTCTTTTTGCCGTGCCGCAGATGATCCGGGCCTTCCGCGAGATCGCGGCTGACGCACGCGGCGAGGCGGCGGCCGAGGTAACTTCGGCGCATGCGCTGTCGGCTGCGCAAGAAAAGGAACTGAAGACCACGCTCAAGTCGGTGGTCGGTAAGGATGTGGCCGTCAAGGTCACCGTTGATCCCTCGCTTCTTGGCGGGCTCGTCGTGAAACTCGGCTCACGTCAGATCGATACGTCGCTCAAAACCAAACTCAATTCGCTCAAGCTTGCACTGAAAGAGGTCGGCTGATGGACATCCGCGCTGCGGAAATTTCCGCAATTCTCAAGGATCAGATCAAGAATTTCGGCAAGGAAGCCGAAGTCTCCGAGGTCGGCCAGGTGCTTTC
>Ga0164243_10008817_pt1 | contig 14814 bp, 8 predicted proteins | sample OricompcompostOP_FD_108781 | JGI IMG/M metagenome (GOLD analysis project Ga0164243, IMG submission 108781) | Organic Plus compost microbial communities from Emeryville, California, USA - Original compost - Organic plus compost (OP) | ecosystem: Engineered > Solid waste > Mixed feedstock >... | reverse complement strand
TTCAAGATGTTCTTCTTACTACCCATGGATTCGGGAAGCAGATTGCCGCAACCCACGCAAAAGACAATACCTCCGATTGCCGACATATTGGAATATTTAATGGGAAATTGTCAGAAAAAAAAAGTAGCCGTCGCAAACCAGAAAGTGATGTTTGTAATCTTCCACGAAGATATAATATTTTCCGCCTGTCTGAAAAATAGTCTAAATCGGTTCTTGCTGCATAATTTATCTGGAGAGGTGAAAAAAAAGAAATTCCCACGACAATGGACCCGATAACGGAGTAACTGCGGCTAAACCGATAAGCTGTCGCAAGGCGTTGGTTGTAACGCACAGTCCCACTTATGCCTAGCACGACCATCCTGGCCGACGACAGGGCTCTCGATTCACTGCATCCCTTCGAGCTTCTATCGATACAACGCCATCTCCTCCTTCCTTCGGCGTTGGTATTCCTATCGAATACAAGTTGAATATCTCATCCGACCAGAGTCTCTCATTCGACCTACCATGACCTCGACGTGCGACCCGAAATACTCTCCAATGTGCTAAGCATCTCGACTCGACGAACGATCCTCCCGAGTCTTTTCGAGACCGCTCGAAGGCGTGAGCTGGTCGCTTGAAGATGGCGAACGCCTATTCGGGGCAGAAAAATGGCCTCTCTGGTGGCCCAGGGGGCCATGATTCGAGGAACCAGCTGACGCGACCATTTACGCTTCAAGAAGCTCTCCCATATTCTCCGCAGACCTCTATCCTACCCTTCACACCAGGTTTGTCCTCTCGCCTGTCGCATGCGTAAGACATTACTGGTTCATCGCGTACTCACTTTTGTAGATCTTATACCCGACCCTATAATCGGCTCCGGCTCGCTCGGTGCTGGGCTAACCGACCTCTTCACACGCGACGAATTCGACAATGTGAATCGAAGCGGAAATGCGCAGTCGTCAAACAAGAAACACATCAAGCAGGTCGCCGATGTTCTGCTGCACGAGATAAAACCCAAAGAAAGAACAGATTAGTAAGTCGATAGGGAAGGTGCGATGATGGCTCTGCAATTAATTTCTAATTCTTGAATTAGCAAGTTCAAGCCGATCCCACGAGTGCCTGGCGTCATCGGTGCGGAGCGCAATGCAGCCGAGGGTTTATCTCCACTAGCCAGAGCCATCTTCGACCGTGTATCGAACCACTTCACATATGCCAGACAAGACGCCAGTCCTTCCGTTATGAATGGCCGGCCACAATCGTCAAGTAGGAAGGCAAGCTCCTCCAAGTCCAAGGTCAAGGTGGAGACCCCGACTGCAACACCCACAATCACGCCAAACAAAGCTGCGAATGCTCAATCCTTCAACCAAAATCGGGCCAAAATAGAAGTTGCTATACCTCTGAAGAAGCCAATCAATATCAATGATTACATTGAAATTGACGACCTGGGTGCTCCTTCCCAGCTGGAGCAACAACCGACCTCCATCGACCCTGCTAAACTGCAGGCAACTCCTCAACCGCAAACGCAGCCAGAACCGACAGTCTCTCACGTTCCCGATACCTCGACTGTCAACCCGTCGGACCTGCAGATTCTCCCTCCCCCTCCTCCCATCACGCCTATTAAACCCCCACCTACACCGATGCCTATGGCCCCAAGCCAAAGCCCCGTTTCAGCCACGGTTGAGAAGCCCAGTATTACGGTAGAGCTCGGCGCCCCTATCCTCGACAAAGATGAATATATTGAGGTTCCCGACTCTCCAGATGCTCCGACCCATCTGTCTACCAAGAAGCGAAAGCGGGATGATGGGTTAGACGGCGAAGGCCTTATTGGGGCCAGTCTGGACCAGAGACAACGTGCGGACGCTGCATTACAGGACCTGATGAAGATCACACGCGAGGTTTTCGGCGCCGTTGGCTCGGCAATTTCTGGTGACGTCGGTGTCGGTCATTTGGTTGTTCTCAACGAATCTAATGAGCCTACTCTCACCGCATACATACATCAAAAGGCCCAGGCCGCTATCCAGAAAGTAATTGGCCTTGGTGTATACGACCAGGTGCCCATCGAGGACTTGGTGCGGTACCAAAAGCTCAGTGAGGGTAGCATCAAAGATGTGGACGCACTAGAGCTCAAGATTGACGACACGTGGGGTGAACCGGAAATCGCGTCATGGGTACAACGCATTCCTGATATCGAGACTGCACTGAAGGCGGCGCGGACTGCCCTCCGGATCATGTCTGGCGGAAGGGAAGATAAGCGACTTTACTCGGAAGAGACAATTCAGCAATGCATTGATCTCTTTAAGCGTATCATGGATGGTATCGTCGTTCCCATGGTTGAGCTTCGGAATTCCGGTCCGCCTGGGGTTTTATTCAAGCTGCTGCTCCCTCATAAAAAAGCAATCGCGCCCATATTCACCAACAGCCAGCGGCTCTTTTCTTTGTTGGCTACTCTGGTCACGAATATTGAGCTCTCTGAGTCGGTCATCAACACATTAGAATTTTTAGCGACTCGCTTGATATTTGTCGAAAATGCCCACTACGAGAAGGACTCGGTTATTGGTGTACAGCGGTTCGACGGGCTTCGGCTTGTGGCTATGGATGTGCTCTGCCAGATTTTCTTGATGAACCCAGGCCAGCGCCAAGGAATTTTCGACGAGATCTTGACGTCTCTTGAAAAGCTCCCTGTCGGGAAGCAAAGCGCGCGGCACTTCAAGCTTGCTGACGGTGGTAGCATCCAGCCTGTTTCAGCCTTGATTATGAGGCTAGTTCAGTCCAGTGCTGGTAAAGTAGACGAGGCCAAAGAGCGAAGGCGGAGTGCGCTCCAGGATATGGACGAGGACGGAGAGGACAGTGACACACCAAAGAAGTCGGCATCGGGTGGCCGAATAATGTACACTGTCAAGAGTGAAGAGGACGGTTGCGAGCAGTTCGATACTGCGGTGAAAGAACTCCAGGATGCGGTGACACCGTTGGTTGAAACCTCGAAGAGGAATGCCGGCTATGTGGTTGGCTTCATCGTTAATCGGGCCCTCAAATCGACCAAGTCTGGCGACACACCCTACCGGAACTTGCTTGACCTCTTCGTTGAGGACTTCACCACATGTCTTGACTCCCCGGACTGGCCTGGAGCGGAGCTATTACTTCGCTTCATGATGGTTCGAATGGTCCAGCTCTCGGAGGGTGAAAAGACCGCAGCTCCGGCCAAAAACATGGCTCTGGATGTTTTAGGCACTATGGGCGCCGCAATCTCCAGATTACGGTCGACTGTCCGCAAGGCTGCGAGTACGCTAGATGGCGGCGACTCGGATGATCTTGGACGCTTCCTCTCGGAGCTCGCTATGACTGCTCTAGAACAACGGGCTCGTGTTGAATATGCGGTTTCCTGGTCCGGCCCTTACCGCGTAGCTCTCGAGCATCTAGAAGAAAAATGCGCCAATGATCACCATCTCCAGAGCGCTATATCTTTGGTAACTTGCGATTGGGCAAATAAAATCTGCGCCGGGTACAATTCCCTGGAAGGCGATGATGAGGAGCGAGATAGGGAATTTGGACGGCTTGCTTATCGACTTCGGATGATGCTTGACGATCGACAGTGGATGTCCAAGGAATACACCTTCAAGACGGTATCGGCGACTCATTCCAGGCTCGCGTATGCCGTTGTTCTTCTCCGATCCCAACTTTGCGAATCGTTTAACGCCATCTTGAACATTGTTCTTGGCGCAATGGCCAGCGACCAGGCCACGGTTCGAAGCAAGAGTTTAAAGAGCGTCAATCAAGTCTTGGAAACCGATCCTGCGATTCTGGATGGTGACTCCGTCGTCATTCATCTTATTCTCCAATGTGCGAGCGATTCTTCGCCGCAGGTCCGAGACTCGGCCTTGGGTCTGATCGGCAAATGCATGTCAATGCGACCACACCTTGAGGAACAGCTAACAGATCGCGTTGTCGACCGGTTTATGGACGCCGGTATTGGGGTTCGGAAGAGGGCCATGAAGCTTGCGCGAGATATTTATTTACGAAACAAGAACAGAGCTATCCGGGTGGCAATCGCGAGCGGCTTGCTGCTACGAGTGCAAGATCCGGATGAGAGTGTCAGGGACCTTGCTCGTCAAATGATCGAGGAGATTTGGTTTGCGCCGTTTTACTATCATTCCGAGGACACACCAGCCTTCCAGGCCTCCCTAACCGACCATGTGAACCTCATGATTCAAGTGAGTAAGGCGGGACACGCATCTGCAGTTCTTGACAAGGTTCTCCAATCTGTACTAGGGCCACAAACCAAGCCGGCTGAAGGACCCTTTGCGGTATGCACGAAACTCGTGGCTACAATGTTCGAGCTTATCAACTCACTCGACTCTGACGACCCTGCGGTTCCTTCGGGTCGGGACGCCCTCCAAGTTCTCATGACTTTCGCTAAGGCGGAGCCCAAGCTGTTCACCTTTGAGCAAATTAAGCTCCTGAAGCCTCACCTCTCTAACTTCACTACCATGGAAGACCTTCATGTATTCCGGGCGGCTGTTGTTATCTATCGGCGTGTCCTGCCTCAACTTCCTGCTGTCCACACACAATTTTTCATGGAGGTACGAACGCAGCTCCTTGCAAGCATTGCCAAGATCAGCAAAGTCCTCCTGGATGATGTTGTAGCATGTGTGTGGATTGTCTGCGGCGTCCTCAATACTATCACACCCCTGGCGCGGCTCTCACTCTCTAGTCTCGTGGGCATCCAAAAACTTCGTCAGGTACCGCTTAGCGCGCAGAATATTAAAGTATTCCAGCGTTACTCGATCATTGTCGGGATGATTGGCAAGCACTGCGATCTTGATAGCCAAGCCGACGTCTTTAAGGAGAGGTTTCCCAAATGGAAAGGGAAGAGCGTGCCCGGCTTGATGGTGGATTGCCTACTTCCTTTTGCAACTCCAGATCGTCCGGAGGATGCTCGGAAAGCTGCCCTTGATGCGGTGGGCCTAATTTGCCAAGCTTGGCCGCGCACGTACGTATCGCCGAACGTCTACACGACATTCCAGCAGGTGTTCGACGAAAAGATTCCTGCATTGGAGGATATGATTCTTTCGTCGTTCAAGGAATTCCTCCTCAACGAGGAGAGGCGGTCCGAAGCTGCAACAGCAGCTGCGGCCGCTGGTAATTCGGAAGGTGAAAAGAAACGCGAACTCACAGTTATGGGCGGCACAAACTATGATGATGTCGCGAGTGCCACTACACAGCGTTTCCTCAAGGAACTCACGCGCATCTCACTCGCGACCCAAGATGACCATGCTTTCCTCGCCGTGGAGGTTCTTGGCAGCATCAACAGACAGGGCCTCGTTCATCCAAAAGAAACCGGTGTTACGCTCATTACTCTACAAACATCATCTAACCCCAAGATATCCGAGCTCGCCTACCAAGAATACAAATCTCTACACGAGAAGCATGAAACTGTTCTTGAAAGGGAGTACGCCAAGGCCGTCCAGTCTGCGTTTGCCTACCAACGGGATATCGTGAAGGACCTGCGTGGGGCAACGACTAATCCTTTCCAATCGAAGCTTCACCTGTTGACGGAAATTCTGAAGATTAGCAAGTCGAGGAACCGGCAGAAGTTCCTGGAAAAGCTGTGCCAGCAGGTGGACTTTGACGCGACGAAGTTGGATGTCCGGCAGAACCCCCCGTACCACGTGGCGTTCAGCAGGTTCATCATTGAGAACTTGGCATTTTTTGAGTACATGACCATCGGCGAAGTACTGACTACCGTGACGGCCATGGAGAAGACTGTTACAGGTACAGGGACATCCATCGCGCACATTATAGAGACTGAGGTCTTCAATGTTCGCATGGATGTAGATCAGCCACCTCCACGAGCTAATCAACAGCCCGGAGTAGGTGACCAAATCGATTGTGCGCCGCTAAAGCCAGCCCTTCCTAAGCTCAACATCGATCAGAGGAAATTCCGTCAACTCACTTCCGGAGCCATAATATTGCTAGCACTGTGGGAGGCCCGGACATACCTGCGGCGTCTATACGGTCTAGGCACGCAACGGCGCGATCCCAGGGCGAAAGCTGCGGCAAAGGACATGGCCAAGTCTCCAGTCAAGGTCCAAGGCATTACCGGTGATAAATTCTGGGAAGAGGTCGCCTCCCACATGACTGGGCTTGATTCGCAGGAGAAAATGATAGAAAAATGCCGCGCTTTCGTCGATCTCCTTAATGTCGACCACGAATTCAAGGTTGCCGACGAAGATGACGATATGGATGGGGATATGGCTGGGACGCCCAGTGAAGAGGAGGATGAAGGCGCACCCCCCGAAAGGGGTCGTAAGCGTAAGGGTACTGGAACGCCTGGCGGGAGGAAGAAGCGCGCCCGTTCGACATCGCGGCCGCGGCCAAGAGGTCGGCCGCGGAAGCAGAGTATGGATACTGATGCGGCTGGCGATGCGGACCAAAGCTGGTTTTAGACTTTGGGTCTGGGGAACTGTCTTCTTTATATCGGGTCGTCCTTTACTTGGGTGAGATGGTGTCTGGTGCGGATCTAGGACAGAAAGAGACATTTTGGTCTCACGGGGCTTATTTGATTTCGGTTGCTCATTATGATTTTTCAGCTTTGCTGGACCGTACCTCTTCTTTTTCTTTCCTTCTGTTTCACTGCCTTTGGGGTGAGAGCTAGATCTTCGTTCTTTGAGCTCGGCATTTCAGTTCCTATATGTCTGGCGTTTTGGGGACGGTTCAAGGGGTACATTGGTGGCATTTGCTTCATTTTCTTTCCCCATGGAAGGTGGGAGATATGGGTGTTTTTGAGCTCTTCCCTTTAGAGAAGAAGGGGATGATTTCTTTCTGCTTTTTAAAAACTAGGAACCTGGAAGGAGGGGAGCGGTTGAGGTTTGTCGCGCTTGATCTGCTTGCTATATTATTATTGTATTTTTAGACGAATACCATGAAGACCTCGAGGTTTCAATAGACCGCGACGATGGCTTTTGCCAGCAATTCTGTGTTCCTCTGGTGCTCTTTTTTTTTGGCGTAATGGTGAGGCGGATTCCGTCTTGGAGTACGCTTTCCACACCACATAGACGATATTAATCAGGAGATCTCAAGTCTCCTTTGCTTCAGATATTAACAGTGTATCGATCATTAAAGAATTACGCTACAAGATCCGCCAACATTCATCACTAAGCACATGTCCGTTATAAAAACACTTTCCCACATCAAATCCCATACTTCATACACTTCAAACGACTCACCCAGTCCATCCACCAAGCCCAATTCCATCCTGCACACTCTTCCTCCTAAGCGCCGCAAGCCCCAACCCAACCGGCGGTGGTCCCGCCCCAGTCCTACTCGGACTCACCTCCCTCAACACGCCCGGCGGCAACCCCAACGTAGGAATATTCGCCTCAGGCACGACCTCCAACCAGCCCCCGGGGCCAAACACCGCCGGAGCGTTATGACTACCAGCAGAAGTAGGGTTGGCGGTGATGGGGCCGATAATGCGAGGCGTCTGGGCCGTCTGCGGGCCCTTTTCGAGAGTTTCCTTGTAAAACGCCTCGAGGCGAGTCGCGTCGCGGCAGAAGTGGTCGAGCTCGTCCTTGATGGCCTCCGGGTCGGCGGATTTGGTGATGGATGCCGTGGCGCCGGCGCCCATGTCCGCTCCTGCGGGCGTAGGGCGGATCAGTGGTGAGTTTACGTGGGAGGTAGCGGCTGCTTTGAGGAGGGGGCTGGCAGGTGGGGCGATGGGTTCGGGAATGTAGCTCCCGATGGAGGACATCATCCTGTTGGCGCTACCGCCACCGCCGCCGCCGTTGCTGTTGTTTGTAGCAGTGCTGGTGGGTGCGTCCTTCATGTCCTTTTCGCGGTTGTAGATGCCGCGGTTGTTGCACAGGCTATTGTTCATGAGGAGGAAGTCTCCCTCGCTTGTGATCTCGGCGAGCAGCACGCCCGAGCGGTGGATGTACTGACAGTACTTGAAGTCCGGGTATCCCCATGAGTACCTCACGTCCACATTGCTCGGGAAATTAGACGCAGATTCGTAGTCCAGCACAAAGTCGAACTTGCGCAGGATGGCCTTCTGGTAGTAGAACTTGCAGGTGATCGCCTGGGACGGGTGCGCCGCGGGATCCTGGTACTCGTCGGGGCAATGCGCCGGCGGAGGCACCCCGAGCTTGACGAGGTACGGCCTCTTGAACGGGTTGATGTTCATGATGGTGCATGCCTCCTTGATGGGCACCTCGACGAGGCGCAGTCCGAAGGCGGCGGCCTCTCGGGCCCAGCTCTCGACAGCGTCCTCGATGAGCTTGGCCGTGACGTTCATCCATTCGATCCTGATGTGGTAGCAGGCATCAGGGTTGTGGAGTCGGTCGTAATGTAGATTGATCCTTTCCGGTCTGTACGAACGCTTCCAGCGATCAACATCGTACTTCATGACTTTGCTCAGCATCACCCGGGGCTTATCCCTCTGCTTCCCGCCAGCTATGGGTGTCATCAGCGGGGTCGATGCGGCGGATGCCGGCAAAGATTGAGGCTCGTCATGCATCGCTGTGGTCCTCGCCACCCGAGGCGAGTCCCGTATCGGTGTTTCTATGGCAGGCGTAGACGGCGCAGTGTAATCTCTTCTCTTCGTGTTGAACCAGCTCGATGATATCGCCGGGGCCTTGGCGTACTCCTCGGAAATCTGGTAAAAGTACTGACCATCGCGGAAGTCATGGCGCTTTTCGACGTGGACAAATAGCCCGGAGCTCTTTTCCTTCCTTTCTTTACCACTACTACTATCCTTCTCCTTGTCTTTCGCTTTTGAGCTCTCTTCATCGGACACCATGAGCATCTTACCCAGGGCTTCGGCCTCTTCTCGGCTTTCGAGATCTTCAAAGTTGTCAAGGAGCCAAGTAGTCATATCCGATCCGATGAAACAATTATTATGGAGACGCAAATGCCACCTTCGATTTTGCATCCTCACGCCACCGCTTTCAACTGGCTGCTGAATTGCCTCCGCGAGCGCTGATATATTGAGGCTAGACCTGCGGAAACGCTCCCTTTGCGAGAGAAGTTGGCCTCTTCGGGGAACGCCCTCCAGGCCTTCAATGAGAGGGAGAGTCTCGAGCTCCGCGGCAATAACCACAGATGGATCTTCTGTCTTAAACACGATATCCAGCGGGTTGGGATCCCTACGCCTGCGCGGAGCCATCGACTGATACCGTCTCTCGGAAGGCGCCACGTATCGGTGCTTTTGCCAAAACTGAGCGAGGCGCCTGATGCCCTCGAGGCGAATCTCTTCTGGGCTGTCCTCTTCGTGGATCCTCGGCAGCAACGACGCTCGAAGCTCAACAGGGATGAGGACGAACCTTGCTCTCCAAAACCTTAAATTCTCCGTCATTTCGTCCGTATGACCCGCCAGATACGAGTCGATGTAGTTCCAGTCCCTCTCCGGCCTGGGGGTGGCAAGGTCTAGCTCCCGGGTCCGGTAGACCGTGTCCAAGATAGTCCGAATTGCCGGTTTGTACATGGCCGGGGAAGCAGCGGAATGGGCCACCGTAGCGGGCGGTTTCCTTGAGTATATATTGACCTCCACCTCCGAACCGTTCACGCACGAGAGCTGATGTATGGTATTGCCAACAGACATGAAGACGCTGGCGCCATCTTCCAACTTCTGATCGCGGGTGAATATGTCGGCAACCTTGAGGAGTTTCTGACCGAATGCCTTGGCGACGGCTGGACCGACAATCACCTGAAAACCCTGCGCAAGCCGCAAACTAACCAACTCCCTCAAGAAGTCTTCTCGACTCTTGGGTTCATCAACTAGATCATCATCCTCATTCTGGGCTATATTGTACGGCTTGCACTCGTAGTCCTTTTCGAATTGAGCTTTCGTGGGGAAGTACTCCGTAGTCAAGGGAACGGCAGCCGGGCAGCACAGCGCCTTCCACTTCATCATCTTCATTTTGGAAGTTCGGGGAAAGACGTGCTGCCATCGGCTGTAGAGCATTGTATCATCGACTTTGTGCGTGTCCGGGTTAGATGGGTTGAGGACGGTCAGCCACGGCAAGATGGCGGATGCAGGAGATAAGGTAGGTGGGAAGTCGGGCAATGCACCAGCTCTGAGTTTGCTGTTGTACACTTTTTGTGCATCCTCAGCTCTGAGAACGCTAGAGAACTTGGCATCACGATCTTCATTTCTCCGGCTCTTACGTGCAAGAGGAGACGTCGTCGCCCAGTCCGGCTTCTGCTGGGTGGCAGGTTCTAGCGGGCCAGCAGTATGGCTCGTCTTTTTGATGATGGGGATGCTTGGCGTCGATGGCATTGCACCGACTGTCGACTCCATGGGAGCCCCCAAGAAAGCCTGTGCCGGGAACGGCGCGGGCCGCTTGCCGATCGACCGGGGAGACGCTGGCCTGCCCCTGAGCGACGGGTGATTACTAGCCGTTTGAGAAGACGCTGACGAGTGCAATTCGGGTCGTGACGAACTACTAGACGCACTAACAGTTTCGATGTGCACCTCAGCTACGGACGCCTTTGGCGCGGCTATTCCAAATCCACGGTTGCCAAGACTGATGTGTCGCATGAGCTTCTGTGATTTCGTCGGCGAAGTTGGAGGTTGTGCAGGAGCAACTACTGGGGTTGTGCTGCTAACACCACTCGTACTCTTCGCCGGACTGAGGAGAGAGGTAGTGACCTTGGATTTCTCGCCCAGGTTGACAGACAACTTCCGACTAGCTGCTTTCGACTTCGATGTAGCGGGTTTCCTCTCAGGCAGGGACGTGCCGAAAAGGCCCGAGTCTTCCACCAGCTGACGGCGGGCACTATCATCTAACTCGCGACTGTTCCTGTGATGGTGGATAACACGCCGCGACGATGGGAGTTTGGCGCGGGAATTATCAAACTCTTGGAGCTGTTTCCAGATCGACCTCTCGCCAGGTTTGAGCATACGGTCCGGAACAAACTTGATGAACCCGTATACATGATCAAACAAAGTGTCAGGAGCGCGTTGAAGGGGAATATGTGCCACCTCATCCGTCCCAGTCTGGCGGGGCCGCTGCGTGCCGCCTCCTTCCGTGACTCCATTGGAAGGGAAAAAGGGGTCGGACATTAAGGGTACCGTCTCGATCTCATTCGTCTCCAGCACGCTGCGCATCTGTAAATCGTACATTCTGCATCGAATAGGGAAGTCTTCGTTGTTCTTTTCTTCGCGACCAGCATCTAGGACAGATAGCGCGATGCCTTGGTAGGACAAGCTATCGCCAGATGCGCCAGACGTGCCTGTCCAATAAGACACATGAAGCCACTGGGGAACAGCGTAGCACCACTCATCAGCTTGGCGGTGCGTGGTAAAATAATCGGAGCGGTGGATCAAGTCTAAGCCCTTCGAAGGAGAGAATGATCCGCCAAATGATTGATAGCTTCCAGCAATAGGTGTTCCCCCTTGTCTCGGCGTACTACTTCGACTATGAGGCCATCTTTCCTTCTCCATTTCCGCATAGTGCGGGTTGCGGTATTTAAAGAGTGGCACCGAATGGAGAGGAATTTTGGGGACGCAGATCAAGTCGATACCAATGCCGTTCCCAACAAGGGATTCGGTAGTTCTCCGTAAGGCTTCATAGTCAACTTCAAAAACACCAGGACCGGGACTGATAACCACAATAGAGATTCCTGTCCTAACGAGGTCCCGGTCGATGTAATCGTTCGCGAACTGCGACGAGGCAAGGCTAATCGCCTCAAGAAAGTTTCCATACATTGCCAAACACGGCTCGGACTTGACGTGGCTCGGCGGGATGATTTTGCCGCTCGAGTCTTTGGTGTGAGACACGAATGCGCTATCGGGTCGCTGGTGGTGTAGACTTATATCACGACGAAAAACGTTAAATTCCTTCTTGAGCTGCTTGAGGATGGTGGCCCATTCGATACTCGTCATCTCGTTGACTACCACGCGGTAAAAGTCCTTGTAAGGTCTCTTCATCCCGGACGGCTGGACGCCAGTATAATAGTCACCGTCAGTAGCGGACACGACCAGGTCATCACTGAGTCCGGTGTCGTATTCGACGCGAGCGAAAAGCACAATGGTAACCAGGTGTCTGACTTTGAGAAGGGCCCATTTCTTAAACACGGCCGGAAGGAAGCCATTGACGACCTTGTTGAACATGATCTCGCCGGATCCATCGGAGTCAAAATCCCACATTTCACGAGACATCTGGATGAAGAGAACATATCGAGCCGACTCGCTCCGGAAGATAGGTCGGGTGTTGCGCGAAAAGAAAGCAGAATGGACCTTGTGACCGTCAACGAAGACCGCTGTTACCTGGGCTTTGATGCTTCCCATAAACAGGATCGATTCTCCTTTATAAACGGTCCGCTCAGTGAGCTCCCCAACAGTCATTCGCCACATGTCCGCTCTCGAGAGATATTGATCGCGAAAGCTCAGCTCCACATGGGATGCCTCGACTGCTGGGTTATTCTCGTCGACCTATTTCAACAGTTAACGCGACACAGTCCCATTGTGCGAGATCTAATACAAAATAATGACTTACCGGAGCCAGGATAACGGGAGTTCCGCTCTTCATCCCAAAGTTGCCGGCGATGTGCTTAGCCACGTATACCTCGATATGAGGATGCCGCGTCTTTTGCTCCTTAGACATGTCCTTTGCATAAAATACATATCGGTGCTTGGAGGGGTCGCATTCCGCCTCCCGAGCGGGCGACGACTTGCTGGCCCGTCCATGGTCCGTGGACACTTGCTTGCCTTGGGGATTGGACGTTTTATCCGGTTCGGGTTTTAGCACAGATATCGACACAAGAGTGCCAGGCTTGATGTCGCCGCCAAGATGATCCAAGTTCAACAGTACTTCGTCGCGCGAGTAACTATCGTTCACGGTAACGGTACACTTTCGTTCGAGCTTTCGCTTGCGACAGGCAGCGGACTCGGTACGAGCTGTAGACTGGGTCGAGGCAGTATCTGGCGATCTAGGCGCGTCAGTCGAGCCACGATCCACGCTTGCTCTGCTAAACTGCCGGATATGGGGAGTGCGTCCGCTTCTCCGACCGGACGGGGTCGGGGGCGCATTGCGTGACATAGGGATCTGAATCGAGGGTCGCACTTCGCTGTGGAGGGGGGCTCGAGTTCTGAGCGACTAATAACACCATCCCGGCTTCGATAGTTTGGCCGATCGAGGCAGTTGAATCACTGGGGAATTGTATCGCGGCCCTGAATGGATCCCGGGTTGGTATTCATATCATTGGGAATTTTGGACAAGTTAATCAACAGCACTGGATAGGTACTGATATGCAGGCTGCATTATTGTTAAGCTCATGAAGTTCCTTGACGTGAGGACGACAAGGTGATCTGGGGCGGCAGAATATCCCCCAACCCACCACCGCTTTCCGTATCTGGAGATGCCAAGACAACCCGTTCGGGGCAGGTCCCTGGATGGATGACTAAGCCTTTCATCTTCCTCAAATCCCCGTTAACACAAAATCCGGTCGGAGTTGCCAGCCTTCTCGACTCCGCCCCTCCACGGAGATGATAGCAACCATCCACCACGATATTACTGGTCTCAGAGCAGTCAGACTCATCTCCTAGGACATTCTCAGAGATTTGCACTGACAAAAGAGCCCTCATAGAGAAACACCCGACCGCTCGCCTGCATGAGTCCATCCCGAGATCGGGCAAGAAGCTGTCCGGGATTGGCAAGTGCGAATGCCGGCTGCCGGGCTTACACAGCGTCACCAGCACCGGAATAATTCGAAGCGGCCCGTTTATCTGTGCGCCAGGAGTGCAGGACCGGCAGATCGTCAACTTTCCCTCGCTTTCTGAGCGGATTCACAGAATTCGATGCGCCTCCGAATCCCGCATTGTTTTAAGTATTTCTTCCCAGCTTTCGGGGCCGGCCCCCTCCTCGTAAATCTTGTAATCTCGACTCTGTAAACTCCTCTCGTTATCGTAAAAATAGACGCTTCATTGAAATTCCATCCTTTCTTTTGTCGTTTCGCGGGAAAACCTGCTGCTGCCCACGCATCTGCTTCGAGATTGGACGGCCCAACACTCTTTCTAAGTAGTCAAAGCCGACATCCACATTCTGGTCATTGACGAGCACGCCCCACTGGAGCAAGGAATATCCGCCTTTGACACGAGCAGTCAACCCTAGTCCAGCAGCCTGACCAGACCACATCTCACCTCACCGACTATGCCCTTCGATCTTTGAATAACCCCCTAGCTCTTTCCCGGAGTCTCACAGACGTTTCCTAACCAGACGGATACCAACATTGACAGCAAACTTAGGAATACAACCCCGAACGGGTGTTCTCTTCCCGCCCTTGTCTAACACCCAGGCTTGTTAGTCGTTACTCTTCTCTTCAGAGTTGCCCAACCTCATCATCCGCCTGAAGCAGATCAGGAAGGTACACAGCATCCCTTCTGCCGCTCTATTTCCTCTTTCATCTCGACACTGCCCGACGTACGTGGACAAGCGTGAGAGCGGCCCGCAAGACGCCCTATTTCTCCTCGCCTTCATTCCAGCGAGCTTACCAACCACGGACCATCGCCGATCTCTGTAAAAGACGGTCGGCTCTTGAGTTCTGTCGGTTATATAATTCCTTTTATCGAACCCTAGTTCGACCTTGCTCGTCGCCCACTGCTTCTATCGTTCCTCGATAGTCATCCAGGGCTTCCATTCTTTGTCCACTTCCGCTTAATCGCAATCTACCCTCCTCCACAATCAGAGAGCCATTGGAGAACGCTCCCAAAATGGGCTTCCGCTTCCCCACCCTCACGAAGAAGCATAGGCTGAGTGTTACCATCGGCATATCGTTCAGCTTCTTCCTCCTGGAGCTGATATGTAAGTCTGCCTCTCCCATCCCACCCCACCCCCGAAT
>Ga0164243_10008816_pt1 | contig 14818 bp, 14 predicted proteins | sample OricompcompostOP_FD_108781 | JGI IMG/M metagenome (GOLD analysis project Ga0164243, IMG submission 108781) | Organic Plus compost microbial communities from Emeryville, California, USA - Original compost - Organic plus compost (OP) | ecosystem: Engineered > Solid waste > Mixed feedstock >... | reverse complement strand
TCCGGATATCCGCGGCCGCGAGCAGATCCTGTACGTGCACATGCGCAAGGTGCCGATCGCACCGGACGTCAAGGCCGACATCCTGGCGCGCGGTACGCCGGGTTTCTCGGGTGCCGATCTGGCCAATCTGGTCAACGAAGCCGCGCTGTTCGCCGCCCGTCGCAACAAGCGCCTGGTCGAGATGCAGGACTTCGAGGACGCGAAGGACAAGATCGTGATGGGTCCGGAGCGCAAGTCGGCCGTGATGCGCGAGGAAGAACGGCGCAACACCGCCTACCACGAGTCCGGCCATGCGGTGGTCGCGAAGCTGCTGCCGAAGGCCGATCCGGTGCACAAGGTCACGATCATGCCGCGCGGCTATGCGCTCGGCCTGACCTGGCAACTGCCCGAGCATGACCGCGTGAACATGTACAAGGACAAGATGCTGGAAGAGATCGCGATCCTGTTCGGCGGTCGCATCGCGGAAGAGATCTTCATGGGCCAGATGTCGACCGGCGCCTCGAACGACTTCGAGCGCGCGACCAAGCTGGCGCGCGCGATGGTCACGCGCTACGGCATGTCGGAGACGCTCGGCACGATGGTCTACGAGGACAGCGAACAGGACGGCTACTTCGGCCGCATGGGGGCGAAAACCGTTTCCGAGGCAACCCAGCAGAAGGTGGACACCGAAATCCGTGCCATCCTCGATCAGCAATATGCGCTGGCGCGCAGCCTGCTTGAGGAACACAAGGAAAAGGTCGACAAGATGGCCAAGGCCTTGCTCGAATGGGAGACGCTGGACGCCGATCAGGTCAACGATATCATGGCCGGCCAGGACCCGCGCCCGCCGAAGGCCGGCGTCCCCTCCAAGAAGCCGGCGTCCGGCAATCCGCCCGACGTGTCGCCGAACCCGGCGCCGGCCTGACCGCCGCATTGCCGATTCGATCAAGGGTGAGGAGCGATCCTCGCCCTTTTTGTTTGCCCAAGCCTTCGCTCATACCATGACAAGTTCCGATCAACTGCAATGCGGCCGTTTCCGCCTGGCGCTGGACGGCCGTCCACTGGTCATGGGCGTGCTGAACGTAACGCCCGACTCGTTCTCGGATGGAGGACGCTTTTCTTCGCTGGATGCAGCACTGTCGCGCGCCGAGCAGATGATTGCCGAGGAGGTCGATATCATCGACATCGGTGGCGAATCGAGCCGGCCCGGTGCCGAATCGCTGTCGCTGGAGCAGGAGCTCGAGCGGGTGATGCCCTTGGTGTACGCGTTGCGGGACTGCGGCAAACCGCTTTCGATCGATACCTACAAGCCGCAGGTCATGCGCGAGGTGCTGGCGGCCGGTGCCGACATGATCAACGACATCAATGGTTTCCGGAGCGAGGGGGCGTTGGAGGCGGTGCGCGCGAGCGATTGCGCGCTGTGCATCATGCACATGCTGGGCAACCCGGCGACGATGCAGCTTGAGCCGCACTACGCCGACGTGAACGGCGAAGTGCGTGATTTCCTTCTGGCACGCGCTGCTGCATGCATACAGGCCGGCATTGCGCAGGATCGCATTTGCATCGACCCCGGTTTTGGTTTTGGAAAGACTGTGGAGCATAATCTCGATTTGCTTGGAAATCTCGGGCAACTTGCCGCCACCGGATTTCCGGTGCTCGCCGGGCTGTCGCGCAAGTCGGCGATAGGCGCAGTGACCGGGCGGCCGGTGGACCAGCGCCTCGCAGGCAGTCTTGCCGCCATGCTTGCCGCGGTGGCGCGGGGCGCCCGCATCGTACGGGTGCACGATGTCGCCGCCAGCGTCGATGCGCTGAAGGTCTGGCAGGCAGTGGCCGGAAAACAATAACGAGGAACGAATGTCGCGCAAGTATTTCGGTACCGATGGCGTACGCGGGCGGGTAGGTGCCGCTCCGATCACGCCGGATTTCGTGATGAAGCTGGGCTACGCGGCCGGCAAGGTGCTGGCCCAGGCCGAAGCTGCGGATGCGCGGCCGGTCGTATTGATCGGCAAGGACACGCGCATTTCGGGTTACATGCTGGAGGCTGCACTGGAAGCCGGCTTTTCGGCCGCAGGAGTCGACGTGACCTTGGCCGGTCCGATGCCGACCCCGGCGATTGCCTACCTGACGCGCGCGCTGCGCCTGTCGGCCGGTGTCGTGATTTCGGCCTCCCATAACCCGTATGACGACAACGGCATCAAGTTCTTCTCGGCCACCGGCAACAAGCTGGCGGATGCGGTCGAGGCGGCAATCGAAGCCGAACTGGAAAACCCGATCGTGTGCGCGCCTTCCGAGCGCCTCGGCCGGGCGCGGCGGCTGGACGATGCCGCCGGCCGCTACATCGAATTCTGCAAGAGCACCTTCCCGGGGGAGTTCGACCTGAAGGGGTTGAAGATCGTGGTCGACTGCGCGCACGGGGCGGCCTATCACATTGCGCCGAATGTGTTTCACGAGCTGGGCGCCGAAGTCGTCGCCATCGGCAACAAGCCGAACGGCTTCAACATCAATGAGGGTGTGGGTGCAACCGCGCCGGCGGCGTTGTGCGCGGCGGTCAAGGAACACGAAGCCGACATCGGCATCGCCCTCGACGGCGATGCCGATCGCCTGCTGATGGTGGATGCCGGAGGGCGCGCCTACAACGGCGACGAACTGCTGTATGTCATCGTCAGCGAGCGCATACGCAATGGCCCGGTGCCGGGCGTGGTCGGCACTCTGATGACCAACATGGCGCTCGAGCTTGCGTTGAAGCGCATGGGCATCCAGTTCGCGCGCGCCAAGGTCGGAGATCGCTATGTGCTCGAGGTGCTGCAAGAGCGCGGATGGCTGCTCGGCGGCGAAGGTTCGGGCCACCTGCTGTGCCTGGACAAGCATACGACCGGAGACGGCATCGTGTCCGCCCTGCAGGTACTGTCGGCGCTGCGCCGAAGCGGCCAGACGCTGGCAGAGGCGACTGCCGATCTGACGTTGTTTCCGCAATCGCTGGTCAACGTCCGGATCGCGCCGGGCATGAACTGGCAGGACAACCGGACCCTGCAGGAGGAAAAAGACGCCGTGGAATCGGAACTGGGCGAAGACGGGCGCGTACTGATCCGTGCCTCCGGGACCGAGCCGCTGGTGCGTGTGATGGTGGAAGCGCGCGACGCGGACCGCGCGCAAACGATGGCGCGCCGTATTGCCGACTGCCTCGCGCCATAGCAGTTTGACCGGGGACGTCCGCCCCGGTATGATGCTCGACTTTCGCGGGGCGTAGCGCAGCCTGGTAGCGCACCTGATTTGGGATCAGGTGGTCGGACGTTCGAATCGTCTCGCCCCGACCAGGAAAGCCAGCAAGAACGCGGCATTCGAAAGGATGCCGCGTTTTTGTTTTCGCCTCTGTCCAATCGTCTATTCCGTTCACACCCACCTGCGGCATTTGCGGACAGCCGCTGTCTGATTGAAACGACAGGCCATTGGCGGTAATATCCCGGCACCCCGCAGCACGCCAGCTTTCCTCCTCACTGCCCATAGCTCAGCTGGATAGAGCAACGGCCTTCTAAGCCGTAGGTCGCAGGTTCGACTCCTGCTGGGCAGGCCACATCCGTTCGCTTCCTTCCTGTTTTTTTTGAATCTTCCCCACGGTGCCGCTTTACGAAACTGGCAACGCAGGGCAGAATAGACAAGTTTCTGTTTGTCAACATTTCTTGTGGGGTTGTCAACCCGGCCCCGGGAGGTGACGCAGGATGTCCGAAGCACACGCGCTGAATTCGGTGAACCGGCACTATCTCGACAAGGTCATGCATCTGGCCGAAGAAAGGGATATCAAGGCGACCGAAGATATTTTCGATGCGCGCGGAATGAAGCTGGTTGCCAAGGGCGCCACGATTTCGCGGGGTCTGCAGGAGCGGCTGATGATGCGTCGCCTGTCCAAGCCGTTCGAGTCAAGCATCGGAGTGGACGGCAGCCTCGGCACCGAGGCAATCGCAGCGGAAGCGCGGCGCATCGCGGATTCGGTCGAGCCGGTCAAGTCCATGCTGACGTTGCAGCAGGGAGGCATGAGTCCGGTGCAGGTGGTTTCCGGCATCCGGCTCGGAACCTCGATGAGCACGATGCTGACGGTATTGCAGCAGGCTGGTCCGGATGCCTTGCAACACGCGGTGCTGGTCAGCCTGGTTGCCGTCTACCTTGCCCAGCGCTGCGGCCTGGGCATGAACGACCAGAACACCGTTGCACTGGCCGGTCTGTTGCACGATATCGGCGAGCTGTACATCGACCCGGAGTATCTGCATTCTTCCCGGCGCCTGCATCCGCACGAATGGCGGCACGTGGCGGTTCATCCGCGCATCGGGCAAATGCTGATCGAGGGGTTGGAGGCGTATCCGCCGGCGGTGGCGCGGGCCGTCTACGAACATCACGAACGACTCGATGGCGGCGGTTATCCGCGTCAGCTTGCCGGACCCGCGATCAGCATGGCGGGCCAGATCGTTTCCGTGGCCGAGACGATCTCGGGTATCTTCCTGAGTCCGAGCCAGCCGCTGAAGCGGGCGGAACTGGCATTAAAAATTATCCCCGGGGAGCACGCTCATCAACTGGTCTCTGCCATCGCAACCGCAATGCAGCAGGTGGGTGCTCCCGGTGCAGCTGATGCGATGGACCCGTCCCATGGCCAGGATGCGAACCGCGTGCGCGAACTGTATCAGCGCATCGATGCCGTGGTGGAGTGTGCGCAAGCGATGCAGGACAGCGCTGCTGTGACCTCGGCGCAGGGACGCAAGCTTCTGAGCGAAACCGTGCGCCGCGCCGGCGTCGTACGGCGCGCTTTCAGCAGCACCGGTCTGGATGCGTGCCTGAACCAGGACGTTCGCATCTTCGAGTCGCCCAGTTTCGAAATCCTGTTCGAAGCCACGGTCGCGGTACGGGAGATCGAATGGAGACTGCGCGATATCGCGCGCGATCTGGCGCTGCACACGGCCACGCTCGAATCGCATGAAGGGGAAGCCTTGCAGCCACTCGTGTCCTTGCTGGACGGAGAGGAGAGCTGAGCCGGCGCCTATCAGCGACTCCGGCTCTTATTTGGCCGACACGCCGATAAGGCTGTCACGCTTTGCTCGATCCGCGCACTCGGACTTGTACTGCTCCATCGCCCGCTCCGCCTTGCGCTGTGCCTGCGCCGAGTGTCGGGTATTGGTCCTCGCGTCGTCGGCCGCCCATTTGGCGCGCATCTCCAGTTTTTCGCAGCGCCTGCGCAGGGCCTCCTGTTCGCGTGCCGCGCGTCTGCGCGCCTTGCGCTGCGCTTCGGCCCGGCTGGCCGCGTCCTTTTCGATGCGCTCCAACTGCTCTCTTTCCAGCGCGGCGCGTTGCCGGGCATCCTGCGCCGCGGGGGCGGTTTCGATCGTGATCCTGGTCTGAACGCCGGCAGGGCACGGCAAGTCGCGATACACGATGCGGCCTTCGATGTCGCAGCGGTACACGGCCGCCGCCGGCGCGGTCTGCAGCAGCAGGGCTGCACCCGCGAGCAGCGGCAGCAGCTGCTGCCGCATCAAAGCACCTTCCCGGGGTTCATGATGCCGGCAGGGTCAAGCGCCTGCTTGATGTGACGCATCAGTTGCAGTTCGATCTCGGATTTGTACAGGCGGATCTCGTCGCGCTTGAGCGCGCCCACGCCATGTTCGGCCGAGATCGATCCGCCGAAGCGATGCACACTGTCATGCACCACCCGGTTGATTTCCTCCTGGCGCACGATGAAGGCATCCGGGTCCATGTTTTCCGGCGGCGACACGTTGTAGTGCAGGTTGCCGTCGCCAAGATGGCCGAAGGTGACCATGCGCGCGCCGGCGAATTGCTGCTGCAGCAGCACGTCCGTGGTCCGGATGAAGTCCGCTATGCGCGAGATCGGCACCGAGATGTCGTGCTTGATGTTCTTGCCTTCCTCGGCCTGGGCCAGCGGAATGTGTTCGCGCAGATTCCATAGGGCGCGCGATTGTGCAAGCGAGGAGGCGACCACCGCGTCGGCGATGATCTCCTGCTCCAGTGCGCTGCCGATCACCGACTCCAGCATCGCGTTCGCATGCTCTTCCGATTCACTGTCGGACAGTTCCAGCAGCACGTATTGCGCATGTGTCTGGGCGAGCGGCATGCGCATGTCCGGGAAATGCCTGGCCACCAGGCGCAGACAGAAATCGGACATCAGTTCGAACGCGGTGAGCGCAGATCCGCAACCGCGCTGTGCCAGTTCGAGCAGACGCAGCGCGCTTTCCGGCGAATCGGTTGCCGCCAGCGCCGTCAACTGGGCACGCGGGCGCGGGAACAGCTTCAGCGTAGCGGCTGTGATCACGCCGAGCGTCCCTTCGGCGCCGATGTACAGGTCGCGCAAGTCGTAGCCGGTGTTGTCCTTGCGCAGCCCGCGGGTGCCGTCCCAGATTTCACCCTGCGGCGTGACGACTTCGAGGCCCAGGCACAGCTCGCGCATGTTCCCGTAGCGCAGGACGCCGGTGCCGCCGGCGTTGGTGCCCAGGTTGCCGCCGATCGTGCAGCTGCCTTCGGCAGCCAGCGACAGCGGGAACAGCCGGTCGGCCTCGGCGGCGGCTTCCTGTACCTGCTGCAGGATGCAACCGGCTTCGACCATGATCGTGTTGTTGACGGTATCGATCGCGCGCACGCGGTTCATGCGCGTGAGCGACAGCACGACCGCGTCGCCGCGCTGGTCCGGCACGCTGCCGAGCACCAGGCCGGTGTTGCCGCCCTGCGGCACGACCGGCACCTTGAATTGCGAGCACAGCCGCAGCAGTTTCGCCACTTCCTCGGTGGAGCCGGGGCGCAGCACCGCCTGGGCACGGCCGGTGAAGCGGCGGCGCCAGTCGGTCAGATAACCGGCCATGTCGGCCGCGTCGGTCAGGACATGTTGCGCGCCGATCGCGGCGCGGCATTGCGCGATGAAGTCGTTCATTGGGAGGCTTTCCTGATGGCCTGGCGGGCGAGGTTTTTCGCCGCCTGCTTGTGCGGGCGCAGATAAAGGACGGTGCAGAAAAAGAAGATGCCGACCAGGGCGACTTCGAGCCAGCCGAGTACCGCCGACAGGCCGGCATCGGTAGTGGCGCGCACCAGGCCCTCGGCCAGGTACAACAGGATCAGCATCGACGCCCATTGCATCGTGTACAGGTTGCGCTTGAGCACGCCACGCAGCGGCAGCAGCAGCGGCAGTACCTTGAGCACCAGCCAGGAACCGCCGGGGCGCAGCGGTGCGAGCACCAGTTCCCATGCCAGGCACAGCAGGATCAGTCCGATCAGACTGGCGCCGGCGCCGTAGTAGAAAGTCTTTTGCATGATGTTCCTATGGACGACTCAGTTTGACGGCGGTTTGAGCGAGGCGTCGGCCGAGTGCGATGGCGAGCGTCTTGCTGTCGTCGGTGATGGCATTGGCGCCGCCGGTGCCCGACCAGTGGCTGGCGCCATAAGGCGTGCCGCCGCTGGTGCTGGTCATCAACTGCGGATGCGTGTAGGGCACGCCGAGCAGCAGCATGCCATGGTGCAGCAGCGGCAGCATCATCGTCAGTAGCGTCGTTTCCTGTCCGCCGTGCAGGCTACCGGTGGAAGTGAACACGCAGGCCGGCTTGCCGGCCAGTGCGCCGGACAGCCACTGGGTCGAGGTGCCGTCGATGAAATACTTGAGCGGCGCGGCCATGTTGCCGAAGCGCGTCGGCGAGCCGAGCGCCAGCGCCGCGCATTCCTCCAGGTCGCGCAATTCAACGTACGGGGCGCCCTGGGCCGGAATGTCCGGCTCGGTGGCTTCGGCCACAGTCGACACCGCAGGCACGGTACGCAGACGGGCTTCGCATCCGGCGACGCTTTCCACGCCTTGTGCGATCAGTTCGGCGAGTTTGCGCGTGGACCCGTTGCGCGAGTAGTACAGCACGAGTACGGTGAGCGGGGCGGGAGAAGGAGGAATCATGCTTGTTATTATAGGGGCTTCACCCGCGCCGAATCCGGCGCCGATTGACCCGCATGCGACTTGCCACCCGATTGTTCAACCGCGTCACGCTGCCGAACCTGCGGACGCTGACGCGTTTCGCTCTGCGCCGCCTGGAAGAGGAACGTCTGCCTGAAGTGGCCGGCAGCCTGACCTTCACCACGGTACTGGCGCTGGTGCCGATTCTGACCGTGGTGTTCGCCGTCTTCACGGCCTTTCCGATTTTCACCAAGTTCCGCAGTGCGCTGGAAGCCTACTTCATCCAGACGCTGATCCCGGGTTCGATCGCGGATACGATCCTCGACAACCTGAACCAGTTCGCCCGCCAGGCACGCCGTCTGTCGGCTTTCGGCGCGCTCGGGTTGATCGTGACCACGATCATCACGATGCTGACGATCGACAGCGCCTTCAATCACATCTGGCGCGTGAAGACGGCGCGTCCGCTGTTCCAGCGCCTGATGGTCTACTGGAGCATCGTCACCTTCGGGCCGCTGCTGGTCGGCGTGTCGGTCACGGTGACGTCCGACCTGTTTTCCGACGCCGGCGGCATGCTGCCCGATGTGCCGCTGCTGGCCACGATCCTGTACTCGATGGTGTCGATCGCGCTGACCGGCATTGCCTTCACGCTGCTGTATGTGGCGATCCCGAACCGTTACGTGAGCTGGCAGGACGCAGCCTGGGGCGGACTGCTTGCAGCGATCGCCTTCGAGGCGGCCAAGGCGGTGTTCGTGGTCTTCATCACCAGCTTTCCTACCTATACCGTCATCTACGGCGCATTGGCTGCGCTGCCGGTTTTCCTGCTCTGGGTCTACATATCCTGGCTGATTGCCCTGATCGGCGCGGTGCTGGCCGCCGCGCTGCCGGTCGTCAAATACGAGCGCTGGTGGCACGTAGCTGCGCCGGGCAGCGCTTTCATCGATGCGATGGCCGTACTGAAAATCCTGGTCGAGGCGCGTGGCGGCAACCATAACGCGGCAGTCGAACTCGCGGCACTGCGCCGGGCGACGCGCGTGGGATACGAGGAACTGGAAGGACTGCTGGACCAGATGCGCGAGGCCGGATGGGTGGCGCGCCTGGCCCCGGAGCGGCGACGCCGGGTGCAACTGCGCCGGCATGCCGGAGAGGGGCGGGGGCGTTGGGTGCTGCTGGTCAATCCGGAGCGCTTGACCGTGGCCGAGGTCTATCGGCGGTTTGCCTTCAGCGCATCGGAAAATCCGGCGCTCGCCGCGCAGGTCAATGAGGCGCTGGACGCGCGCCTGTCGGTTTCGCTGGCTGCGCAATTCGGACAGGATTCCGGGAGCCGGTCCTGCCTGCCGGCTTCGGTCGGGACATGACGCGTCCCGGCCCTGCGGCGCTCCGGGCGTCTGCTGGCTTTTTCGAATCGCATGCGCTACAGTCGGACGCAATATTGATAATCATGCCCGGGATGCAATGATGAAAGTCTCCGAAATACTCAAGGTCAAGGGCGACATCCTGTATACCGTTTCGCCGGACCGGCCGCTGGTCGAAGCGGTGGAGATCATGGCCGAGCGCGACATCGGCTCGCTGGTCGTGATGGAGTACGGAGAGCTGGTCGGCATGCTGACCTTCCGCGAAGTGATGAAGGCGCTGCATGCGAACCAGGGTTCGGTCGGCGGCAATACCGTGCGCAAGCACATGGACGATCATCCGATCACGATCACGCCGGACACCGAAGTCAACGAGGTGCGCCGCCTGATGCTGGAGCGCCATGCACGCTACGTGCCGGTGCTGAGTGCGCGTACGCTGCTCGGCGTGATTTCTTTCTACGACGTTGCGAAGGCCGTGTTCGAGGCGCAAAGCTTCGAGAACCAGATGCTCAAGGCCTATATCCGTGCGTGGCCGGCCGAGGAGGACGGCCAGTAAGCGGCCCGTATACCGTACCCCCAGGCTTCGGCGTGTTGCATTGCCGGCAGGCGTGGCGCCTTTCCTGAAGTGATTCCGTGAGCCGCCGTCAGAGCGAGCGCTCGTCGCAAGGCGTCGGCGTTCATCGACTCCGGCGCCACTGGAATGGCAATCTGAAGCATCGCAACCGGTATTTCAACCGCTTCGGCCGCATGTGCTGCGGGCCCATGGGGGCGATACGTTAGAATTCCGGCTTTCCTCGCGCTCAATTTCTCGAAACATGTCCGGCAACACTATTGGCAAGCTATTTTCGGTGACAACCTTCGGCGAGTCCCACGGACCGGCAATCGGTTGCGTGGTCGACGGTTGTCCGCCGGGCATGCCGTTGTCGGAACAGGATATCCAACCCGAGCTCGATCGGCGCAAACCCGGCACCTCGCGTCATGTCACCCAACGTCAGGAACCGGATGCCGTTGAAATCCTGTCCGGGGTTTACGAAGGCCGTACGACCGGTACGCCGATCGCGCTGTTGATCCGCAACCAGGATCAGCGCAGCAAGGATTACGGCAACATCCTTGAAACCTTCCGTCCCGGACATGCCGATTACACCTACTGGCACAAGTACGGCATTCGCGACCCGCGCGGCGGCGGTCGTTCGTCGGCGCGCCTGACTGCGCCGGTAGTGGGCGCAGCCGCGATCGCCAAGAAGTGGCTGCGCGAACACTACGGCACCGAATTCCTCGGCTGCATGAGCCAGTTAGGCGAGATCCGGATTCCGTTCGAGTCCTGGGAACATGTGCACGCCAACCCGTTTTTCGCCGCCAATGCCTCGCTGATTCCGCAGCTCGAGGCCTACATGGATCGCTTGCGCAAGGAAGGCGATTCCTGTGGCGCTCGCATCGACGTAGTGGCGCGCAATGTCCCGGTCGGGCTGGGGGAGCCGATCTACGACAAGCTCGATGCCGACATCGCATACGCGATGATGGGCATCAACGCAGTAAAGGGCGTCGAGATCGGCGCCGGCTTTGCCTCGGTGAGCCAGAAGGGCAGCGAACATGGCGACGAACTGACGCCAGAAGGTTTCCTCAGCAACCATGCGGGTGGCGTGCTCGGCGGCATTTCCACCGGGCAGGACATTACCGTGTCGCTGGCGATCAAGCCGACTTCCAGTATTCGCACGCCGCGCCGTTCCATCGACAAGGCAGGCAATCCGGTCGAGGTCGCCACGCATGGCCGCCACGATCCCTGCGTGGGCATCCGTGCCACACCGATTGCCGAGGCCATGCTTGCGCTGGTACTGATGGATCATGCACTGCGCCGGCGTGCCCAGTGCGGCGACGTGCGGGTGGATACGCCGGTGATTGCTGCCCGCGCCGGCTGACCGACCGATCGCAGACGCGGCCGGAGAGATTCTTCGGGGTGCGACGCTTTGCCTGCATCGTCTTCTCCTTGCAGCCACTCCATCGTCGGTGCCTTGTTCCGTCGTCTTCATTGCGGGATGACCGGGCTCGATATTGCCTCTGTGGGATAGATTCGGTGCGCAAGCAGTCTATTTTGTAATGGCATTGCGCCGCAGCTTCGGCTGCGGCACAGCCGTGCCAATGACATGTACAGACTAGCGAGGAGAAAACATGACACTGACTGGCCTGATGAAACATGCCCTCGCGGCATTCGCCGTGGTCGCGCTTGCAGCATGCGAGACGGTGCAGACGACCGAGTCGGGCATGGTCGGTGTCGAGCGCGAGCAGCGCATGGCGATATCCGCCGAAGCGCTGGAGCAGGCTGCCGACCAGCAGTATGCCGAGATCATTGCCGAGGCGCGCCAGAAAGGCATTCTCAATCGCGACCCGGCGCAGGTCGCGCGCGTGCGCAGGGTCGTCGAGCGACTGATCCCGCAGACCACCTATTTCCGCCCCGACGCACGCAACTGGAACTGGGAAACCAACGTGCTCGACATGCCGGAGGCGAATGCCTGGGCCATGCCCGGTGGAAAGATCGCCGTCTACAGCGGGTTGATCGAGCAACTGAACCTGACCGACGCGGAACTGGCTGCCGTGCTCGGGCATGAGATTTCCCATGCACTGCGCGAGCACGCTCGCGAGCGCGCGTCCGAGCAGATGTTCGCCAGGGGCGCGATTTCGATCGGCGCGGCATTGTTCGGACTCGGAGACGTCGCGCAGCAGGGTGCTGAAATGGCCTACATGGGCTTGCTGGGGCTGCCGAATTCGCGCCAGCAGGAAACCGAGGCGGATCGCATCGGCGTCGAGCTGGCTGCGCGTGCCGGCTATGATCCGCGCGCAGCCGTTTCGCTGTGGGAAAAGATGGGGCAGATCGGCGGCGCATCACCTCCCGAGTTTCTGTCTACCCACCCGCCGCGCGAAGATCGTCTGAGCGACCTGCGCGTCTACGCCCAACGCGTCATGCCACTCTATCAACAGGCGCGATAGCAGGACGCGTGCGTTCCTTTTGCAATGCACACCTATGGCATAATCGGGAGCTCTCTCCTGCATTGCCTATAGACAAGAACGCTCTTCGCCATGCCCCGCACGCTCTACGACAAACTCTGGGACGCCCACGTCGTCCATACCGAGGAAGACGGTACTTCCGTTCTCTACATCGATCGCCATCTGGTGCATGAAGTGACCAGTCCGCAGGCGTTCGAGGGCCTGAAACTGGCCGGGCGCAAGCCATGGCGCGTATCCGCCAATCTGGCAGTGGCCGATCACAACGTGCCGACGACGGATCGCGCCAACGGCATCGCCGATCCGGTCTCGCGCCTGCAGGTCGAGACGCTGGACGCGAACACCAAGGAGTACGGCTTCACCTATTTCAGCATGCGCGACAAGCGCCAGGGCATCGTTCACGTGATCGGCCCGGAACAGGGCGCGACCCTGCCGGGCATGACCGTTGTCTGCGGCGATTCCCACACTTCCACCCACGGCGCCTTTGCCTGCCTTGCTCACGGCATCGGCACCTCGGAAGTCGAACACGTGCTGGCCACGCAGACGCTGCTGGCCAAGAAATCGAAATCGATGCTGGTGCAGGTCGATGGCAGCCTGCCGTTCGGCGTGACCGCCAAGGACATCGTACTGGCCGTGATCGGCAAGATCGGCACTGCCGGCGGCACCGGCTACGCGATCGAGTTTGCCGGCTCAGCGATCCGTTCATTGTCGATGGAAGGCCGCATGACGGTGTGCAACATGGCGATCGAAGCGGGGGCGCGCGCCGGCATGGTGGCGGTCGACGATGTCACGATCAATTACGTGAAGGGCCGTCCGTTCTCGCCGGTCGGACCGCACTGGGAGCGCGCCGTCGAATATTGGCGCACGCTGCATTCCGATCCGGGGGCGAAGTTCGACATGGTGGTTACGCTGAACGCTGCCGAGATCAAGCCGCAGGTTACATGGGGCACGTCGCCGGAAATGGTGATTGCCATCGATGATCGCGTGCCGGATCCGGACAAGGAAAAGGATTCCGTCAAGCGCGATGCGATGGAAAAGGCGTTGTTGTACATGGGGCTGAAGCCGAACACGCCGGTTTCCGACATCCGCGTCGACAAGGTATTCATCGGCTCCTGCACCAACTCCCGCATCGAGGATCTGCGTGCCGCTGCGGCCGTGGTGCGCGGCAGGCAGCGCGCATCGAACGTGAAGCTGGCGATGGTGGTGCCGGGCTCCGGCCTGGTCAAGGAGCAGGCCGAGCGCGAAGGGCTCGACAAGATATTCAAGGCTGCCGGTTTCGAATGGCGCGAGCCGGGCTGCTCGATGTGCCTGGCCATGAATGCCGACCGGCTGGAGCCGGGCGAGCGCTGCGCCTCGACCTCGAACCGCAATTTCGAGGGCCGCCAGGGGCAGGGCGGACGTACCCATCTGGTATCGCCGGCCATGGCCGCCGCCGCAGGCATTGCCGGTCACTTCGTCGATGTGAGGACCTTGCGCTAGCCGGACACCCAGGGAGGACAACAATGAAAAGAATGTTCGTGCTGTTTGCTGCCATTGCCGTGCTGGCTGCCTGCAATACCTTCGAGGGCGTGGGCAAGGATGTGCAGAAGGCGGGCGCGGCGATCGAGAAGGCCGCCAAGAAATAGGATAGAGCCGCCATCGGCGGCAGGAACGAAAAAGATGGACAAATTCACCGTACACGAAGGATTGGTCGCGCCGCTGGATCGGGCGAACGTCGATACCGATGCGATCATTCCGAAGCAATTCCTGAAGTCGATCAAGCGCAGCGGCTTCGGCCCGAACCTGTTCGACGAATGGCGCTACCTGGATCATGGCGAGCCGGGCATGGACAACAGCAAGCGTCCGCTGAATCCGGATTTCGTGCTGAATCAGCCGCGCTATCAAGGGGCCTCGATTCTCCTGGCGCGCAAGAACTTCGGCTGCGGTTCGTCGCGCGAGCATGCGCCGTGGGCACTGCAGCAGTACGGCTTCCGCGCGATCATCGCGCCCAGCTTCGCCGACATCTTCTTCAACAACTGCTTCAAGAACGGCGTGTTGCCGATCGTGCTGTCCGAAGCGCAGGTCGACCAGTTGTTCGACAAGGTCAAGGCTTTCGCCGGTTATCGCCTTGTGATCGATCTTGAAAAACAGGTCGTGACGACGCCCGATGGCGGCGACACGCCATATCCGTTCGAAGTGGATGCGTTCCGCAAATACTGCCTGCTGAACGGCCTGGACGACATCGGTCTGACGCTGCGTCATGCCGACAAGATCCGCGCGTTCGAGGAGCGCCATCTGGCCGCACAGCCGTGGCTTGCGAACACGATTTGAGCCGATCACGACACAGGAAGACAAGATGAAGATTGCAATCCTTCCCGGTGACGGCATCGGCCCGGAAATCGTCGAGCAGGCGGTACGCGTGCTGGAAGCGCTGGACGAAAGATTCGAAATGGAATCGGCGCCGGTCGGTGGTGCCGGCTACGAGGCGCATGGCCACCCGCTGCCGGCCGGCACGCTGCAGCTGGCCCAGGAAGCCGACGCGATCCTGTTCGGCGCCGTCGGCGACTGGAAGTACGACGCGCTGGAGCGCAGCCTG
>Ga0164243_10008815_pt1 | contig 14819 bp, 10 predicted proteins | sample OricompcompostOP_FD_108781 | JGI IMG/M metagenome (GOLD analysis project Ga0164243, IMG submission 108781) | Organic Plus compost microbial communities from Emeryville, California, USA - Original compost - Organic plus compost (OP) | ecosystem: Engineered > Solid waste > Mixed feedstock >... | reverse complement strand
CTCCATCGTATAGTTGGTCCATCCTCCATAGCTTTAGAGCTGGGTACAACGGTGCAGTCACATAGGCGCCAGAATGATGGGGCCGCGGACGGCTATCACCAACGTTCGTCTGCCTGGACGGAAGAGGACACACCTCCCCAATTCTCAAGTAGACATTCTCAATGACATACTTTAAAAAGTAGGGCGAAGTCCATCACATGAGGCCCCATAGCTCCTCCAATAGAGTGGTCTCGGTCTAGGCAGATACTAAAAGCTGTGCCCGACCTGTGATGCGGCCGGGGAGAAAATCGAGATAAGGCGCTCGCAGCCTGGCCAAGCAGTACTTCCCACTCGACAGCAAAGAGTACTGAATGGCCTTCCGCCCCTAGGCATCAATCCCCCCCAAAAATAGTAGAGAGTCCGGAGTGGCAGGACGCCCGCCTGTCTCCAAAGGGCTGCATTATCCCGAGACGCGACCTTCTATCACGCCGTCACTGATGTCATGGACTTCCCGTGGTCTTGGGCCTTGGGTCTGGTCTCGGGACTATGCACATGCGCATATGTTCTGTTGGTGATGGCATTTGCGATCCTGTGATGCGTTTGTTGGTTCGACATGTTTCAAATGAGTTCGGACCGCATCGATTGATCCTTTTGTATTTTTGATTCTGTTGAGTGTTTCTGGTGACGTCTGCCGAGAAGTGACCAAGACGTCAAAATCTCTCTTCTCTAATTTCATCCGCGAGGATAAATAGATAAATAAAAAAGAGATAATTAGTAGAAAAAAAGGAGAAGGAGGTAAAGAAATGACTCGGCTTTAGGCCACTGGCATCTCACATCTCACTCTACCGATTTCAAGGACGGAGGATGACGCAGAGACCAGAAGGCCCATGTGGCCCATTCGTCCAATTGTTGGAAATTCCCCTGCTAAACTTGAACCGTATTAGGTATCTAGGTTTTTAAGAGAGGAGTGTGCGAAAATGATTCCTGGCAGAGCCGTCAAGGCTTCCCATTCTAATCTCGGGATCCCCCCACGAGGTCAAGGGATCTAGTGTGCGTGATAGAGACCGAGTTGAACACGCCCGACTCTCTGTCATTCTTATCATTAAAACTAAACGCTTCAATTGCTAAGGATATAAAAATAAAGAAGAAAGAAATAGAGGTAAAAGCGAACAGATCCCGCAAACGAAGCCCCGGTCCTCGACACCGAGTTCAGTAAGGCCATTCCAGAGTCGTGTCTGTCTGTCCCCCAAGTCGCAAACTCCCCGTGGATCCCCCGACACATGAGATGATACCGCAACAAGTAACTAGGAAAGAAGGAAGAAGAAAGCATAAAATGAAACAAGGGACAAGACGCCATAACCGCCAACCTCATTTGACAGACAAACTCTGTTCCAGTAGAAAAATATACAGACTTTGAATACCCGTTAACATTACACATCAATCGGAGCCTTTTTCTCTTCTCGTTCTTTAGGGCTTCTTTCCCGCCGTTGTATAAAACTCTCACGGAAACCGTAGGGATGGGAGAGGATCACACGCCCTCCAAGGGCGTAACGGCAAACGAGTAATTAAAGTCCAACAGCCCATCCAACATCCAATGTTGGGGGTCAAAGAAATCGTAGCCAGCATCGGCGGAACCCGCGCCGGCGCCGCCGTAGCCCAGGGCACCCCCCATCATGCTCGTGGCCGCGGACACGGGGACGGAGAGGCCCGAAGCTCCCGGCGTGAGGGCGCCGTTGGCGGCGAGCAGGGCGTTGCCGTGGAGAGCGGGGTGGGTTTGCATTAGCGGCGCGTTTGAGTTTCCGCTGTCGAGGTGTGTAGAGGATGCGGAGGACTCGTTGGCGGAGTCAGGATTAGTGGGTTGTTTTAACGCTGGGAAGTTGTGTTAGTGTCGGATTCTCTCGAGAAAGCGATTGGGGAAGAGAGGGGGTGAGGCGATAAAAGGGATAATGATGAGGGAAGAGGGGGTCTTACAATCAAGCGAGCCTCGTCCAAGAGCTTGGTACTCTTCTCGCCATCGCCACACCGAGTCAAACACAAGACTCATGCTATGGCGACACCGCACCTTGAGCTGAAGGCTATCGTCAATCTGAATCGGCGAGTCATCATCCGTCGCACCATACCCGCCCTCAGGTATGGAGTCCAGACGAGCCCCGTTCCACATCTGCACCATCAGCTCGGCGAGGCGCGACTGGAGGTCATTCTGGACGACGCTAGTGGCGCGGATGGCCTGGATCGCGCGATGGAACAAGTTTCGTCCGCGCTCAAAGTCTATCGTCTTCGCAAAGAATGACCTAAGAAGCTTGAGAAGCGCGAAGCCGGCGGCGACGAGCATCTGCTGAATGTAATTTGTGACATACGGCAGGATGGAGCCGCGGAAGTCGTCCTTTAATCCGTGGACTGACTTGTCTGACCCGAGGAGCTCGTCCAAGAAGGCGGCGGTGGCGCGCCACAGGCCCATTAGATCGTCCATGTAGCCGGGCGTCGTGTTCGAGTCGAAGAATCCGGCTAAGCGGAGATGGAGGCCAGCTGCCCGGAGATGGAGGGTGGTAATGGGATTCAGCTGACGGGAAAGGACGGACGCTTGAAGCTCGGCGAAGTCACGGCGGTAGACCCTCATGAGCATCGCTCGATGCTCGTCACCAGCTACGCCTCGCGGGTCACTGACGTTGCTGTACATCTCCTTCGAAACCTTGTCGCAGAACCTCTCTATCTGCAGCCTGACTTGGAGCTCCAGGGACAGGCTAAGCGGCCCTTCGTCATTGGGTTTCACGGCGAGGGTCCAATCGTACAAAGTAGAGGCCGGCTGGCCGTAGCCCGTGCCGATAGACTGGCCGACGATATTGCAAACGGCCCACGTCGTTATTCGATCTTGAAGTTGCTCTCGGTTGAGTTCCACAGATACCCTGGAGAAGTCTTGAATGTGGTTGGGCCGATGGAGTCCTATCATGGTCGCCGCCTTCATCATGACACCGCACAGGATATGGGTGGGATCCGAGCTCGTCGTGCTAGTGGGTAGCGGCCAAGTACACAGCAGGCAAAGGGCCTTGACGACGAAGTAGCTCGTGGGTACGTCTCCGATGGTGGTCCATAGCAAACGTGTGAGGGGCGCCGCCAGCGACGTGAGCAGCGTTCGATCGGCTTGGTATCTCCGAGCAGCGACGGCGATGATAGCCCAAAAGAGCAACGGGTGTTGTTGGTAATACTGGTCGGGGGTCTGCTGCTGGTTGAGGAAAGGGAGGAAGGGATGGTAAAAGGCGAAGAACTCGGCAAAGAGGTGCGTCACGGCATCTTCGGTGAGGCGCACGTTTTCCAACTCGTGCGTGACGCGAGGCACGCTGTAGGATCCACCCCGCTTGAGGTGCAGCAAGGACGACACGGCCTCGTCCGATCCCATCAAGGAGGGGTTCCGAGTATGGGTGTAGGTGCTGGGAGCTATGGGGGAGTGGAGCTGCTGGTCATCGTCGTCTTCGGGCACGAAACCTTGGGCCTTGGCGCGTTGTATGTTCCTCCGCAGACGCTCGATTTCCTTTTCCATTTCGGCATGTTTACTGCGCTTGCCTATCCTCTTGAAGTTGGACTCTATCTTGCATTCGAGCTTGAGGCGGTTGCATCTTGAGCAGCTCTGGAAGGGCTCTTGGACCACATCGCATCGTAACTACACCGAGAGAAAGTACGAAAGGGTGTGTTAGTCAGAGCACCTCACACGGCAAGCTAATAACGAACGACATTGATCGAAAGGGCAATGGGCAAAGACAGGACATTGCCAACCCTGCCCTGGTGGTAACAGGAGCTGTATGCTTTCGTGGTGGGATGAAAGGCATGGCGGCATGACTCACCTTCTGCTGGCGACACTCATTACAGGCGCGCTTCACACCGGGCTGGCGCTTTTTCTCGGGCTCGGCATGGTCATCGTCATGACCGATGTTGCTGGCCGGACTGCTATCGGCGCCGGCCAAGCTGCCACGCTTCCGCTTATGTGCGCCATTCGCTCCGTGGCGGGCGTCTATCGGGCTGGTTGGGCTGACTGGAGTGACCCCGCCAGCAACCACGGGCGAACGGTCCATGGGAGAGCGAATGCGTGGGGAGGGGGATATACTTTTTGCTCGGGCGGGAGAAAAGCGCCGCGCTTCCTTTGACGCTCCCGAGTCGAGGGGTCGAGGGGGCGGGGTAAAGCACCAGCTCCGGTATTGGCGTTAATTTCCAGCTATTGATGCTGATCGCATCCAATTGTTCGCAGCGACGACCGGTCGCCGGTGTCGCGGATCAATGTTTGAGTTCGCTGAGTTGTTCGATGGTGCCGGAATGCGCAAGGTCGGCCGAATACGGAGGGGAGGGGGAATTGGGCTGGGCTGGGCTGTGTGGGCAGCAGATTGGGCGGGGGTTTTTCTTGGGTCTTGGGTTGTTGGGCGATGAGAAACAAGAGTCGTCAAATGATCTGTGACGGCGGGAGACGGTCAAAGAGGCGCACAGTTGCAAATTGTGGGCACACAATGCATGGCGGATGGCTGGGCAATGCTTTTTTGACGCATAATTTCTTTTTTCTGCATTTTTTCTGCATGGACGGGTAGTTTTGTATCCGGGCCATCTGCCAGGTGTTAGAGAGTGTCACATCCGCGGGCCCAGTCATCGGCATCTGCTGCGGGGGAATTGTTCTCTCTGATTGGGCCGCTATGAGGTCGTGTGATGGCACGTGACTTCCAAGGGTCACACCCGGATAACTCGATCGAAGGTGGGGGGAAAATTACGGGGTAATAATGGCGCCACTATTTTCCCAGAAAACCAACCGAGTCGAGGGAGCGCCCCAGGAATTCCCCAGAATTGGCATAGCCTGACCAAGACAATTGGACTGGGGATTTGCTAAGGTCACGTTTGTGCGGGTTATCAATCTATGCAACGACAATAACGGGGGACTTCTCCTTCGAATCCAACCCGATAGTCTCATATCATCCCATCACACCCAGAAAAGCGTGGAGAAGAGAGGGTTCCTGCGAGGGGACTGTCGTGTGGTGTGCATGCTGTTGACTCGTTCCGGATCATCATAAAGCCAGCTGATCTGGGATCCAGGGCTCCTGAGCCTATTTGCACCTCAGACAAGTCGAGCTGTTCCCCGTGTTTTGTCTAGAACAGAGATTGAGAGGGTACCTTGTGAGGACAGCCCCATCCCTGCGCATAAGTCCGTGTTCTCAACCCAGTTTTGTACCTCTCATGTACAATGCCTGGGCATGACAAGGACAACGGCCCAGGCAGTCATCGCAATCAGGGCAAGTTCTACCTGCAGCCGCCGCCGGAATGGACGCCAGACAAGCCATACACCGAGTCATTGAGGCGGCGACGCGAGGTACGATTCGTGATACCGGGGACAAAGAAGAAGCAGGCAAATCCAGGTATGTATTCTCCAAAATAGTCTTGATACTTTTTGTCCTCAGTTGGAGATGGCATATTGAGCGTGTGGTCAAGATGCCGTCACCAGTTTCAACTCCGCAGCCGTACCGCAGCCGTTCCTGGATCCAGAGGTTCTTGAGCGCTGGCGCCGTGACATGGAAGATGTCAAATCGAAGCCGAAGCCGAAGCCGTAAACGTCGCCCCCATCATTGATCGCTGTTCCTGCCAATGGCTTGGGCAATGTGGAGACCGTCTCAAACTTCCCCAAAGCCATTCGCCCGCCATTCGCCCGCCATTCAAATGCTGTCTTGGTTTAACTCATCAGCCACAATCTTGATTTCTTAGAAATCGAGGTTCCCGATGTGGAGGTTCCCGAAAGCGTTTATTGTTCCGACGAGTACCTCGCGCTTTCGAAGGGGCCGAACCAACTACCGGGATCCCACGCAGGTGCCCGCCCACAACCATCGCCGCCTTCCTTCCGACCATCACAGGGTCCAAGCTGTTTAAGGCCTGGTCCATTGCAACTTCGCCTTCAATGCAGCTAATAAAAATCCACCCCAAACCCCAAAACGTCAAGAAGAAATGCGGGGTCCCCTCATCTTGCTCCCACTCACCACCGAACACTCTCCACGGATCTCTAAATCGGTATTTTTTTATATGTAATCCTAGTCTTGCATTGATAATCGTTGTTCATTGATACCCACCTCCCACCTCCCACCTCCTGTCCTGCCCCCAAGTGTGGCAACTGTTGCTTTGGGCTGTCCTGTCCCCCCCTCCCTTGACGAAGGAGACGCGTCGCCCATTTGTTTCATATCCTAATTGAACGTTGCTCTGTAAATCTCTCTTCAAACCTCACCTACTCTCCATCTTGCCCATCTTGTAAAGCCCCTTGCCGTTCGTCAAGCCGTCAACGACCTCTACTACGAGAGACTGGATATTAGATACAAGAGCCCAGAGACCAGAGACTTGCGGCGACTTTCACACAATGGCTTCTTACACGGTGCCGTTCTTCTTAAACGGAAAGGAAATATGCGCTGAGCGCACCTTCGACGTCAGGTCCCCCCTCACCGGGGAAGTCATCCACTCCTGTTCTAGCGCCAGCACCCAGGACGTCACAAATGCCGTCGAGAGCGCCGCCGAGGCTTTCAAGACGTGGCGGAAGATGACTCCCTCCCGCCGCCGGGACATCTTCCTCAAGGCCGCCGAAGTGATGGAGCGCCGCAAGGACGAGCTGACCAAGAACATGGTTGAGGAGACTGGGGCTTCCGCTATGTGGGCTGGCTTTAACATTAGCAACACCATCGACATGATCAAGGATGTCGCTGGACGAATTGCCACGATAGAGGGTAGCCTACCGGCCACGGCGGATGAGGGGCGAGGTGCCCTCGTCTTGAAGGAGCCCTTTGGTGTTGTTCTTGGTATCGCACCTTGGTACGTCTATGTCCACATATTGCACGATTTTCTTTTTCAGGTCGCCCCGCATGCAATACTAATCCCTTGATAGGAATGCCCCTTACATTTTGGCCACTCGAGCCGTCGTGTTCCCTCTGGCCGCCGGAAACACGGTTATCCTCAAGGTTTCAGAGCTATCCCCCCGTACCATCTGGGGTGTAGCATCATGTTTCCATGAGGCCGGAATCCCCGCCGGCGTGTTCAACACCCTCGTTCATGAGCCCGCCAACGCCGCCGCCATCACCACCCAACTCATCGAAAACCCCCACGTCAAGAAGATCAACTTCACCGGCAGCACGGGCGTGGGCCGCATCATCGCCAAGCTCGCTGGCGAGCACCTCAAGCCCGTCCTCCTCGAGCTCGGAGGCAAGGCCCCCGCCATCATCTGGGAGGACGCCAACCTCGACCAGGCGGCCCATGCCTGCGCTCTCGGCTCTTTCCTGCACGCCGGCCAGATCTGCATGAGCACCGAGAGGATCATCGTGCACAAAAACATCAAGGCTGAGTTCGAGAAGAAGCTGGCAGCCGCCGCCGAGCAGATCTTCCCCACCACTGGCGAGGCACCTACGCTCATCGTCGAGGCCGGTGTCCAGAAAAACAAGAAGCTCGTCCAGGACGCCGTCTCCAAGGGTGCTTCCGTTCTCTTCGGCGATGCGCAGGCCGAGGGCCCCGCCAAGACCAGCATGCGTCCCGTCATCCTTAACAACGTCACGCCCGAGATGGAGATTTACCGCACCGAGTCGTTCGGCCCCACCGTCTCGCTCGTCGAGGTCGACAACGAGGAGGACGCTATCCGCATCGCCAACGATAGCGACTACGGTCTTACCTCGGCCGTTTTCACGGAGAACTTGCGTCTGGGTCTAAAGTTCGCGAGGGAGATCGAGTCGGGTGCGGTCCATATCAATGGGATGACGGTGCATGATGAGTCGACGTTGCCGCATGGCGGAACGAAGGCTAGTGGGTTTGGAAGGTTTAATGCTTCGAACGGGCTGGAGGAGTGGGTGAGGACGAAGAATGTTACGTTTAGTTACTGAAAAGGTGGATATGCGTTGGCGGAGATGCAGGAATTGAGATGCCAGGTGATTTGGGAGTTTTACTTGGTTATGGCCCTATGAACGATCCCAGTAAATCGGATGAATACATCAATTGATATATCCCTACTTTGTACGATTTTGAGAAATTTTGCGACTTAACTCAACCGCACAAGAGCTAGAAGGAAGTTTATGCCGTCGAGCGTCGCTAGGAACGACATTGGTTTTGCACAGATCAGGGAGACAGAAGATATGAATGCAATGTTTAAGTCATATGTAGGAGGAGGCGGAGGCTACATTCAATCTGTATTCTAAACCGGGGGTAGTAAGGCAGCATGGCCCCAGTAGGGATCGGGCAACAATAACCCAGCTTGGCTCGCTGGTCACGGCTCAGGCCGTCTTGGGGGGTCCCGACCACCATTTCTGGAAAAGTCCCCAAACATCAGATCAGTCTTTGCTCTTCTCGCCATTCCCTCCCGCATTCCCGCGGTTGGCTCCCCCCGCCTTTCGGGCCTTCATGAAAAAGAAGGCAGCCTCCCTTGCCACCTCGACCCACGGCCAGAGTTGGCTAAGCCATGAATTCTTGGTCCGAGGCCGTTTCTTCGGCTCAGGACGGGGCTTGTCGCCTTCCGAGTCTACAGAGTGGCTTGGCTCGGCCGGGGTTTGCTCCGTCTGACGCGGTTTCTCCTCTGACACTGTAGGAGAAGCCGAAGCCGAAGAGGCATTTTGCGACGGGGCTTGAATAGTTGTCTTTCCCGGATACTTCGGGGCAGCCGCAGGGGAAAATACTCGTACGAAGCCGTCTTGAACATTAAGCCTGATCGCCCCGGGTTCGTTGCTCAGTACTTTCGCAGCCTCTGTTTCATACCACGGGATCTTGTCTGCCAATTCGCGGACAATTTGGGGCTTTGCCTGAGGGACGCCGCCGTATCGCTTCTTGATCATGGCTCTAATCTCTTCACAATATACAAACAGGACTTGGCTGCTGGATGAGCTGTCAACGCGTCCGGGCCGGATTGGACAGGAAGTCCCAGAAATCCTTCTGTTGATTGGTATAACAGCCATTTCCATCAGACCAGGTTTGCTATATCCAAAATGCCATTGGATAACTCAACCTGTAGTCAACTGCTTACCTGCATCTGCATTAAAGTTCGCGTTCCTCGTCGACGATGGGTTGAAAAGGCGAATCAGTCTGGATGTGTTCCGTCCACTCAAAGGGCGATCGAAAGCAATGGTTCGCTCCCTGCTACGCCCGAACTTTAGTGAATCTACCAATCGTGTTTCACATGATGTGTGCTAGAGGTTGACAGTCGTCGAGCTGGATGATAAGGTAGCATCACTCACATCCTGCTCCGCTTCGGGCCTTCGAATCACCTTGAGATGGGCAGAAGAGGTAACTCGCCTTTACATCGCCAGTAAGATTAGCTACCATCCTCGCTTGATCTCCCTGCGCTTGCACAATTATTTCCCCGCACGCTTCAACAGCGACGCCTTCGAACAACGACCGCCTTGCATTTTCTCATCAAAAACAAACCAACGGCCTCCAAAACAGGCTTAAAATTCCTCGAATAGCACCCTAAACTGTCTAACTGTCAAAGGCCCATCACTGCACGCGATAATCAGGATTGCGCTGGACTCCTGTCTATGTGAAGCAAGACCGGACTCGCAGTCCTATAAATACCACGGCATAATGTCAAGTCCTGAGCCTCTGTGTGATCATTGTGTACAAATACCTCTTGATCCAGAAGAGCTTACCGAAGGCCGTCTTACCGAATATGAGCGCTGGTCTCTCGGACCGTGGTTGCGAATTCAAGCGAGCCGATGCCCCCTGTGCAGACTAGTGAAATTACTGGTCTATGAACACAATAAAACTGAGCGTCGCAATTTCAGCATGGAATCCTCCAAGGAAATATATTTGACTTGGATGTCCTCCTGGGGGCCTGGTAATCGAGGCGCGTTCAAGGTGTCCGAGGCTGGGTTGGGGCTGTTTATCTGCTTCGCAACCCAACCCGGTGGGCCGATCGTGACCGACAATGCCCACTATCTCCGGCACGCGGTATATCCGGAACTAGATGTCTCGAGAGTCACACGCTGGCTGTCTACCTGTGCTCAGACGCACTCGGGCAACTGCGTTTGGGAGCCAGAAGTTGCTTTTGGGGATGCTTTCCCCGGGCTCCAGGTTATGCGCCTTATTGATGTGTTCCAACAACGGCTGGTCGAAATACGTTGCTTGACTCGATATGCTGCTTTGAGCTACATCTGGGGTGCAGTCGACAACTTCAGACTCACAACGGCAAACAGGGGCCGCCTGCTGCTTCCAGGAGCCATCCAGAGCATCTTTAATATGATTCCCCGGACGGTCCAAGACGCAATTTCGCTCGTTCGGAAACTTGGAATTCGATATCTCTGGGTAGATGCTCTATGCCTCTTGCAAAATGAAGCAGAAGATCTAAGGTGTGGGGTGCAAGTCATGGACCAAGTGTACGAACGCTCCTTCTTGACCATCATTGCAGCCTGCGGTCACGATGCCGATGCAGGACTCCCTGGTGTTGAGCCAAACACGCGAAGAATGTCGCGTATGACGCGGCAAGTCAGGCCAGGAATATGGCTAGGCGTCTATACTAGCCTAGACAACTTGATCAAGGGCACGGTGTACAATTCTAGAGCCTGGACGTGAGTATATCCTCATGGCTCTTATCTCTGTAATAGCCACCAAAGTTCCAGGCTGACTCTAAGATACAGATTTCAAGAACACGTCCTTTGCCGGCGTGCACTTTATTTCGTTGATAACAAGATATTCTTTCGTTGTTCCAGCGCTGAATTCTCGGAATCGTGCCTCGATTATAGCAAGATCCGCAGGCCGGAAATAGGTCCGTCGATACTACTTACAACAGCGGTCCATTTGGAATATCCGCTTTCAGACTACTCGCAAATGCTTCTGTACTACTCTCAGAGGGCCTTGACATACCAAGGCGACGCCCTTCGCGCTATGGAAGGCATCATGCGAAAAGTATCGCACAAGGTAAAATGCGGGTTTCTGCAAGGACTACCGTCGGTGGCCTTGGATGCATTTCTCCTCTTTAAAGCTCACGGTGGCATTCTGCATCGCAGAGCCGAGTTTCCGAGCTACTCTTGGGCAGGCTGGCGTGGTGGTATAATCTTTGACTCCAGTGTAGACACGCTCGATGAGTGGCTCCCACATCAGACGTGGGTGGTTTGGTACAAAAGAAGCCCTTTGGGAACCACCAATCTCGTCTGGGATCCAGCAGCAAGAAAATCTACACCTATCTACGGCAAGGCTTATGCCAAAACCGGGAAGAGTCAGATCCTTAATAGTATCGTACCTCATGGAGTCAAGACCTCGCGGACAGCTCCGACAGAAGCCATCTCCCTCACCGCTAGGACCCCACCATATCCTCTTCTCCAGTTCTGGAGCATCTCTCTGTTTTATAAGCTTGGCGAGATGGATGTGTTTGCTGGTACATGTAGTCTGATTGGTATAGATGGGAAGGAATGCGGCAGAATGGCCCTTGACGGATTTGAAGAGACAACCTTCTTCAATTCTCAAGCATCATTCGAGGTAGTCTTACTCTCTGGGATGTCTCCCATCAACATAATGCTTCTTGAATGGAACAAGGGAATGGCAGAGCGGCGGGGAATTGGGACACTCGACAATGATAAAGTTAACAATGGCTTCCCGCCTGGTCCTCTGTGGAAGGAGATAATCTTGGGCTGAAAATACTCTCCGCTCACACTTATTCGGCTTTGTGCGAGCAGAACTCCGGGAAAGAAAAGTTTTATAGAGTTCATATATTGAAACTGAAATGGCTCAAGCGCCATTCATTTCTGAAGCTCCTAGCATGGCACCTCCGCATACCGGCGTCAATAGCAGGCAATATCCATCCTATCATCCAGATGTAGGATTTAAGCCTCTCATAGGGCGGAAGTCAAAGAAACAATTGAAAGAGGAAGAGGCGCGGAAACGGAGACCACCTCCGCAGTCGCAGCTCAGGAATCATGCGGAGAAGCCACCCTGGTCTCGGATGAAGCCCAAGATCGCGCAGCTCTGTCACACTAATGGATATCAACTCCGTGTAGTCAAGGATATCGTGTGGTCAATCTACCAGTTTGGTGTGAGGTACGTTTCTCATGCCGAGTTGGTGTTCCTTTTTCTCTACTCCAAACCGCTTTAATTACATTTTACAAGGGAACATCCTGGAATATGATTCGATCTCTAACGTCCGAAAGAACAAGAAACTGACTATCGAATAATAGAGGCGACAGCCCATAGAAAAGCCGGTTCGCTACATGGCGCATTAAGAAAATCAACGGGGAAGGGGGTTCTGGGGATCGGCACAGAACCGGAGTTAAACATGCTCCCCCCCTCCCGTGCGAGTCCCTGGGAAAACTATGACGGCTGATGAGTTCGATGTTCATATGCACATGAACGCCAGAGTGCCGCGCTACCTTCTCTCACCCGGCTGAAGCATCACGAGGTCGCTCTGTACAGCGTGGATAGATTCATCTATGACATCTTTGACCCAGGCGCACGCTGGTCTGCTAATATATCAGGGTTCTTGTGTCCGGACGGGACAATAAGCCTAAGGACGTATCATTGGCGTATGCTCTCAGATCGATGCTATGACATTTCCTCGTTGATACGCGCCGGCCTGAATAGCAAGGCTGAGTCGAAGTTTGGGCAGAGTTCCTCCAGGAGCTCGGCGCCACATCTTGGTATCAGCACCCAGCCTTTATTGTCCAGTTCTGGAGTATATGCCTGCGTATCCAGGGGTTTGAGACACACATACCTCGAGCCAAGGCCATAGATCGATTCTTGTTATTGGTCAAGGAGGCACAGCCGGATAACCACCCTCTCCAACTGCTTGCGACGGCACTTGGCTCCGCTGACCGGACGGACCTAAGGCACATCCTCCGAATCAGCTATCTGAAAGCCATCCGGACGGTGACCGAGCTTATTGGAGATGAAAATGCCATGGGCCTTGATATATCGGCAAAGAGTCCCTCGACTCCACAGTTTGGAGACGGCGAGCGATGAATGCGCAAAGTGTTGTGCATCCATGCAGGGCGCGATTGGGAAACTAGAAAAGGGAGACGTGGAATGTCGCATTCGAGCGGCATTGCTGTCACGAGCGCTTAACCGCTGGTTTGTCGAATGGGATCTACTAGAAGAAGCGCGTATTGAGGGCTTACGAACAAGAAGGATCGAAGATACTATCCCGGGCAAGACATGTCCCCGATGCCTTCGTGAGAGGCACTGCAAAACATGCGCTCAGTCGCTTCGGGACTACGGGACGCGAGATGAGTCGTGCAAGCGCTGCAAGCCCTTTAAGCTATCTAGGCTCTGTCAAAGGTGCAGAACACGCCAGGCCACCATCGGATGGAAGCCTACAAAGAAATGGCTGAAAGAACAGAGAAAGGAAGAAGTAAGCGCTTCCGAAGCCGACCCAATGCAGGAAGACTACTAAAAGAGATGGACTTTATACGATTTTTTTCAGTGCCGCGCTCTATAAATGTGCGTTGAGCTCGTTCGAAACTTTACAGAAAGCCTGCTTTCCCATGTCGACAATGACCCTCATCACGAAATCAGACAGGAGTCGATCTCCGGCCCATGAGTCGCCGCTTTTCAGACCTCCGTGTAGGTTTTCTGTAGTTACAAGGCGTTTCGGTTTTTGGAAGGGAAGTGCTCGAGGATGTTCCTATGAAGGACAAAAGAAGTTAGAGTTTGAGACTCTGTGATTTATGTGGGAGAGGGCGCCCTGTCTTGTTGGCACAGTCTACTCAGGGACAGATAACCGGGCCTTGAAAGACGATAATGAGAATCCAATTCCTAGAACAATACCTCTCTTGATCACAGGCCGCGCTACACCCAACCGCCCGCTCTACATCTCAATGGGAGATTGGGGAAGTAGAAAGTAGCTATAATACCCATGTGTTAAGTTCCTCTAAATTAGGCGAAAGCAGGAACGTCTCTTCAATTAATGCCCTTCCCAAGACGGCTCGGATGTTGTCCTGGAGACTGACGAGATGGGAAAAGAGGGATCGCCCCCCCGCCGAAGCGGGAGGAGAAAAGAAGGGGGTCAGATGTTTCGAAACAAAAAAATTCTTGGGATGCGTGTCCGTGAGAGGAGAAGAATGAAGGGCCTTTTTTATGCTGCCGAGAGGGTGGGCAGAATCAGCGTATTCTGGGTTGATTCAGGGGCTTCCGGATGAATTGTAGATGCTTGAAGTAAAGAGATTCTGGAGTGAGGTATGGATGAGACTTGGTGGTTTGCTCGTGTTTCTAGGCAGGGGGAGGCTGGAGCGGCTCGGTAGCTTCGTTTCTTGGGAAGCAAGTCACCATTGCTTCGTGTTCAATGCTAGGATTGCTGGGGATGGTGTAAGTTATTTAAGTTGACGAGTTCCGTCCCCAAGTTCAGGGCGTCTGAAGCTCCCCGAAGAATCGAGCCTACAAACTGAGACTCTTCGAATAGTTTTCCTGCGAGGATCTGTCTCCTCTTCTTACTGATATATGGGGATCCCTTGAAGACAGCAGACTAATACGGCTTTCATCGCAACACAAGACCAGGAACACAACACAGAGCCACCATGAAATATCTGCTATCAACTCTCTTCGCCGCCACCCTCACAACGGCAACCCCTTTCCCCTTCCCCATCCCCGGTCTCCTAACGACCATCGACGTAACCAAGCCACCACCTTCCACTCTCTCCACCCTTTCCACATCAACAGTCTTCACCCCCCAGCTCTTCATCGAGGACTCCGCCGACTCCAAAAAATGCATCGAAAGCAACTTCGCCAACGAAACTACCGACTTCAGCGCCTCTATAGACGACTGCCTCTGCATAGCCCAGAATCTGGCCCTTCCCGAGTGGCGCGGCAAGTTCCTCCTGCGCCCCGTCGACGGGAGCAAGTTCGGCGCCACCGCCGTCACGTGTCGGAGCTGCAGCTTTGTCGTG
>Ga0164243_10008814_pt1 | contig 14819 bp, 9 predicted proteins | sample OricompcompostOP_FD_108781 | JGI IMG/M metagenome (GOLD analysis project Ga0164243, IMG submission 108781) | Organic Plus compost microbial communities from Emeryville, California, USA - Original compost - Organic plus compost (OP) | ecosystem: Engineered > Solid waste > Mixed feedstock >... | reverse complement strand
TCCGGTCGCGGGCGCCGGCCAGCTCGCGCCGGCGCCCCACGAGCGGGGCGTCGTGGCGTACGGCCGCCGGTCCGGCTGGCCCGACCGCGTGCCAGACGCCCACGGGTGGCACCCGGCCCGCCACCGTGACCGGCGTGAGCCGCCGGTAGGACACCGTCCCCGCGGTGGCCCGGTGGGTGGCCGCGCAGCAGACGACCGCGCCCGGCGGGGCGTACTCCTGGAGGCGTGCCGCGGTCGTGATGACCGCGCCGCTGGCCGCGCCGTGCCCGCCGTCGCGCGCCGCGCCCAGGTCGACCACGGCCTCGCCGGTGGCCACGCCGACCCGGACCCGCAGGGTGGCCCCTCCCGGCAGCGGCCGCCGGTCCAGCTCCCGCTGGATCTCCAGCCCCGCCCGGACCGCGCGGTACGCGTCGAACCCGTCGGACTCGCGGGCGCCGAAGAGTGCCATCACCGCGTCGCCGATGTACTTCTCCACCACGCCGTGCCAGCGGCGCAGCACTCCCGCCACGGTGTCGAAGTACGCCCGCTGCACGGCGCGTACGTCCTCCGGGTCCAGCCGGTCCACCAGCGCCGTCGACCCGACGATGTCGGCGAACAGCACGGTGACCGTGCGCCTCTCCTCGGGCACGGGCCAGCGTGGCGACGGGACCCGCGGCGCGGCAGCGACGAACGTGGACATGGCCTCGCACCTGCCCTTCCCCCCGGTTGGCGGCTGATGACCCTCGGAGACTCGCACTCCCGCGCCGACCGGGGATCCGTAGGACGACGTATGTCGGCCGCGCGCAACCTTCGGTCGCAATGTCGACGCGAGGAGTACCACATGGGGGAAACGGACGTAGAACGGTGCGGGGGCCTGTGACTAGGCTGCGTGCCATGGCCAGCGATGTGGACACGGCACCGCTCGTCGGCCGGGCCGACCTGCTGAAGTCGGTCCGGTCGGCCCTGCTCGACGACGTCGCGCAGGGGCACACCGCCGCGGTCTTCCTCACCGGCGAGAGCGGGGTGGGCAAGACCCGGCTGCTGCGCGAGGTGGGCACGCACCTGCGCGACGCCGGCGCCGTGGTCCTCACCGGCACCTGCCTGGACATCGGCGACGCCTCCCCGTTGCATCCCCTGCTGCAGGCGCTGCGCCGCTTCGACGCGGAACTGTCCACCTCGCACACCCGCACGTCGTCGGCCGTGCGCGCGCTGCTGCGCATGTTCGCCGAGGAGACCGCCGGGCCGGACGGCGCGGGCGCGCTGCTCGAGCGGGTCTCCCGCGGCCTGCACCTCATCGCCGAGGGCCGTCCGCTGGTGCTGGTCCTCGACGACCTCCAGTGGGTCGACCGCAGCACCCGGCAGCTGCTGCTGTACCTGCTCGCGGGCCTCGGCGACCTCCAGCTCTCGGTGCTGGCCGCCGTCCGGGCGGAGTCGTTGCAGGGCGCGCACCCGCTGCGCCGGGTGCTCACCGAGCTGCGCCGGCTGCGGTCCGTACGCGTGCTCGACCTGGCCCCGCTGGACCGGGCGGCCACCGAGCAGCTCGCCGCCGAGGTGGTCGGCCGGCCGCTGACGCCGGAGGCGGCCGAGCAGATCTGGCAGCGCAGCGGCGGCAACCCGTTCGTCATCGAGGAACTGGCCCGCGACCTGCGCGACGGCCGCGACGGCCTCTCCGACACGCTGCGGGAGATCTTCCTGGCCCGGGTGGACGCCCTGCCCCAGCCCGCGCACGCCGTGGTCCACGCCGTCGCCGCCGGCGTCGAGCCGGTGGAGCACTGGCTGCTGGCCCGGGTGGTGGGGCTGCCGGAGACCGAGCTCATCGAGGCCGTCCGGGCGGGCGTCGCGCACCGGCTCCTGGTCGGGGCGGACGACGGCTACCGGCTGCGCCACCGCCTCGTGGCCGAGGTGCTGGAGAACGAGCTGCTGCCGGCCGAGCGCGCGGCGCTGCACCGCCGCTACGCCGAGGCGTTGACCTCGGCGGAGGCCGAGCTGCACCAGGCCCGGCTGGCCCACCACTGGCGACTGGCCGGCGAGCCGGTCCGGGCGCTGCCGGCCGCGGTGGCCGCCGCGCAGGAGGCCGAGCGGCTGCACGGCTACGCCGAGGCGCACCGGCACTGGTCGGCGGCGCTGCAGCTGGCCGACAGCCCGGCCGTCGGCGCGCGCGCCGTGGACCGGGCCGACCTGCTCGGTCGCGCCGCCGAGGCGGCCCACCACTGTGGCGAGCACGCCCGGGCGCTCACCCTGCTGGAGGAACTGGCCCGCGCGGGTGGCATGTCGGCGTGCGCCCTGCACATCCGCCGGGCGCGCTACCTCGCGGCCGCCGGCCGGTCCGCGCTCGCGGAGACGGAGTACCGGCGCGCCCTGGAGGCCGACGACTGCACCCCGCGGGAGCGGGCGACCGCCGCCGCGCACCTGGCCGAGCTGCTGCTGCACCTCGGCCGGTACGCCGACGCGGGTCGCCGCGCCCGGGAGGCGCTGGAGTTGGCCGCCGCCGTGGACGGTTCCACCTCGGAGGTGGTGCTCGCGAGCGCCGCGCTGGGCTTCAGCGAGGCGTACCTGGAGGATCCGGACGCCGGCCTGGCGGTGGTGCGCCGCGCGCTGGACATCGCCGAGCGGGCCGGCCGGCCGGAGGACGTGGCCTGCGCGTACCTGCACCTGGCCGAGCTGCTGACGGGCCCGCTGAACATCCTCGAAGAGGGCGTCGTGGTGGCCCGCCGGGGCGCCGAGCGGGTCGCCGAGCTGGGGCTCGGCCGCACGTACGAGACGCGGCTGCTGGCCATCGCGACCAACGGGCTGTTCCGGGTGGGCCAGTGGGCGGAGGCGGAGAAGGTCGTGGCGGCCGCGCTGCGGCACCGCCCGTCCGGCGCCGACGCCGTCGAACTGCTGCTGGCCCGCTGCCGGCTCTCCGTCGGCTACGGCGACATCGAGGCGGCCGACCGCGACCTCGACGCGGTGGCCACCGTGCTCGCCGGTGGCGGCGCCCGCCACGTCATCCCGCTGCTGACGCTGCGCGCCGGCCTCGCGATGTGGCAGGGGCGGCACGACCTGGCGCGGCAGGCCGTGCAGCGCGGCCTGACCGAGAGCCGCTCCGACGACGTGGGGATCCTCGCCGCGCTGGTCTGGCACGGTCTGCGCGCCGAGGCGGAGGCGCACGCCAGCCGCACCGTCGCGGTCGACGAGACGGCGGTGCGCCGGCTGCGGGACGTGGCCGAACGGGTGGCCCGCAAGAGCGAGAAGGCCGCCCGCCCGGTACGCGACGTCGTCGACGGGTTCCTGGCGCTCTGCGACGCCGAGGTGGGCCGGCTCGACGGCAACGACCCGGAGCTGTGGGCCCGGTCGGTGGCCGAGTGGGACCGGCGCAACCACCCCTACCCCGCGGCGTACTCGCGGCTGCGGCAGGCCGAGGCGCTGCTGGCCCGGCGCAGCCGGGTGGCGACCGCCGGCAAGCTGCTGCGCGAGGCGTACCGGACGGCGCAGGGGCTCGGGGCCGTGCCATTGACCTCGGAGATCCGGACGCTGGCCACCCGGGCGCGCGTGTCGCTGGAGGAGCGGGAGCCCGCGCGTGGGCGGGACGCCGCGGCGGAGGTCGCCGGCGCCGACGAGCTGGCGGCGCTCACGGCGCGGGAACGCGAGGTGCTCGCCGCCGTGGCCGAGGGGCTGACCAACCGGGAGATCGGCCAGCGGCTGTTCATCAGCGAGCGGACCATCGGGGTGCACGTGTCGCACATCTTCGACAAGCTCCAGGTCCGCACCCGCGTCCAGGCCAGCGCCATCTACTTGCGGAACCGGCGCGGCTGACCCGCCCGGCGTACGCGACGTATACGTCGTTCTACTGATCCGGCGGACAGCGGCGGCTGCAAGGCTGTGCCCTGTCGCCGCCGGCACGTCGTGCCGGGGACCACTGTGGAGGAGAGATGACCGAACCGGTCTGGGGCCCCGTGCACCGGGACATCGTCGACCTGCTCGCCGATCACCCCGCTGACGTGCCGGCCGTGGTCGACCACCTCACGAAGCTGCAGGACCTGCTGGTCCGGCTCCCTCCGCTGCTGGACAGCTGCCCGCTGGCCGACTTCAACAAGCTCTACCTGACCATCACCACCACGGTCCTCGACGGCCTGTACGACGACCGCTTCGTCGACCCCGTCTTCCTGTCCCGGCTGGACGTCGAGTTCGCGGCCCGCTACTTCGACGCCCTCCGCCTGTGGACCGACTCCAGCCCCGGCACCCCGAAGGCGTGGTCCTGCCTCTTCGAGCGGATGCGCGGCCCGGACGCGCGGCCGCTGCCGTCGGCGGCCGCCGGGGTGAACGCGCACATCAACTTCGACCTGCCGTTCGCCCTGGTCACCACGTTCGACCACCTCGAATCCGAACCGGTCGACGGCAGCGACCAGCACCGCGACTACCTCGAGATCAACAACATCTTCGCCGAGAAGATCCCCGGGCTGCGCCGGGGCTACCTGGAGCGCTGGCAGTTGCTCATCGACATGCTCAACGGCGAGATCGACGACTGGTACCAGGGGGAGCTGGTCGAGTACACGCGCGACGTCGCCTGGCGTAACGCGCAGAAGATCTGGCGGTGCCGGCACGATCCGACCGCCCACGAGCGCGAGCGCAGCCGGCTGGACTCCACGGCGGCGGCGCTCGGCCGGCTGCTGCTGTCGCCCCTCGGGGCGTTCCTGCAGTAGCCGGGACGGGGGGTCCCCGCGTTCCGTCCGGGGGGCGGAACGCGGGGACGTGTCACCGACGCGGGGGGAAGCGCCGCCGGTTCGGGGGGAACCGGCGGCGCGGCGCGTCCGGGGGTACGGCACGGCGCGGCGCGTCCGGGGGTACGGCACGGCGCGGCGCGTCCGGGGGTACGGCGCGGCGGCGGCTGACGGGGCACGGGGGTACGGCGGCGGGGTGGTGGCCGGGGGGACGCCGCCTCGCCGCGCACGTGCCCCCGGGGGAGCGGGCAGTGCTCCCCGGACGGGGGGGCGGCGCCCCTGCCGTTGCCGGTCCTCGGCACCGGAGGGAGGCCCGCGCCGCCGGCGGGTGTCGGGCGGCCCGCACCGGGTACGCGCGGGCCATGACGCTCCCCACCCGGCGGCCACCGGTCGCCCGACCCCGGCCCGCCCGACCCGCCCCGGCGCGGCCGGGCGGCGCGGCCCCGCGCCCGACCCGCTCCGGCGGCACCCGGTGAGCCGGCGGCGCTCCCCGTCCCGCGCCGCGCCCGCGGGACGTCCACGACGGTAGAACCGCCGGTTCCGTCCGGTGGCGGTCGCGGCAGCACCTACGGTCGGGGCAGGAGTTCTGGACGCGGGACGGGGACATGGCTGACGAGCACGGGGCGAAGCCGCGACGGGCGCAGGGGCGCCGCCGGTCGAACGGGCCCGGGCCGGCGCTGCGGGCGGCCCGTGACCCGACCCGCCCGGAGCCCTCCGGTCGCCGGGTCGTCGTCCCCGAGCGGGTGGCGAGCCCGGTACGTCCCGCGCCACCGCCCGGCCGGCTGAACCGGTGGCTCTTCCGGCACCGGGTGCAGCCGGTCGGCCCGGAGGCGGCCGAGGGGCAGACCCGCGCGCACCCGTGGTGGCAGGTCATGTGCCTCACCGGCGTGGACTACTTCTCCACGCTGTCCTACCTGCCGGGGATCGCCGCCGTGGCGGCCGGCGCGCTCTCGCCGCTGGCGACGTTGCTGATCGTCGCGCTGACCCTGTTCGGGATGCTGCCCATGTACCGGCGGGTGGCACGGGAGAGCCCGCACGGGCAGGGGTCGGTGGCGATGCTCGAGCGGCTGCTGCCGTTCTGGCGGGGCAAGATCTTCGTGCTCGTGCTGCTCGGTTTCGTGGCCACCTCCTGGATCATCACGATCACGCTCTCGGCGGCCGACGCGACGGTGCACCTGCTGGAGAACCCGTACCTGCCCGAGGGCTTCCACGGGCAAGGCGTCGCCGTGGCGGTCACGGTGGCGCTGCTGCTCGTCCTCGGCGGGGTGTTCCTGCTCGGGTTCCGCGAGGCGGTGGCGGTGGCCATCCCGCTGGTGACCGTGTTCCTGGCGCTGAACGCGATCGTGGTGGCGGTGGCGATGACCCGGATCCTGGACGACCCGGGCGCGCTCGCGGACTGGGGCGACCGGTTGGGCGGGGTGGGCGGGCCGGGTGACGTCGTGCTGACCGCGGCGCTCGCCTTCCCGCTGCTCGTGCTGGGGCTCTCCGGGTTCGAGACCGGCGTGAGCATGATGCCGCTGGTCGCCGGCAAGGGGCCGGACCGGGAGGCCCGGCTGGCCGCCCGGATCCGCAACACGCGGCGGCTGCTCACCGCCGCCGCCGTGATCATGTCGGTGTACCTGCTGCTGACCACGTTCGTGACCACCGTGCTGATCCCGCCGGAGGAGTTCGGTCCGGGCGGCGCGGCCAACGGCCGGGCGCTGGCCTTCCTGGCGCACGCCGACCTGGGCGAGGGCTTCGGCACCGTCTACGACGTCAGCAGCGTGCTGATCCTGTGGTTCGCGGGCGCCTCGGCGATGGCCGGGCTCATCAACATCGTGCCGCGCTACCTGCCCTCGTACGGCATGGCTCCCGAGTGGGGGCGGGCCGTGCGCCCGGTCGTGCTGGTCTACACCCTGGTGAGCGTCGCGATCACGCTCGCGTTCCGGGCCGACGTCAACGCGCAGGCAGGCGCGTACGCCACCGGGATCCTCGCCATGATGGTCTCCGGTGCGGTCGCGGTCACCATCTCGGCACTGCGGCACCGGCGGCGCGTCGCCACCGCCGGCTTCAGCGTGCTCACCCTCGTGCTGCTGTACGCACTGGGCGACAACGTCCTCAACCACCCGGACGGCATCACCATCTCGGGCCTGTTCATCCTGGGGATCATCGTGGTCTCGCTCGTCTCCCGGGTCACCCGTACCACCGAGCTGCGGGCGGAGCGGATCGAGTTCGACGAGCCGGCCCGGCGGTTCATCGCCGAGTCGCTGGCGCACGACGGCCGGCTGCACCTCATCGCCAACAAGCGCAAGGGCGGTGCCGCGAAGGAGTACACGCTCAAGGAGCGCGCCCAGCGGGCCATGAACCCGGTGCCCGGCGCGGCGGACGTGCTGTTCCTCGAGATCGACGTGATCGACCCCTCCGAGTTCAGCCAGGTGCTGCGGGTGCACGGGGTCGAGGTGGGCGGGTTCCGGGTGCTGCGGGCCAGCAGCCCGGCGGCGCCGAACGCCATCGCGGCGATCCTGCTGGCGTTGCGCGACGTGACCGGCGTACGGCCGCACGCTCACTTCGAGTGGTCGGAGGGGAGTCCCATCGCCCACCTGCTGCGCTACCTGATCCTGGGCCGGGGCGACACGCCGCCCGTCGTCCGGGAGATCATCCGCCGCAGCGAACCCGACCCGGCCCGCCGGCCCGGCATCCACGTGGGCGGCTGACCCCGTCGGTCCCGCCCGTCACGCCGGTCCCACCGGCCGTTCCTCGCGCCTCTCCCGAGAAGGTGAATGGCAAGGTTGTTCACGTTCACGGCCTGATTGTCCGTATTGCGCCCGTATCGTGACGTCTGGTGGCCGGCGATCCGTCGCCCACCCCGCGTCCGGTTCGGGCGCGGCCGTGCAGGCAGCCAGGAGAGGCAGGAGACGATGTCGACGTACCAACAGGGCCGGCGGGTAGGACGACCCAGACGGCGGTCCCGGTGGTTCTTAGCCGGCGGGTTGCTGGCGGGCAGCCTCGTGGTGGGCGCGGCGGGCGCGGCCGGCGCCGCCGTGGGGGCGACGTCCCTGCTCGACCCGTTCCCGACAGCCGGTGTGCAGCGGGGGGACGACGCGGACGGGGACCGGCGCGGGGGCGCCGACGCGCGTGAGCCGGCCGGCGACGGCGCCGGCCGCCCGGACGGGCGCGACGGTGACGGCCGGGACGCCGCCGGCGCGCCGCGCGGGCACGGGGACGGCCCCGGAACCGGCCGCCACCCGGTGGTGGAGGTGCCGTGCGACGCGGGCCGGCTCGTGGCGGCGCTCGTGAAGGCCAACGCCGAGGGCGGCGGTTCCCTGCGGCTGGCGTCGAAGTGCACCTACACGCTGACCCAGGCGTTCGCGCAGCCCGACGACTACGACGGCGGGATCCGGGACGCGCGGGAGGCGGCCGACGCGGCCGAGACACCGGGCGACGCCGAGGCGCCCCCGCGCAACCCGGCCGACGACAAGGCCGGCCTGCCGGTGATCTACCAACCCATCACCATCGACGGCGCCGGGGCGACCATCGAACGCGACGTGCACGCCGAGGACTTCCGCTTCTTCACCGTCCGCGACGGCGGGGAACTGTTCCTGCGCGACGTCGAACTCCGCAACGGCCGCTCGAAGATCGAGGGCGGCGCCGTGCACATCGTGCACGGGGCCACCGCCGTCGTCGAACGCGTCACCGTCGTCGGCAGCACGTCGCTGTCCGCCGAGGGTGGCGGTGGCGGGATCTTCAACGACGGGAACCTCGTGGCCACCGACAGCAGGTTCATCGGCAACAGCGCGGCCGGCACCGCGGGCAAGGGCGGGGGCCTGCTCAACGGTGGCGTGCTGACGCTGCGGGGGTCGCAGTTCCACCACAACAGCGCCAACGGCTACGGTGGCGGGCTCGGCAACTACCGCGGCGCGGCGGACGTGGAGAACACGACCTTCGTGCAGAACAGCGCCGCGCAGGGCGGCGGCATCGCGAGCTTCTCGGCCCGGACCAAGGTGCTGGACACCGCGGTGCTCGGCAACACCGCCCAGGTCGGCGGCGGCATCGCGAACTCCGACGCCGTCATCGTGCTGCGCGGGATGACGATCCGCGACAACACCTCCACCCTGAAGGGCGGCGGAATCTCGACCGTCCAGGGGCTGCTCCCGCTGGACGACAGCGTGGTCGCCGGCAACACCACCCACGGCCTCGGCGGCGGCATCTACGCCGAGAAGTCCAACCTGCTGGTCCGCGGCAGCGACGTGGCCCGCAACGGGGCGGTCGGCGCCAAGTCGACGGGCGGCGGCATCCACGCCACGGCCGGTCAGGTCTCGATCTACACGAGCAAGGTGGTGGGCAACAACGCGTCGGCCCGGCCGGGTGGCATCTTCGCCCAGCAGGCGCGGGTACGCGTCGACGACGAGAGCGTCGTCGCCGGCAACGAGCCCACCAACTGCGTGGGCAGCCGGGTGCCGGTGCCCCACTGCTTCCGCTGACCGACCGCGTGCCAGGGCGCGCCCGGCCGTGCGTGACGATCGATCGTCGCGGGCGGACCGGGTGCGCCCGGCCGTGCCGTCGGGGATGTGGTCACCGGACCTCGACCGCCCGGCGGCTCAGCCGAGCGCGCGCAGCGGGCCGGCGAGGTCGCTGGCGAAGAAGTCGATGAAGCCGTCCGGATCGGGGCCCGCGTTCTGGAGCACGATGTGGTCGAAGCCGGCCTCGACGTACCCGCGGACCTTCGCCACGTGCGGTTCCGCGTCCGGGCCGACGGAGAGGAACTGCCGGATGTGCTTCTCCTCGACGTGCGCGCTGGCCGCGTCGAAGTTCACCGGGTTGGGCAGCTCGCTCATCACCTTCCACCCGGTGACGAGCCAGCGGCTGGTCGTCAGCGCGGCCTCCACGGCCTGGCGCTCGTCGCTGGCCCAGGCGAGCGGCACCTCGGCGTACCGGGGGCCCTGCCCGCCGGCGGACCGGTACCGCTGCACGATCGAGGGGTCGGCCTCGGTGGCGAAGAGCCCGTCGCCGAGCTCCGCCGCCATGGTGGCCGACTCGGGCCCGCTGGCGGCCACCGCGATCACCGGCAACGTCTCCGGCAGGTCGAAGACCCGGGCGTCCTCGAGTTGGAGGTGGCGGCCCTCGTACGACTGGTAGCCGCCCCGCCAGAGCAGCCGGATGATCTCCAGCGCCTCGCGCAGCCGCTCGTGCCGGCCCCGGACGCTCGGGAAGCCCTGCCCCACGACGTGCTCGTTGAGCCGCTCGCCCGCGCCGACGCCCAGCGTGAACCGCCCGTCGGAGATCAACGCCATGGTCGCGGCGGCCTGGGCGATGATCGCCGGGTGGTAACGGACGCTGGGGCAGGTGACCCCGGTGGCCAGCCCGAGGGTGCTGGTCTGCGCCGCGATCGAGCCCAGCATGCTCCAGGTGAAACCGGAGTGCCCCTGCGTGTCCAGCCAGGGGTGGTAGTGGTCGCTCATCTCCACGAAGTCGAATCCGGCCTGCTCGGCCCGGACGGCCTGACGGATGATCTCCTTCGGCCCGTAGCCTTCCGTGGACAGCTTGTACCCGATCTGCATCGCCGGTGCTCCCCGTCCGTCCGCTGGAGCAGCAGCCGTTCCCGTGGGGCGCTCCCGCAAACGCCGTACCCCCGCAGACCCAGCCTCCTAGGACGCCGCACGCGGTGTGAGGCGCGCGCGAGCCGATGGTCGTGGGTCCGCGATCACGGCGGCCGGGCGGCCGCTGGTACTGGACCTGGCCGATTCGGCCGCGGACCGCTCGGTCCGTGCCCGCAACGCCGGCCGTGCTCGCGGCGGCGCCGGTCGTGGGCCGGTCGTCTGCCCGAGGTGGCGCGGAGAGCCCGGCGGCGCGCCGGGCCGGGGCTCACGGTCACCGACGGCACGGGCGGCGGTGCGAACCCGGCACCCGGACGGCGAACGGCCCGCGCCGGAGTGGGCGCGGGCCGAGGAGTGCGGCGCCGACGTCGGCGCGGGGCCGGGAGTGTCCTACTGGGACGGCTGGGGGAGCTCGCAGTCGATCTTCGGGTTGGCGCCGATGTAGTTCAGCGGGCCGGCCACGATGGTGACCAGGATGGTCCCGGCCTCCGCGCAGTTGGTGTCGTCGTCGCCGTAGTAGCCGCGCTGACCCGCGGCGATGGCACCGATGACCAGCCAGATGACGACGAGGACTCCGAGTATCGACGTGCCGCGCATGGCGTGCCTCCTGGCGGGGGTGTGGTGGGTCGAGGTGCAGGGGTTGTACCCAGTCGCGGGCAACGGCTAACGGTGGGGCCGATCGGCGGTGCTGGGCGGGACGTCCGGCCGGCGGCGGCCCGCCGGTGGTCGGAGCCGGCATCGGCCGCGGGCACCGTGGCGGTCGCGCCGACTATCGGATCGAGGACCGATCTCGGCGGGGCGGGCCCACCGGGACGTAGAACTGGCGTCACGGCACCGCCGAGGAGGAGTCATGGACGTCCGCACCCCGACCCGGTACGTCGACGATCCCGCCGACGTGGCCTTCGCCGCCCGCGCCCTGGCCGACGGCGCCGTCGTCGCGGTGGCCTTCGGGAACTTCTACGCCCTCGTCACGCGGCCGGACGCGGCGACGGTGCGCCGCGTCAACCTGGCGAAGGGACGGCCGGCCGACCAGGTGGGCAGCATCACCGCCACGGCCCACCGGATACCGGCCATGTTCGACTGGTCGCGGATCCCGCCCCGGCTGCCCGAGGGGCGGGTCCGGCAGTTGATGGACGGACTCTTCGGCGCCGGCCCGTTCGGGTTCTGCGGCCCCGCCGTCGACCGGCTGCCCGACCACCTCGTGCGCGTCGACGGCGGCGTGCGGACGACCCAGGTGATCGCGCCCGGAACGCTCTGCCCGTCGAACTCCTTCTTCGCGCGGGCCTGCGCCGAGGCGGGGGTGGAGCACCTCTTCATCACGTCCGCGAACCGCTCGCACCATCTCACGGGAGCGGACGAGGAGCCGGCCCACTGGCGGGCCGAGGGCATCCTGGCCGACTTCGCCCACGTGCCCGACCTCGTCGTCCTCGCGCACCGCGACGAGGCGGCGGCCCGCGCGGCGTACCCGGTCCACCTGCCGACCTCGGTCACGCTGCTCTCCTTCCACCGGCCCGAGGGGGAGTGGGAGGAGCCGCCGGTGCTGCCCGTGGAGCGGCACGGTTCGCTGCACGTCGACGACGTGCGCCGTGCCGCCGCGCCCCTCGGGCTCCAGGTGCGCCTGAGCGCCCGCGCCGCGCGCCGGCTGCGGGTCCGGGCGTACGACGGGGCCCTGGTCTGACCGTCCACACCGGACCTGCCCGGCGGTACCCGGAGCCCGGGTACCGCCGGGTGGCGGTCGACCCGACCGGACGGTGGCCCGGGTCGGGGGGTGTCAGGCCGGGCGGGCCCCGTCGGACAGCACGGCGGCCGCCTCGTCGGGGGCGCCGGCCAGCACCTTCGCCTGCTGCGGCCAGGTGGCGAGCCCGGGTGCCGCGCGCAGACCGGCGTTGCGGATGAGCGTCCGCAGCGCCGCCTCGTCGAGTTCGGCCAGCTCCCGGAAGGTGCGGATGCCGGCGGCCTGCAGCGCCGCGGCCATCTTCGGCCCGATGCCCTGGATGCGGCGGAAGTCGTCCACCTCGACGGTGGCGGCGGCCATCGGGCGGACGGGCGGGGTGGCCACCCCGGAACGGCGGCGCGGCGTGGCCGCCGGAGCCGCATCCGCGCCGGCCGGCTCACCGTCGGGGACCGAGGCACCGCCAGCCCCGTCGGCGGGCGCCCCGGTCGCGGCCGGGCCGCCGGCCGTGGCGACCTCGGGGCGGCCGGAGGCCGCGGTCGTCTCGGCCGGGTCGGCGGGAATCGCCGTCTCCGGCCGGTCGGCCTCCGCGGTGGTCTCCACCCGGTCCGCGGCGACCGTCGGCGCGGTGTCGCTCCGCGCGGCGTCCGGCGTGGTCGCGGGCTCGGCGTCCGCCGGCTCGGTGACCGTCGTGGCCGGGGCCTCGGCCGGGGACGCCGCGGCGGACGTGTCGGCGGCCCCGGTGCGCTCCGCCGGCGGGACCGCGCGCGGCTCGGGGACCGGGTCGCCGGTCAGCGCCATGTCGGCCGGGTCGACCGTCGCCGGGGAGTCGTCCACGGCCGTTCCGCCGGTCGGCACGGCGGACGGCTCGTCGGTGACGGCCGTCGTCGTGCCGGACGGCTCGTCGGTGACCGCGCTGGGCGCGGTGGTCGGCTCGTCCGCGACCGCGCTCGGCGTCGGGTCGACCGTCGCGGCGGGCCGGTCCGGGTCGACGGTGGCGTCCGGCGCCGGGGCGGTACGCACCGCGACCGGCTCAGCGTCCACGGTGGGCGTACCGGCGTCGTGTGCGTCCCGCCGGCCGCGCACCGCCCACCCGGCGGCGAACCCGAGCAGCAGAACCAGTATCACTGTCAGCGAGTGCCCGAAGGACCACGCCACGGCAGACCTCCCTCTCACCTCGTCGATGTGTCGTGCGAGAAAAAACCCGCCGCAGCTTCGCATACGCGCGGCCGGTGCGACAGGGAGGCACGGGTACCCAACCGGGGTGCGGGACGGGCGGGCACGGGTGGTGCCCGAGGTGCGACGGAGCGTGCCGTTCCGGGTGCCGGACGGCCGACCGGGCGGGTATGGACGGGCGCCGGTCGGGCAGCCGGCGCGGCCCGGTCGGGCACGGGGACGACCCCGACGCCACCGGGCGTCGGGGTCGCGTGGACCGGGCCTCAGTCCTCCTCGCCCCGGTAGGTGTAGAAGTCGTCGACGAACCGGCGGCGCAGTGCCGGCACCCGGCTCGTGACGCCGAAGTAGCCGCGGGCGCCGAGCAGGGCGAGCCGGCCGACGACGGGCTTGTACAGCCGGTCGTCCCCGTTGGTGCCGCTGCGGTTCAGCGAGTCGGCGACCCGGGCGAAGCCGTACGGCAGCATGGCCGCCTCGTAGTCGGCGACGGCCTGCACGAGCGTCTTCTCGCCGGCGGCGGCGAGCCGCACCTGCCGGCACAGCAGCGCGGCGTCGCGCAGCGCGGTGTTCGCGCCGACCCCGCGGCCGGGGGTCATCGTGTGGATGGCGTCGCCGAGCAGCGTCACCGTGGTGCTCTTCCACGGTGGCACCGGCTCGGAGGTGGTGACGCGGATCGGCAGCGCGCTGGCCGGGTCGGCGCGGGTCAGCAGCTCCCGCAGGTGCGGGTGCCAGGAGCGGGTGAGGTCCAGCGCGACCGCCACCAGGTCGTCGCCGCGCCGCTGCATGACGTCGTCGGGGAACCGGCGCGCCGTGCTCCAGACGACGAGGTTGATGTTGTCCCGGGTGGGGTCGTGGGCGCGCCCGGGCCAGCGGGACAGCACGGCGGCGTCGGCGGGGGTGACGTCGGGTTTGAGCCGGCCGTCGGCGTCCCACTTGAAGTCCATGACGTGCAGCACGCCCATGATCCCTCCGGTGCCGAAGATCAGCGAGATGCCGCGTTGGAGCTGTTCCGGCAGGAGCGAGCGGGTGTGCGGGGTCAGCGGGATGCGGGTGGCGATGTTGACCGTGCCGGCGTCGCGGGTGACCGCGTGCGGCAGGTACTGCCGGCGGACCGCCGAGTGGGTGCCGTCCGCGGCGACGAGCAGGTCGCCGGTGTCGCTCGTGCCGTCGGCGAAGTACGCGGTGACCGTGCCGTCGTCGCGCTGCTCGTAGCGGGTGAACGTCTTGTCGAAGTGGACGGCGTCCTCCATGCCGGTGAGCAGGACCTGGCGCAGGGTCATCCGGGCCACCGACCGTTCGGTGTCGACGGGATGGGTGTCCGGACGCAGCTCGAACGACGCCGTGCGGCGCATGCGTTGGGTGATGACGTTGAACCAGCGGGGCGAGCGGGCGCACGTGGCCAGGTAGATGTCGAACAGCTCCGGCGGCAGGCACTCCCGCAGCGCGCGGCTGCCGGTGGGGCCGATGCCGACGCGGTAGCCGAGCAGCCCTTCGCCGCGGGTGCGGTACCGCTCGTAGACGGCGACGTCGATCCCGGCCCGGCGCAGCCCGTGCGCGAGGCACAGGCCGCCGGTGCCGGCGCCGATGACGAGCACGCGCGGCGCGGTGGCGGACACGGCGGCCCCTCAGCCGGCCGGGCGGGGGACGGGCGCGCCGGCCGCGTCCCAGCGGTAGAAGCAGCCGGCGATGGCGTCGCGGGGGGAGCGCCAGGTCGGCAGGTAC
>Ga0164243_10008813_pt1 | contig 14819 bp, 12 predicted proteins | sample OricompcompostOP_FD_108781 | JGI IMG/M metagenome (GOLD analysis project Ga0164243, IMG submission 108781) | Organic Plus compost microbial communities from Emeryville, California, USA - Original compost - Organic plus compost (OP) | ecosystem: Engineered > Solid waste > Mixed feedstock >... | reverse complement strand
GCTCCAGCAGGTGGGCGATCGACAATCGGGCCCTCAGCATCGCCCGGTGAGTCCGATAGAACAGGTACAACGTCTCGGGCGCCCCATCCGGCAGGGCGCGAGCCACGCGGCGCCGGAGACGGCGGCCCGCTCTCGCCGCGCCCAGGCGCTCGCACTCCAGGTCGAGGAAGGCGATCTCGTCCAACGGGTCGCCAGCCCTCAGGCCGGCGCTGAACTCCAGGCAATCGATGATGCGCACGCCGTCGCCCAGCCAGATGTGCTCGGGCCGAAGGTCGCCGTGGCCGTCGCGTATGCGGCCCTTGCGCGCCCGCGCCGCGATCAGGCCGGCGTGGACGGCCAGGAACCGGCGCTCGATCGCGTCCGCCCGCCGCACGGCGCCGACCGGCAAGCCCAGCCTCGGCGCAAGCAGGACCCGTCGGTCGTAGTCGAGGGCCCCACGCCATCCGGCGAGGCAGGCCCGCGGCGGGATGCGGACCGGGGCCGCACGGCGGTAAAAGCGGGCCAGGACTGCGGCCACGCGGTCGAGCTCCCGGTCCGTCGCATGGTCGGCGAGCCGGCGGTCGAGCATCCGGCTCTCGTCCAGGCGGCGCATCGCCACCAGCCAGTCGACCGTCCGGCCTTGACCTCCAAGGGACAGCCCCGGCGGCCCCGCGACCAGCGGAACGACATCGAGATAGATGTCCGGCGCCAGGCGGCGGTTCAGCCTCAGCTCCGCCCGGCAGGCCGCCTCGCGCCGCGCCAGGGTGGAAAAGTCGAGATAGGGAAAGCGGACCGGCTTCTTCAGCTTGTAGACCAAGTCCCCGGCGAAGAAGACCCAGGACATGTGCGTCTCGCGCCGCTCGACCGTCTGGGGCGCAGGATCGTAGGCGCGGGGCGAGCCCAGGAAGGCCACCTTGTCGGCGAGGGATGGATCGCGCGTCGGCATGGTTCCGGCCGGTCAGCGGCGCCCGACAGAGAGCAGGCCCGATCTGCCCGCCCGTCAAGCGGCCGGCGGCCGCCGCCGGCGAGCGAGGGCCGCGGCGACCTCCTCGTCGGAAACCTGCGAGAAGTCGTCGTAGAAGGCGCCGACCGCATAGAACGGCTCGGGCTGCTCGAGGCAGACCACCTCGTCCGCCTCGTCCTCCAGTTCGGCCGCGCCCGAAGCCGGGGCGACCGGCACCGCCAGCACCAGCTTGCGCGGCCGCTCCGCCCGCACCGCCCTCAGCGCCGCCCGGGTGGTGGCCCCCGTCGCCACCCCGTCGTCGATTACGATGACCACGCGATCCTTCAACGGCTCCTGTTCGGCCCCGCCAAGGTAGAGGCGGCGGCGGCGCGCTATCTCCCGGAATTCCCGCTCGGCGGCGGCGGCGAGAAGCCGTTCGTCCAGGGCCAGCGCGCTGACGATGGACGGGTTCAGCACCTCCGCCCGCTCGCGGCGCTCGGCGACCGCCCCCACGGCGAGCTCCGGATGGCCGGGCGCGCCCAGCTTGCGGACGAACACCAGGTCGAGCGGGGCGTCCAGCGCTTCGGCCACGGGCTCGGCGACGCTCACTCCGCCGCGCGGCAGGGCCAGGACCGCCGGCGAGAGGCTGCGGTAGGCGCCCAGCGCCTCCGCCAGCCTGCGTCCCGCGTCGCGCCGGTCGGCGAAGATCATGGCGGCAGCTCCTGCAGCGGCGCCGTGCGGCCGAGATGACGACGGCACCAGCCGATGGCCAGATCGGCCGCCGTCTCCAGCGCCCCAGGCTCCGGGAAGAGGTGGGTGGCGCCCGGGATCACCTCCAGCGCCTTGATCCCGCCAAGGCGCTCCAGCGCCCAGCGGTTCAGCTCCAGCACCTCCACGTCCGCCCCGCCGACGATGAGCAGGGTGGGCGCGCGCACCTGCTGCAGGGCCTCGCCCGCAAGGTCCGGTCGCCCGCCCCGCGAGACCACCGCCCCTACCCGCGTATCGAGCGTGGCGGCCGCCACCAGGGCGGCGGCGGCGCCCGTGCTGGCGCCGAACAGTCCCAGCGGCAGGGCCGACAATCCATGTTCGGTCCCCGCCCAGCCCACCGCCTCGACCAGGCGGCTGGCCAGGAGAGGGATATCGAAGACGTTGCGGCGGTCGGCCGCCTCGTCCTCGGTCAATAGATCGAACAACAGCGTCGCGATCCCCGCCGAGCCGAAGCGCTCCGCCACCGCCACGTTGCGGACGCTGAGCCGGCTGGATCCGCTTCCGTGCGCGAAGACGACCAGCGCCGCGGGTGCCTCGGGAGCGCGGAGGTCGCCGGTCAGGCCCTTCGGCGGCAGGGATACGTGTCTGACGGATGGATCGGGCACGAAGGCGACCCTTCGCTGCGAGAGGCGTTCCGCCGCTCGGGCGAGATCGCGCGCCGGACCGCCATGGAAACCGTCAACCGGACGGAGCCGCCGCCGGTTCCTCAGATCGGCGCCCGCACCCTCAGGAACAGGAACGGATCGAAGCCCACGTTTCGCCGCTCGACCAGGTCGATGCGGTCGTCGGCCCTGGAGCCGGCGTAGAGGGTGCGGATGCGGCGGAAGTCGCGCGCGGCGAGGTTCTGGATTTCGGCGCGTACGGACAGGCCCGGCCTGGGCTTCCAGTCCCAGTACAGCGTCCACCAGGTCCCGTACTCCACCCGCCGCACCTGGGCGATGCGGTACTCGGTTTCGGAATAGGCGAGCTCGGCCTCGATCCCCCAGGTGGAGTCCAGGGCGGCGACGTCGTGGCTGAACCGCAGCTCTCCTTCGAACGGCGGCAGGAACGAGATCCGCCGCGGCCGACCGGTCACCGGGTCCGTCACCTTGGACCAGCGCCGCACGACCTCGCCCGTGATCAGGCCGCCGCGCAGTCCGAGGCGGTCGAGCGGCAAGGTGGCGGTCAGCTTCAGCTCGTCGCGGCGGGCCTTGTCGATGTTGCCGGGCGCGTCGAAGCGGCCCTCTACCGGGATCAAGTCCACCAGCTGGCTGACCTCGGCATGGGTGAAGGTCAGGATGACCGCGCCCTTGCCCCAGAACCGGCGCTCGGCCGCGGCCTCGAACACCCACGACCGCTCCGGCTCGAGCCGGGCGTTGCCGGCCGTCACCGTTCCGCCGCCCAGCTCGGCGGCGGCGGCGAAGTCGGCGAAGTCGAGCTGCCCGACCTCGCGCTCGACCCGGGCCCGAAGCTGGCTGTTCGCGTCCGGCGCATAGGTCGCGACCACCCGCGGCTTGGGGAAGACGAAGGAGCGGGCCAGCCGCGTGTCTCCGCTCTGGCTGATCCGCGACGCCTCCAGGCGCGAGCCCGCCTCCACCGACAGCCGCTGGGACAACTTCCAGAAGCCGGTGACGAAACCTTCCGCCCTCCGCTCCTCGACGCGGACCCGGGCGTTCGGCAGGTCGATCGGGACGCCGTTCTCGGTGAAGGCGTTGCGGGAATCGAGCACGTTGAAGGCGCCCTCGCCGCCCGCCTCGACGGTGAGGTCGCGGGCGAGCCCGGTGGTCAGGGTGGCCCGCACGATGCTCTCGCCGGTCTTCTGGCGCTGGTCCGAGGTCGCGGTCGCGCCAGGCTGCTCCGACCGCTCCAAGCTGGTCTGGCGCCCGAGGGTCTGAAGGGCCACGACCCTCAGGGTGCTGCGGGCGCCCAGCGTGTGCTCGTAATCGCCGCCGAATTCGAGCGACCGGTCCACGCGGCGCTCGGTCACCAGGTCGCTTGGCGCAAGCCCGCCGGGGGTCTGGATCGCCACCTCCTGGCGCGTGCCCTCGTATTGACGTTCGCCGCCCAGGTTCAGGCGGAAGACGTCGCCGCCCTGGTCCAGCACCGCCGAGCCGTTGGCCTGCAGGGTGTAGCCGCGCTCGCGGTGACGCATCGGGCCGTCGTCGATCGCCGCGCCCGAGCCGGAGCGCCGGCTCTGCCGCCCGTTCCCGGATTCGGGGTCCATCTCCCAGGTCGCATGGGCGGCCGCTTCCAGCGCCAGGGCGCCCGAGCGCCGGGTCCATTCGATATCCGCCTGGGGCGCGATCCAGCCGGTGGAGAAGGCCCGTGCGCCCACGGTGAGCGCGGTGGTGCTAGAGGCTTCCCGGGAACGGATGACGTTCGCCACCTGGGCCTGCCCTTGCATGTTGATCCCCGGCGCGCCGCCGCGGATCAGCTCGATCCGCTCCACCGCCGAGGCGGGGATGCGGCGGAGCAGGTCCTCAAGGATGACCGACTTCGACGACGGCCGCTCGCCGTCCACCAGCACGTTGCCGACCGCGCCGGCGAACCCGCGCATCTCGGTGTCCCCGGGATCGAAGGTGAAGCCCGGCAGGCGCTGCACCATGTCGAAGGCGTTGTTGGGCCGCGCGTCCGCGAAGAAGGCCGCCGGATAGGGGATGACCGACGACTCCCCTGGGGCCGCCGGATTCGCCGCGAGCGCCGCCGCGGCCGCGATGGGCCAAAGCTCGACCATGCCCGCCCTTGTCCGCGCGGCGAGGGAATGAGGCCAATGATGTTTTGCAAATGTTGGGAGCCGTCCGTCGTCAGCGCCCCCGCTCGCCGCTAGTCTGCCCGCGGGAGGAACCGGATGCGGGTGCTGGTGGTCGAAGACGACCCGGGCGTCGCCGAACACGTCGAGCGCGGCCTGGGCGAGGCGGGCTTCGCCACCTGTCGTGTCGGCGACGGGGCGGCGGCCCTGGAGCGGCTGGACGCCGGCGCCTATTCGGCGGTGGTGCTCGACCGGATGCTGCCGGGCCTGGACGGCCTGAAGGTGCTGCAGACCTTGCGCGCACGGGGCGACCGCACGCCGGTCCTGATCCTGAGCGCGCTGGGAGAGCTGGACGACCGCGTGGAAGGTCTGAAGCTGGGCGGCGACGACTACCTGGCCAAGCCCTTCGCCATTTCGGAACTTACCGCCAGGGTGCAGGCCCTGACCCGCCGGGCGACCGAGACGGAACGCACGCGTCTCGTCTTCGGCGACCTGGAGATGGACCTGGTCACGCGCGAGGTGCGCCGCGGCGGCCGGCGCGCCGACCTGACGGTGCGGGAATTCCGGCTGCTGGAGTTCCTGATGCGCAACGCCGGCGCCACGGTCACGCGCGCCATGATCCTCGAGACGGTGTGGGGCTACAGCTTCGATCCCCAGACCAACATCATCGACCAGCACGTCCGGCGGCTGCGGCAGAAGATCGACCGCGACGGCGAGCGGTCGCTGATCCAGACCGTGCGCGGCGCCGGCTACGCGCTGGGAGCGGACGGCGGGTGAGGCTCGGCCAGCTCCACCGCAGCCTGACCTTCCGGCTGGCGCTGCTCTACCTGGTGCTGTTCACGGCCTCGGTGGCCCTGCTGCTGGGGGTGGCCTGGGTGGGCGGCGTCGCCCGGCCGCTGGCGGCGGTCGAGCGCCAGGCGGCGGCGGAAGGCGATGCGGCCGCCAAAACCTATCGCCAGGGCGGCCTGCCGGCGCTGGTCGCTTTCCTGAAGGCGCCGGCGCCGCCGGGCTCCGAACCGTTTCGCGCCCTTCTCGGCCCGGGGCGGCGGGCGCTGATCGGCGCCGCGCCGACGCGGGTGGAGCCGGCCGGCGCCGTGGCCCGGATCGAATTCCCCGACCCGGACGGCTCGGGCCCCCGGGACGCGGTCGTCTCCATCCGCCGGTTGGGGCCGGACCTGACCGTCATCGTCGGGCACGACGTGGAACGACTGGAGGAGCGGGCCGACCTTATCGAGGCGGCGCTGGGCTGGAGCGCCGTGATCGCGCCCACCCTCGGACTGCTGGTGGGCCTGGCGATGAGCCTGGCCGTCTCGCGCCGGATCGAGGCGGTGACATCCACGGCGCGGGCCGTGATGGCGGGCGACCTGTCCCGCCGGGTCGAGGTGCGCGGCACCGGCGACGACTTCGACCAGCTCGCCGAGACCCTGAACCTGATGCTCGCCCGGATCGATGGTCTGGTGCAGTCGGTGCGCAGCGTTTCCGACCACGTGGCCCACGAGCTCAGGACACCCCTCACGCGGCTTCGCGCCGAACTGGAGATCCTGGGCCGGGAACCGTCGCCCGCGCGGGTCGAGCGGGCGCTCGAGGAGGCCGAGCGGCTGCAGTCGATCTTCGACGCCCTGCTGCGGATCGCGCGGATCGAGGCCGGACGCCATGGCGCGGCTCAGGACGCGCTCGACCCCGCCGCCCTGCTTTCGGATGCGGTGGACTTCTATCTGCCCGAGGCGGAAGCCAAGGGCGTGTCCATAGAGGCCGATCTTCCCGCCGGCCTGGCGCTCCGCGGCGACCGCGACCTGCTGTTCCAGGCGGTTTGCAACCTGCTGGACAATGCGGTGAAGCACACGCCGCCGGGGGGCCGCATCCGGGTGGAGGCGCGCGAGGACGCGGGCCGGCTCCACATCGCGGTCGCCGACACCGGGCCGGGCGTCGCGCCCGAACACCGCGCCCGGGTGGTCGAGCGGTTCTATCGAGCGCCGGGGGACGAAGAGAAGCCGGGGCTGGGACTGGGGCTGCCGCTGGTGTCCGCCGTGGCCGCCCTGCACGGCGGAACGCTGGAGCTGCAAAGCGCCGAACCGGGGCTGCGCGCCGTCCTGCGGCTGGGCCGATCGAAGCCGCGGGTCTAGAAGCCGCTTTCCTTCCGCCGCCCATGTGGTCCAGCTTGTCGCGAGGGCTCGACGGCGCAGCCCCTGCTTCGAGGTGCATCCATGTCTGCGGAACAGTTGATCATCGCTCGCGCGAGCGCCGAGCTGGGCGAGAAGTACCGGGTCGAGATCCGAACGGGGGACCACCAGCTGACGGCGGACGAGCCGGTCCGGATGGGCGGCGCGGGCAGCGGCCCCGCGCCCTACGAGCTGCTGCTGAGCAGCCTTGCGGCGTGCACCATGATCACCCTGCGCATGTATGCCGAGCGCAAGGGCATGGCGCTGGAAGGGGTCTCGATCGACCTGAAGTTCCTCCGCGACCGGGAGAACAAGGACCAGACGCGGATCGACCGGACCATCACGGTCAAGGGCGCGCTCAGCGAGGCCGAGCGCGCGCGCCTGGCCGACATCGCCGAGCGTACGCCGGTGACGCTCACCCTGAAGTCGGGCGTAAGCATTCGGACCGAGTTGCGATCGTGATCACCCCCGCCCCGCAGGTCCGGACCGAGCGGTTCGATTTCCCGGGCGCCGCCGGGCAGACGCTTTCGGGCGCGCTCGACCTGCCGGCCGGCGAGGCCCGGGCGCATGCGCTGATCGCCCACTGCTTTTCCTGCACCAAGTCGTCGCTGGCCGCGGTCCACATCGCACGCGCCCTGGCGGCCGCCGGCGTGGCCGTCCTGCGTTTCGACTTCACCGGTCTTGGCCTGAGCGAAGGGGAGTTCGCGAACAGCACCTTCAGCGGCAATGTCGAAGACCTCGTCGCCGCGACCCGGGCGATGGAGTCCGCCGGCCGCCCCGTGCGGCTCGTGATCGGCCACAGCCTGGGCGGAGCGGCGGCCCTGGCGGCGGCGGCGCGGGTCGGGACCGCCAGGGCCGTGGTCACCGTCGGCGCTCCGTACGATGTCGCCCATGTCGCCAGGCTGTTCGGCGACCGGCTCGAGACCCTGCTTCGCGAGGGCGAAGCCGAAGTCGACCTCGGCGGGCGGCCGTTCCGCATGCGCCGGTCCTTCATCGACGACCTGGCGAGCCACGATCAGGAAGGCCGCATCCGCGACCTGAACCGGGCGCTGCTGGTCATGCATTCGCCGCGCGACGCCGTCGTCGGAATCGAGAACGCCGCCGCCATCTTCCAGGCGGCGCACCACCCCAAGAGCTTCGTTTCGCTCGACGACGCCGACCACCTGCTGACCCGCCAGGCGGACGCGCAGTACGCCGCCGAGGTGATCGCCGCCTGGGCCTCGCGGTACGTCGCCGCCTGAGGCTATCGCGTGCGGCGAATGGGAGCGGTCTCGGGCATCGCCAGCAGGACGGGCAGGATGCCCAGCGCCACCAGCGCGATCATCGCGCCCGGCGCGATCGGCGAGCCGGTCCCGGTCAACAGCACCTGGGCGGCGTAGGGCGTCAGGCCGCCGAAGATCGCCGTGGCGGTCGTGGCGCCCATCGCCAGGCCGCTGAGCCGGCCCTCGCCCGGAAACTGCTCCGCCGTCGCCACCGCCCCGACCGCGCTGACCGCGCCACCCAGCGCGGCCAGGACCACCGCGCCGAACAGCGCTTCCGCCCGGGAGCCGCCGCTCATGATCAGGAACATGCCTGCAGGAAGCACGGCGCCGCATACGCTCAGGACGACCAGGACGGGCTTGCGGCCGACCCGGTCCGACAGGGCGCCGACCACCGGCGTCACCAGGATCACCACCACCGCCGCCACCGTCGACAGGCCGAGCGCGTCGGCCTCGCTCAGGCGTCCGATCGAGGCCAGGAAGGCGGGAACGTAGGTGATCCCGACATAGTAGGTGATCGAACCCAGGGCCGAGATGGCGAAGGCCCGCCCGATCCCGGCCCGATGGCTCCCCAGCGCGTGCCGCAACGGGCTTCGGGGCGTGACGCCGGCGGCCCGCTGGCGCTCGAACTCGGGCGACTCGTGCATGGTCGAGCGGGCGACCCAGACGCTGCCGGCCAGGAAGGCTCCGAAGAGGAAAGGGATGCGCCAACCCCAGGCGTCCAGGCTGGTCGTCGTCATCGAGCCGGCGGTCAGGGCGGCGACGCCGACCGCGAGCAGCCCGCCGACCTCGCTGGCGGCCGAAGCCGAGGAAGCGACCAGGCCGCGCCGGCCGGGCCGCGCCCCCTCAAGCAGGTAGGCGACCACGCCCGTGTATTCGCCCCCGACCGAGAAGCCCATGACGCAGCGCAGCGCCAGAAGCAGCCAGCCGGCCGCCGGACCAGCCTGGGCGTGGGTGGGCAAGAGGCCGGTCAGCAGCATCGCCACCGACATGATGGCGACCGAAAAGAGGAGGGTCGGGCGCCGCCCGTACCGGTCCCCGATATGGCCGAAGAACACCGCCCCAAGGGGCCGCATCAGGTAGGCCACCGCGAACCCGGCCAACGTGGTCGCCAGGGACGAACCGCCGCCGCCGAAGAACACCCTGGAGAGCACGGTGGCGAAGTAGAGGTAGAGCGTGAAATCGTACCACTCGACCACGGTCGAGAAGGCCGCGACCACCGTCGAGCTGCGCGGAAGCGGCTTCACCTCGGACATCCTGGCCCCCGTCGCCCCCGCGATCTTCACGGCGGAGCCGCGGCGCTGTCAAACCGGGGTTCCCCGTGGCCAGCTCGTCGCTCGCCGCACGACCTGCGGCGGCGGCCGGGGATCCGGTCCGGTCGGGAGGTGGGCGCGCCTCCGGAAGGCGGCGCGCCGCGGAACCGCGACAGGCGCTACCGCAGCTCCTGCATCATGCCGGGAATGTTGCCGGCGGCCGGGCCCGTTCCCCAGTTGAGCTCGCGCGTCAGGGTCTGGGCGATCTCGTCGGCGCTCTTGCGCTCGCGGTTGAGCGCCCGGAAACGTTCGCGGATGGTCGCGATCTTGTCCCGGAACGCCAGGAACTCGGCCTTGGTGAGGACCGGCCCATGGCCCGCGACCAGGACGTCGAAGTCGATCTTCGCCAGTTCGTCGAGGGTCTTGCCCCAGTCGGTCCAGTTGCCGCCGTCGGCGTAGTTGACGATGCCGGGGATCGCGTCCGGCGTCTCGACGAGGTCGCCTGCGATCAGCACCTTCGACTGGGGAAGGTAGACGACCGTGTCGCCGCGGGTATGGCCCCGGTGCTCGGTCAGCTGGATCTCCTTGCCGCCGAGGAAGACCTTGCCGCTGTACGAATAGGTGATCTGCGCCAGGCCCGGAACATTGCCGCGGGCCATGTTCTCGCGGTCCGCGCTGCTCATCACCACGGTGGCCCCGATCGCCTGCATCTTCTCCGCCCCGCCGCTGTGGTCGGGGTGGTTGTGGGTGAGGATCACGTACTTGATCGGCTGGCTGGTCAGCGACCGGACCTTCGCCACGATGTCGTCGTGCATCGAGGCGTTCTTGGAATCGATGAGCACCACGCCGTCCGGGGTGACGACGACCGTGACGTTGCCGCCGAACCGGCCGATGTCGGCGACGACCGAGTTCCGGTTCTGGATGACGTAGACGTCGTCCTTCAGCTTGTGCAGCTGCGGCAGCTCGGCCGGCGTCGGGGGCGGCGCAGGAGGCGGGGCCGCCGCCCACGCGGCGCCCGACGACAGGCTGGCGAAAAGGGTCGAAGCGACAGCCAGCGAAAGACAGCGCCGTCCGGTCATACGCGATTGTCCCAGTTATTCATTGAGCGCTTCGGCTGAACGCGAGCCGCATGTCAGTCGGCGGCGAATAGTTTGTCAACAATCACTTCACCGCTGCCGTTTGGGCGCGCCAGGCAGCGATCCAGCCGCACGGCGGCAAGCTAATAGGGGTTGAACAAAAGTCTTTCTTCAGCCGATTCCAATGCAACTTCGTCCAATCGCCAGACTTGCGACGAAACCGCCGCAGCGGCGAGAACCGTTGGGACTCGTTGCGTCAACATCCATTTCGCCCTGTGCGGGCGCGGCGGACTGTAGGATCGGGATCGGCCGGATGCGGACGATCGTCGGTCCAGATGCGGCGGACCTGGAAGAAACCTTCGAACAGGATCGTCGTCCGGCGCTTCTCGACGATGAGCTCCATCGGCATCGAGAGCGTCATGATCGCCGGAAACCCCGGCGGAATGCATCGTCCGACCGGGTCCGATGGCGCGCCCGCCCGGGTCTTGGCGAGAAAGGCTTCGTACTTGGCCTCATACTCGGGCGTGTAGGGCGGATACTCCCGCGCGGAGGAAGTCTCCGGGTATTAGCCGGGGATCGCCCCCTTGGACGGAGGCGGCAAGGCCTTGGGATCGAAGATGTTGCGGTCCGCGGGGTTCCACACCCCGCTCCAGTCGGGAAGGTCTGCGGCCGGCGCAGCCGCAGCCATTCCGCTCGCCGAAAACGTCGCCGCCCATATTCCCAGAAATATCCGACCCATATCGCGAATATTCGCCACTTTTTCCTATCAGACAAGAACATTGTTGCGGAAATTCGTGCAGAAGTCCAATACACGCCCCATGTCCAGTCCTGGAGTCAGCAACGGTGTCGCGCCGGTTCATGACACCCCATAATGAATTCGGTTGGTTTAGGGCTGTCCCTGGTGCAGCATCGCCTCTTCAGGCCGTCTGCTTGGAATCAACGGCGACATGCAGCACGCGAACCAGATTCAGCCCCGGGCGAACGGCGCCAGCACGCGCCGCGCGGAGCTGCTTCTCGCCGCGCGGCAAGAACTGGCGAGCAAGTCCTATGACGAGGTCGGCCTGCGGCAGATCGCGGCCCGCGCCGGCATGGACACGGCAAAGCTGGTGCGCGAGTTCGGCTCCAAGGAGCAGCTCCTTCTCGACGCCCTCGACGACACCTTCTTCGCCCTGCCGACCGAACTGCCTGCTTCCTGGCCGAGCGATTTTGCAGCCGAACTCACCGGGGCCGCGCCGGCCAAGCTGACGGAGCCGTTCCGGATCATCGCCTATTCGGCGCCGTCGCCGTCCGTCGAAGCGATCATCCGGGCGCGGGCGCCCGCACTGCTGGACTGGCTCGCCGGGGCGGTCGACGCGGGCGGCCCCCAGGGCTTGAGGGCGTCCATCGCAGCCGCGCTGATCTTCGGCGTCATCATCTCGCGCGACGTCATCGGGCTCGAGCCGCTGAGCGGCAGGCATATCTGCGCCCCCCTGGTCACGAAGCTGCTGACGTGGCTGCAGCGCCCAGCGCTCGAACGGGCCGACCGCGGACAAACCCAGCCCCCGGAACCGCGGCCGTTCGGCGTCGCCGAGGCCAAGAGCGCGATCTTGAAGGCGGCCGACGCGGCCTTCTCCAGCCAGGGCTACGAGCACGCCACGGTCAGGCTGATCGCCGCCGAGGCCGGCGTCGACCCCGCCCTCGTCGTGCGGTACTTCGGGTCCAAGGAAGCGCTGTTCCGCGAAGTGCTGCAGCGCCACTTCTCGGGCCCGAGCAAGCCGGACGTCGCCTTGGCCGGGGCCGCAGCCGCCCTCGCTCCGCTGAAGGGCGCGGGCTCGCCGCTCGACATCACCTTGCGCTCAGCGCCGTCGCCGACGGCCCGCAAGATCCTGAGGGAGGACATAGAGCGTCGCTTCCTCTCCAGGTTCGCCGATTACGGAACCGACGATAAGGCTCCGGTCCGGGCCTTGCTGCACGTCGCGGTGTTCCTCGGCGCATCCTTCTGCAACAGCATCCTGCGCTTGCCTGCGATCCACGCGCACCGGGGCGAGGCGCTCGAACAGCTCACGGCGCTCCTGAGAGTGGGCTGGGCCGAGGAACGGTAGGGCGCGTTCTCCAGGCGCCCTGCGCCCGCAAGCCTTCGAATCCACACCGGAAGGACGCCCGACCGAGGGCCGCACGTCCCGCGCCTCCGCACCCATAGCGATTGAACTCACATACAACTATCTATAGTTGTATCCGGACAGCTACCCCTGGCTGGAGGCGTAGAGTTGTTGCGGGGGCTTATGAATTTCCTGGCCGAGCTCGCGTCCGGAGCCTTCCTGGCGGTTCTCCTGCTGACCGCGGCGGTGTGCGCGGCGGCCGACGTCCTCGTCGGTCTCCTGCTCGGCCCCCTCAAGCGGCTCGGCCGACGCCGTCCGGCGAAACCGGAATGGCCCCCGCGGACGCATCGATCCTCGGGGTAGCCGGCGACATCTTCGGCGGCCCGGCGCGCGCCAGCGCGAGCGCCGCCAGCATCCACCTGAGGATCGTCTTCATGAGGTTACCCGACGGTGGAGCCCGGCCGTGCGCTGGCGACGGCGCGACACATCGAGTGCGACAAATCTACCCTTGCCGAAGTCCTGCCCTTCAGTTTCGGTTCTTTTTACTTTGAAGTCACCGCGTCCTGCCAGACGGAACGGATGTCCAGTCTGTTCAGTGAGTTGCTATGGAAGGCGGTGTCGCCCTTGCCGTCGCTGTCGCGTCTGGAAGCGGTCGTGCGCGCCGATCAACTCGCGGCGACGCGGCGCCTCATTCTCTCCGCCATTCCGATCAATGTCGTGCTTGGCCTCACCTGCCTGGCCGTCGCGATCCACGGCGGTCACGCGAAAGGGGGCGCGTTCTGGTTCGCGGCGTCGACCGCCGTCAACGCGGCCCGGGTCGGCCTCGCCCGGCTAGGTGGGCTCGGACGGCTCCCGCTCGAGATGTCCGTCGAGCGGCAGCTGGCGCTCTCGTCCGCCCTCGCCCTGCTTTCGGGCCTGGTCTGGTCGCTCGTCGCGCTGCTCTGTGCGGGCTACACCAGCCCGCACACGCTCTTTTTCCTGATCGTCGTCTGCGGCATCTGCGCCGGCGCGGTGACCTACGGAACGGCCTATTCGCCAGTTCCGATCGCATTCGTCACGCCACCGCTGCTGTCGGTGGCCGCCTGCCTCTTCTACCAGCGCGCCTTCGATTCCGTCTGCCTGGGCGGCGCGGTGGTGCTCTACCTCTTCGCTCTGGTCCGGAGCACGCTTCAGACCGAAGCGGCGTTCCGCGAGACAAGCCGGCTCAAGAACGAGGCGACCGCCTCCGCCGTGGCGCTGCGCGAAGCCCATGAGGTGAGCTCGAAAGCCGCCCAGGAGATGGGCCGGCTCGCCCTGTACGATTCCTTGACGGGAGCCCTGAACCGGGTGGGCTTCCTGCAGGAAATGGAGGCGCGTTCGAAGGGCCGGTCCCAGCTTTGCCTGATGCTGCTCGATCTCGACGGCTTCAAGTCCATCAACGACGTGTACGGGCACCATGCCGGCGATGGCGTGCTGAAGGAGGTGGCCCGGCGGTTGCGCGCCACGCTCGACAATCGGTTCGTCATCGCCAGGTTGGGCGGCGACGAGTTCGCGATCCTTCACAGCGTCGGGGAGCAGGACAGATCCCTCGCCGACCTGGCCCGCCAGATCATCGACGTGATCGGCACGCCTTTCGAGGGTCTTGGCGCCTGTCGCGTCGGCGCGAGCATCGGCATCTACGTTCACACCGCGCAGGGGGCGAAATCCGCCGAACTCCTGGCCTGTGCCGACCAGGCGCTCTACGCCGCGAAATTGTCGGGCCGCAACCGGCATTGCCTGTTCGACGACGCGCTCAGGGCCCGTGCGGCGCAGCGTCGGGACCTGGAGCGGGATCTGGCCGCAGCCCTCGACGCGGGCGACATCGAGCTGTGGCACCAGCCGATATTCGGCCGAAGCGGCCGCACGCTTGCGGGCTTCGAAGGGCTCCTGCGCTGGCGACACCCTGTCCACGGCTGGATTGCGCCCGAGCTTCTCGTAACCACCGCGGCCATGACGGGCTTTGCAGAGCCGCTCTTGAGGTTCGTCGTCGGGGAAGCGACCGCGATGGCGGCTCGCATCCGGGGACTGGGACTGGTGGAGCTTCGGATCGCCATGAACGTCTCGGCCCGCGACATGGCGCAATTCGCGGTCGACGACCTCGTGCTGGAAGCGCTGAGGGCGCGGGACGTGCCCACCTCCATGTTCGAGCTCGAGATTACCGAGGAGACCGCGCTCGACATCGAGAAGGTGCAGCAGAAGCTGGCCAATTTGGCGCAGCTCGGAGTGAGCATCGCCATCGACGACTTCGGCGTCGGCTACTCTTCGCTGGCGTCCTTGCGCCACGGCCGGGTCCGTCGCGTCAAGATCGACCGCAGCTTCATCAGCGGCATCGGCGAATCCGGCGAGCTGGCGCTCGTCCGGGCCATCCTGACCCTCTCGCGATCCCTCAACCTTGAAGTCGTCGCAGAAGGCGTGGAGACGGCCGAAGACCTGCGCGCGCTCCAGGGCGAGGGCTGCCAGTTCCTGCAAGGCTACCACCTCGGCCATCCGCGCCCGATGGATGCGGCCATCGAGTTCGCCCGCACCTTCCAGCCGCGCCGAGCCGCCGGGGCGAGCGG
>Ga0164243_10008812_pt1 | contig 14819 bp, 12 predicted proteins | sample OricompcompostOP_FD_108781 | JGI IMG/M metagenome (GOLD analysis project Ga0164243, IMG submission 108781) | Organic Plus compost microbial communities from Emeryville, California, USA - Original compost - Organic plus compost (OP) | ecosystem: Engineered > Solid waste > Mixed feedstock >... | reverse complement strand
GTTCTGCTTCGCCTGCTCGAACAGGTCGCGCACGCGCGAGGCGCCGACGCCGACGAACATCTCGACGAAGTCCGAGCCGGAGATCGAGAAGAACGGCACGCCGGCCTCGCCGGCGACCGCGCGGGCGAGCAGCGTCTTGCCGGTGCCGGGCGGGCCGTAGAGCAGCACGCCCTTCGGGATCCGCGCGCCGAGCGCCTGGAACTTCTTCGGGTTCTCGAGGAACTCCTTGATCTCGTGCAGCTCCTCGACGGCCTCGTCGGCGCCGGCGACGTCGCGGAAGGTGATCTTCGGCGAGTCGACCGACAGCCGCTTGGCCCTGCTCTTGCCGAACGACATCACCTTCGAGCCGCCGCCCTGCACCTGGTTCATCAGGAAGATCCAGAAGCCGATGAAGATCAGGAACGGCAGCACGTACGTCAGCAGCGACAGCCAGCCGTTGGACTTTCTGCCCTCGATGTCGTAGGTGACTCTCTGCTCCTGCAGCTGGTTGACCAGCTCGTTGCCGTCCTCCGGCACGTAGCCGAGCTCGTGCTTCTCGTTCGCCGGCGCTCTCAGCGTCACCTCGAGCGTGTTGTCACGCGTCTTGATGACCGCCGATCTGACGTTGCCGTCGGCGAGATCCTGCTGGAAGGTCGAGTAGTCGTATCTCGGCCCGGAGTCACCAGTGTTGATGAGCCGCTGGGCGAAGAAGGCCAGCACGACCACGATCAGGATCGGGAATGCGGCGCTCTTGAAGAACCTGCTCATGGATGGCTTCCCGGCGCCCTCGGCGCCGCTGTGACGGTGGACGGGTGGTCAGAGCCTAGCACCTGGCTTTTCCCGCCCCCGCAGGCTTCGCTGCACCTCGGAGCGGAGTTCTCCCTGCATCGGCAGGGAGCACCGGGAACCTGAGCGTGCCGCTCGTCCCGGGGTCAGGCGGTGGGGTCCGACTCCGCCTTCAACGCGGCGACGTACGGCAGGTTGCGGTACCGCTCGCCGTGGTCGAGCCCGTAGCCGATCGCGAACCTGTCCGGGATCTCGAAGCCGACGTAGCGCGGCGAGAGGTCGACGCGGCGGCGCTCGGGCTTGGTCAGCAGCGCGCAGACGGCCAGCGAGGCGGGGCCGCGCGCTCTCAGGTTGCGCAGCAGGTACTGGAGCGTCAGCCCGGAGTCGACGATGTCCTCGACGATGATCACGTCGCGGCCCTCGATCGAGGCGTCGAGGTCCTTGAGGATCCGCACGACGCCGGAGGACTGCGTCGCCGAGCCGTAGGAGGCGACGGCCATGAAGTCGACCTCGCACGGCACCTCGAGCGACCGCATCAGGTCGGCGAGGAAGAAGACCGCGCCCTTCAGGACGCAGACGAGCAGCGGCTCTCTGCCCTCGTAGTCGCGGGAGATCTCCCGCGCCAGCTCGCGCACTCGGTGCTGCAGGTCGTCCGGCTGGACGAGGATCTCGCCGATCGCGGCGTCACGCGTTGAAGCCATACGGGGCGGAGAGTCTACGGGGCCGGCGTCGCCGACAGCCGCACCGCCTCGCGCGTGCGCGAGGAGACGCCGAAGCGGGCCGCGGTCGCGACCCCCGGGACCCAGGCGATCTCCTCGCCCGCGAGCACGACCGGCAGCGCGCCCCGCCGCGCCCGCGGGATCCGCCGCGCGGTGAAGAGGTCCTGCAGCGACTTCGACCCGCCCAGCCCGACCGGCGCGATCCGGTCGCCGCTGCGCCACGGCCGCACCAGCAGCGGGCCGGCGCCGAGCGCGGCGCGGTCGAGCACGCCCTCGCGCGGCTCCGGCGCGCTCGCCTCGCAGGCGACGCGCCAGCCGCCGAAGGCGACCGCGCCGGGGATCGGCAGCTCGACCGGCGCGAGCTCGCCCTCGCCGGCGCCGTGCGCGGGCAGCGCCTCGCCGCGCGGCCCGCGCGCGACCGCCTCCGCCCGCACGACGCCGTACTCGGCGACGGCGCGCACGCCGCCGCCCAGCTCGGCGTAGGCGGTGCCGCGCTCGCGCAGCGCCGCGACCGCCTCCGCGCGGCCGGCGGCGCCGGGCACCGGCCGGCCCGCGGCGTCGTCGGCGAGCCGCTGCACGACCAGCCGCCGCAGCGCCGGCGCCAGCGCCCGCAGCCGCTCCAGCGCGATCGTGCCGTCGTCGAGCTGCTCGTCGGCGAGCGCGTCGAGCAGCTCGGCCTCCTCCCCCAGCACCGCCGCCAGCCGCAGCACGTTCGCCTCCGCCGCCGGGTGGATCTCGCGCAGCGCGGCGAGCAGGTCGTGGCGGACGCGGTTGCGCGCGTATCTGCGGCCGTCGTTGGTGGCGTCGTCGCGCCAGGCGAGCCCGCGCGCCTCGCAGTAGGCGGTCGTCTGCGCGCGCGTCAGCCCCAGCAGCGGCCGCACGACCGCCCCCTCGCGCGCCCGCATCCCCAGCAGCGCCCGCCGGCTCGGCGAGGAGGCGAGCCGGTAGAGGATCGTCTCGACCTGGTCGTCGGCGGTGTGGCCGACCGCGATCGCCGTCTCGGGCCCGCGCCGGGAGGCCGCGCGTGCCGCCGCCGCGTAGCGCAGCTCGCGCGCCCACGCCTGCACGTTGCCGCCGGCGTGCGGCATCGCCTGCTCGACCGTCAGCGCGACGCCGAGCGCCGCGCAGAGCGCGCGGCAGTGGTCAGCGTCGGCGCCCGCCTCGGGCCGCAGCCCGTAGTCGACGTGGACGGCGGCGACGCAGGCGGGGCCGGCGATTCGCGCCGCGACGTCGAGCAGGCAGACCGAGTCGCGCCCGCCGGAGAGCAGCACGACGACCGGCCGGCCGCGCCGCAGCAGGCCGCCGGCGCGGATCTGCTCGACGACGCCGTCGGGGTCCATGCGGCCGAGTCTACGCCGCCGCCACGCCGGCCAGGAACAGCGCCGTCGAGTCGCTGAAGCCCTTCAGCCGCACCTCGCCGATCGGCTCGAAGCAGAGGTGCGCGCCGGCCTGCTCGACGACCGCGCGCGTGACGAGCACCTCGCCGCCGCCGGAGCGCGCCGCGACGCGCGCGGCGAGGTTGACCTCGCGCCCGTAGTAGTCGCCCTCGCGGTAGAGCGCGGCGCCGTGGTGGAGGCCGATCCGCGGCCGCGGCCGCTCGTCGAACAGCTGCTGGAAGCCGACCGCCCAGTCGACCAGCGCGGAGGCGTCGGCGCCGACGACCATCACCGCGTCGCCGATCGTCTTGATGATGCGGGCGTCGTCGGGCAGCGTCAGCTCGACGGCGCTGACGAAGCGCTCGACCGCGTCGACCGCCTCCTCCTCGCCGACCTCCTCGGTCAGGCGCGTGTAGCCGGCGAGGTCGGCGAAGGCGATCGCGACGCGCAGCCGCCCGAGGTCGGCCAGCTCGCCGTCGAAGGTCGCCTCCATGTGGCCGATCACGTCCTGCTCGACGAAGTGGCGCAGGAAGCGGCGGTGGGCCTGGTCCATCAGCGGCGAGGCGATCGGCAGCAGCCCGCGCGCCAGCTGCTCCATCTGCTCGGCGACCTCGAGCCCCGGCACGCCGTCGCGCATCAGCGGCTCGTGCACGTAGAGGTGGAACAGCCGCACCTCGGCGTCGGCGATCTGCGCCAGCGCCTGGCCGTAGACGCGCACCAGCTGCAGCAGCGCGACGAGCGGGAAGCCGGCGTCGAGCGCGGCCGCCGCACGCCGCAGCAGCGCCAGCTCCTCGGCCGGGATGCGGTCGAGCTCGTGGCGGCCGTGGCCGAGCGAGGTCAGGATCCGCTCCACCAGCGCCGGCTCGAGCCCGGTCTCGGCCGACGCCTGCTCGAGCGGCACGCCCTCCTCGGGCGTCGGGAACAGCTCCTCGACGTAGCCGAAGGCGAGCCGCCCCTCGGCGCCGGCCTGCCGGATCGAGGCGAGCGAGTGGCCGCGCTCGCGCAGCCGCGCGACGATCCGCGCCTGCGCGGCCGCCGCCGCGCTCCAGCCGCCGTCGGCCAGCGGCACGAGCCCGTCGCGCGCCCAGCGCCGCAGCGTCGCCGGGGCGACGCCGGCGCGCTCGGCCGCCTGCTCCAGCGACAGCGCGGCGCTCTGCTGACGTGTCCCCCGCGTCACCCGTCGCACCGTAGCGGTTGATGCACCACCGCACAAAGCGTTGACGGCGACGCCTCGCTCGGAGACCCCGCCGTCATGCGGGCAAGGCGGCCCGCCGCGCTCGGCCGACGGCGCTCGTTCCGCGATGGCGGTCGCGGCGCCTTGCGGGTCTCGCTGCGCCCACCGCCCGTCCGTCGGACCGGCGTTCGGGCGGCAGGCCCACTGCTCGGCCTGGTGCCTGTGTTCGGTGGGCCAGACCCTCCTCCGCACGCGCGCGCCTGTCAAGCGCGCGGCCGGTCGTCAGACCTTCAGGTGCGGGTACTCGCGCTCGACCAGCGCCGTGTACTGCGCGTAGACCGGCTTGACGACCGGCATCAGCGCCAGCGCCGCCTTGATGTCGCCGCCGGTCTTGATGCGCCGGCGCGCGATCGCCATCGCGATGTTCTCCTTGCCCTGGAAGTACTTGTTGGCGGTCTCGGAGGCCATCTGCATCCGCACCTTCGGCTCCCAGTCGACGTCGTCGCTCCACTCCCAGACGATGTAGCGGCCCTCCTCGTCGGGGCGCGCGGCGCGGACGTTGACGACGAGGTCGAGGTCCTCGAACTCGAACCGCTGCGGCACGTCGGCGTCGCGCAGCTGCGGGCCCATGTCGGGCCCGTCCATGAGGCCGAAGATCTGGTCGATCACCTCGCGGAACTCGGCCGGCGATCTGAAGCTGCTGCTGCCCATCTGCGGTGCCCTCCCTTTCGACGACGCCCGGCCCCGTCGGGCGCGGTTGGCCGCAGTCTATGCTCGCTGCCTCATGGCGACGACGCTTCACCTCCATCCGACCGCCGAGCTGGCCCCGCGCGTGCTGCTGCCCGGCGACCCCGGCCGCGCGCTGCTGCTCGCGCAGTCGCTGCTCGACAAGCCGAAGATGTTCAACCACAACCGCGGCCTGTGGGGCTACACCGGCGCCGCCGCCGACGGCGAGCCGCTGACGATCCAGTCGACCGGCATGGGCGGGCCGAGCGCGGCGATCGTGATCGAGGAGCTGCTGCGGCTCGGCGCGCGGCGGATCGTCCGCGTCGGCTCCTGCGGCGCGCTGGTCGGCGGCTTCGCGCTCGGCGACGCCGTCGTCGCCGACGCCGCGATCGCGACCGACGGCACCAGCCGCGCGCTCGGCGCCGGCGAGCGCGTCGCCGCCGACGCGGCGCTGACGGCGGCGCTGGAGGCGGCCGCGGCCGCTGACGGCGGGGCCCGCCGCGGCGCGGTCGTGACGACCGACCTCTTCTACGACCCGGCCGGCGAGCACGCCGACCCGGGCTCCGATCCCGACCACCCCGCGCTCGCGATCGAGATGGAGACGGCGACGCTCTTCCAGCTCGGCGTTCTGCGCGGCGTCGCGACCGGCTGCGTGCTGCTCGTCAGCGACCTGCTCGGCCCCCAGCGCGGCCGGATCGACCCGGAGGAGCTGGAGGCCGCCGCGATCCGCGTCGGGCGGATCGCGGTGCAGGCGCTCTCCTAAGTGCTCCTAGGCTCTTCTCGCGCCTCTTCTGGCGGCGGCGCGTCTTCTCGCCGCGGCCGCGCGCGTGCGCGAGGGGGCGGCTCTCCTGGCCGCGCTCGTGATCACCGGCTGCGGCGCGGAGGGCGTGTTCTGGTCGACGATCCGCTCGGTCTGGAGGCCGAGGCTGTCGAGGCGCGCCTCGATCGCCTCCAGCCGCGACTCGATCGCCGTCAGCGCGGCCAGCTCCTCGATGCGCGCCTCGACGCGCTCGATCGAGGCGGTCAGGTCGAGCTCGCCGACGCGCTGCTCGACGCGGTCGAGCGCGTCCTCGATCCCCTCCAGCCGCTGCGAGACCGAGCGCACGCGCCGGGTCAGCTTCTCGAGGTCGGCGGCGGAGGGCAGGTTGAGCGCGCCCATCGCCACCTCCTGGGCGGCGGCGGCCTTCTCGCGCGCGTCGAAGGCGCGCGTCAGCGCCGCGCTCACGAACGGGCTCTCCAGCAGCTCCTGCGCCACTCTGCCGAGGGCGTCCTCGCCCTGCTTCGAGATGCGGGCGCGGAGCCCGTCGCTCGGGTCGTTGCTCATCGGGTCCCCTGCGGGTCGGAGTCGGCGGGAAGGCGCCGACTGTAGCGCAGCGGATCGCCCCCGACCGCCGGCAACTTCCGTTGCAGGCGGTCACGCGGGCGAGCGCGCGAGCGCATGCGCGGGCGCCGGTTGGGAAGAACCTGTGAAGCGGCTCTCATGCCCGTCACGGGAAACCTTCATGCGGCGTTAAACGGGTTGGTTACCCTTGAGCCAGTTTGCCTGTGGTACTCAAGGAGCCGGAGCAGCACGCCGAAGCTCACGTGCGGCTCCTTTCGTCTGTGAGCACCCCAATACAAACACGCGGGTTCTTCTTTGCAAACGTCCAGAACAGCAGGTAGCTTCCGGTGCGGCCGCCGAATCGGCGGCCGCGAGATCAGGCCGCTGACGCGGCTGTGCGGGAGGAGCTTGCAGGTCCGATGAGAAGAACCACGCTGCGCATCGCCTCGCTCGCCGCGGGCACCGCGATCCTCATCGGAGGCCTCTCCACGACGGCGTCGGCCGACAAGCGGCTCGTCACCGTCACCCTCGCCGGAGGCAGAATCGTCACGCTGACGCTCGACGGCACCCCCGGGGTCCCGATCGACAAGAGCCAGCTGCCCGACCTCGGCGCCCCGGTCCTGGCGATCTCCGAGACGCCGCTGCCGACGCAGACGCAGGCGCAGACCCAGGCGACCGCCACCACGCCGCCGTCGACGCTGCAGACGACCCCGATCGTCCCCACGACGCCGCCGCCGTCGACCGCGACCGGCACGACGCCCGGCGCGACCGGCACCACGCCGGGCGCCACCGGCACGACGCCCGGCGCGACCGGCACCACGCCCGGCACGACGGGGACCACCGGCACCGGCACGACGCCGGGCACGACGAGAACGACGCCCGGGACGACCACGACCGAGCAGCCCGACGCCGTCGGCGGCGTCGTCACGACCGGCAGAGGCGGCAAGGGCAAGGGCGGCGCGGTCCCGAGAACGAACGCCGGCTCCGGCGGCGACGGCGAGCTGACCGACGCCAACCGCGACGGCACCGCGACGCCGAACGAGACGCCCGACACGCCGGTCCAGACCGAGGGCGCGCAGCCGACGCCGGACACCCCCGGCTACACGGTCGCGCCGACGCTCGAGCTCTCCCCCGCGGGCGTGCCGAACTTCTTCATCGAGCAGTTCCGCATCCCGCCGTTCCTGCTGCCGATCTACCAGGCGGCCGCGATGCAGTACGGCGTGCCGTGGCAGATCCTCGCCGCGATCAACGAGATCGAGACCGACTACGGCCGCAACCTGTCGGTCTCCTCGGCCGGCGCGCTCGGCTGGATGCAGTTCATGCCGGCGACCTGGGACAGCTACGGCGTCGACGCCAACGGCGACGGCCAGAAGGACCCGTACAACCCGGTCGACGCGATCTTCGCCGCCGCCCGCTACCTCAAGGCCGCCGGCGCCGAGACCGACCTGCGCAAGGCGATCTTCGCCTACAACCACGCCGACTGGTACGTCGAGTCGGTGCTGCTGCGCGCGAGAGTGATCGGCGGCATGCCGGCCGACCTCGTCGGCTCGCTGACCGGCCTCACGCAGGGCCGCTTCCCGGTCGCCGCGCGCGCCACCTACGCCGACTCGATCGACGTCAGAAGAGCCGGCAGAAGAGTCGCCGGGCCGAACGCCGCCGTGACCGTCGAGGGCGACGCCGAGCGCCGCTCGATCAACATCTACGCCGCCAGAGGGGCGCCGGTCGTCGCCGTCAACGACGGCACGGTCGTCAACGTCGGCGAGAACGACAGACTGGGCCGCTTCCTCGTGCTCCAGGACGTCTACGGCAACCGCTTCACGTACAGCCACCTCGGCTCCGTCGCGGAGAAGATCCCGGTTCCGAAGGAGAACCAGGAGCGCGCGGCCGGCGACGCCGAGCAGGAGCAGGCCCACGGCGAGCGCGACGGCGCGCCGACGCAGCCGGCCAGCGCCGGCAGCCAGCCCGACGCGCAGGCCGACGCCGCCAGAGCCGACGCCAGAGCGGCCGCGAGAACGGCGAGAGCCGACGCCGACGACGCGCACACGACCCTGCCCGACGTGCCGAGCGGCCCGTCGCTGGCGAAGGAGCGGCTGTTCGCGAACCCGTCGCGCCCGCAGGCCTACGCCGCCGGCGGCGAGCGCCAGCTGGAGCAGATGGGCGAGCGGCTGACGACCTTCGACGGCTACTTCTCCGGTCCGCTCGAGGCCGACCCCGACGACTACCTGCTGAAGCCGCTCAGAAGAGGCTCGACGGTGATCGCCGGCACGATCCTCGGCCGCATTGCGAGAACGACCGAGAGACTGGCGCCGCACGTCGAGTTCACGATCCGGCCGGCCGGCCGCGGCGCGCCGCGGATCGACCCGAAGCCGATCCTCGACGGCTGGAAGCTGCTCGAGTCGACGGCGATCTACAAGACCGGCAACGACAGCGTCTTCGGGCGCGACGGCTCGACCCCGTCGGTCGGCCAGATCCTGCTGATGACCAAGCAGGAGCTGATGTCGCGCGTGCTGTCGAACCCGAACATCGAGATCTACGACGGCGGCCGGACCGACATCGAGACCGGTCAGATCGACCGCCGCGTGCTCGCGACGCTCGAGTTCCTCGCCGCCAGCGGCCTCAAGCCGACGGTCACCTCGCTGAAGGGCAACCACGGCCTGATGACCGCCTCCGGCAACGTCTCGGAGCACTCGACCGGCACCGCCGTCGACATCGGCGCGATCAACGGCATCCGCATCCAGCCCTCGACCCAGGGCGACGGCTCGATCACGGACATCACGATCCGCCGCCTGCTGACGCTCCAGGGCACGATGAAGCCGCATCAGATCATCTCGCTGATGTCGTATCCGGGCACCGACAACACGCTGTCGCTGCCCGACCACGACGACCACATCCACGTCGGCTTCTACGCCGTCGACCCCGCCACGGGCGAGACGCCGAGAATCCAGACGCTGATGAAGCCCGAGCAGTGGACGAGACTGGTCGACCAGCTCGGCACGATCGAGAACCCGATCGTCCCGACGACCGTCTCCAGATACGCGATCAAGGACGACGACGCCAGATAGCGGCACTCTGGACGAGCGGGAGGCGCAGGTCTTCCGCTTCGTCCAGCTCGAGTTCCCGTGGGCCGTCGGTCCCGACGACGGCCGCTACGTCGTGCGGCCCGACGGGCCCGGCGGCGAGGCGACCCACGTCGTCGTCGTCAGAACGCTCGGCAGCGGACGGCGGCAGCTGCTGCCGCGCCGTCCGCGCGCCCGCGACGCCGCCCCCGAGCCCGAGCCGGCGAAGGTCGCCGTCGGCCGCGTGACGATCGTCGACGCCCGACCCGGGCCGGCCGCCGCGGCCGAGCGCTGGCTGGCCGCCGCCGGCGCCGCCGAGGCCGACGCGGGGCTGGTCGAGCTGGCGCGGGTCGTGCGCGCCCACCGGATCGCCAGCGGCGACCCCGGCGTGCCGCTGCCGCGGCTGACACAGGCGCTCGCCGTGCGCGTCGGCTACGGCGCCGGCGAGGAGGTCGCCGACGGCCGCTGGAGCGCCGCGCGCGAGCTGCCGCCGGCCGGCGAGGAGCCCGGCCGCCGCAGACGCGGCCGGATGCTGCACCCGCAGGAGCGGCTCGCCGCCCTGCTCGGCGGCCGCTCGCACGCGCTCGCCTGCGAGGAGCTGACGCTGCGCGCCCGCCACGACCTCGACCACGGCCAGCTGCGCGAGGCGGCGCTGCAGCTGCGCACGGCGCTCGACGCGGCATTGGCGGAGCTGCCGGCGACGCCGCAGGCGACGGCGCTGGAGGGCCGCGTCGCCGAGCTGGCCGAGCTGCGCGGCTCGACCGCGGCGCTCGCCGACGACGCGCTCGGCGGCGTCATCCCGCCCGACGCCGCGACCGCGCTGGAGGCGACGCTGAGACGGCTCGAGGCCGCCCTGCGCGCCCGCACGGCCGCGGAGGCGAACGCCGCGCTCTGAGGCGCGCCGGCGTCAGAGCGCCGCGACGAGCGCCTCGAGATCGGCGACGATGTCGCCGTCGAGCTTCACGACCGCGTCGCCGTCGTAGCGCGTCGGGCCCTGCGTCACGATCGCGACCTCGCCGCCGGCCCGCAGCGTCAGCGCCGGCAGCTCGCCGACCGGCCACACCTCCAGCGAGGAGCCGATGCAGAGCAGCAGGTCGGCCCTCACCGCCAGCGACTGCGCCCGCTCCAGCGCCACCTGCGGGAGGTACTCGCCGAACAGCACCACGTCGGGCTTGAGCGGGCGGCCGCAGTCGCAGCGCGGCACGCCCTGCGGGTCCTCGTCGAGCCGCCGCTGCACCTCCCCCAGCGGATAGAAGCGACCGCAGGCGAGGCAGGAGGAGCTGGCGATGCTGCCGTGCAGCTCGATCAGCTCCCCGTGCGGGCCGTGGAGGCGGTCGATGTTCTGCGTGATGACGGCGTCGACCAGGCCGCGCCGCTCCAGCTCGACGAGCAGCTCGTGGGCGCGGTTGGGGCGCTTGTCGCGCAGCGACTGGAAGCGGTGGCCGTAGAAGGCCCAGAAGCGGGCCGGGTCGCGCCGCCAGGCGTCGACGTGGGCGACCTCCATCGGGTCGACGTTCGCCCACAGGCCGGTCCGCGGGGTGCGGAAGTCGGGGATCCCGGAGGGCACCGAGATCCCCGCGCCGGTCAGCGCGACCGCCGAGCGGGCCGCGCGCAGCCGCTCCGCCAGCAGGGCGACGCCGCCGACGCTCGCGTCGCCCACCGGCTCATCTCCCCTTGAACTTCGGCGTGCGCTTCTTCAGGAAGGCGCCGATGCCCTCCTTCGCGTCCTCGGAGGCGAAGACGACGGCGAAGCCCTTCTTCTCCTCGCCGATCCCCTCGTCGAGGTCGGGGACGGCCGAGACCTGCTTGATCTGCTCGACCGCGAGCGGCGCCTGCCCGGCCAGCTTGCGCGCCCACGCGAGCGCCGTGTCGAGCAGCTCATGGTCGGGCACCAGCCGGTTGACGAGGCCGAACTCGTACGCCTCCTCGGCCGAGATCGGCTCGCCGGTGAGGTTCATCTCCTTCGCCTTCGCCTCGCCGACCAGCCGCGGCAGCCGCTGCGTGCCGCCGAATCCGGGGATGATGCCGAGGTTGATCTCCGGCTGGCCGAAGCTCGCCGACGCCGCCGCGATGCGCACGTCGGTCGCCATCGCCAGCTCGCAGCCGCCGCCGAAGGCGAGCGCGTTGACCGCCGCGATCGTGACCGTCGAGCTGCGCTCGAAGCGGCGGAAGAGCGCGTGCGCCTCGTCCAGCAGCGCCCGGCCGCCGGCCTCGTCCATCGTCGTGAAGGCCTTGATGTCGGCGCCGGCGCAGAACAGCATCGGGTTGGCGGAGGCGAGCACGAGCGCGCGGATCGCCGGGTCGCCGTCGACCTGCTCCCACGCTCTTCTCAGCGCCGCGATCGTCTCCGGCGAGAGCGAGTTGGCCGGCGGGCGGTCGAGCCAGGCGATCGCGACCGCGCCGCGCGTCTCCAGCTTGACCGGTCCCTCCTCCCAGCCGGCGTCGGGCTTGGGGTACGGGAAGAAGCCCTGGCCGCTCTTGGCGCCCAGCCGCCCCTGCGCGACCAGCCGGCGCAGGATCGCCGGCGGCGCGTAGTGGTCGCCCCACGCCTCCTGCGCCCGCTCCAGCCGCTCGAGGACGGTGTCGAGGCCCTCCTGGTCTGCGCGCGCGAACGGCGGCGGGATCAGGCCGGCGCCGGCCATCAGGCCGAGGTCGACGTCCTTCGTCGTCGCGATCCCTTCCTCGAGCACGAGGCAGGCCTCGACCAGCGCCTTCAGCTGGAAGCGGTCGACGACCTCCTCGACGCCGGCCGCGTCGCCGCCGTCGCCGCCGTCGCCGTCGGTCGGGGTCGGCCCGCCCTCGCCGCCGTGCGTGTAGAAGCCTCTGCCGCTCTTGGCGCCCAGCTCGCCGCGCTCGATCCGCTCCAGCATCCCTCTGTGCAGCGGGAAGCGGTCGCCGAAGCTCTCGTTGAGGTAGCGGCCGACGTGGCCGACGGTGTCGAGGCCGAGCAGGTCGACGAGGAAGAACGGGCCCATCGGCGTCGCTCTCGCGTCGGTCATCGCTCTGTCGATCGCCGCGATCGAGGCGCCGCGCTCCTCCTGGAAGCGGAAGACCTCGCCGAACGACGAGTTCAGCACGCGGTTGACGACGAAGCCCGGCGCCTCGTCGCAGCGGATCCCCATCTTGCGGATCGCCTGCGCGAAGCTCATCGCCGCCTGGGTCGTCTCGGGCGAGGTCTCCAGGCCCTCGATCACCTCGATCAGCCGCATCACCGAGGCGGGATAGAAGTAGTGGAAGCCGACGACCCGGTCGGGCCGCCCGGTCGCCTCCGCGATCTCCGTGATCGACAGCGCCGAGGTGTTGGTGGCGAGGATCGCGTGGCCGGGCGTGACGTCGTCGAGCTCGGCGAAGACCGCCTGCTTGACCTCCATCCGCTCCGGCACGGCCTCGATCACGAAGTCGACGTCGCCGAAGCCGGAGTAGTCGGTCGTGCCGCTGATGAGAGCGAGCTTGCGCTCCAGCTCCTCCGGCGCGAGCTTGCCGGCGTCGACCTGGCCCTGCCAGATCGAGCGGGCCTTGGCGAGCCCCTGGTCGACGAATCTCTGGTCGACGTCCTTCAACACGACGGGGATGTCGGCCGAGGCGATCGTGTACGCGATCTCCCCTCCCATCGTGCCGGCCCCGACGACCGCGGCCTTGAACACGAACATGCTTGCCCTTCACTCGGGTTGCGGTTGGGCGCAAGTCTATGCGCGGGCGGGCCGGCGCAGACCCAGCATCGCGGCCGCCTCAGGCGAGCGCGCGCGAGAGCCCGGCGAGCGTCCGCCGCAGCGAGTCGCGCAGCGCGCGGCGCACGAACAGCGGGTCGGCGACGACCATGAAGGGACCGCCTCTGACGAGCGCGTAGTCGAGCTCCAGCGCGACGCCGGTGCGGTTCGCGTCGCCGGCGACCGGCGCGAAGGCGAGCCGCTGGACGCCGCGCAGCTGGGGATCCTCCTGCGCCACCACCAGCTCGGCGCCCGGCAGCTGTCTGAGCACCTGCTCGACGACCCGCCCGCGGCCGCCGGCGTGCGACTCCCACACCAGCCGGGCGCCGACCGCCGGCCACGCCGGGTCGAGCTCGACGACGCGCTCGAAGCCGTCGACGAAGCCGCCCCAGCCCTCCGGCTCGCTCCACAGCCGCTCGACGGCGGCCGGCAGCGCCGTCAGCTCGACCGCCGCGCGCGCGACTCCCACCGCTCCTTCACCGCCGTCGCATGTGTTGCTGTCTCACGGGGCACGGATGTTCGCAGAGCAACCCCAGAAACGGAGGAACGATCGATGCAGCAGCGACTTGTCGCGGCGGCGCTCGCGAGCGTCGGCCTGGCGGCCGCCGTGCCTGCGACGGCGACGGCCGCCAGCCCGGCGGCGAGCACGGCTCCCGCGGCCGACGTCGGGCAGACCGCGGCGACGCTGCGCGGCAGCGTCGACGCCAACGGCCTTCCGACCACCTACGCCTTCCAGTGGGGCACGACCGCCAGCTACGGGCAGCAGACGCCCAACCGCTCGGCCGGCTCGGCCGCGAGCCCGAGAGCGGTCAGCTTCCGCCTCAGAGGGCTGACGCCCGGCACCGTCTACCACTACCGGATCGTCGCGACCAACAGAGACGGCACGAGCGTCGGCGGCGACCGCCAGTTCAGAACGGCGCTGCCGCCGGCGACGCTGCCGGCGATCCTCGCGACCAGCCCGTTCGCGCCGTACGCCAACAGCGTCACGCTGACGGCGACGATCAACCCGGGCGGCGCGCCGACGACGTACAAGTTCCAGTTCGGCACGACCAACACCTACGGCGCCGAGACCTTCGCCGCCAGCGTCCCGGCGGGGATCGTGCCGGTGGCGGTGAGAATCCCGCTCAACGGCCTGCAGGAGCGGACGACCTACCACTTCCGCACGGTCGTCTCCAACCGCAAGGGGACCGTCGTCGGCCCTGACGCGACCTTCACGACCGGCCCCTTCCCGCCGGCGCTGGTGACCTCGCACACGCAGCCGGGGAAGCAGCGCCGGTCGCATCCCTACTTCGTCACCACCGGGGCGCTGCGGCTCGGCTCCGGCGTCGGCGTCGCGGACGGCTGCCAGGGGATCGTCGGCGTCCGCTTCACGAGCGGCTCGCGCACCGTCGCCAGCAAGCGGGTGCGGCTCAAGAGCGGCCACTGCAGCTACCGCCTGCGGGTCCGCGCCGTGCCGCCGGCCGGCAAGACGAAGCTGCGCGTGCGGGTGCACTTCTACGGCAACGCGATCCTGACGCCGCGCGACGCGCGCTCGTATCTCGTCAGCGTGCGCTAACGCGCATTGCGAGTTCCACGGCGGCGTGCGATGGCGCGTCGCGGCAGTGGGAACTCGCGGGTGTGGGCTGAGGCGTATCGAAACGAAATGACCCCGGGGCGGCTGCCGCGCCCGGGGCCATTCACTCTCTCACCACATAGAACCGGTCCCAGCTGGGGGTGCGCACCCTTGTGTGAGGGTGCGCACAAAAGCTCTGCCGGGAAGCGTAGCGGGTTCTACGCGTTCGCGGTCGCCGGGGTCTCGGCGCGACGCGGCAGCAGCGTCTCGCGGGCGATCACGAGGCGCTGGATCTGGGCCGTGCCCTCGTACAGCTGCATGATCTTCGCGTCGCGCATCAGCTTCTCGACCGGGTACTCCTTGATGAAGCCGTAGCCGCCGTAGATCTGGACGGCGTCGGTCGCGACTCTCATCGCCGTGTCG
>Ga0164243_10008811_pt1 | contig 14820 bp, 13 predicted proteins | sample OricompcompostOP_FD_108781 | JGI IMG/M metagenome (GOLD analysis project Ga0164243, IMG submission 108781) | Organic Plus compost microbial communities from Emeryville, California, USA - Original compost - Organic plus compost (OP) | ecosystem: Engineered > Solid waste > Mixed feedstock >... | reverse complement strand
GCGTTGCCGTCCCCGAACCGACCGGTCCGAACGCACGCGAACGGCGGACACAGCCCACCACGCGCTCCGTCTTCTTATCGGCTTTACCCGGAGAACGACACTGATGGCCACCAACATCACCATGAACATCGGCGAGGCCCTGGTCGGCGAGGGGAACGAGATCGCCCACATCGACCTGCTCATCGGGTCGAAGAACGGCCCGGTCGGCGTCGCCTTCGCCAACGCCCTGGCGAACCAGTCGGCGGGCCACACGAACCTGCTCGCCGTGCTCACCCCGAACCTGATCTGCAAGCCGGCCACGGTCCTGATCACCAAGGTCACGATCAAGGGGATGAAGCAGGCCGTCCAGATGTTCGGCCCCGCCCAGTACGCCGTCGCCAAGGCCGTCGCCGACGCCGTCGCCGAGGGGACCATCCCCGCCGCCGAGGCCGACGACCTGGTGATCGTCTGCGGCGTGTTCATCCACCCGGGCGCCGAAGACAACGCCAAGATCCTCAAGTTCAACTACGAGGCCACCAAGCTCTCCATCGAGCGCGCGATGAAGGCCGCCCCCACCGCGGCCGAAATCACCGCCCAGAAGGACACCGTCAAGCACCCGTTCGCCTGAGCCCTGCGCGGACGCCCCGGGGTCGGCGGCCGGGAATGCCCCGGGCCGCCGGCCGTGTGGTTCCCCCTTTTTAGCTTCGGCCCTTCGCCGCCGGTCCCGAGTCCTCTCCCCATGAAGCCTTCCATCCTCGTCCAACTCGACACCGACCCTCAGCCGAGCGTGTTCGACGCCGTGGTGGCGGTCGACGCGGGGGTGGACCACCTGTTCCGCCACGGCGGGGTGACCCCGGGGAACGTGCGCGACCTCGTCTACGGGGCGCTGTTCACCCGCGGCCCGGCCGACTTACACCGCACGGCGCTCTTCATCGGCGGGTCGGACGTCGCGGCCGGCGAGGCGGTGCTGGAGGCGGTGAAGGCGACCTTCTTCGCCGCGTTCCGCGTCTCGGTCCTGCTCGACGCCAACGGCGCGAACACCACGGCCGCCGCCGCCGTGCTCGCCGCCCTGGAAGGGGCCGGCGGGAACCTTCAAGGCGTGCCGACCGCCGTGCTCGCCGCCACGGGGCCGGTCGGCCAACGGGTCGCGCGCCTGCTCGGCCGACTCGGCGCGACGGTCGCCGTCGGCTCCCGCAGCCTCGACCGCGCCCGTACCACGGCCGACTCTCTGCAACAAGCGACCGGCTCCTCCTACTCCCCGTTTGCCACCGGTAGCCTCGACGACCTCGCCCGCGGCCTTGCCGGCGCTCAAGTCGTCGTCGCCGCGGGGGCGGCGGGCGTGACCCTCTTGCCCGATTCGGTCCGCCAGAAATTGCCCGACCTGAAGGTCGCCATCGACCTGAACGCCGTCCCCCCCCTGGGCATTGAGGGGGTGAAATCCGGCGACAAGGGGGTCGAACGCAACGGCCTGAAAGTCTGGGGCGCGCTCGGGGTCGGCGGGACCAAGATGAAGATCCACAAGAAGGCCGTGCAAACGCTGTTCACGGCCAACGATAAGGTTCTCGACGCCGAAGACGTCCTGGAACTCGGCCGCACCCTGGATTGATCCGCCCGTGGCGCGCGTCGTCGGTACCGACCCGGGGACCAGTAGCCTCGACCTGCTCCTCCTGGTCGACGGGGTGTCCACCGACCAGGTCCGCCTGACCCCGACGGCGCTGCGTGACGACCCCTCCATCCTAACCGCAACCCTCGCCCGCTGGGCGCCGCTGGACCTCGTCGCCGGGCCGTCCGGTTACGGGTTGCCGCTCGTACGGGGTGAGGACTTCACGCCGGACGACCTGGAACTCATGTCGCTCGTCCACCCGGACGAGCGTGGCGACGACCTGGGGGTCCTCGGGTTCCGGTCGTGGGTCCGGGCCTTCGTCGCGTCGGGTTTGCCGGTCGTTTTCCTCCCCGGCCTGATCCACCTGCCGACCGTCCCCGCCCACCGGAAGGTCAACGCGATCGACCTCGGCACACCCGATAAACTCTCCGCCGCCGCCCTTGCCCTGCGGTTCGACGCGGCCGAGCGCGGCGGTCTCGGCGCCTCGACGTTCGCCCTGGTCGAAGTCGGTTCGGCCTTCTCGGCCGTCCTCGTCGTCACGGAGGGGCGACTGGTGGACGCCTCCGCGGGGACCCGCGGGCCGATCGGCTTACGCTCGGGGGGCGTCTGGGACGGCGAGGCCGCCTACTGGCGCGGGCCGCTCTCCAAGAACGACCTTTTCCGCGGCGGACTCGCCGACCTCGGCTCGGACGGCCCCGAGGCGTACCGCGAGTCGCTGACCAAGCACGTCGCCGCCCTTCAGGCCGTGACCCCGTTCGAGCGGATCTACGTCTCGGGCGCCGGCGTCGAGCGGCCCGACGTCGCCGCGCTCACGTTCGAGGCGCTCTCCCGGTTCGGCACGGTCATCCCCCTGCCCTCCCTTCCCGGGGCCTGGGTGAAGCACGCCGCTCAAGGGGCGGCGCTGCTGGCCGACGGCCTCGCCGGCGGGCCGAACGCCGACCTCGTCGATTCGCTCCGCCTCCGCGAGGCCTCTGGCCGCGTTCTTGACTGGCTCCGCCCGCCGCCCGGCGCTCCGCTCACTTCTTGACGAACTTGTTCGGCGTCCCTTCGAGCGGCCCCCCCGGCTCGGGCCGCCAGAGGACGACCTCCTCGATCTTCTTCGCCAGGGCGAAGTCCTTGTCGGTGATCCCCCCCGCCGAATGCGTCTTGAGCTTCACCCAGAGCTTGCCCCAGGTGACCGACAGGTCGGCGTGGTGCCAGGCGGCCTCGCACAGGTAGCCGATCGCGTTGACCGCCATGAGGGTGGTCGGCCAGCCGTCGGTGCTGTACTTGCGGCGGAGCCAGCCGTCTTCGAGGTACCACTCGGACAGGCCGCTTTCACCGAGCTTGGCCGCGATTTCGTCGTCGGCGTAGACTTTCGGTTTCTCGCCGTGCTTGGTCTCGTCGCCCATCGTCCCCTCCCCTGTCTCGGACGTTGTCCTCGATCCGCGGCCCTTGCCTTGCTCCGTTTCGCCGGCAGGACCGCGTGGTCGGTCGAGGGGTGGATGGCCGCTCATGAGGTCGCACCCGCCCCTCGACCGTGAGCGCTCGGTTACTCGCCCGCGGGGCCGGGGATCGGCCCTTTGGTGGCGAGGCGGACGCGGCCGAGGAACATGTCGGCGTTGATGTAAAGGGTCGAGCCGTCGTCGCCGAAGGCGCAGTTGCCGTTGGCCTCGCCGGTGTTGAGCGTGCCGAGGTGGGTCCCGTCGGCGTCGAAGACGAAGACGCCGCCGGGGCCGGTGGCGAACACGTTGCCGGCGTTATCGACCTTCAGGCCGTCCGGGAGCCCTTTCTTCCCGGCCTTGGCCGCCGCCGTGGCGTCGAAGAACAAACGCCCCTTGTCGAGCGTGCCGTCGTCCCGCACGGGGTACGCCATCCAGACCGCCCGGTCGGGGTCGGAGTTGGCCACGTAAAGGGTCTTTTCGTCGGGCGAGAAGGCGAGGCCGTTCGGGAAGGTGAGTTCTTTGGTCAGGAGCGTGACGGCGCCGTCCTTGCCGAGCCGGTAGACGCCGTTGTAGGGGAGTTCCTTGGCCGGGTCTTTGTTCAGGCCGAGGAGGCCGTACGGCGGGTCGGTGAAGTAGACGTCGCCGTTGCGCTTCACCACGACGTCGTTCGGGCTGTTGAACCGCTTGCCGTCGTAGCGGTCGGCCAGGGTGACGAAACTCTTACCGTCGTCCCCCAGGCGGGCGACGCGGCGGTCGCCGTGTTGACACAGGATCAGCCGCCCTTCGGAGTCGAGCGTCAGGCCGTTGGACCCGGGCTCGCCTCCGCGCGCGACGGACCCGGTGTACCCGCTCGGCTTGAGGTAGGGGCGGACCTTTTCCCCGTCCTTCCACTGGAAGACGACGTTTTCGGGGACGTCGGAGAACAGCAGGTAGCCCCCTTTTTTGACCCAGACGGGGCCTTCCGACCAGTTGAACCCCTCGGCGAGCTTTTCGATCGTGGCGTCGCGGGGAACGATCCGGTCGAACCGCGGGTCTTTGCGTTCGATGGCGCCGAACGCGGGGTACGAGGCCCGTTTTTCCTCCTTCTCTGCCGCAAACGTTGGCAACGCCGGGGTGAGGGACAGGGCCAGTGTCAGCACGAGGGACGGCGTCGTGCGGGGCTTGCCGCCGCCACAAAGCGGAAACGTCGGAATCATGGCATTCTTACCCGAAGGAGAGGCGAATCCGGCCCGGCCGGACCCGTTATTGGCCCGAGCCACGGTCACGCCCATGAAAGTAGCCCCGCGTCTGGGCGAGGGCAACCGGGTAGCCGGTTCGGGTGAGAATGAAGGTCGCCCTGGCGAACGTGCCCCGCCGTCGAGGTGTGAGAAGAAAAAGGGACGGCTCAGTCTTGCCTGCGGAAACGGCCGTGAGGCCGTCGCGTTCGAGACCCGGGGAAATGAGGGCGGTCGAAGCGGCGATCGGGGCCGAGTATACGGGTCGAGGCCGTCGCCTGTTGGCCCACGACGTTTCGGTTCTCCCAGAAGACCGCCACCAGGCCGAGGGCCACGAGCAACAGCCCGAACAGGCAGAGGGCGATCCACCAAAGGCCGGCCGTGCGCAGGGTGGAAGGCTGAAGGAGGGCCGTTAGCCAGAACCCGCCGCCGGCCGCCGCCAGTATGCAGAGGACCGTGTAGGAGAACCAGTAAACCCCGTGCGAGGGTTTTGGTGAGGTGGTCGGATGGGGTGTCATACGTCACCGTCGTTCCCACCGGGACCGGACGTGAGCGCAAGATCGGACGGGCCAAAGACCCCGGTGCGGAATACCACTCTGCAGATTCGATGCCGGAGACCCCCGCCGTACGAGGGGCCGGGGCCGGCTAACCGGGCGAACCGGGGGCCAGGGGCGAATCGTCGAAATGGGCCAGTAAGTCGGCGGGATCGCGGTAGATCGCGACACAACCCGCTTCGCGTAGTTCGGCCTCGGGAAACCCGCCGCAGAGGACACCGACCGTCCGCACGCCCGCCTTGCCCGCGGCCTCGGCGTCGTAGGGGGTGTCGCCGACCGCGACCACCTCGGTGTGATCGGTCCCGTGGAGTTTCGCCAGCGCGGCTTCGAAAATGTCGGGGTGTGGCTTCGATTTCTCGGCGTCGTCCGACGAGGTCGCCGCATCGACGAGGTCGTCGATCCCCGCGATCCGCGTGTAGTTCCGAAGCTCTTCTCCCTTGGCCGACGACGCGAGCACGACCGCGAGACCTTCGCCCTTCACGCGCAGGAATAAGTCGCGGACGGCCGGGAACGCGCGGACGTGGGGAAGGAATTGGCTTTTAAACAGTTCGAGCCGCTCCCGCTCGATCCGGTCCCCCTCCCGTTCGATCAGGTCTTTCGGCAGAAAGACCGGCATGAGCTGATCGCCCCCCTTGCCGATCTGGTGGCGGATTTTATCGAACGGGATGTCGTACCCGTAGCGCGCGAAGATCTCCTGCCAGGCCCGCGCGTGCCCGTCCACCGAGTCGATCAGCGTGCCGTCGATGTCGAAGATAACCGCTCGCGTCGGCAAGGTCGTGCCCCCGTGTGGATGGTGACGCCGGACCCGTCGGGCGGGGCGTGGTGCCCCGCCCGCCGGCGGGTCGGCCTGCACGAACTCCCTGCGAAAACGGAGCCGAGCGGGAGCGACGGGCCACAACGGTCGGGATCGACCGGCCGCGGATCAATCCGCCCGGGCGGGGGGGACGGAGTCGACGTAGGGGGCGGGGTCGGTCAGCCCGAGGCGGGCGAAGGCGGCGAGGCGGAGGGTGCACGAGTCGCAACGGCCGCAGGAGCGGCCGTCCGGGGCGGGGTCGTAGCAGCTATGGGTCAGGCTGTAATCGACGCCGAGTTCGTGGCCCCGGAGGATGATCTGGTCCTTCGTCATCGTGAGCAGCGGGGCGTGGACCCGGAACCGGCCGCTCCCCTCGACCCCGGCCTTGGTGGCGAGGTTGGCCAGGTTTTCGAACGCCCGGATGAACTCTGGACGGCAATCGGGGTAGCCGGAGTAGTCGACGCAGTTTACGCCGACGAAGAGGTCGAACGCCCCGAGCGCTTCGGCCCAGGCGAGCGCCAGCGCGAGGAAGACGGTGTTCCGCGCGGGGACGTATGTGACAGGTATCCCGGCTCCCATCGCCGCCTCGTCGCGTCCCTTGGGGACCGCGATGTCGTCGGTCAGGGCACTTCCTCCGAAGGCCCGGAGGTCGAGCGTCTGCTCGACGTGCCGGGCGACCCCGATCGCCCCGGCGACGCGCCGGGCCGCCTCGCGCTCGACCGCGTGCCGCTGGCCGTAGAGGACGGTCAGGGCGTAAACCTCAAACCCCGCCGCCTTCGCCTCGGCCAAGGCCGTGGCCGAGTCGAGCCCGCCGCTGAGAAGCACGACCGCCTTGTTGGCGTCCGATCGGCCCATCCGCCCTATCCCTTTCGCTATTCCGACGGTTTCGTCCAAAACTTAGGCCATCGTCTGCAATTCGACCCCACCTTTTCAAGGGACTTGGGCCGGCCCCGCCTCACTTCCCCGGCGGTTTCTCCCGCCAAACCGCACCCTGACCTCTGCCGGCACCGCTCCGGTCGGACGCGTCGGCGGACGGGTTTTGAACACGGATCGAAACAATAGCGCTAAATTCCAAAAAATTCATCGAATCCACTTCCCCTGAGGCAACTAATCAACTAAGAGTTCTAGTGGTTCCATCGATGTCTGTAAGTCTGGGTGCATCCACGGGGGACGTGAGGCATGTCTCGGGTTCGGGGTGCGCGCTCAGTTTACCTACTCCAAGAGGGGGATGTCGGCGAATGATCCGGTCCAATCGTCCACGCTCTTCCCTGGGTCGCGGCTTCACGCTGATCGAGCTGTTAGTGGTGATCGCGATCATCGCCGTGCTGATCGCCCTGCTCCTACCGGCCGTGCAGGCGGCGCGCGAGGCGGCGCGGCGGGCGCAGTGCGTCAACAACCTCAAGCAACTCGGCCTGGCCGTGCACAACTACATCCAGCAGAACAACTGTTTCCCGCTGGGTGACATGTACCCTTCCGGTTCCACCGGCACGGGGGCCCGGGGCGAGAAAGGGAACGGGGGGAACGACTGGAGCTACGGGTGGCCCCTCGCGATCCTGCCGAACATGGAGCAGCAGTCGTTGTTTAACGCTTACAACTTCTGCTTCTCGTACGTCGACCCGGGCGGGTCGTTGAGCACGATCAACACGACAGTCGGCTACTCCCAGATCTCCGGCCTGCTCTGCCCGTCGGAGAACGTTGCCCAGCGTCCTAGCTCGCCTTGGGCGACGATGAACTACGTGGGCAACTGGGGCGGGCCGGGCTCGGTCGCGACGTTCAGCGGGATCTTGCTGTCCAACCCCTGGGGTGACACCACCAACGCCCGCCAGACGGGGACCATCGGGATCGAAGCCGTCACCGACGGCACGTCCAACACGGCGCTCTTCAGCGAGCGGCTGATCGGGCTCTCCGGCTCGCCCGCGGTCTACCCCGGGGCGACGAACAACGCGAAGCGTGGGATTTTTCCCACCGGCGTTTCGGTGACGATCAACTCCGGCGCCACCACGGACGCCCAATCGCTGCTCGCCGCCTGCAAGGCGCTCCCCCCCACGACGGCCTCGACCAACTCGTCGACCAACGGCTTCATCTGGTTCATCGCCTACCCGTGGCGCTACGTGTCGAACCGCTACAACCACGTCGGCGCCCCGAACAGCCTAACCTGCACGGCGTCCAACTCGTTCGAGCCCGCTTGGGGCTCGGCGCACGACAGCATCCCGCCGACGAGCAACCACTCGGGGGGGGTCAACATGGCCCTCGCCGACGGTTCGGTCCGGTTCATCAAGGATACGGTCGGCCTCCCGAATTGGTGGGCCCTCGGCACGCGCAACGGGGGCGAGGTGATCAGTTCCGATTCGCTCTGACCGCGTGGGGCCACGGGCCGGAGAATCTTCCCTCACGGTCCTTTTTACAGAAAGAAGTCCGGACATGAAGAAGACGGTTCTCTGGGGGGTGACCCTGGTGCTGGCGGCGGGCGTCGCCGGGTGCGGTGGGGGCGGGCTGGAGGCGGGCGTCCCCAAGGACGCCCAGACGGGGGCCGCCCCCGTCATGCCGCCGACAAAGTCGGACATGAAGAGCGTCAAAAACGCCGGGTCAAAGGCGCCCGTCATGCCCGGCTCCTCGCGCCGGCGCTAAGACCTGTTCTGTTAAGGAGGGGAACGGGCTCGGCCCGGTCGGCCCTATCCCGTCCCGGCCCTGGGGCGAGGAGGGGGCGTTCGGGCCGGTGTTCGGCTCGTGGACTCGTTCCGTCGACGGGGCGAGGGCGGGGTGAACCGGACTTGTCCGGAACGGCCCCGTTCCGCTATAGTTGCGTGTTTGGGACGCCTCGCGGCGAGACGCCGGGGGGGCGTCGACGTTTTTCGTGTCAGGACCGAACAGGACGGGACGTAGCGATGGCTCATAAGAAGGGGCAGGGGTCGAGCCGCAACGGCCGCGACTCGAATCCTAAGATGCTGGGGATCAAGCTGTACGGCGGCCAGACGGCCAAGACGGGCAGCATCCTCTGCCGCCAGAACGGCACGAAGTGGCAGGCCGGCAAGAACGTCGGGATCGGCAGCGACTGGACCCTCTTCGCGCTGGTCAACGGCACCGTGAAGTTCGACCGCGGCGGCCGGCGCATCAACGTCCTGCCGGCCGTCGAAACCGCCGCCCAATAAAATAAAGGGCCGGGTTCGGAGCGAACCCGACCGCGGTTCGTCCCGTAAACTCTGATGAGACGCGCGCCGGTTCGGCGCGAACGACCCGGTGTCGAAGAGGCACCGGGTTTCTTCATGTTGCGGTCGCCGGTGTAGGGGGCGGGCGATGTTCGTGGACCGGGTGACGATCTACGTCAAAGGGGGCGACGGCGGCAACGGCTGCCTGAGCTTCCGCCGTGAAAAGTACGCGCCCCGGGGCGGCCCCAACGGCGGCGACGGCGGGCGCGGCGGGCACGTGATCGTGCGCGCCGTGGATAGCTATACGAACCTCGCCCACCTGTCGTCGCAGCGACACTGGAAGGCCGAGCGCGGCGCCCACGGCCAGGGGTCCGACTGCTTCGGCCGGAACGCCGACGACATGGTGATCGACGTCCCCCTGGGGACGATCGTCCGCGACCGCGACCGCGGGCACGTCCTCCGCGACCTGAAGGCCGTGGGCGATACGGTCGTCGTGGCCCGCGGGGGCAACGGGGGCCACGGCAACGCCCACTTCAAGACGTCCACGAACCGGGCCCCCCGGCAGGTCGAAAAGGGGCACCCCGGCGAAGAGCGTTGGATCTCCCTGGAACTCAAGGTGATCGCCGACGTCGGCCTGATCGGCCTGCCGAACGCGGGCAAGTCCACCTTGCTCTCGCGGATCTCCCGCGCCCACCCCCAGATCGCCGACTACCCGTTCACGACCAAGTACCCGAACCTCGGCACCGTGAACGCGGGCGACGACGGGTTCGTCGCGGCCGACATCCCCGGCCTGATCGAAGGGGCGCACGAGGGCCACGGCCTCGGCCACGAGTTCCTCCGCCACGTCGAGCGCACCCGCCTCCTCGTCCACCTCGTTGACGCCGCCCCGGTCGACGGCTCGGACCCGCTGGCGAACTACCGGACGATCCGGCAGGAGCTTGAGCACTACAGCCCCGCCCTCGCGCGGCGGCCCGAGCTTCTGGTGATCACGAAAATGGACGTCACCGGCGCGGCCGAGGCGGCCGACCGGATTTCCCGCGAACTCTGCCGCGACGCGCTGCGGATCTCGGCCGTGACCGGCCAGGGCATCCCGCAACTCGTCCACCGGATTTCCGCCATGCTCGCCGAACTCCCCGCGACGCTCGACGAGGAGGTCACCGCACCCCGTCCGGCGGCCCCCGGGCAGGGTTCGGAAGGCGTGGCCGTGGCCGCGACGCTCGGCGACGGGGATGGAGCGGCTTGACGTGCTCCATATCGTCGCCGACCTGGGCAACACCCGGCTGAAGTGGGGCCGGCTCGGCGCCGGGGGCCGGCTCGAAGAGACGGTCTCGTTGCCCGTCGACGACCCGTCGACCTGGGATCGGGCTTGGAGCCGGTGGGACCCGTCGGGCGACGCCGCGGCGACGTGGGCCGTTGCATCGGTCAACCCGCCCGTGGCGGAGCGGTTAGCAACGTTTCTGGCCGACCGACCGACCGGCCGCACCCGGGTCTTCTGGTACCGGTCGGCGGTCGACGTGCCCGTGCGCCACGGCCTGGAACGCCTGGAATCGGCCGGTGCCGACCGGGCCCTGGCGGTCTCAGCCGCCGTGAACGAACACCCACGCGGCCGTCCTGGGATGGTCGTCCTCTGCGGAACCGCCGTGACGGTCGAACGCGTGACCCCCGACGGAATCTGGCAAGGGGGGGCGATCGCCGCCGGGTTGAACCTCACCGCCCGGGCGCTCCACATGCTGACCGCCCAACTTCCTCTCGTCGAACCCCGCGAAGCGCCCCCCGCCTGGGGAAACGCCACCCTCCCGGCGCTAGAGGCCGGGATCTTTTGGGGGGTGGTCGGTGCGGTCCGCGAGTTATTGACGCGGCAGGCGGTCGGGCTCGACGGCGCCCCTTGGGTCGTCTGGACGGGGGGGGACGCCGAACCCCTCGCGCGGGCCGTCAATTGGCCGGACGCCCGCGTCGTCCCCGACCTCGTGCTCCGCGGCCTGGCCGGGCTGTCTCCGGGCGCGACGGGGGGATAGAGTGATGGCCGGTCCGTTACGCCCCGGCCCCCCCGCACGGGTCTGCGTGCTGACCCCGGACGCGCGGGGCGCGGTGGCGGTCGTCCGAATCTGGGGCCCCGGGGCTCTCGACGTCGCCGACCGCGTCTTTCGACCCGCGCGCGGGGCGCCGCTCTCGGCCACGCCGCCCGGCCGGCCGCGGTTCGGACGCGCGGGGGCCGGCCTGGGCGACGAGGTGGTGGCCTTGGTGGTCGGCGCCGCCGTGCCGGGCGGGCCGGTCGAGGTGGAACTCCATTGCCATGGCGGGCCGACCCCGGTCGCGTTGGTGGTCGACGCCCTCGTCGAAGCGGGTGCGGAGAAGAGCCGGCCTTTAGCCTGGGTGCGGCACGCCGCAGGCCGTTCCGTCCCGGCCCAGGCCCGTGCCGACCTCGCCCGTGCCCCGACGCTACGGACGGCCGAGATCCTGCTCGAACAGGCCGGCGGCGCGTTGGGGCGTGAGGTGACGGGGCTAATCCGTGGCGCCGAGACCGACCCCGGGTCTGCCGTGGCCGGAATCGACCGACTCCTCGCCCGCGCGCCGGTCGGGCTCCGACTCGTCCGCGGCTGGACGGTCGCCCTCGCCGGCCGCCCGAACGTCGGTAAGAGCCGACTCCTCAACGCCCTGGCCGGGTACGACCGGGCGATCGTCGACCCGACCCCGGGCACGACCCGCGACGTCGTGACGCTACGAACGGCGTTCGACGGCTGGCCCGTCGAACTCGCCGACACGGCCGGCCTACGCGATGCGGACGACGCCATCGAATCCGCCGGCATCGCCCTCGCCCGCGCGCGCCAGGCCGGTGCGGACCTGACCCTGCTCGTGCTCGACCGCTCCGAACCCCTTACGGGGGACGACCGGGCGCTCCTCGCTCGACGACCTGCCGCGCTCGTGGTGGCTAATAAGTGCGACCTTCCGGCGGCCTGGGACGCCGCCGAAGTCGGCCCGATTTCCCCGATCACCGTTTCGGCCGAGCGCGGTGACGGGGTCGAGCGGCTGGTGGCGGAGGCCGCGCGCCGACTCGTGCCCGAGCCTCCCGAACCCGGCGCCGGCGTTCCGTTTCGACGGGCCCACGTTCGACGCCTTCAAGCCGCGCGCGAGGCGTTGCAGGCCGGTCGGATCGCGACGGCGGTCGACCGCCTACGAGGGCTCGTCCCGGCCGCGTCAAAATGACGGGCGGAAAACGGCCGGGGTCTCACCGACGTCGCAGCCCCCCGGACCGACTCAAGACACCGGCGGCGGGTCGGGGATGCGGCCGAAGTCCGTGCCGGACGAGCGGGCGGGGCTTTCGCCGCTGAGCCGGAGCGCGTCTTTTTCGATCGACCAGGCGGGCCGGTTCGGGTCGGGGTCGTGGAGGAACCTCACGTCGCCGTGGTAGGCATCTTTTTCTTTGGCCCCGACCGCCACTTTCCAACTCGACTGGTTGTACAAGGTGGGGGACGAGCCGACCTGGGCCGACTGGTCGCGGCGATAGATGGCGACCTGGTGGTAGGCGACTCCGAACCCTTCCCACTTAATCCGGTCGCGCATCGTCGAGGCGTCCTGGCCGTCGACGAGTAGGAGCGGCACGTCCTTCAGGCCGGTGGTAAAGACCGAGAAGCGGGCGTTGACGTCGGCGACCGGCAACTCGGGCTCGCCCGTCGCCGATTCGAGCCGGACGAGCCCGCCGGCCGTCAGGGCGGTGACTTGCCGAAGGGTCAAACCAAGGGGTTCCGCCACCCGCCCGCGCGGGATGCCGTGGGCGTGGACGAGGCTTCCCCCCGCCGCAACCGCGGTGTCGACCATTTCGAGCGCGAGCCGGTGCCCGCCGCTAACGTCGACAAGGTCGCCCCCGGTACGGATGAGGCTGTCGGTCATCCGGAGCGTCGCGCCGGCCGACTCGGGGGCGTCGGCGCCGTCCTGCCCCTCGCGGTCGCCCGACTCGACGGCGACGACGGCCGACGGGATCTGCTCACCCTCGACCGTCACCGTGCAGTTGGTCAGGCTCAAATCCGTCCCGGGCCCGAGCGTGAACGCCGCCCATCGCCCCTGGCGCGGTGCGTTGTCGCGGGGCAAGATGAGGTCGAACCCGTCAAACTGCACCGACCCCGAGCGGACCCCGAACATGGCCGACCAGGCGGTCGGCGCCTTTGGATCGGCCGGCCCGGGGAGGAATTTCAGCCGGGGCCGGGTCGGCCCCGGCTCGGCCTTGATCCGCCACGACCCGTTGGCGCGGACGCTCGCGGCCGAAAGGTTCCAGTCGGCCCCTGCGGGCACGCGGAGGACCCCGCCGCGCGAGCCGGGCTCGCTCAAGGCGTTCAAGAACTGCTCCGCGGTGAGGAGCACGCCGGGCTCGGACCGGGCGGTCGGGGTGGACGACGAGGTCGTTGTTTTCGCGCCCCCTTCCGTCTCGGGCCGGGCGTCGCTCGTGGCGACCGTGCTACCCGTGTCACGCCCCGATCCCTCGGACGTTGCGGGCGGCATGACCGGCATCTCGGGAAGGTCGTTCGGTCGCCCCGTGCCCGCCGAGGCGGCCCGTTCGGTCATCGGAGGGGGCGGATCGGCGTCCCGGGTTTGCGGCTCGCTCGGGGCATACGCGGGCTTGGAAGCTCCGGAGGAGGACGGTGTTGAGGGGACCGACCCGCTCCCGTTCGGCGTGCGGTCGCGCGGCCCGGACCTGGAGGCGACGAGGTCCATCGCGCCGTCGCCCGTCTTCTTGGCCGTCGGCTCGCGCGACGCCGTCCCGGCCCCCGCCGGGTTCGTCGCCGTTGCGACGGTGGTTCGGGGGGTTAGCGGCGCGAGGACGCCGTACGGCCCCTCGCGCGCCCCGACCGTGGCGGCGCCGGCGTGTTCGGGGGTGAGCCGGAACAAGCGGGTGGGGTTTGGGGGTTCCTGGGCGAGCGCCAACGCCGGCTCAACCTCGTCCCAGACCGGCTGCGACACGACGTCGGTCCCCGTTTCGCGGGTCCTCCCCGACGATTCTTGCCACGCCGCGGGGTCGCGGACGGCGTCGCCGCGCCCGTCGGTCGGGGCGAGGAAGGTGTCGATGAACGCGTAAAGGTTACCCCGGCCGCGCCAGGTTATCGCCTCGGGGTGGTCCGTGGCGACGAGGGTCGTCACGTCGAGCCCGTTGGCGGCGGCGACGACCGAGTCGTCGAGCCAGACGCGGGGGTCGGCCCCGTCGAACCGGAAGGCCGGGCCTTTGCCGATGAGTACGCTGACGTGCCGCAACCGGACGTCGGACGGGATCGGCGCGGCCGCCCGGCGGTTGTCGAGCCAGACCGCCGGCTCGTCGCCCGCGAGCGTGCAGTCGCTGAGCGCCAGTTCGACCGGCCCGACGGCCCGGACGCCGGCCTGGCCGCCGGCGAAGTGGGTCATCTCAACGGCCACGGCGGGCGCCCGATCGGCCCCGCCGGACGGCTTTCGTGCCGCGACGTCGAGGGCCGCCGCGCGGGGGGCCGTATCGGCCTCTTGGGCGGGAGCGAGGCCGGGCGCGACGGCGCCGCCGGGGCGCCGGAAGACGCAGCGGCGGACGGTTAACTCCGTGTCCACGCTACGGACCGCGGAGGTGAGCCCGGATTCGGCGGGGTCGACCGCATCGGGGGCGAATTCCAGCCCTTCGAGGGTGACGTGTCCGCCGACGAAGTCGAGCAGCGCCGGACGGGCGGCGGCGCCGAGGGGGAGGTCGCGGGCCGGGCGGAGTACCGGCCGCACCCCGGCGTCCGCCTTGATCGTCACGTCCCGGTCCGCCAACGGACCGTCGTTGCGGGAGCCGCCGAGCCGATAGGGGCCGTCGTCGATCAGCACGACGACCGCACGCCGCGGCGCCTGCGCGACCGCGGCGAGCAGGTCCTCCGTCGAACCGACCAGGATCTCCTGCGGCGTGGCGGCCGTCTCCGCCGTCGTCGAGGCGGCCGACGCGTTTTCCGACGGCCCTCCGTTGCCGGCCGCGCCGCGGGACGAGTCGGTCGGCGGCACCACTTTCGGCGTTCCCGGTTTCGCCCGCGCGATCACGGGGGGGAACGCGTCGGTTTGCGCCGGTGCCGCCGGCCGGCCCGGGTCCTGACCCCACCAGACGAGGCCGGAGACGATGGCCG